>Ga0209566_100391_pt1 | contig 35450 bp, 29 predicted proteins | sample Araplavi_mTSA_r2_2_FD_184287 | JGI IMG/M metagenome (GOLD analysis project Ga0209566, IMG submission 184287) | Arabidopsis root microbial communities from North Carolina, USA - plate scrape CL_Cvi_mTSA_r2 (SPAdes) (version 2) | ecosystem: Host-associated > Plants > Roots > Endosphere | place...
ACTTCATATTGATCCGACGATGAATTCCTCAATCCAGACGGCAATCAACGCGGCAATCAGCTCGAACGGTGAACTGAAGTCGACAGGCGTAGTATTCACGCTCAAGCTAGTAACGGTCAAAGGAAAGATAGAGACGGCGGTTCAGCAATTCAGCGGTCCGATTATCGTGAAGCGTACGCTAACGGCAGAGCAAATGAAGCAGCTGCAGAAAGATTACGCGAATATGTATCGTCTGGTGGGCGGCAAAGCAGAGCTGGTAGATGGTACGTTCGATGGCAGCACAATTAGCTTCACGACGGATCAACTGGCACAATTCGCGGCGCTCGAACTGCACAAGCAGTTCGCAGACTTAACGGGTGGTTGGGCTGACGAATACATCCTCAAGCTGGCTGCGAAGAATATCATTACGGGGATGGAGAATAACCAATTCCGCCCGAACTTGCATGTATCGAGAGCGGATTTCGCGACGCTTGTCATCCGTGCGCTGGGTATCCAAGCAGCAGAAGGACAGACGCCATTCGCGGATGTAGCGGTAGACCGTTACTATGCAGGCTATGTGAGCAAAGCGGCTGAACTGGGATTGGTACAGGGCAGCAACGGCAAATTCCGTCCGACGGAGCCGATTACGCGCCAAGAAGCGGCAGTGATTCTGAACAAAATGGCAGAATACATGAAGAAGCCAATTTCGGGATCGTCCTCCGTGCCAGCATTTGCTGACTTGGGCAGCATTTCCGGCTGGGCGAAGGATGCGGTGACGAAGCTGCAAGCAGCGGGTATTATTAATGGCAAATCAAACAACCGTTTCGATCCGCACGGCTCGGTGACGAGAGCGGAAATCTCGAAGATGCTTTATATGATGTTGAATAAGTAACGAATACGCGCAGAACCCAAAATACCGTCAGGTATCATCCTGACGGTATTTTCATGAGCTCTACGTTCAAATATTTAAATGTTTATTCAATTGTATATTGTCTTTTCTTTTTAATATTTTGTATGATTATTTTAGGTAAAATATGTCAATTTGATACAGAGTCCATTTTTTTCTCCGCATTTGGTTTTGCTGCTATGATCTATCTTCATAAACACAGGCTGTCAATAGTTGTCGTAGCTATCTACTCAGGTACACACATTTTAACTCATTGTGCCGATAGTTAATCAAATACCAATCCCAGTCCATGAGCAAATCAAACCTATTGTGATTAGGATGATCCTTTTTTATGGATCATTGGGAATTAAAGCTTAATAGATTTGAACGGTTTGAATGGTAATAACACGAGGTGATTTACTGGAGGAGATGCATTGATGGGTCAAGTTCGCAGCAAGCTCAAATCAAGCAAAACGCTTATCGGACCTTTCCCACCTTTTCAGACCGAGGATGCAGGTGAGAGTCCATACTCTTTTTTTGAAGTGGTATCAGGAAGCGCTTGAGTACGGGATACACGAACCTCACTCCATGACGCTATCGACCGTAGGTGTGGACGGAACTCCTGATGCACGCATACTTATTTTGAAGGACGTTGATGCAGCAGGATGGTATTTTGCATCGAGTGCCAACAGTATGAAAGGCATACAACTGAACAATAATCCAGGGGTTTCGCTAACGTTCTATTGGTCAATGATTGGAAAACAAGTGAGAATACGCGGTACAGCGACCCCAATGGATAGAGAACGCAGTGCTGAGGACTTCTTGAACAGGGGAACTGTGGCTCGGGCAATTGCATTAATTGATAAACAAAGCTCAATATTAGAACAACAACATGACTTCCACGCAGCTTTAACAGAGCAATTGGATCGACTTAGACGAGATCCAGCTATCATTTCCTCGTCTTGGACGTTGTACAGAGTGAAGGCGTACGAAGTGGAGTTTTGGCAGGCAGATCAAGAACGCAAGCATACGAGGCTGAAGTATCAGCTTCAAGATGGACGCTGGATCAAGACCTTGTTGTGGGCTTAATGGAAGATTTGAACGTTGATCCAGCTGTATAGAACATACCGTTTAAGTCATACTAATTGCGACCGGACAGTAGCAGAGGCGTAAAAGATCCCTGATTCCGAACTTCTTCAATTTTTAAAATTTCAAAAAAATGGTGTTGACAGACGGTTTAATAAGTTCTAAGATTGTCAGTAATCTAATATTGAATAACCCGATGAAAGAGCGAAGTAGCAATGTTGTCACTGTTCTCAGAAAGCCAGGGGTTGATGCGACCTGGTACACACAATGAATTGCGAATTACACTCTGGAGGTTCTTAGGTAACGCTAAGCGGATTGGCAATCGATATCATTGCCGAGAGTGGTATGAATAGTGGCTGCAGCACTGTTCATGCAAGCTGGGTGGTAACACGGTTAATTAATCGTCCCTATGTCTACAATAGACAAGGAGACGATTTTTTTGTTTTTCTAAACCTATAAGGTAGCGTTTTGAACTTACATTCCCAATTATCAAATATAAATTCACACCAAGGAGCTGAATCACAATGATGAACATTATCGACGAATTGGAATGGCGCGGTGCCATTAATCAACAGACAGATGCTGAAGGTTTGCGTAAATTAACAAGCGAGAAATCGATATCATTATACTGTGGTGTTGACCCTACTGGGGACAGCATGCATATCGGACACTTGATTCCATTCATGATGCTGAAGAGATTCCAGCTTGCAGGACACCGTCCGGTGATCTTGATTGGTGGAGCAACAGGGACAATCGGCGATCCAAGCGGCCGTACAACAGAGCGTACGCTGCAAACGATGGATCAAGTCCAAAATAACGTAGATGCATTGACTGCGCAAATGAAGAAGCTGTTCTTGAACGAAGGCGACACTGGCCTGCGCATGGTGAACAACTACGATTGGACTCATAACGTAACAATTCTTGATTTCCTTCGCGACTACGGGAAGAACTTCAGCGTCAACACGATGCTGGCGAAAGATATCGTAGCAAGCCGTCTCGATACGGGGATCTCCTTCACTGAGTTCTCGTACCAGATTCTTCAGTCGATGGACTTCCATCACTTGTTCGTTAATGAAGACGTACAACTGCAAATCGGCGGCGCGGATCAATGGGGTAACATTACAAGCGGCCTTGACTTGATTCGCAAAAAAGAAGGATCAGAAGCTAAAGCATTTGGTTTGACAATTCCATTGATGCTCAAAGCAGATGGTACGAAATTCGGTAAAACTGCTGGCGGTGCAATCTGGCTCGATCCGAACAAAACGACTCCATTCGAGTTCTACCAGTTCTGGGCAAACACAGATGATCGTGACGTAATTAGATACCTGAAATTCTTCACATTCTTAACGCAAGAGCAAATCAAGACGTTGGAAGAGAAAGTACAAACTGAGCCGCATAAACGTGAAGCTCAACGTGTACTTGCTGAAGAAATGACCAAATTCGTTCATAGCGAAGAAGCATTGGTACAAGCTCAGAAAATTACAGCTGCCTTGTTCAGCGGAGATATCAAAGCGCTGACTGCAGATGAAATCGAGCAAGGCTTCAAAGATATGCCTACATTCCATGCTTCTAAGGAAGAGAAAAACATTGTAGACTGGCTTGTTGATCTTGGTATCGAACCATCCAAGCGTCAAGCGCGTGAAGATATTGCGAACGGTGCAATTTCGATGAATGGAGAAAAAGTAACGGATCTGGAAATGACAGTTACTGTGGACAATTCCTTCGATGGACGCTTCATTATTATCCGTAAAGGGAAAAAGAGCTACAGCCTCGTGAAATTGGGAGAATAGTTGCTTATGAAATTTGGAGAATAGCTGCTACAGCTATTCTCTTTCCTTTATCTCCTTTAGTTAGGGGGCAGGATAACCAAATGCCAGAATCGTGGAAAAAATCGCTGCAAAGTGCTTTACTGAATCATCGCATTATATCGGCTATCAATCAGGACATGCAAGTCAATTGGCTTATGCTCGATCTCGGGATTGCCGAAGTGGCTCTCGATCAACTGAATGAAGAACTTGACCGTATGCTGATTGCGTTCAATCGATTATGCAAGTATAAACAGGTAAAGCAGATATCGCTAGGCTGCTTTCGAATGTTGGATATTATACGAAATGAAGAGAGTTGCCAGCCTAAGCTACATATTCTGCTTCCAACAATTAAGAGTTATTTTCAAGGCAGGTATTATATTAAGGCAGAGTCGTGGTTGTCTCTATGGTTCAGAGCTTTGGATAAAGAATCTGTAGACCATGTGACCGTGAACGTGAAGGTTGTGAACCCAAAGGGCGATCAGCAGGCGACTGTTCAAAAGATGGACGAAGGCTTGGACAAGCTTGTAGTGAATAGGGGACAACGAAGGTTGGAGAGTAGTGAGCCAAGTACCCTACTCCCTTCTCGCAGATTAATCGGATACAGCAGAGTGATGAAGGATTATATGGAGAAGTTGAAGCCTGACCCTGTATATGATTTGAGCGAGTACCGAACAGAAGATGTCGTAGCGAACGCTGCATTCGAAATCATGCTCGATTGGTGTCCTGGGATACGGCTCAAATAGATCATCATCCTAAGAAATAGAGTCATCATTTAATTTATAAGATGATAGAAGTTTGAAGGACTGGATTGAGACAAAATCCAGTCCTTTCTTTGTACGGAACGTCACCAATGAATGCTGCTTGGTTCAAAAAAGTGGGAGTTGAAGAGAAATTATACACTTTCTGATGCAGATTGAGCGCATTAATCTATAAAGGCAATAAAAAGATCAAAAATTGAAATGTTTGGCTATGATATATTTCACAACTAAAATATGAGGATTATCATAGGAAAATAAGAAAGGGTACATGTTTTGATATAAGAAATAGCCGATTTCAACATAATTACTTACCAAATTAATCCTCTGCATTTGTGTCTGCGTACTTCAAGCATTTGAGTGGAATTTGATAAAAAATAGAAATAGAGAGGGTATTATCTATTTCTGAGAGGTTTCCCTTACTCCAGCAAGCCGGTAAACATATTCCCCAGCATGTATAAGTATTCCCTTTTGTATTTTCTTCACTCTTTGTTCCCCAATCCAGTTTTGCCCTCAATTACGTTCAACCTTAGGGAATAAGAACAACTTCCCCAACGCATGATAGTGATATCGTCTAGTAGGCAACCAATCCCCATGTGTGCTTTTATTTCATGATTGAAAGGATGTGTGTTCAATATCAATAAATAAATGATAGAGAAGATGAATTGATGTATATATAAAAATACTATTTACCGCATTTATATTCACTATTTCACCCTGGAAATGCTTTTACCTATAGAAGCGAAAAACCTTTAAAGCCTTCATCGAATTGCTGGAAAAAGCTTTAAAGTATTCGCTAACAAGATTCTGGAAAATGACGAAAAAACCTTATGTGACAAGGTGTTGAATCGAATTGACAGAACAAAAAAATGAGGCGTATACTGACGGTGCAAGTTAATCGATTAACAAAACTATATAAATAATTTCATATGATCAAGGGGTGAGCTCGAAGCGTTTCAATTGCATTCCTATAGTTTCAATTCATACCTTATTCATTGATTTGAATAATTTAGGAAGATTGAAAAGGTTAGACAACTGAGAGAAAGAAGGATAGATCAATGGCCAATTCAAAAAAGTTGACGCTATTCGGGTTAATTGGGATTACGATGGCGTTCTTCGGTACTGTTCGTAGTGTGCCGACACTTGCCGCCACCGGCTGGACTCAAATCTTTTATATGTTGGTTGCAGCCGTATTGTTCGCCTTGCCAATCGCGTTGATGTCAGCCGAGCTGTCAACAGGGTTCCCTGAAGAGGGCGGACCGCAAGTATGGGTTAAAAACGCTTTAGGCGAGAAATGGGGCTTCGTTACCTCATGGCTCTTATGGGTACAAATGTTCTTCGGGATGGTAATGGTCGCATCCACAGTAGGGGTTCTATTCGGATACGTCATTAATGTTCCCGATTTATCATCAAACAATTACTTCATATTCGCAGTTATCCTGATTTCATATTGGGGCGTTACATTATTGAACTTGAAGTTCGATATGGTCAAAATTGCAGGTAACTGGGGCGCAATTATCGGGGTATATATCCCATTCGTTATTCTCGTAATCCTGGGTATTATGTACATGTTCAAAAATGGCATTAACCCACAAGGTTACTTGGCTGACTTCAAAGCAAGCAATTTGTTGCCGAATCTAAGCGATTTGGGAAGCTTGGCATTCTTGTCCGGTATCATCTTTATCTTCGCTGGTGTAGAGATCTCCTCTGTACATGCGAATAACATCGAAAATCCGAAACGCAACTATCCGATTGCAGTTATCGCTTCCGTTATCTTGCTGGTTATTTTCAACCTGATTGCAGGTCTTACTGTAGCAAACGGTGTTCCAATGGGGAAAATGGAGCTTGCGAACATTACGCAGCCTTACCTGATCTTCTGTGAAGACTTAGGCATTCCATCAATTTTCGTTAATATTATCTCGGCAATGATTTTGATCGGTGTACTCGTTCAGCTTAGTGCATGGGTACTTGGACCAAGTAAATCGATGATCAAGGTCGCAGAAGATGGTAACTTGCCGCCATTCTTCCAAAAGAGAAATGGAAAAGGTATTCCAATTTCGTTCGTATTGATTCAAGCGATTGTTATCTCGTTAGTTTCCGTTCTTTATATCGTAGTACCTGACGTAAACAGTGCGTTCTTGATTATCACAATTACAACGACAATTCTCTATTGTCTCGTATATGCTTTTATCGCAATTTCAGCAATTCGTCTTCGTTACAAAATGCCTGAAGTCGAAAGACCATTCCGACTTGGCAGCAAAGGCAATGGCTTGATGTGGTTCGTAGCTTTGCTGGCCTTGTTGAGCGTAGGCATTACATTGGTTGTTAGCTTGATTCCACCATCTATTCTCGAACCAAGCCAAACAACGGGTTATATCATTTATCAAGTAGGCGCAACAATTGTTATGGTGGGCATCGCCCTTATCATATATAAATTCAAGAAGCCAAGCTGGAAAAAGAGTGAATAGTTTCACAAATTAAGTGCTTCATCAATTAGTTTCATCACATTCAATTCATTTATACATCACGGGAGGAATAGAACATGAACTATCAAATTCCGGAAATTAACTTGAAAGCATTATTCCTTGGTTCTAAAGGCGAAAACGTTAATCTCTTCAAAGAAGTATTGAATAAAATTGTGGACGAGCATGTTGGCTGGAGACAAAACTATCAACCGCAAGATTTGCCAGTCATCTCTCCTTTCGATAAGAGCTCTGAGAGCTTCCGAGATACTGCAGACCATATGCGCAGCGTATTCGATCAATTGTCTTCCAAGCTTCGTTCCGAATCCTTGCCTTGGCATACAGCAGGACGCTTCTGGGGTCATATGAACTCTGAAACATTGATGCCTGCGATTATCGCTTATACAGCAGCAATGCTATGGAACGGTAACAACGTAGCTTATGAATCTTCTCCGGGTACATCCCAGATGGAAGAAGAAGTTGGACATGAATTGTGCAAAATGATGAGCTATCGCGAAGGACATAGCTGGGGCCACATTTGTGCTGACGGTTCCATCGCGAACTTGGAAGGTCTCTGGTATGCACGTAATATCAAGTCCTTGCCGCTTGCGATTAAAGAAGTTGCGCCTGAGCATGTAGAAGGCAAATCCGAGTGGGAATTGCTCAACATGTCTACGCAAGAAATTATGGACATCATGGACAAAGTTCAAGATCAATTGGACGACATCAAAGCAAAATCCGCACGCAGCGGTCGTTATTTGGACAAGCTTGGTAAATGGCTGATTCCACAAACAAAACACTATTCCTGGTTGAAAGCAGCCGACATTATCGGTATCGGCTTGGATGCTGTTGAAGCAATCGATGTAGACAGCAGCTATCACATGGATATTGAGAAGCTGGAAGCACGCATTCGTGAACTGGCAGCAGAAAATACGCCAATCCTTGGGGTTGTCGGCGTAGTCGGCAGTACAGAAGAAGGTCAAATCGACCATATTCATAAAATGGTTGCTCTTCGCGAAAAATTGGCGAAGGAAGGAATCTACTTCTATATCCATGTCGATGCTGCTTACGGCGGATATGCACGTTCCATCTTCTTGGATGAGAATGATCAATTTATCGAATACAACAAAATTAATGAAGTATTCAAAAAACACAATATCTTTACTGATATGAGCTTGAAGGACGAATGGCTTACAGAAGACGTTTATGAAGCCTTCAAAGCAATGAGCAAAGTTGAATCCATTACAATTGACCCGCACAAAATGGGCTATATCCCTTACTCTGCAGGTGCAATCGTTATTCAAGATATCAGAATGCGCGACGCGATCTCTTACTTCGCAACATATGTATTCGAGAAGGGTGCAGATATCCCAGCATTGCTCGGCGCGTATATTCTCGAAGGTTCCAAAGCAGGTGCAACAGCAGCAGCTGTCTGGACAGCACACAAAGTATTGCCGCTTAATGTAACAGGCTTTGGTAAGTTGATGGGTGCGAGCATCGAAGGTGCTTACCGCTTCTACAACTTCTTGAAGGAAAGAACATTCAACGTTAATGGCAAAGTGATTAAACTTCATCCATTGACTAAACCAGACTTCAACATGGTTGACTATGTATTTAACGAAGAAGGCAACACAGACTTGGAGAAAATGAACAAGTTGAACCATGAATTCTTCAATTACGCTTCCTATGTGAAGGGCGGATTGTATAACAACGAATTCATCACTTCTCATACAGACTTTGCAATTCCTGACTATGGCAACAGCCCATTGGAATTCGTCAACAGTCTTGGATTCAGCAGAGCAGAATGGGATCGTGCAGGTAAGGTTACAATCCTTCGTGCTTGTGCCTTGTCTCCATATGCTCATGACAAAGACGTATTCGAAGAATATGCGCTTAAGATTGAGAAAGCTATTCAAGACAAGCTGGAAAAAATCTACTTGTACGAAATGTAAGTTTCAAATTTATAAAATGGGATGCGTAACAATCTTCGGTTGTTGCGCATTCCTCTTTATCCAAGGAGTGCTGGATATGACAAACATCAAAAAGGTATTAACGGTTGCAGGCTCGGACTCTAGCGGCGGCGCTGGACTACAAGCGGATCTGAAGACTTTTGAAGAATACGGAACATTTGGTTTCTCTTCCATTACTTCCATCGTTACGATGGATCCGGATAACAACTGGCATCATGCCGTATATCCGATTGATCCTGAACTTGTTCGCAATCAGATTAAAACCGTACTATCTGGGGGCAAACTAGATGCGATGAAGACAGGCATGCTCGGTTCCATTCCTGTGATCGAACTGCTTAGAGAGGTTATTGACCAGCACGACATCACGAATGTCGTCATCGACCCTGTTATGGTGTGCAAAGGCGAGGATGAAGTTGTTCAACCGGAAAACGGTGAAGCCATTCGAGAGCTTCTACTTCCTAGAGCAACGGTTGTGACGCCCAATTTATTCGAAGCGGGACAGCTTGCGGGAATTCGCAAAGTTAGCACGCTTGAGGATATGAAGGAAGCTGCAACCAAGATTCATGAGCTTGGAGCACAGCACGTAGTCATTAAGGGTGGCAAGACATTGGAAGATCAGAAGGCTATTGATCTGCTGTTCGATGGTCAATCGTTCACATTGTTCGAAGCAGAGAAGCTGGATACGAACCATAATCATGGTGCAGGGTGTACATTTGCGGCGGCTATCGCTGCTGGTCTTGCGAAGGGGATGTCGGTCAAGGATGCAGTAGCTACAGCGAAGCAATTCGTTACAGCAGGCATTGGAGGCGGATTCGCGCTTAATCAATTTGTAGGACCTGTATGGCATGGTGCGTACAATAAGGCTGAACAACGCATGAATTGCTAAACACAGCAGGTATATGTCCAATCTATAGACCCCATTTGCGAGCGCAGCATTGCAATAGATGGTCATGAAGGAGTTCGGCTATATGAAGAAAGAAGAGGTTACGCTGAAAGAAAGCCTATTTCTTTTGGTTGTTTTATTAGCCATTATAGGAGCTTGTATTATCGGCTTAAGCATGGATCCACAAATTCCGATACTATTCTCCTTGGGAATTATTATCGTCTTCGCTAAAATAAAGGGGATATCTTGGGATCGCGTTCACAAAGGAATATCGAACGGCATAACGCCCGGATTAATCCCTATTCTCATCTTTATGCTAATTGGAGCCTTAATAAGCGTGTGGATTGCAGCAGGAACAATTCCGACGATCATGGTTTATGGCTTTGGCATCTTGTCCGCAAAATATTTTTTGCCTTCTGTCTTTGTCATTTGTGCAGTCGTGGGAATTACAGTAGGAAGCTCATTTACAACTATCTCAACCGTAGGCATTGCCTTCTTCGGAATGGGTCAGATCATGGGATATCATCCCGCCATTACGACCGGGGCAATCATTTCAGGCGCATTCTTAGGGAACAACGTCTCGCCATTATCGGATACGACGAACTTGGCATCCGCCATTGGTGAAGTCGATTTATTCGATCACATTCGTTATATGATGCGTGTCGTCATTCCCGCCTTTCTGATCTCACTTCTCTTCTTTGGAGTTGTAGGGCATGCGAAGGTGCTGACGACAGGCGAACAGATTAACGAACTCGTTCAGACCTTGAATTCGTCATTTACCGTATCTGCATGGACCTTGATTCCGGTATTAGTGCTCTTCCTATGTGCATGGCGTAAAATTCCGGCCATTCCGACTTTGCTGCTAAGCATCGTCTTTACCATCGGAGTTCTGTTTATTTATCATCCAGACACAAGCTTGGCAAGCCTGTCTAAGCTGATGCAGGATGGTTACGTTGCGCACACAGGCGTTGAGAGCGTGGACAAGCTGTTGTCTCGCGGCGGTATCCAGAGCATGATGTGGTCTGTATCCCTTATTTTGCTTGCATTATCATTAGGCGGGCTGTTGGTAGAAATGAACATCATCAAAACGATTATTTCTCGCATCTCTTCATTTGTTAGCACAAAAGGAAAGCTGATTCTGATGACGGCGCTAAGCTCTATGGGGATTAATCTTCTCCTTGGAGAGCAGTACTTGTCCATTATTTTACCGGGAGAAGCGTTCAAGTCTCAGTATGATGCGATTGATGTGGGACGCAAGGAAATGACGAGAATACTCGCCAATGGCGGAGCAGCTTTTAATGCGCTCATTCCTTGGGGCGTCAGTGGGGTATTTATTACAGGGACACTCGGCGTATCGACACTTGAATATTTGCCGTTCGCTATTTTCTGTATTGTTGCACCGCTTCTCAACATTTTGTACGGTTTCTTGGGAAAATCTACGAAAGCTTCCAAAGCTTCCAAAGCAGCATAATCGCAAACGATAAGAAGAAAAGTTGGTGCATAGAGCCAGCTTTTTTTCTATGGAAGGTGCTGCTCTTCTTATGAAATATGTGGTATTAATTACTAATGAAAAATAATGCTATAATATGTTATACCTATTTCAGATACTTGGAGAAAAAAATCACATAACTGGATATGTCATATGAATGACCTTCTAATCCCACCTTCAACATGATGAGATTGGAAATCAGCCAGTCAGTACTCAAGGAGGTAAACATATGTTAATAGAAGAGCTGCAAGGGAAAGCGTTAGATGAATTTTTCCAAGGGATTTTATCTTTGGAGACGATTGAAGAGTGCTATGCTTTCTTTGATGATTTGTGCACAGTAAATGAAATTAAGACGATGGTTCAGCGTTTTCAGGTTGCGAAGATGCTGCACAACCATAACACATACAGTGAGATTGAAGCTGAGGCGAATGCAAGCACGGCTACCATTTCCCGCGTTAAGCGATCCTTGAATCATGGCAACCACAGCTATGAATTCGTATTCGCACGTATGAAAGAACAATCAGAGAACAATCCAGAGAAGTAAGTTTCCAATCTTCAGACTTTGCGTACGATGTATCTGCGATCTGCGTACAATGAATACCTCTCCATGCAAGCTTATGCACCTAGAAGGAAAATCAGCCTTCAAATCAATTCATTCTTTGTGAAACGATACAATTTTCATACCATTAGGGAGAAGGAGGGGGACTAAGCTTCGCTGCATCATTACAAGATAAGCGAAATGCTCAAGTCGCCCCTTATCATGCATGTTACTCCTCAACAAGCTCCTTGAATGATTTCACCTTGCCATGCGCATGCGGTGTTTGCTTGCGGATTTTATCGGCGTTTTCCCGGCGATGTTTTGGAATGGACATGGATGATAGCCTCCTCTTGAAATGAGCCCAATAAGGCATAGTAAGTTTGCGGCTGGATAGATGCAAGCATCTGTCTAGCCGTGCTGCACTCGGTTCAATCGTGAACCGAATGTGTTGTTAATATGAGCTGGATTCATAGCGACTATCCCCGCCAATGTTAGGGGGAGAGGGGTTATGGATTCTTTTGACATGGAATTGGGTGTTGTGATATCTTTTATTTAGACATTTATCTAAATGTCTAATGGGTTCTAATTCTGTGGCCGGGGGGATTCCAATTGAATAAATCAGCTTGGAAATGGATGATGGCAGCATGTTTGCTGCTCGGGAGCGCAGTCCCAACTGCATTTGCGGAGGAGACGAAGCAGGAAGCGGCATCAGAAAAGAAGGAAACTGCTAGCATGGTGCAACTGCGGCAAGCGGCGAACGCAATTGGAGCTTATGTAAAGTGGGATCAGAGTACGAAAGAAGCAATGGTTACTTATGGGGATCGTGTATGGATCGTACGCAGCGGGTCTGTTGAATCGACGATTAGCGGCCAACCGTTGAAGCTGACTGCGGCACCTAGAGTGGAGCAAGGGACTCTGATTGTACCTTGGAACGATCTGTGTGAAGCCTTGCACATTCAAGCGAAGTGGGTAAATGGGAAGGTGGAAGCAGAGATGTCGGACTGGAAGACGCGTGCGTCTCATTTTGTCATGCAATTCGCAGCAGCCGCTGACCGTCCGGAAGCGGTGGAGCAGATCCAATCTTCTCTGACTCCGGCACTCAAGAAAGCGGGTCACGTGTACCCGATCGGCATGTTTGCCAAGCAAATTACGACGATGTTCGGACAACCAACCCAATTGATCCAAGTCACGCAAACTGAAAATGATGTGCATCGTAACGCTGCCGTCTCATTCAAGACTGATAAAGGCTCGGTATTATCCGTGGTGCTCCGTTATGCTAAGGACGGCTTGGTGGATGATATGTATTTCAATTTCGTACCACAAGGTCAATATCAAGCCCCATCCTATGATGATAAGGATGCTTATAGAGAAGAGTCGATCGTAATCGGAGAAGGGGAATTCAAGCTGCCGGGCACACTGACAGTGCCAGCGACAGGAGACGGAAATTATCCGGTTCTGGTGCTTGTACATGGATCGGGTGCGAATGATCGAGATGAATCGATCGGCAGCAGCAAGATGTTCCGTGACCTGTCCGTCGGCCTTGCCAAGCAAGGGATTGCAACGATTCGTTATGAGAAGCGGACGCGTGAATATTCGTATCAGTCCACCGCAGTTCCACGCTTTACGGTGAAGGAAGAGACGATAGATGATGCCCTTCATGCGGTTGCTTGGGCGGCCCAAGACAAGCGGCTGAACAAGCAGCAGATCTTTGTGCTTGGCCACAGTCAAGGCGGAATGCTCGTGCCTAGAATTCTTGCTCAGGATACTGCGAAGGCAATTCGGGGAGCTGTAGTTGCAGCAGGACCTTCTGGCCCGCTTGAGGATCTCATGCTGACGCAATTCGAAGGCCAATTGGCTCGTGCGAAGGAAGCTAAGCTTCCAGAACAGGCAATTGCTCAATTGGAAGCACAAGTAGCATCTTGGAAGCAGTCCCTTCAAATCATAAAAAATAAAGAATATACAGTCGACAACTACCCGGCAAATCTGCCAATCGGTACACCTTCTTGGTGGTTTGATTTCCGCGACTATTATGGCGGAGACATTGCGAAGACTCAGCAAGTTCCGATGTTCCTCATCCAAGGGGACAATGATGTCCAAGTGGGCAAGGAGCATTTAGACGGCTGGAAGAAGGCGCTGTCGGCTCGTACCAATGTCGCATACAAGCTGTATCCGAAGCTGAACCATATTTTTGTACCGTATGATAAACCATCGACCGGAGAAGAATATATGCTGCCGGGCAACGTACCGCTTGAAGTCATTACAGACATGGCGAAATGGATAAAAACTCAATCTTAATGATATCGTTGCCGTTATACACGTCAATGTAGCATTGGCTTATAACCAAGAGCGTGATAGTCTAGATAGCTAGGCTATGCGCTCTTTGTGATTTTTGAGTGGAATGATTTATGCGTTATAATGGATAAATAGTCAAAGGGGGGCTGGTCATGCGACGTACGAAGAAACCACGAAAATTCAGAATCTGGCTTCTGATCTCCCTTGTTCTCATTATTTTGATTCCCTACATATTGGTGAACAGCACACCTGCATTAACGGCGCTGTTTGTAAGAAAACTATTTGAGACTCCAATCGCGACCCAGCCAGCAGGGTACGCATCGTATAGCAGCCAAGTGCAGGTTCAGCATGATTTGACCTATCCATCGAGGTATAAGGACAACCAATTCGATATATACTTGCCACAATCATCAAGCGCCGAAGAAGCGAAATCCTATCCGACTATTATCTGGGTGCATGGCGGTGCGTATGTTGGAGGGGATAAGAAGGATCTTGCGATTTTTTCCACCATGTTAGCAAGTCAAGGTTATGTGGTATTGGCGATGAATTATGAGCGCGCACCAGAAGCCAAATATCCAACACCTATTTTGCAGCTGGATGAATGTTATCAATATGTGAAGGCGAATCCAGATCGCTTCCCAATTGATACGAATCGGCTGTTCTTTGCCGGAGATTCGGCAGGAGCACAGATTGCCAGCAATTATACTGCCATTCAGACGAACTCAGATTTAGCACGTCAAATGGGTATGGAGCAAGCAGTGCCACGAGGCACAATAAAGGGAATGCTGCTGTATTGCGGCCCATTCGATCTTCAACTGTTCCACAGTACGAAGTATTCGCTGCCTGTGCAATTTTTCTTGAATCAAGTAGCTTGGAGCTACATCGGAGAGAAGAATTGGCATGAAGTGGAGAAGGTGAAATTAGCTTCGGTTGTGAACTTTGTGACGAAGGATTATCCGCCAACCTTTATTACCGATGGCAACAAAAATTCATTTGAGGAGCACGGAAGAGAGCTGGCTGCGAGGCTGGAGGCAGTGAATGTCCCGGTTCATTCGCTCTTTTTCGAGCAGGATGAAACGATTACCGAGCATGAATTCCAATTTAAGTTAGATACCGAGTCTGGAATGAAGGCATTGGAGCAATCCTTGTCATTTTTGAGGCAATACGCAAGCAAATAAAAAAACAGGAGCATGTATGCACAAAATAAGACAATGCACACTGCGCTCCTGTTGGGTATATATTAATTTTTCAACGGTGGAGTCCATAATTTATACAGGTCAGCAAATCCAAATGAATCATATTGAACAGGCTGCAGCATAGGATGAATGGGGCGCACGTGCTGCGGATGATGCATGAAACCAATGCAGGCTTCATCAACTACGTATTGAACGATGCGATCAATTCGTCTTTCTCTCTCCTCCGCATTTTCATGCTGGAACAAAACGAATTGGGAATCAATCCATTCGAGCTGTTCATCGCACAAATAACGACGGAAAGCCAATGCATCGCTGCGGAAAGCAGCAAGGACTGACAGATGCGGATCCAGTGATGATACCTCACCGGACAGGATGATATCCATGTGCGGATCGTTCGTCGAATCATGGACATCGTTAAAGGAGTAGGGATGAAGTTCGATATGGATCCCGATACAGAGCGCCCTTTGTTGAATCCATCCTGCTTCCTCCCATGCCTCTGGGATATCCAGCATATATAGCCGCAGCTTTTCGCCGCTGTAGGAGCTGGAGGCTAGCCATCTTTTTGCCTCTGTTAGACTTTTCCTGATCAGTGTGCTTCTCCACGGGAAAAAATGAGAGGCTGGGATAAGCTCAGTTCTGCCTAACTCCTTCCACATGGTTTCCATGTCCAGCAATTCGTTCAACGCTTTCCGCAGCATGCGATCCTGCATGGTAGAAGAGTGCTTCGTATTAAACATAGCAAACCGATATCCAAGTTCCGTAGGGCGATCATATGCCGCATTGAAAGGAACTGTTTCAGTGCTAGGGATGTCATATTGGATAAGATGTGCCCGTTCTGGGGGCATTTGCCAACAATGGATCTCATCCATATAAGCGCGCTCGCGAAAATACGAATCAAATGCATGCAGTACAACTCGATTCTGCTGGCAGGATACAATTCGATATGGCCCTGTGCCGATAAAGAAGCTGTCCGTATTCTCACCATCTTCGGGGAGGATGATCATCGGTGTTGATGCCAGATAGCGTCCAAACAAAGGATTCGAGCGATGTAGTATAATCCGAGCCATGAGTGGCGAAGGACAATCTATAGATGCGATATCTCGGGCAAGCCATCGGTTGGGACAGGCTGAATGCATGAGCCTCTCCATGCTGAACTTGACGTCCCGACTCGTCAAAGCGCGATGGTGATGGAACCATACCTGCTTGCGCAAATATATCGTCCATGTTAGCCCCTGTTCATCGACCTCCCACCCAATAGCTAAATGAGGCACAAGCTCATTCTGATCGGCATCATAACGGAGCAGTGTATCCCCGATCAACGAGGCAAGCATTGAATCATAGGTGATCGATACAAACGCAGGATCAAGATTCGTTACCGGAAAGGTCGTAATTGCATGTAACACATCCTTGCCTAATGTTGTAGACTGCAGCCCCAACTGCTCTTGTATAGGCTTTTGCAAATCACCGATCCACTGCCTTGGAAAAGGAAGCTGAAGCACTTGAAGCAACTGCTCCATGTCCTGTTGCTGAAGACAGAGCTGGATGAAATCAAGCAGATCCTCATAAAAATCCGTAGCGAAGCAAATCTCCGATTGATTTCCTCTGCCGCGTCCGGGAATGTAAGTACAATCATACTCAGATACCAGCTTATGTAGCTTTCGTTTAGCATTTTTCCGGCTGCAATGCCATACATTCTCCAGTTCTTGCAGCCGCAGCATTGCGGTATGCTCATGTTCACGCTCGTAGAGATAGGCGCGCAATGATAAATAATCCAGTTGAAGCAATTGACTCACCTCACTAAAAGGGGACATGTAAGCAAGAATTATACCCTTTTTCCCTCTTTTTGCAAGGCTGATAATAGGGATAAAGCAATTATTATTAGTTTTCTAAACAAGAGAGAAGCAGGGAGGCATTCCTATGTTCACAACACAAAGAATCCGATTGCGCAAAATGACGGAGCAGGATGCACAGGTGTATCATAGCTGGAGAAACGATGCAAGGGTGATGGAGACAACGAATCCGCATATGGATTTATATGCTCCTGAGGATACTGATGCTTTTGTTCGCACTGTTATACTTGGATCTTCGAGTTCGAAATCGTATATCATTGGTGACGCAGACACGGATACGCCCATCGGAATCATGTCGCTCATTTCAATCGATTACAAAAATCGCAATGCGGAGCTGATTATCGATATCGGAGAACCGAATTATTGGGGGAAAGGGTACGGTCAGGAAGCATTGCAGATTTTACTGTACTATGCCTTCAATGAGTTGAATTTGCATCGATTGTCCTTACGGGTGTTCGATTTTAACGAGAGAGCGATTAGGCTGTACTCGAAAATAGGCTTCAAGCAAGAGGGGGTTATAAAAGAGGCCTTATTCCGCAATGGAGCTTGGCACGATATTATCCATATGGGACTGCTGCAATCCGAGTACATGAAGTAAAGTCTACAGCGAAAATATGAAAATAAAAGATATACTAGGTGAAAGTGATAACTTTCACTTTTAACAATCAAAATATATGCTACTATTATCCATGTACGGTACATCTTTCGCATGCGCAGCGGATCACCAGTATATACAAACGAGGGGTATAACAACATGAAGAGCATTCGTAAGGCCGGAACTTGGCTGCTCATTTTATGTCTTATTGTAATGGTAGCAGCTTGTGGCAATGGAAGTAGCAAGGAATCGCAAGGAACCGCACAGCAGGAACAAGGAAAGACCATTACATCTGTCGGGGAAGGTGATGGCAAGCACGGAGCGATCAAGGTAGAGGTTACATTTGACAACAATGAAATTACGGACATTAAGGTACTCGAACAGAAGGAGAATGAAGTTCTGGCCGAGCCTGTATATAAACAATTGAAAGAAAATATGATCAGCACCAATACGGCTGAAGTAGATGCAATCAGCGGCTCCAGCATGACAAGCCATGGCTTCATTGATGCAGTCAAAGATGCTGTATCTAAAGCAGGAATTACGCTCATCGCGAAGAAGGCCGATTCCTCCAACAAATCCGAGGAGCCTGCGGAACAAACCTATGACATCGTTGTGGTTGGTGCAGGCGGAGCAGGATTCAGTGCGGCAATTGAAGCGAAGAAGGCAGGGGCTTCTGTCGTACTATTGGAGAAGATGCCAACCGTTGGCGGCAACACATTGATTTCCGGCGGAGAAATGAACGCAGCGAACACATGGGTTCAACAGAAGCTTGGCATTAAAGATGATGTCGAATTGTTTATTAAGGATACGCTGAAAGGCGGCGACAACGTCGGTGATCCAGAGATGGTGCGCACGATGGCTGAGAATGCGACCCAAGCAGCAGAATGGCTGAAGGATGAGATCAAGGTTGAATTTTTGCCGGATCATCTCTTCCAATTCGGTGGACACTCCGTGAAGCGCGCGCTTATTCCACAGGGACATACAGGAGCAGAGCTGATTACGAAGCTGAAGAAGCATTTGGATGGGGCTGGCATTCCACTGAAGACAGATACGAAAGTGGAAAAGCTGCTCACAGACAGCTCTGGCAAAGTAGTCGGCGTAGAAGCAACAGGCGCTAAAGGAAGCAAGCTGACATTCCATGCGAACAAGGGCGTTATCATTGCATCCGGCGGTTTTGGCTCCAATGTAGAAATGCGTAAGAAATATAATCCGGAGTATGACGAGAAATACATGACAACAGATGCTCCTGGCTCTACAGGTGACGGTATCGTGATGGCGCAGGATGTAGGGGCAGCATTAACGAACATGGAGAGCATTCAGACGTATCCGGTCTGCGATCCAGTAACAGGTGTTATTTCGCTCGTAGCGGACAGCCGCTTCGATGGCGCAATCCTTGTAAACCAAAGCGGTAAGCGGTTTGTTGAAGAGCTTGAACGCCGCGACGTAATTTCCAAGGCAATTTTGGCGCAAGAGGGAAAATACGCTTACCAACTGTGGAACGAAGATATTGCGAATATTAGCAAAACGCACGAGGTGCATAAGGACGAATACGACGCACTCGTGAAAGAAGGCATGCTGTATAAAGCGGACACGCTTGAAGACGCTGCAAAGTTCTTCAACATCGATCCGGCTGCATTGAAGGCAACAATTGAGCGGGTCAACGGCTTCGCAAAAGCAGGAGATGATAAGGACTTCCATCATCGTGCTGGCCTGAAGGACATGAGCAAGGGCCCTTATTATATTGAAAAAGCAGTTCCATCCGTTCACCATACAATGGGTGGCGTGGTGATCAACAAGACGACTCAAGTATTGAATGAGAAGGGACAACCGATCCCAGGCTTGTTCGCAGCAGGTGAAGTAACCGGTGTCATCCACGGCAAGAACCGTCTCGGCGGCAACGCAGTTGCGGACGCCATTACATTCGGCCGTATTGCAGGACAACAGTCTGTGAAATAAAGTTAGGCAGATGTGATTATAGTGAAGCCTGATTAACAAGCTAATCATAGTAATGGAAGTAGGCCGCAGCTTAGCTGCGGTCTTTTCTTGTAGAGAATATTTTCCCAATCACCTATAATGGGAGGATGGCATCATGTATAACCATATTTTTCTTACAAAGGAGACATCGACATAATGGGATCCGCATCACTCTTTGCAAGACCGCATCTAGCAGAATGCGTGCCTGACCTCGTAGCAACGGCAAGAGGAGATATGAAAGCGACGCTTGTCATTCAGCATGCCAAGCTGGTCAATGTGACTTCTGGAGAAATATTGGACGATATGTCCATCGGTGTACAAGGTTCAAGGATTGCATTTGTAGGCAAGGATGCAAGTCATCTTATCGGAGACACGACGAAAGTTATTGATGCACAGGGCCGTTATGTAGCGCCCGGACTGCTTGACGGGCATTGCCATATTGAGAGCAGCCAGATTACGCCAACGCAATTTGCAAGAGCTGTATTGCCAAAAGGGACGACAGGCGGCTTTTTCGACGCGCATGAGATTACGAACGTTCTTGGACTTCCGGGATTGAAGCTTATGCTTGATGAAGCGAGAACGACTCCACTCGCCGCTTACATGCAGGTCGCTTCCTGCGTGCCTTCTACCGGCCCAGAGCTGGAGACGGCAGGCGCTTCGATTGGACCGGCCGAGGTAGCGGAAGCCTTTACGTGGGGCCCGGACATGATTGCCCTTGGCGAAGTCATGAACTTCCCGGGCGTCGTATTCGGCGATGACAAAATGATTGGGGAAATTCAAGCTGCCTTGCGCGCAGGCAGAGTAGCTGATGGACATTATACATGGCCTGTTCAAGACTGGCGATTGCCAGCATATGCTGCAAGCGGGATTACCGGTTGCCATGAAAGTGTGAATGCTGAGGATGTCATCGCACGCGTGCGGCTGGGCATGTATGCGAAAATGAGACGCGGTTCCGCATGGCATGACGTTGCGGAGTCAATCAAGGCCCATACTGAGCACAATATCGACACGCGCCGCATGATACTCGTTACCGACGATCGGAGTCCGGAGTCGCTAGTAGATGAAGGACATATGGATTTCGTTGTACGCCATGCGATTGCACAGGGAGTGCGTCCTGTGACGGCATTCCAGATGGCAACCATTAATACGGCAGAACGATTTGGCGTGGCGCGGGATGTAGGTTCGATTACGCCGGGTTCGTTCGCGGACATGATTATGCTGGATGGTCATATTTCCGACGTGAATGTAATCATGACGATTGCTGCCGGACAAGTAGTCGCCGAGCATGGTCAAATGGTCGTCGAACTCCTAGAGTTCCATTATCCCGAATCAGCGATTCGATCCGTACACTTGGCTCGCCCGGTAGAGGCAGAAGACTTCGTGATTCAAGCGCCGATTATGGGCGGTGTCGCAACTGCTCGTTCGATTCAAGTGAGGGAGAATCATGTGGACACGAAGGAATTGCTTGTGTCTGTGCAGGTTGAAGATGGAATCGCATCATTACGAGATCAAGCGGATTTATGCAAATTAGCCGTCATCGAGCGCCACCGCGGTACGGGCAAGCATGCAGTAGGCTTCGTATCCGGTGTAGGGTTCCAGAAACCGGCTGCGTTGGCTTCGACGGTGGCACATGATTGCCATAACGTCATGGTCATTGGCAACTCCGACGAGCTTATGGCGAAGGCAGCGAATGTCGTTGCCGATATGCAGGGCGGTATCGCGCTCGTTACCGAGACGGAAATCGTAACATTGCCATTGCCCGTTGCTGGCCTTATGTCGAATGCGCCGTTCGAGCAAGTGGCGGAACAGTCGAAGGCAGTTAGCGAAGCCTTGAACAAGGCAGGCTGCACGATGAACTATGCGTTCATGACTTTATCGCTGCTTGCGCTCGTTGTCGTTCCCGAGCTCCGTCTGTCGGACATCGGTCTCATCAAAACGACGGAACAAGGTTTTGTTCAGGTGCCATTGTTCGTGGAGCAATAAAATTAGCATTCATCTTTATATACAGTCATTTCAGTCAGGCGTCTTTCCAAGCGGAAAGCGCCTTTTTTATATTATCTTTTCTTATGAAATTAGCGAATTAGAAAGGTGGAAACTGCATGCGTACGGGGGAATTTTTATGTTCTTACTCGATAATTCATTTGAGTATCAATTTGTTGGAAAGCCGCTTTTCATCGATCGTTCTGACAAATGGGGGAAACGAATCGATATCTCGTTTCGTATCGTACAAATGAGCAGCCTGATGAAATAAGAAATTACACCGCAAATTTTACACTGGATAAAAACAAAGCATGGAAGCTCGAGCAAATTGATTAAGGTGTGGGAATGAGGAGGATAAAGAAACGGAATGTCTTACGCTAACAACCAATGCTGTAACGGTAGAGATCGTAGAAGGACAATCGACAGGATGAAGCGAAAAGGAAGAGATATGTTTAATAGCTTACTAGTTGAGGTGCACCGTCATGACGAAACTATCTATCGGCCGTATGGCCGAGCTGAATCATACCTCTGTACAAACACTTCGCTATTATGACAAGCTCGGTCTTTTGAAGCCTGAGTTTATTGAAGAAAGCACAGGTTATCGGTATTATGCAATCAAGCAGTGCGCAAGATTGGACATGATCAACTATATGAAGTATCTGGGAATGTCCTTGGACAGCATCAAGGCATGGCTCGATCATGAAGAGGTCGAATCGATTCCTGCAATGCTGCGGAAGCAGGCGGCGCTAATTGAGCAGAAAATGAATGAACTGGAGCAGATGAGGAGAGCAGTTAACGTAAGCATCAACAATTATGAAACGTATATCCAAGCGCCAAAAGACGGATATATTGTGCTGGAGCACATTCCTGCACGCAAAATCTTTTGCTATGACAGCGGCATCAATATCTATGAGAACACGTTGGAATCCTATGAGTATATATTGCGAGAGCTGCGAACACAGGCAATTGTGAATCACCTTCCGATGGCATACTTCTGCAATGTCGGTTCAATGATACGCAAGGACAGATTGAAGCGAGGTGAGTTCGTATCCACGGAAATATTTCTATTTGTCGATGATGACTTTGCTATGCAAGAGGGGGTTGAATGGATTCCCGAGCACGACTATTTGTGCATCTATTGCAGCAGTTTCTTCGATGAGCAGGAGTGCGCTAATAAGCTGCTCGCCTGCGTTCGCGAGCTTGACTACGACATCATAGGCGATTACATTTGCGAAGTCGTAGTTGAACTGCCGGTATTTCATCATGAGGAGCGCAACATGTTCATGAAATTGCAGATTCCCGTACAAAAGGGATTGACTCTATAGTTGCTATAGAGTTTATGATGAGGACATAGGAGCTCCAAGTATTTCAGATACATTAGATTGTGAAATTAATAACAATCCATTAAGGAGGCTGTCCACATGCGAGAAAAAATCAGAGTGATTCAATATGGCTGCGGGAAAATGGGGATTTACTTTTTGAGATATTTGTATGAAAAAGGGGCCGAAATCGTTGGTGCAATCGATCTGAATCCGAACGTCGTCGGCAAGGACGTTGGCGAAGTAGCGGGACTCGGCGTGAAGCTGAACGTGCCGGTTCGCTCGGATGCAGAGGAAGTTTTCAAAGAGTGTAACGCGCAGGTGTGCATTATTGCGACGACGAGCTTGCTAAGCGATACGTATGCTGCATTCGAACTTGCTGCGCGTTATGGGGTGAACGCCATCAGTACATGCGAAGAGGCCTTCTATCCATGGACGACTTCTCCGGCGCTGACGAACCGGTTGGATCGGCTGGCGAAGGACAACAACTGCACGTTGACGGGATCCGGGTATCAGGATGTATTCTGGGGCAGCTTGATCACGACATTGGCAGGGGCAACGCATCAGATTACGAGAATCGAAGGCATGTCCAGCTACAACGTGGAAGAGTACGGCATTGCACTGGCAGAGGTTCATGGTGCGGGATTGACGCTTGCGGAATTTGAAGAGAAGATTGCAAGCAACAATGACTTGTCTTCCTTCATGCGCAATGCCAATGAGTGGCTGTGCTCGCAGTTCGGCTGGACGATCAAGTCGATGGATCAGCAGTTGATTCCGATGACGCATGACAAAGATCTGTACTCGACGACGCTCGGCAGAACGATTCCGGCCGGCGACGCGACGGGTATGTCCGCGGTTGTCACTACGGTAACCCATCAAGGATCGGTCATCGTGACAGAATGCATCGGCAAGGTATATGCGGAGGACGAAGTGGATCATAATGACTGGATCATCAAGGGTGAACCGAAGACAGAGGTTAAGATCGCGTGCCCTGCTACCGTAGAGCTTACCTGTGCAACGGTGGTCAATCGCATTCCGGATCTGCTGCAGTCACCAGCGGGCTTTTACACGACCGAGAAAATGCCTCCAGCACAATATCGCACCTATCCGCTCCATTATTACGTGAAATAATATAGATCGTGAACAAGGCAATGGCTGAAAAGCTGCTGCCTTTTTTTGTAACTATTTCCTGTATAATTTTTGGAAATTTTACAATTGTGCGATGAAAGTCATTGCATTCCGACAAGATGCAAGCTAGAATAAAATATAATACCAAAATGATTGTTTTATTTCGAAATAAAATTTCTTGGCGAGTAGGGATAGACATATGTCGATACATGATAATATTTTAATCAAAATCCGTGATATGAAGGATAGCCTCACGCCAGTAGAACGCATCGTTGCTGAGTACGTGCTCGCAAACTTGGAAGAGATTCCGCACTTGTCGATCAAGAACTTGGCGCAGCTGACGAAGACCAGCGACGCATCCGTGCTTCGCTTCTGCAAGACGATGGGCTATTCAGGCTACCGCAGCTTTATCGTCAGCATCTCCGCATCAATCGGATCGATGGATGACGAGCAGAAGGATCAATATACAGACATTCAACCAGGGGATGATTTAGATACGATCATCTCTAATATTTCGCGCAACAATAGCAAATCCATCGAGGATACGCTCTGTGTCATTGACCGGAAAGAAATCGGCCGTGCCGTGCAGGTGCTGCGCGAGAGCAATCGGGTTGTGTTCTTCGGTATTGGTGCGTCAGGGCTTGTTGCGACTGATGGGGAGCAGAAGTTCTCGCGCATCAACAAGATGTGCCATGCGTATACGGACGGGCATAGTCAATTAACGGCGGCTACACTGCTCGATAAGGGCGATGTGGCGATCTTTGTCTCGAATTCAGGCGATACGATTGAGATTCTGGATACGTTGGAAATCGCCAAGAAAAATGGCGCCTGTATTATTGCGATAACGAAGTATACAAAAAGCGAGCTGGCGGATAATGCCGATATCGTGCTGAGCATATCCACGCCCGAGGTTACGATTCGCAGCGGTGCGATGGGCTCTCGTATCGCTATGCTGACGGTAATCGATATTCTTTTTGCAGGAGTCGCGAGTGCGGAATATAAGAATGTGAAGAAGTATTTGACGAAAACACATAATATTTTGGCCAGCAAGCATCGTTGATACGAAGAACAGATCAACATGGCAGACATCGGCAGAGCACGTGCGCCGGTGTCTTTTTTTGTTGAAAAATAAAAATAAAACACCAATAATTTATTTTATAATAAAATTTTATTTCAAAAACTGTTGACCATGATGACATTTAGGTCTAAGATGGATATATAAGCAAGTTATACAAAACAGGATAGGAGGATGGCTATGGATGAGTATCTGGCGGGTCTAACGACAGAAGAAATCAATCCAGAGACATTAGTGATAGACGAGTGCACAACCGATCAGATGCTGCGCCTCATGAATGAGCAAGATTCGAAAGTTCCGCAAGCGGTTGCAGCAGAGATTCCGCAAATTGCAAAAGCGGTCGACACCCTGCACAATGCGCTCAAAAATGGCGGTAGAATGTTCTATGTCGGGGCTGGATCTTCCGGCAGACTCGGCGTCCTCGACGCTTCAGAATGTCCACCCACTTTCGGAACTGACCCTTCGCTAGTGCAAGGACATATCGCTGGGGGAGACACTGCACTGAGATGGGCCGTTGAAGGCTGCGAGGATGATGCAGAGGAGGGGATGGCATTAATCGAGAGATGCGGCGTGACGGACAAGGATGCGGTTGTTGGCATTACAGCGAGCGGAAGCGCACAATTCGTAATCGGTGCCTTGAGAAAGGCGCGGGAAATTGGAGCGGCAACGATCGGCGTAGTGAATAACAAGCAATCCAAAATAGAGAGCGTCTGCGATGTATGCATCTCACCTGTTGTAGGACCGGAAGTTATTATGGGATCGACAAGATTGAAAGCGGGTACAGCCCAGAAGTTGGTACTGAATATGCTGACAACTTGCACGATGGTTAAACTTGGGAAGACCTATAATAACTTGATGGTTGACTTGAAAGCGAGTAATATCAAGTTGCGCGACCGTTCAGTTCGGATTATCCAAGCGGTTACAGGCGTTGATGCGAAGACTGCGACTAGCTATTTAGAAAGCGCTTCCATGAACTGCAAGCTAGCCATCATGATGATTAAGACAGGACTTGACGCAGCTGAAGCGGAACGGGCATTAGAGCAGAGTGAAGGTAGTTTGAAAAAAGCAATTGGCACGTTTACAAAAGCGGTATAGAAATCATTCGATATCCTTGAGGGGGGCTTTATCAATGAGAAAAAAAATGCGTGTATTAGCGTCCATCTGTGCTTTTACCTTGGCAATTTCCTTGCTGTCGGCTTGCGGAAGTTCCAATGATGCAAAATCCGGAGAACAGGCGAACGGAGGCAAAGGTGGAAAAGATACAATTACAGCTTTGTTGCCACCAGTATCCGGTAAGTTCCAAGATAACTTCAAGCAAATGGAGAAGGAATTTAGCGAGTTGTACCCTGACCTGACGCTGAAGATTGAGCCAGCAAGCTGGGAAGATGTGACGCAGAAGCTTGATACACAAGTTAACGCGGGCAGCCCGCCAGATATTGCATTCATCCCGTCTGCAGGGATTCCAAAGTATATCCAGCAAGGCATGCTAATGGATATGACAGGTGTAGCAACGCCCGAAATGATTGCAGACTATGACAAAATTCCGCTTGAATACATGAAGAGTGGCAACGGACTTTACGGCTTCCCGGCATACATGGAAGTTCATGCCTTGGGCGGTAACAGAGAGTTCTTGGAGAAGGCAGGAATCGACTGGAAGAAAGTTCAGCAAGACGGCTGGACATTTGACGAATTCCGCGAAGCTGTGAAGAAGGGCGTTGTGAAGGAAGGCGACAAGACGTCCCGCTATGGCTTTGTATTCGCTACGGCAGGTGTAGCTTCCAAGGATTACTTGGGGATTCTGGTTAAAAATGCAGGCATGCCTGCATTCTTCGATAAAGACATGAAATACGCTTACACAAGCAAAAACTTCCTTGAAGTATTGAAGGATATTCGTGTACTCATTGATGACGGCTCGATGCCGAAAGAACTTAGCTCTGTCGACGCAGGTAAGCGCTGGAACATGTTCCTGACAGGGCAAACGATGATTACAGGTAAAGGTCTTGCTACTTTCGAAAACAATTCAAAAGAAAACAACGAAAAAATCGCGAAAAAAGATGGCAGCGAAGTAAAAGGCAGCATTCCGGTCGAATATACGGTGCTTCCGGTTCCAACCTTCTTGGGTCAGGAGCAGAAATCCGCAGTTGCAGTAGATGGTTATGTAACATTCCGTGGAAAGAATGAGCCAACGGCTGAGCATAAAGCGAACGTAGTAAAAGCTGCGTACTTCCTTGCAAGCGGTAAAGTAGCAGCAACAACGAACAATGATCTCTTTGCAGCGCACATTACGGAATCGGCTCGAAAAGAAGCAGAAAAAATGCCAATCGAAAGAGACGAGTTCAATGAAAAGGCTGTAGAAAAATTGCTTAGCCATGCAACTCCTGCACGTCCAGACATCCCAGCAGATCTGGCTGCAAAAGCAATTAAATTGGAAACAGAAGTGATAGTACCTAAGCTGCAAGCATTGATCGCAAATGAAATTACACCAGAGAAAATGTACGATGCTGTGAAAGAGGCAGCCATTGCAGCATTCGGTGAAGACGGCATTGTGAAGGACTAAGAAGAAGTCAGCTTCGGATAGCCGCATGAACCACACATGTACATGGAAGTGCGGCTATCCGAAAATGTTTATGACATTGCGTATTGAAAGGGGTTTCGCATTATGGCCCAATTAGCTAAGCCGTTGAAGAAACGGAAAATTAGAGGAGATTCCGGTTGGGGATATGCGTTTATCGCGGTTGCATTGGTTGTATTCGCAGTCTTTACCGCATATCCGGTAGTAAGTGCCTTTATTATTAGTTTTCAGGATTATAAACCGCTAGGATCTACATGGGTAGGATTCGATAACTATATTTCTTCCTTTAAAGATCCGCTCTTTTGGAAGTCAATTAAGAATACGGTTGTGTATACGGTACTTACGGTTCCCGTTGCATTGATGATCTCGTTTGCGGTCGCCATTCTCATCTTGCCGCTCAGCAAGAAGCTGCAGACGACGTTCAAGGCTGTTTACTATTTGCCTGCTGTTGCATCAGGCGTTGCCATGTCCGTTGTATGGCTGTGGATCTTCGATCCAATGGAATCCGGGATTATGAACCAGCTATTGGGGCTGTTCGGGATCAGCAATTTGAACTGGCTCGGCTCAAGCGCGACTTCAATGTTCTCCTTGGTTCTGATGTCCTGGCTGGCAAGCCATGGTACAAGCATCATTATTTATTTGGCAGCATTGCTCGGTATTGATGATAGTTATTATGAGGCAGCAGAATTGGATGGCGCTTCTTTCCTGAAGAAGCTGTGGTACATTGTCATTCCTTGCTTGAAGCCAACAACGTTGTTCTTGTTGGTAACGGGTGTTATCGGCTCTTTCCAAGTATTCCAGAACGCTTATCTGATGACAGGCGGCGGCCCAGACAACTCGACAACAATGGTCGGATTGCTCATCTTTGACAACGCATTCAAATACTTTGAATTCGGTAAAGCTGCAGCGCAATCTCTCGTGTTGGCTGGAATTATCGCTATTATATCGTTCGCTCAGTTCAAATTTATGGGTAAAGACGTGGAGTACTAAGGAAAGGGGAGAAGCCAACGATGTCACTTTACAATCCGCATAATGGAAATCCGGCGGCTAAACATACGAGAAACGCTGCCATCATATTCATACTTTTACTATTTGCTTTGGCAACGATCTTCCCTATTTATTTTATGCTTATTTCTTCCTTTGGGGATCCCGTCGAAGCTGGGGCGATGAGCTATTCGCTCTTCCCATCCAAAATATCTTTTGAATCGTATAAATTCTTCTTTGATTACAGTGAATACTCACTGCGCTGGTTATTGAACTCATTATTTGTGGCGGCTGTTGTTACGGTATCAAACGTGTTCTTTGCAAGTATGGCTGGCTATGCCTTCTCTAAAATTAAGTTCAAAGGCAGAACAGCATTGTTTACATTGCTTCTCGTTGCGATGATGATTCCGTATCAGGTAACACAAGTGCCGTTGTACATCTTAATCGTTAACATTTTCCAAATTCAAAATACGTACAGCGCTTTGATTTTACCTGGTCTCGTTACTGTATATAATATCTTCCTTTCGAAGCAGTTCATGAGCAGTATTCCAAATGAGGTACTGGAATGTGCGAAGATTGAAGGTTGTAACCAGTTCCAAGTGTATTTCAAAATCATTTTGCCTTTGTCTAAAACAGTACTGGCGGTAATGGCGATCCTGACGTTTATGGATAGCTGGAATACGTTCTTCTGGCCATTCTTGGTTACCAATACGATGGATATGCAGACGATTCAGGTAGGCCTCAAAAACTTCAGATTTGCCAACACGACTTACTTTGCGCCGATGATGGCAGGGGCTACAATCTCAGCGTTGCCTATGTTTATTCTCTTCTTCAGCTTGCAGAAGTACTTCTTGCAAGGGGTAACCGTAGGTGCGGTGAAAGGCTAATGTTCAAAAAAGGTCGCCAACCTATTTGAAATGGATTATAGTCCTGCAATCTAATCCTGAACCTTCATCGCTGCGATGAAGGTTTAATGTTTAATTGGAGGTCCTGCGATGCTTGTCACATGGGACAACAAATATCGAGAAGACGTTATCGCATTATGGAATGAAGAGGCAGTTCGCGATGGATATAAAGAGCTTACTGTAGAGAGCTTCCATGACATATTTCGATCTAACCCATACTTCGATCCGGGGAACATATTCGTTTTACTTGATGATGATGGCGGTGTTCAGGGCTTCGCTTGCGGTTGTACGGGAGATGATCTGCCGCTAGGTCATGATGCTGGGTATATTACGTGCATCGTCTTGTCTCACAATTACCGTAAAGACGAGTACTATTCACAGATGCTGGATGCAGTTGAGGGACGTTTCCGTGAGCTTGGGAAGAAGCAGGCAGATATCCTGTTCTTCAATCCAATGATGCTCCCTTGGTATATTCCGAATACACCGCAGCATGAGCATAACAATGCGCCTGGGGTGCCTGTCGGAAGTGAACTCTATCATTACCTGCTGCAGCATGGCTACTTCGAGCGAGCGGTTCAACAAGCGATGTATCTGCCATTGGCTAGCTTCGAAGTTCCGGAGCAGATCACGAACAAAGAATTGGCAGCGGCAGCAGATGGCTACGTGGTAGAGTTGTACGACCTTAATCGTCATCGTGGGATTGAGTCGATGCTTGAGGAACTACACAACCCATTTTGGACCAGGGAGATTAAGCAAGCAGCTGCTGACGGTGTTCCCGTAGTAATTGCAGCCTATCAAGGAGAAGCAGTTGGCTTCGCAGGGCCGGTCATTCGCCAGCAGAGCGGTAGGGGATATTTTGCAGGCATTGGCGTGAGCCCGCAACATGAGGGACATGGACTTGGAACCATTTTGTTTTTCAAGCTTTGCGAAGCATTTCGCAGCATTGGAACAGAATATATGTCGTTGTTCACAGGCAGTACCAACCCTGCGCTTCGCATTTATGAGAAGGCAGGTTTCCAGACAGTCAAATCATTTTCGATCATGAGGAAGGAGTTGTAGGTATGAGCGAGCAGCGTCGAACGATTCTAGCAATTGGTGGACATGTGGGGGATATGGAGCTGACGGCAGGCGGTGTATTGGCAAGCCACGCACTCAAGGGCGACCGTATTGTCACTTTGGCTTTGACAGCAGGAGAACGTGGGGTTCCCGCCGGACAAGATATGGCGGAATATCGCGAGCAGAAGGTGAACGAAGCGAAGGCATTCGCGGAAATGCTCGGCGGTGAAGCGATCGTATTCGAAATTCCAGACGGTGAACTGAAGGATAATGAAGAAATGCGCTTGAGAGTTTGCGATGTCATTCGTCAGGTGCGTCCGAACATCATTATTACGCATTTCAAGAACAGCATGCACAAGGATCATATGACGACCCATCGTATTGTCAATGATGCACGCTTCTTCGCTGGGCTGGCATCGTTCGAGCGGGAGCTCCCTGCATTCTTCTCTTCTACTCTTTATTATGCGGAAAATTGGGAGGATGCAGTCGACTATAAGCCTTACGTGTACGTGGACTTCTCGCAAGAAGCTTACGATCTGTGGGTGAAGGCAGTGTCCTTGCATTGGTTCGTAACGGGCAGCAAGTCATTCCCATATCTCGAATACTACAAGCACCTGGCTCGGGTCCGCGGTATTGAGGCACGGAAGCAATATGCGGAAACATTCATGGTTCCAGCAGAGACGATGTGTGTTCGAAAATCAGAATTGTAAAATTGGCAAGTGAACGTGCACTTAGAGGGAGGCACCTATGATCCGCAACGGTATTGATTGTATTGGAGAATATACAGAGCTATTCAAAGGCAAGCGAATTGGTCTCATTACATCGCCGACTGGATTGAACAATCAATTCGAATCGACGATTCAAATTATGCATGACAACTTCAATCTTGTAGCGATGTTCTCGCCGGAGCATGGCGTTCGTGGCGACTTAGCTGCAGGGGCACAGGTTGAGACTTACACCGATCCATTTACAGGCGTTCCGGTATACAGCTTGTATCGCAAGGATTCCAAGCGACTCAGTCAAGAAATGCTGGACGAAGTGGACATGGTTGTATACGACATCCAGGATGTAGGTGCACGCTATTATACGTTTATTTATACAATGCTGTACGCGCTGGAAGATTGCGCGAAGGCAGGCAAGGAATTCGTTGTTCTGGATCGGATTAATCCACTTGATGGCACGACGGTTGAAGGGAATATCTTAAAACCAGGCTATCAATCCTTCGTCGGCAACTATCCATTAGCGGTACGGTATGGTTTGACCGCAGGAGAGGTCGCTCTGATGGCAAACGAACAAATGGGTTGGAACTGCAAGCTTCATGTCGTACGCTGTGACGGTTGGGAGCGGTCGATGCAGTTCACGGATACGGGGCGTCCTTGGGTTATGCCGTCTCTGGGATTACCACGTTATGATTCAGCACTGTTGTACCCCGGGACTTGTGTATTCGAGGGAACGAATATATCGGAAGGAAGAGGAACGACAGCGCCATTCGAAATGATCGGTGCACCGTTCATTGAGGCAGAGAAGCTGGCAGACGAGATGAATCGTCAGAAGCTGCCGGGCATTATATTCCGTCCAGTATACTTCAAGCCATCCTTCTCGAAGTTCGAAGGAGAGCAATGCGGCGGGGTGCAGATCCATGTGCTCGACAATCGCGCGGTGCAGCCATTTGAAGCGGGCGTGAAATTAATGTTCACTATTAAGCGCAATTATGAGCAGTTCGCCTTCTTGCCGCCAGTGAAGGAGAATTCCAGACCTTTCATTGATTTGCTCTGCGGAGACAAGTTGTATCGCGACGAAGGGCTTGATGTCGAAGACATGCTGGGGCAATTCCGCGAGGAGAGCCGGGAATTTGCAGTGCTGAAGCAGCAGTATCATTTGTATAAATAGAGAACTGCCTTTACAAGGAAGATGAAGGATGTGAGCTTACGTTGACATACGTAGCGGGCTTAGACGGCGGCGGTACGAAGACGGCAGTAACGATAGCGGACGAACGTGGAGCAGCCGTGCATACCTTCACATCTGGAGCCATTAATATCAATGGACAGGATGAAGCGAGTGTGCGCGCAAGCTTGCAAGAAATATTTGAGACGATCGCCAGCGTATGCGGCGGGCTAGGCAACTGTGCGCAGGTGTGCATTGGTGCAGCCGGAGTCAGCAACCCGACAGTCGTAACACGGCTGGAAGCCATTGTCCGCGATTGCGGCTATGAAGGTGGGCTAATCATTACCGGTGATCAAGAGACAGCCTTGTACGGCGCCCATGATCGTGAATATGGCATCATTCTCATTGCTGGAACGGGATCCATTTGCTATGGGAAAAATGTAGCAGGCCACTCCCATCGCGCAGGCGGCTACGGCCATCTCATCGATGATGAGGGCAGTGGTTATAGCATTGGGCGTGACTTGTTGTCCATCGTTGTACGGGCACATGACGGACGCATGCCGGCAACGCCGATTACAGATATGGTTATGAAACAGCTGGGGATTGAGTCTATGCAGCAATTGATTCGATTCGTATACGACAAGCAGACGAATAAGAAGGATATTGCAGCTCTTGCTCCGATATTATCGCGGGCATGTGAGCTTGGTGATTCTGCGGCTCTGGAGATTGCTCACAAGGCGGCAAGTTCTCTCTGTGAACTTGTTATCCCGGTTGTAGAGAAGCTGTCTCTGCAGTCAGGAACAGTTGCCATGGCAGGAAGCGTACTGCTGAAGAACAGCAATGTGCGGGATGCCTTCACAGCCATGCTCAAGGAACACTATCCCAATATGGACTGCATTACACCGAAGAATGATGCTGCGCACGGCGCAGTCATCATGGCATTATCTAAGCTTGCAGCCTGCTCCTAGGAGGGTGAGCTTATTAGAAAAAGTATACTAGCACTCTACATTAGATCGCGGTGAGATGTATCTTCTACGAAATAAGAGAAGATGCGAGCAGCCGCGATTTTTATTTTGGCAAGAAAGTAATATTTACGTAAGAAATGAAAAAACTGATGTATCAATCATAACGAATGGATTGGTTAATTGATTTATTCCAACACAAGGGAGATACGCGTGCTAATTGGGGTTATCTTCACAGGGGTGCTCGCTGTCACTTCCGGAATTGGTGCCTTGATTACTAGGAAGCGATCGTCGGAGAGTTTGGAATAATAATAACTGTCGGCAATGGGTGGAACCCAGTACAATATGCAATAAGGATAAGCCTGTTCAACATCATGAGTGGCAGCAAGTAGGACAAGGCTGCATTGATGCTAAAGAGGAGTGTACATCCATGGTTCACACAAAGAAGGCAACAGAGCTCTTGTTAGGCTTAGATACACTAATTATAGAGCAATGGAGATATGGAAAGTACCCGGTTTATCGCTCGCCATTGTGAAGGACGGAGAGATAATCTTGGCGGAAGGATCGAGCCTAATGTCGATTTCAGGTCAACTTGGCAGTATAACAATATTATGTAACGGCTGCTGGATATATAGCAGGGCATGTAGCGGAGTGTACCTGGGAACAGCTTGTTAAAGAGCGAATATTCGATCCGCTGAAAATGAAGGAGAGCGGCTTTTCCGTGAATGAGTTGAAGTTGCATGATAATGCGGGAGTTCCCTACATCGAACAGGAGGGGCAGCTTCGAGAAGTTGAGTATCGCAATTTCGATGCGATTGGACCTGCTGGTTCTATTAATAGTACAGTCATGGACATGAGTAATTGGTTAATTGCTAATCTTGAAAATGGAGCTTTCAAAGGGAAGCGTATTATTTCAGAGAAGAATCTTGTGACCTTACATTCTCCACAAATGTCTTGCCCACCAATGTTGTTCGGAAAGAAGGAGTTTCCATTAAGCTGTTATGGATTGGGTTGGGGATTCGAATCATATCGTGGATACCGCATGCTTCAGCATGGGGGTGGCATCGACGGATTTACTTCGCACATCTCTTTCCTACCCGATGAAAGGATCGGCATTGTTCTGCTGACGAACAGACAAGGTACCATGCTTCCTACATCTTTAGCATTGACTGTCTATGATAGGCTTTTGAATCTTGATCCTATTGAATGGTGCGAACAACTCCGTGAGGATATTCAGAAATGGGAAGCACAACGAAAACAAATGGCAGCCGAAAGCGCTGCATCAAGAGGAGAGGCCGTGTTGGTTTCTTCAACCACACTCCAGAGGTATGAAGGAAGCTACGAGCATCCTGGTTATGGAACCGTTAAGGTTCAAGTTGTGGAGAATGAACTTCAGGCTGTTTTTCATGTCGGTTGTTTTCGAATGAGTCAGACTGGGGAGCATGTATTCACGATACATTCAGAAATATTAGGGGTAACAGCGAATATAAAATTTGCTGCCGACGAGGAAGGGAATATAATTCTGCTAAGTGCTCCGCTTAATACAGAACCCGGTGCAAAAGATATTACATTCAGACGAACAAAAAACTCAGCGGTTACATAAACGAAGGAGCTGTCCGACATGGATGATACCCATCATGCTGGAAGCTCCTTTCTTATTGGGAAGTTTACCGATTCCCTCTACGAGGGCCATGAAATAAGATGCCCATTGATATTCTTGCACACCATAGCGACACGGCGGTAAACAGCAGCGCCCACACGATGGATGGTATATAGGTAACATGACTAAGATTGGCAGCATCTCCTGCTCCATTAGGCATTT
>Ga0209566_100393_pt1 | contig 35266 bp, 32 predicted proteins | sample Araplavi_mTSA_r2_2_FD_184287 | JGI IMG/M metagenome (GOLD analysis project Ga0209566, IMG submission 184287) | Arabidopsis root microbial communities from North Carolina, USA - plate scrape CL_Cvi_mTSA_r2 (SPAdes) (version 2) | ecosystem: Host-associated > Plants > Roots > Endosphere | place...
TGCGTAAAGCCAGCTCGACGTTCTCCCACGCGCTCAGCAAGGGCATTAAGGCGAAAGATTGAAAAATAAAGCCGATTTCCTTGCGCCGAATCAGGGTCCGCTCATCATCGCCGCACTGATGAAACGACCGGCCGTGAAACCAGATCTCCCCTTCATCCGGCTGATCCAGGCCGCCGATCAGATTCAGCAGCGTCGTTTTGCCTGAGCCCGAACGCCCTCGCAGCATCACAAGCTGCCTCGGCCGCAGCTCCATCTCGATCCCCTTGAGCACATCCAGCCGGCCGCCGCCTACATAAAAAGAGTGCTGCACACCGCAGACCGTAAGCAACGGTTCAGTTGCGAGGGTGATGGCCGAGGCAGGCAGCTCATAAGGTGCCAAGGGCTCGGAAGCAGGCGATTCAAGCGAATTCGTCTGTTTATTGCGAAACCAGCTTGCCATGTGCAATCCTCCCATTGATTTCCAAGTATGTATGATAAAATAGACGTGCCAACTTTCTCAAAAGTTCCATGATCCTGAAAAAAAGCTGAAGATAAGCTGAAAATAACCTGAAAAATCGTGAAGATTCTGTTACCAATACCAGCGTTAATCGATAGACTTTAAGATTTATCCCATAAAAAAAAGACCCAAGCCGATGGAACTCCCGACAATAAACTTGTCAAAAGTGTCCAGCCTAAGTCTTCTTCATGCGGCTTCTATTCCATAGCCTCATTTCTCAGCACCATATGAATGTGGTCTTCCCAGACGCCATGGATTCTCAAGTATTTGTGCGCCAGACCCTCGTCATAGAAGCCCAGCTTTTTCACGACCTGCAAGGATGCCTCGTTGCGCGGCATAATGTTCGCTTCAATGCGATGCAGCTTAAGCTCCTCGAAGGCGTAGGCGACCAAAGAGCGGAGCGCCTCCGTCATCAGCCCCTTGTTCAGCTGCGCATGATCCATTTTGTAGCCCAAGTGACAAGACTGAAACGCGCCTCTGACAATATTGCTCAACGCAGCCGAGCCAATGACTCGCCCTTCCTGCACCATCCATACTTTGAACAGCTGGCCTTCTTTGATCTTCACCGCTTCCTGCTGAAGCAGCGCGGCCTGATGCGTTAATGTATAAAATTCCTCATTGCGTTCCGGCTCCCACGGCTCCAGAAACGAGCGGTTGCGCACCACATATTCCAAAACCAGGTCTGCTGACGCTTGTTCCAGCTGCATTAAATCCATCCGTTCCGTTCGGCTGATGATATTCATCTGATTTCTCCTTACATCATGATTGCATAGTTATCATACCTGAACTTTTTCGTCGCCTGCAAGCGGCAGTCACTCCTTCGTCACAATTGTCGCGGTGAAAGCCGTCAAAACGAAAGGATTTTTCCCTCTTTTAGGGAACTTTATAAAGTATAGAAGTAATCCAGGCTAACCAGAAGGAGACTTGACGATGATTGAAACGTTAAAAACGTATTTTGTCCAGCAACGCGACCAACATATAGAGGAATTGAAAGATTTACTGCGCATTCCCAGCGTTAGCGCTGTCGCCGAGCATCAGCCGGACATGATCCGCTGCGCGGAATGGGTGGCAGCGGCGTTCAAGCAAGCCGGTCTGGAGCATGTGGAAATCATGCCGACCGCCGGACATCCGGTCGTTTACGCCGATTGGCTGCACGCGCCGGGCAAACCGACTGTCCTCGTCTACGGCCACTATGACGTGCAGCCGGCAGAGCCGCTAGAGCTGTGGTCGACACCGCCTTTTGAACCGGTCATCCGTGACAATAAGCTGTATGGACGCGGCAGTACGGACGATAAAGGGCAGGTTTTGCTTTATGTTAAAGCGGTAGAAGCCTTCCTGCGCACGCAGGGCAGCTTGCCGGTCAATCTCAAATTCTGCCTCGAAGGCGAAGAGGAGATTGCCAGCAAAAACTTGCCGCCATTCGTAGAAGCACAGGCCGAGAAGTTGAAAGCCGACCTCATTGTGCTGTCGGATACGCAAATGCAAGCGCTGGGCAAGCCTGCGCTCATGTATGGGCTGCGCGGACTGGCAGGCTTCGAGATTACGGTGGAAGGCGCGAACAGCGATCTGCATTCCGGACTTTTCGGCGGCGCCGTGCAAAATCCGATTCATGCGCTCACGCAGCTGCTCAGCTCGTTCCATGACGAGGACGGCCGTGTCGCGGTGAAGGGCTTCTACGACCGGGTCATCGAGCTTTCCGAGAAGGAACGGGAATCGTTCAAACAAGTCGCGCCGGATGCGGACAAGATCAAGAAGGAGCTGCAGGTCGACAGCTTGTATGGGGAGAAAGGCTTCTCGTTCTACGAGCAGACGACGTCTAGACCGACACTGGAAATTACTTCAGTTAGCGGCGGCTTTCAAGGCGAAGGCATTAAACCGATTATCCCGAACCGTGCATCGGCCAAAATCGCCTGCAGACTCGTCGCTGCGCAAGTGCCGGACGAGATTATGGACGGCGTCGAAGCTCACATTCACGCCAATACGCCTCCAGGCGTAGCCATCAAGCTCGATCGCCAGCTTCGCGGCAATCCGTTCATTACGCCGATCGATGAGCCGGTTATGGTCGCGGCGGCAGCTGCTTATGAAGAGACGTTCGGCGTCTTTCCGGTTTATACGCGCAGCGGCGGTTCTGTGCCGATCATTGAAGTATTTGGCCGTGTGCTGGATGCGCCTGTCGTGCTGCTCGGTTTTGGCGTGCCAGGCGAAAACTTGCATGCCCCGAATGAACATTTCCACTTGGAAAACTGGGATAAAGGGTTGGAGACGATCAGCCGCTTCTGGTTAAAACTGGGTGCAACAGAACAATAAAGCGTGATTTACTCATGGGAGAAAGGAATTATTGACGAGCATGAACGAATTTAAGCTGCGAGATGCAAACATAGAAGATTTATCCGAGATCGTGCGTATTTATAACACAACGGTTGCTGGGCGTATGGTGACGGCAGATACCGAACCGGTCACGACGGCTAGCCGGGAAGCGTGGTTTCACGAGCACTCTCCCGATTTCCGCCCGCTATGGGTGCTGGAAGACGGCACGAGCGTTTGCGGCTGGCTCAGCTTCCAGTCGTTTTATGGCCGGCCGGCTTACAATGCTACGGCTGAATTGAGCATATATATCGACGAATCGTACCGCGGACGAGGCATTGGCCGCTACTTGCTGCAACAGGCGATTGACGCCGCACCGCGTCTGCAGATGAAGACGCTGCTCGGCTTTATTTTCGGACACAACGAGCCCAGCCTGAAGCTGTTCTACAAATTCGGTTTCGAGAATTGGGCGAAGTTGCCAGGCATTGCCGAACTTGATGGCATTGAGCGCGACCTAATTATCGTAGGAAAGCGCGTAGGATAAAAAAACGCTTATCCATTCAGCGTAAGTGACATCACGAGGACGTCGCTTACGCCGGGGATAAGCGTTTTTTTATAGATCGCCGACAACGGCCTCCGCTTCAATCTCCACCAACAAATGCGGATCGATCAGCGCTTTGACTTCGACCATCGTCGCCACTGGCTGCACGTCACGGAAAAATTCGCCGTGCGCTTTACCGATTTCCTCCCACTTGGAAATATCCGTCACAAACATACGTGTCCGGACGACATCGGACATTTGTCCGCCAAGCGCTTGCAAAGCCGTTTCTATTGTCTGCAATATAAACTTGGCTTGTTCATAGGGATTGCCCACACCAACGACTGCACCGTCTTTCATCGCCGTCGTGCCCGCTACTTCAATGCGGTTCCCGACCCGCAAAGCACGGCAGTAGCCAACTTCCGGCTCCCATGGCGAACCGGTGAACACTTTTTTTCGTTCCATGCTTCCATCTCCCTGATTTGATTATAAATATGCTGCCAGCTTTTGCTGCAATTCTTCCGAAATCGGCAGCAGTGGCAGACGCAAGGTCGGCGAAGCAATAATTCCTTGCTGCGCCAGCAGCCATTTGAGCGGGGCCGGGTTCGGCTCCTGGAATAACAAGCGAACCAATGGCAGCAATTCGGCAAACTGCTGACCGCTTGTTTCGCGCAAGCCTTGAGCAAAGCTTTGATAGCAGGCGACGAAGCGCTCTGTTTCTACATTGGCTGACGCGCTCATCACGCCTTTTGCCCCGGCGCATAAGGAAGCGTGGAACAGCGTGTCTTCTCCGCAAAGCACAGGCTTAGAGCCCAGGCGTGCAAGCTCTGTGACAAGCTGGACGTTCGGCGTGCTGTCTTTCATTCCAATGACACCATCGATGTCAAGGATGGCGCGAACGGTGTCAAGCTGCAGCGTAACACCCGTGCGATGCGGAACTTCATACAAAATAACCGGAACGCCGACACTGGCTATTCGTTTAAAATGCTCAATAATCCCCTGCTGGCTCGGCTTGTTATAATAAGGCACCACCACCAACGCGGCATCCGCCCCCAATTGGCCGGCCGCTTCCGTATACTTCATTGCGGTTCTCGTATCATTGGACCCCGCACCTACGACAAGCGGCACTTCGACATCAGCGGCCTCACATGCATCCTGCGCAGTGTGAAACAAAAGGGTCAGCTCTTCCGGAGAAATCGTCGGCGACTCGCCCGTCGTTCCATTGACGACCAAGCCATCCACTTCATCCTGAAATAGATTGTACGCCAAATTGTAAAAGGAAGCGATATCCACCTCTCCCTCTCCATCAAACGGTGTTACGATCGGTACATAGACGCCTTGAAGCTCACTCTCTTTCAGCATTTTCGACCCACTCCTTGTTCCATTGAGATTGTACCTTCACTTTAACATGGAAGTTATCATCACAGTTAGCTATAATAAATGATACGTGCTATCAAAATTTTTGATGATACAATGAGGGGCGGGCAGCAATGGATCTCACCTATTTTCGAACGTTTCGGGAAGTGGCCCGAAGAAAGAGCTTCACCCGCGCAGCGGAAGAACTGGGCTACGCCCAATCCAGCGTGACGATGCAGATTCAGAAGCTGGAGCGCGAATACGGCGTTCCTTTATTTGAACGGTTCGGCAGACAACTACGGCTCACCCCGCCAGGCGAAGGCCTGCTGAAGCTGGCCGTGCAGATGCTGGAGCTGTATGATCAATCCAAAGAGCGGATTGCCCAGCAAGTGAGCGGCACACTGACCATTGGTACGATCGACTCGCTTGCCGCTTACTATTTGCCACCTTTTTTGCAGCAGCTCAAACTGCTCTATCCCGGCTTAAATATTCAATTGGCTGCTGACAACGAGTCCTCCTTACTGGCCAAAGTACGGGAAGGAGACTATGACATCGGCCTCCTGCTCGACCGCTACCCGGCGGATACCTACTTGAATTGCATCCGCGTTCGCGATGAGCCGCTCGTCATTGTAGCGCCGGTTCAGCATCCGCTTACTCAATGCGGCAGCGTGCAATTGGAGGATTTGCAGCATAGCGAATTTATCGTGACGGAAGGCAGCTGTCTATACCGCAATATGTTTGAAAAAGTGTTAAAAGACCACGGCATCGCCTTCCGCATCGGCTTCGAGCTCGGCAACCTGGAAACCATAAAGCACTGCGTCATGACGGGACTCGGCATCGCCCTTCTCCCGCGCATTGCCGTAGAAACCGAGCTTGCGCTCGGCAAGCTGGCCGTGATCCCGTTCAGCCACCCGGAGCTGCGGTTCGATCTGCAGCTGCTTCTTCATCCCAAAAAATGGATGTCACAGCCTTTGGATGCTTTTGTCCACATGCTGAGTGAAAAGGGTATTTCTGACTCCACCCAGCTGTAACGGAGGGAATTCGTTCTAGACTAGATGAAACATGTCTATTCTGCTCTCTGGAGCGAGTTCTCCGCTTTAGACACGCAACTCGCCAGCTAGTATTCGCGCAGATGCCACGGTGTTGCTTTTGACGTGCTCTAAAGCAACTTGTCCGCCTTGGAGACATCTGGCCACGCTCACGCAACCTCTCTAACGCAACTTTTCCGCTCTAAACACGCCGGATCTTGCCTATTCTGCACCTCTAGAGCGAATTATTCGCTTTAGACACGCAACTCCCCAACGAGCATTCGCGCGCATATCACGATGTGGCTTTCGATGTACTCTAACGCAACTTTTCCGCCTTGGAGTCACCTCGCCACGCTCATGCACCTCTCTAACGCAACATTTCCGCTCTAGACACGCCGGATCTTGCCTATTCTGCACCTCTAGAGCGGATTATTTGCTTTAGACACGCAACTCCCCAACGAGCATTCGCGCGCATATCACGATGTGGCTTTCAACGTGCTCTAAAGCAACTTGTCCGCCTTGGAGACACCTAGGTATGCTCATGCAACCTCTCTAACGCAACTTTTCCGCTCTAGACGCCGGATCTTGCCTATTCTGCACCTCTAGAGCGGATTATTCGCTTTAGACACGCAACTCCCCAACGAGCATTCGCGCGCATATCACGATGTGGCTTTCGACGTGCTCTAAAGCAACTTGTCCGCCTTGGAGACACCTAGCCATGCTCATGCAACCTCTCTAACGCAACTTTTCCGCCTTGGAGTCACCTCGCCACGCTCATGCAACCTCTCTAAAGCAACTTTTCCGCTCTAGACACGCCGGATCTTGCCTATTCTGCACCTCTAGAGCGGATTATTTGCTTTAGACACGCAACTCCCCAACGAGCATTCGCACGCATTATAGAAAAAGAAGCCCGCCTTGTCACCAAGGCGGGCTTCTTTATTTTACAAACCGTATGCAGCCGGGTTCTCTCTCCAAGAACGGAGCAGCTCCAAGTCTTCGGACTTGATCGCACCTTTATCCAATGCCACTTCCAGCAATGTCGAGTAGTTAGACAGCGTGTGCAGCGGCATATTCGCCGCTTCGAACGCCTGTGCAGCCTTATCCAGCTGGTAGGAGAAAATGGCGAGCACCCCGAGCGGCGCCGCGCCTGCATCTTTGACAGCCAAAGCTGCTTTGAGCGAGCTGCCTCCAGTCGAAATCAGGTCCTCGATCACGATGACCTTCTGGCCTGGCTTCACAGAACCTTCGATCAGGTTCTCTTTGCCATGGCCTTTCGCTTTATCGCGGATATAAATCATCGGCAAGCCCAGCTTCTGCGCAACCCAGGCCGCATGCGGAATGCCGGCTGTCGCCGTTCCCGCGACCACTTCGGCTTCCGGGAACTTCTCCTTAATGAGTGCGGCGAAGCCGTCTGCAATCGCTTCGCGAATCGCCGGATGCGACATCGTCAGACGGTTATCGCAATAAATTGGCGATTTCAAGCCCGATGTCCAGGTGAAAGGCTGATGCGGGCGCAGTGCTACCGCTTCAATATCTAATAAGGATGCAGCAATCTGCTGCGCAATCATTTCGAGTTGGCTCATCTGAAGTTGCTCCGTTCTTCCTATTGTTTTCTATACAATTGAATCGATAATCGATTCAATCGCCGCTCGCGGGTCAGCGGCTCCCGTGATCGGACGCCCGATGACGACGAAGTCCGTCTTCTGGGCGAACGCCTCAGCAGGCGTCATGATGCGCTGCTGATCCCCCACATCCGCACCTGCCGGGCGGATGCCCGGCGTAACGGTGACGAATGCGTCACCGCACGCCGCCTTGATCTGCGTCACTTCCAGTGGTGACGCGACAACCCCATGCAGCCCGGCGTCAAGCGCCAAGCGGGCATAGCGGATCACGGCCTGCTCGACCGAGCCTGGCAGGCCGATCTCGTCATTCAGCACCGCCTGCGAGGTGCTGGTCAATTGCGTAACGCCGATCACGATCGGGCGTTGTGCACCTGGGGCCATGCCTTTGTCGACACCTTCCATGGCCGCAGCCATCATGATCTTGCCGCCGGCGGCGTGCACATTGAACACGTCAACCCCAAGGCGGGTCACACTCTCCGCCCCGCCTTTGACCGTGTTGGGGATGTCGTGCATCTTGACATCCAGGAACACTTTGTAGCCGCGGTCTTTCAGACTGGCTACGAATCCCGGGCCTGCAGCATAGAACAGCTGCATGCCCACTTTCATATAGCACGGAACGCCCTCGAGCTGCTTCAGCAGCCCTTCAGCCTGTTCCGCGTTGGCATAATCCAGGGCGACCATAATGCGCCCGGCAATTTCATTTCGTGTTAACACTGCCACGTCCGTCACCATCCCTTACGCGTAAACCGGCATCGAACGGGAGGAGAAGTTGATGGATTCAAGCATGTTGACCAAAGCTCTTACCGTATCCAACGATGTCATACAAACGACGCCGTTCTCTACCGCTTCACGGCGGATGCGGAAACCGTCGCGTTCAGGCGTTTTGCCTTTGGTCAGCGTATTGACAACGAATTGTGCTTCTCCGCCGCGGATCAGATCCAGGATGTTCGGAGAACCTTCGCTCAGCTTGTTCACGGTTTTCACAGGCAAGCCCGCTTCTTCCAAAGCTGTCGCTGTTCCGCCGGTAGCAATGATTTTATACCCTAAGCGGTAGAAACCTTTCATGATTTCAATCGCTTCATCCTTGTCTTTATCGGACACAGTCACGACAACCGAACCCGCTGGTGGAATCTTCATTCCAGCACCGATGAGACCTTTGTACAGCGCTTTGGCAAAGTTCGTATCGCGACCCATGACTTCACCTGTCGATTTCATTTCCGGACCGAGCGTTGTATCGACGCGGCGCAGCTTCGCGAAGGAGAATACCGGAACTTTTACCGATACATACTTATCTTCCGGCCATAATCCGCTTTGATAGCCCATATCAGCCAGCTTTTGACCCATAATGACGCGTGTAGCCACATTCGCCATCGGAATGTTCGTAACTTTGCTCAAGAACGGCACCGTTCTGGAGGAACGAGGGTTAACCTCGATGACATACACTTGACCGTTGTGAATAACGAACTGGATGTTCACCAGACCGACAACGTTCAATTCCAGACCGATTTTCGTCGTAATGTCAATAATTTGCTGCTTGATCTCATCGGACAGCGTTTGCGGCGGGTAAACGGCAATCGAGTCACCGGAGTGAACCCCTGCGCGCTCCACGTGCTCCATGATCCCTGGGATCAGCACGGTTTCCTTGTCGCAAATCGCATCGACTTCCACTTCTTTACCGAGCATGTAACGGTCGATCAGGACCGGATGCTCAGGGTTAATTTTCACCGCATACTCCATGTAGCTCAGCAATTCGGCATCGGAGTAGACGATTTCCATCGCGCGGCCGCCGAGAACGTAAGATGGGCGAACCAGGACCGGATAGCCGAATTGTGCCGCCGTGCCAACCGCTTGATCGACCGATGTCACAGTGCCGCCTGGCGGTTGCGCGATATCCAGCTTACGCAGCAGGGCTTCGAATTTTTTACGGTCTTCTGCTGTATCAATGCTCTCCAGATCGGAACCGAGAATGCGTACGCCGGCTTTGGACAGCGGAGCGGCCAGGTTGATCGCCGTTTGACCGCCGAACTGCACGATAACGCCGATCGGCTTCTCGCGTTCAATGACGTTCATGACATCTTCAAAGAACAATGGCTCGAAGTACAAACGGTCGGATGTGTTAAAATCGGTCGAAACCGTCTCCGGGTTATTGTTGATAATAACCGCCTCGTAACCAGCCGCTTGGATTGCCCATACTGCATGCACCGTAGAGTAGTCGAACTCGATGCCTTGGCCGATACGAATTGGACCGGAGCCCAGCACGACGACTTTTTCTTTGCTCGTTTCGGTTACTTCATCTTCTTGCTCATATGTGGAGTAATAATATGGCGTCGAAGCTTCGAACTCCGCTGCGCAAGTGTCTACCATTTTGTAGACAGGCTTGATGTTTTGCTCCAGACGCAGTGCGCGGACTTCAGCTTCTTTGGTGTAAGAAGCCGTACCAGCCAATGCGCGGATTTCAGCAATCGCACGGTCTGTGAACCCTTTGCGTTTCGTTTCAAACAGCAGCTCCGGGGACAAATCGCTGGAAGCGATGACTTCCTCGTACTTGATCATGCCGTCCAGCTTGTTCAAGAACCACCAGTCGATCTTCGTCAAGCTTTGCAGTTGCTCAACTGTATAGCCTCTGCGGTAAGCTTCAGCCAGCAGGAACAGGCGCTCGTCGTCTGGCTTCTGCAGACGAAGCTCCAAGGTTTCTTGATCGAGCAGGTCCGTCTCTTTCAGGAAGAGGCGGTGTACGCCGATCTCCAGGGAACGGATCGCTTTGTGAATCGACTCTTCGAATGTCCGGCCGATGGCCATGACTTCACCAGTCGCTTTCATTTGTGTACCAAGCTTGCGGTTTGCCGCTGTAAATTTATCGAACGGCCAACGCGGGATTTTGGAAACGATGTAGTCCAGCGTCGGCTCGAAGCATGCATAGGTTTGTCCCGTAACCGGGTTGACGAGCTCGTCGAGTGTATAACCGATCGCGATTTTCGCCGCCATTTTGGCAATTGGATAGCCAGTTGCTTTGGAAGCCAGTGCCGAGGAACGGCTCACCCGCGGATTCACTTCGATGACATAGTATTGGAAGCTGTGCGGATCGAGCGCGAATTGTACGTTACATCCGCCTTCGATGTTCAGCGCGCGGATAATTTTCAGCGATGCCGAACGCAGCATTTGGTACTCGCGGTCAGACAGCGTTTGGCTTGGCGCCACGACGATACTGTCGCCGGTATGTACGCCAACCGGGTCGAAGTTTTCCATGTTACATACGACGATACAGTTATCGTTGGCGTCGCGCATCACTTCATACTCGACTTCTTTCATGCCGGCGATGCTGCGCTCGACCAAACATTGGCCGATAGGGCTGTAACGAATACCGGAAGCGACGATGTCCGTTAGCTCCTCCATTGTGTTACAAATACCGCCGCCTGTGCCACCCAGTGTATAAGCAGGGCGGATGATGATCGGGAAGCCGATTTCCTGTGCAAATTCAATCGCTTGCGCAACCGTCGTAACGATTACGCTGTCCGGAACCGGCTGCTCGAGCTCTCTCATCAGATCGCGGAACAGATCGCGGTCTTCCGCTTTCTCGATCGCAGTCAATTGCGTACCGAGCAGCTTGACGTTCTCGCTCTCCAATACGCCTGCACGCGCCAATTCCACAGCCATGTTCAGGCCGGTTTGGCCGCCGAGCGTCGGCAGCAAGCCGTCAGGGCGTTCCTGACGGATAATTTGGGTAACGAAATCGAGCGTAATCGGCTCGATGTATACTTTATCAGCCATGTTCGTGTCCGTCATGATCGTGGCTGGGTTGCTATTGATAAGAATAACTTCCATACCCTCTTCTTTGAGCGCTTGGCAAGCTTGTGTACCTGCGTAGTCGAACTCCGCCGCTTGACCGATAACGATTGGGCCGGAGCCAATGACGAGAATCTTTTTGAGTGTATTATTTTTTGGCATACTGAAGTTCCTCCTTCACAGATGTCGGCGCCGGGTTAGCCGCTTTCCATTGAGCCAGCATTTGCGCCTGACGCGGCTGTTGCGGGTTGTCTAGCTTATGTTTGCGGATCATGGCAATGAAATCATCGAACAAGTAGCTGGAGTCAAAAGGCCCCGGAGCTGCTTCCGGATGGTATTGCACCGAAAACGCATCGTATTTCTTATGTTTCAAACCTTCGATCGTACGGTCGTTATTGTTAATGTGCGTCACTTCAAGGTCAGTTCCGGCAACGGAATCTTCATTCACCGTGTAGCCATGGTTTTGCGAGGTGATGTAGCAGCGGCCGGAGATCAAATCTTTCACCGGATGATTGCCGCCGCGATGACCGAACTTCAGCTTCTCTGTATCCGCACCGCAAGCGAGGGCGAACAGCTGGTGACCCAAGCAAATGCCGAAAATCGGAAATTGTCCGAGCAGTTCTTTCACCATTTGCACAGCGTGAGGCACATCTTTCGGATCCCCAGGGCCGTTGGACAGCAGCACGCCGTCCGGAGCCAGTCTGCGGATTTGTTCAGCCGTCGTGTCCTGAGGCACTACGACAACGTCGCAGTCGCGCTTGCTCAGATCGCGGATGATGCCGCTTTTCGCACCGAAATCAACGAGCACGATGCGCTCTTTGTGGCCAGGCGCGCCGAACACGCTCTTCGTGGACACACGCGCAACTTGATCCGTCATCAGCGTGGATCCGCCGAGCATTTCAGTCAGTTCAGCGATCGATTTATTCGAAGTTGTCAAAAGACCTTTCATCACGCCGTGATGGCGGATTTTCCGGGTTAACATACGGGTGTCGATGCCGCTGATCCCGATGATGCCGTATTCTTTCAACAGGCTGCCGAGCGTGTATTGCGCTCTCCAGTTACTTGGAATCTCTTCGTGCTCGCGCACCACGAAACCGTGAATGAAAGGACGCACGGATTCGAAATCGTCGCGGATAACCCCATAGTTCCCGATCAGCGGGTACGTCATCGTTACGATTTGGCCGCAATAAGACGGGTCGGAGAGCACCTCCTGATATCCCGTAATTCCTGTATTGAATACTACCTCACCGACGGAATCACCCTCACTACCGAACGATTTGCCTGTGAATAGAGTGCCGTCTTCCAGCAACAATCTTGCCTGCATGTTCTTTCAACTCCTTCGCTATTGTCAAACGATTCGCTTCCGAATCGATCATTCATGCATAAGACATGTATAATTAAATATCATTCTGTATAAATATACACGAATTTTCATTCGCCGTATAGAGGCTTTCTTGTTGTTTTATGGCGTTATTATGACCAAACGACCTTGCCTGAGGCAATCGTCACGACTGGCCATCCTTGCAGCTTCCACCCGATAAACGGTGTATTTTTGCTACGCGATACGATCTCTTCCTTCACTACTTCGCGCTCTGTCTCCAGATCCACAATCGTCAGATCCGCCGCGCTGCCGACAGCGAGAAGCCCGTATGGCAGATTGAATACTTCGGCTGGCTTCTGCGTCATGCGGTTGATCAGGAAGCCGAGCGTCCACTTGCCGGTCTTCACGAATTGTGTATACAGCAGCGGGAACGCTGTCTCAAAACCGAGAATGCCGAATGGCGCCAATTGCATGCCTTTCTCCTTCTCTTCCTCACTGTGCGGCGCATGATCCGTTACGATGATATCGATGGTGCCGTCTTCCAGCGCCTCGATGACCGCTTCGACATCGCGCGGCGAGCGCAGCGGCGGGTTCATCTTCCAGTTAGCGTCCATGCCTGGAATATCTTCATCCGAGAGGACGAGGTGATGCGGGCATACCTCGGCAGTTACTTTAATACCGAACTGCTTCGCATGACGGATTAGGCGAACCGACTGCTCGGTGCTGACGTGGCAGACATGGTAGTGCACGCCAGTCGCTTCGGCCAGCAGCACATCGCGGCCGACGTGAATCGCTTCGGACTCGTTCGGGATGCCCTTGAGTCCGTGCTTCTTCGCGAACGCGCCATCCGTCACCGGCGCGCCTTCAACGAGCGTGTTATCCTCGCAGTGCGCAATGATCGGCATGCCCAGCGATGCAGCCAACGCCATCGCATCTTTCATCATTTGCGCGCTTTGCACGCCAACGCCGTCATCCGTGTAGCCAATGACGCCCGCTTCCTTCAGCGCGGCAAAATCCGTCAACTCGCGGCCCAGCTCATTCTTCGTGATGCAGCCGTATGGCAGCACGCGCACGACGCCTTCGGTCACGGCTTTGTCCACTATGTAGTTGACCGTATCCACCGTGTCAATGACCGGTCTTGTATTCGGCATGCAGGCGATCGTCGTGAAGCCGCCTCTTGCTGCCGAGCGCGTGCCCGTCGCGATGTTCTCCTTATGCTCAAAGCCCGGTTCGCGCAAGTGCACATGCATATCGATGAAGCCCGGCGCTACCAGCTTGCCGGCGGCGTCGATCACTTCGTGTCCGTCTGTATGTGGCAGGCTGCCGTCTACGGCATCAATTACTTGTGCAATCTTATCATTCTCTATATAGATGTGTTTTTTCGCTTGAGTATTGTCAGCTGTAACCGTTTGTCCGTTTAAAATCCAAATTCCCATGTTCAAGTCCCCCTGTTTTATGATAAAGCTCTTTCAATGACCGCCATTCGGACCGGTACACCATGAGCGATTTGCGTGAAAATTTTTGACTTTTCATGTTCAACCAATTCATCGTCCAGCTCGACGTTGCGGTTGACCGGAGCCGGATGCATGATAATCGCGTGCGGCGCCATGCGGCTGGCCCGCTCTACAGTTAAGCCGTACTGCTCACGGTACTCCTCGGCGGAGCGGATAATGCCTTTGTCGTGACGCTCCAGCTGCACGCGCAGCATCATGACGACATCGGCCTTCAACGCCTCATCGAAGGAGACATACGGTGCGTAAGCAGCCAGCTCCGGAGCTTTCATGCTGTCCGGTGCGCAGAATTGCACCTTCGCGCCCAGAGCCAGCAGCCCCCATAGATTCGAGCGCGCTACACGGCTGTGCAGAATGTCACCGATGATGGAGATCGTCAAGCCTTTGATCTCGCCGAACTGCTTGCGCATCGTATAGAAGTCGAGCAGCGCCTGTGTCGGATGCTCGTTATTGCCGTCTCCGGCGTTAATCAACGGCACCTTGATTTTCTCGGCCAGCTCAGCCAGCACGCCGACCGGCTTCAAGCGGATGACGCCCGCGTCGATGCCCATCGATTCCAACGTTCTGACCGTATCGTAAATCGACTCGCCTTTTTGCACGCTGGACTCTGCTGCGGAGAAGTTCAGCACATCCGCGCCCAGCCGCTTTTGCGCCAGCTCGAAGGAGAATCTTGTTCGTGTACTGTTTTCAAAAAAGAGGTTGGATACGAACTTGCCATGCAGCTGATTCGTCACTTTGGCCGGGTGCTGTTCCCAATGAGCGGCACGGTCGAGGATACTGATGATCTCCCCGCTGCTCAGTCCTTTCAGTCCCAAAAAGTGTTTCGTAGATGTAGGCTCCATCGTGCTCTTCACTCCTGTTTCCCCCTCTGTCCGATGATGATGACTTCGTCTTTGTTGTCGAATTCCGTTAGGTGGACGGCAATATCCTCACTCTTGGCTGTTGGCACGTTCTTGCCCACATAGTCGGGGCGGATCGGCAGCTCGCGATGCCCTCTGTCGACTAGCACGGCCAATTGAATCATTTGCGGTCTTCCCAAATCAATCAAGGCGTCCATCGCCGCCCGCACCGTCCGTCCTGTGTACAGGACGTCGTCGAACAGGATTACTTTGCGGTCCTGGATTTGCATCTTGCCGCCTTCTTGCACATTGTCAACCGATCTCACTTTCACTCGGTCATCCCGATAAGACGTAATGTCAATCTCCCCGACAGGAACCGGCACACCTTCGATGTCAAGGATCCGTTCCGCTACCCGGGAGGCCAGGTAGATGCCCCGGGTTCTGATGCCGATCAAGGTGCAGTTCTCCACACCTTTATTCTTTTCCAGTATTTCGTGCGCAATCCGCGTTAACGCTCTGCGAATCGCCATTTCGTCCATAATCATATGTTCCGTGATTTCGTTCATGCTCTCGCCTCCTGAGCGTTCTGCTAGATTCATGCGCTGCATGGGTCGTCCGTAGCCTGTAGCAACGACAAAAAACTCCTTGCCGGATTGTTGGCAAGGAGTAGTGTATGCATAAAGATAGAAAGCGGGCGGTCAGGATGCGCACATCCCTACAGCGTCATGTTCCAAAAGCTCGTTTCAGTTTCAGAACATCCCGTTTCATTCATCGGCTACCTTGCCAGCCTCTCTGGACTGTTTTTAAAGGTACATATTCAATTGTTAAGTATTATGCCACTTTCGACAGGACATGTCAATATGTGCTCGCTATTCTTTCGGACTTTTTTTTTCATCCGCCTTGCTCTCTTCCCGCTGCGCGACGCACCACCCTTGCTCATAGTCGCCGATTTGAGACAAAATATCCAATAGCTGCCGCCTCATCTGCGGTGTCACACGCTCAAGCATCTTCTCGGACACTTGTCTGGAAGCGTCGCGCGCCCGTGTCAACAGCTCGGGAGCATTCTCGGTCAACTGCAGCAGGGTAGCGCGCCGGTCCGTCGGATCGGGAAGGCGCATGAGTAAATTCTCTTTCTCTAAAGCATCGACAAATTGTGTGACCGTGATGGCCCTGATCCCCATTTTCGCAGCCAAATCATTCATACGTATCGGACCATGGTCAGATACAATTCCCAATACCCGTAAACGAGGCCCTGTTACATAGGAGGGAACCCCCATAGCCGTGGAACCCGTCTCATGGACGTGGCGCACAAAATGCGCGGTCCGGATAATCGCTTGGATGACTTCACCTGAAGTGGGCACACGTTCTCCGGTTGGCATTTGCGAATCCATATTGCAGCTCCTCCTTGACGATTGAAAAATGATTCTGTAAACTGAAAATAAATTACTAAGGTTACTTACTATAAGTATCCTTCCATTTATTTATGTTACCTTATTTTTTATCATTTGCAAAGTGTAACTCCCTACATTCGAAGGAGGAAATCATGTTTAAACTGTTTCGGCTTTTGAAACCCTACAGGCTGCAGCTCACCGGCGTCGTTGTGTTCATGCTCATGCAATCGCTGGCGCAGCTGTACTTGCCGACACTGCTGGCGGATATCGTCGATCACGGCGTTGTCAATGGCGACATCCCTTATATTCTGAAGTTCGGGGCTTACATGCTCTGCGTGGCGCTCGGCGCGACCGTCTGTGTCGTGATAGCCAGCTACCTGCTAGCGCGCTCAGCCACTGGCTTCAGCCGGGATTTGCGGCGCAAAGTGTTCGCCCATGTTGAGAGCTTCTCGCTCGGCGAATTCGACAAGTTGAGCACGGCATCGCTCATCACCAGAACAACCAACGACATTCAGCAGGTGTCGCAAGTGATTGTGATGATGCGGATGTTCATTGGTGCGCCTACGATGCTGATCGGCGGGGTTATTATGGCGACGCTCAAAGATGCGAAGCTGGCTCTGGTGCTCGACTGCATCATCCCTATTCTCGCGATCGCCATTGTGGCGATTATGCGTAAAGGCATTCCATTGTTTAAATCGCTGCAGGTCAAAATCGATCAGATCAATCTCGTGCTGCGCGAAAATTTGACCGGAATCCGTGTCATCCGGGCTTTCAACCGTTCTGCGCATGAGCAGCGCAAGTTTGAGAAGGCGAACACCGATTATACACAAACCGCGATCAAAGTGAACATTATTATGTCAACGATGATGCCGGTCATGATGCTGGTGTTCAACCTGGGCGTTGTCGCCATCTTGTGGTACGGCGGCATTCGCATCGACAACAATGATATGCAAATTGGCGACCTGATGGCTTTTATCCAATACGCGATGCAAATTATGATGTCCATGTTTATGATGACGATGATTTTCGTCATGATTCCGCGGGCATCCGCTTCCGGTGTGCGTATTAATGAAGTGCTCGATACGCAGTCGGTGATCCGCAATAGCGACGCGAGCGAATCGCTGTCCGGCGGCGGCAGCGCCGTCGAGTTTCGCGAAGTGTCGTTCAGCTATCCGGGCGCTGAGCAGCCGGCTGTGCGCGGGATCAGCTTCCGCGCGGAGCCCGGCCAAGTGACGGCGATCATCGGCGGCACCGGCTCCGGCAAAACGACGCTGATGAACTTGCTGCTCCGCTTCTATGACGTCAGCAGCGGGCAGATCAACATCGGCGGCAAGCCGATTCAAGCGCTGGATCTGGAGAGCTTGCGCAGCCGCATCGGCTATGTACCGCAGAAGGCCGTGCTCTTCTCCGGCACGGTGGCGGACAATATCCGCTATGGCCAGGAAGAGGCAGCGGATGAAGACGTCCGGCGCGCTGCAGGTATCGCCCAGGCGGGAGATTTTATCGCCGAGATGAAAGACGGCTATGATGCAGTCCTCGCGCAGGGCGGCAAAAATCTGTCCGGCGGGCAAAAGCAGCGCCTGTCCATCGCACGCGCCTTGGTGCGCAAGCCTGACATCTATGTGTTCGATGACAGCTTCTCTGCTCTCGATTTCAAAACAGACGCCAAGCTTCGCGCAGCCTTGAAGGCTGAAGTGCAGGAGGCGGCATTCATCATCGTCGCCCAGCGGGTGAGCACGATTATGGATGCCGACCGCATCCTGGTCCTGGAGGACGGCGCGATGGCCGGTATCGGCACGCATGACGAGCTGATGCAATCCTGCAAGGTGTATCAGGAGATTGTCGCTTCCCAGCTGTCAGAGGAGGAAATTGCATGAGTGACAAACCGAATCAAAACCGCTCTGCAGGCGTCAGCCCGGCGCATTTCGGCCGTGGCGGGATGGGCGCAATGGGGATGCCCGTGCAGAAAGCGAAAAATTTCAAAGCTACATTGAAACGATTATTAACGTATATGCTGCCGTTTCGCACGCAGTTGGCGCTCGTCTTGTTAACGGCTGTGCTGAGCACCATGTTCAGCATCGTCGCTCCTAAACTGATGGGGCAAGCGACGACTACGCTGTTTGAAGGCTCCATGGCGAAGATCAAAGGCGTCGCCGGCGCAAAGATAGATTTTGACACCATTATTCATATCGTCCTCACCCTTGCGGCGCTATACATTCTGAGTTCGGTCCTGACCTTCATTCAGCAGCGGATCATGGTCGGCGTTACCCAAAAAATGGTTTACAACTTGCGGGAGCAAATCAGTGATAAACTCACGCGTGTGCCCCTCTCCTTCTTCGATTCACGCAGTCAGGGCGACACGATGAGCCGGGCGACTAACGATGTCGATACGATCAGCTCCACCATGCAGCAGAGCTTGACGCAGCTGATTACCTCCATTGTCACTTTGCTCGGAATCATTATTATGATGCTGACGATCAGCCCGCTGCTCACATTGGTGACGCTCATCACACTGCCGCTCAGCATTCTGGGGACGAAGATGATCGCCTCCCGCTCCCAGCAATTTTTCAAAGGACAGCAGCGGACGCTGGGCGAGCTGAACGGCCATGTGGAAGAAATGTATACAGGGCATACGATCGTCAAAGCGTTCGGCCATGAGCGCAAGTCGGTGGAGCGCTTTAACGAGATTAACGACCGCTTGTACCATAGCGGCTGGAAAGCGCAGTTTATTTCCGGTCTAATCTTCCCGCTGATGAGCTTTATTGGCAATATTGGCTACGTCTTTGTCAGCGTCATCGGCGGGGTGCTGGTGACGAACGGCGCGATCAGAATCGGCGATATTCTGGCCTTTATCCAATATTCCGGGCAATTCGGGATGCCGATTACTCAAGTTGCGAATATTGCCAATGTCATTCAATCGACGATCGCCGCGGCGGAGCGGATTTTTGAACTTCTGGATGAGCCGGAGGAAGTGCAGCAGCGAGCAGACGCTCCTATCAGCAAGCCGGTTCATGGTCATGTCACGTTTGAGCACGTTGCTTTTTCCTATAAAGAAGATACGCCGCTGATCACCAATATGAACATTGAGGTGCAGCCGGGGCAAACCGTTGCGATCGTTGGCCCGACAGGCGCCGGTAAGACAACGATTGTCAATCTGCTGATGCGCTTCTATGAGCTGAGTGGCGGACAGATCCGCATCGACGGCAGCGACACGCGGGATATGGCGCGCAGCGATTTGCGCGAATTGTTCGGCATGGTACTGCAGGACACTTGGCTGTTTAACGGCACGATTCGCGATAACATCGCTTACGGGCGTGAACAGGCATCGGAAGCGGACATTATTGCCGCAGCCAAAGCCGCTTATGCCGATCACTTTATTCGGACATTGCCGGACGGCTATGACACCGTGCTGAATGAGGAAGCATCGAACCTGTCGCACGGGCAAAAGCAATTATTGACCATCGCGCGCGCCATTCTCGCCGACCCGGCGATTCTCATTCTCGATGAAGCGACGAGCAGCGTCGATACGAGAACCGAGGTGTCGATTCAAAAAGCGATGAACCATCTGATGGAAGGCCGCACCAGCTTTGTGATCGCCCATCGGCTGTCGACCATTCGCGATGCCGACTTGATCCTGGTTATGAATCATGGTTCGGTCATCGAACAAGGGACGCACGAGCAATTACTGGAACAAAAAGGATTCTATGCGGACTTGTACAACAGCCAGTTTGCTCAATCAACGGCCATTTCACGGAATGCGGGATAAGCTGCAGACTAACCACGGCTGGTTTAGCGGATAAGAAAAGCGCCTTATGGCGCTTTTTCTTGTTCATAGGCTTTCTTTTTCGACATAAAAAGGCAGCTTTTTGCTGAAACGGATTGGCTCAAGCGCTTGCTTTCTGCTAAGATAGGAGAGTTAGGAGCACATTTAACCATTGAAGGAGAATGAAACCATGAGTGAAATGAATACCCTGGAAATTATTCAGTTTATCAAAGAAAGCAAAAAGAAAACCCCTGTCAAAGTATACGTAAAAGGAAACCTGGAAGGCGTTAACTTCGGTGAAGGCAGCCAATCCTTTATTTCCGGCGGCAGCGGCGTCGTATTCGGCGAGTGGAGCGTGATCCAGCCTGTTCTGGAAGCGAACAAAGCGCTGATCGAGGATTTCGTCGTTGAAGCAGACCGTCGCAACTCCGCGATCCCGATGCTTGACCTGAAACCAATTAATGCCCGCATTGAGCCAGGCGCTGTTATCCGCGACAAAGTACATATTGGCGACAACGCTGTTATTATGATGGGCGCATTGATCAACATCGGCGCATCCGTAGGCGAGGGCACGATGATCGATATGAACGCTGTGCTTGGCGGCCGCGCGCAAGTCGGCAAAATGTGCCACATTGGCGCAGGTGCCGTTGTTGCAGGCGTTATCGAGCCACCTTCCGCACAACCGTGCGTGATCGAGGATGATGTTCTGGTTGGCGCGAACGCTGTTATCCTTGAAGGCGTGCGCATCGGTAAAGGCTCTGTCGTTGCTGCCGGCGCAATCGTAACTCAAGACGTGGAAGAATACACAGTCGTTGCAGGCGCTCCTGCCCGCGTTATCAAAAAAGTGGATGACAAAACAAAATCCAAAACCGAAATTTTAGCAGATCTGCGCACCCTGTAAGTTCTGGGAGGGACATGCATGCTTAGCCCATTCGTCGAGCTGCGCCGCCAGCTTCACCAAATCCCTGAGCCCGGGTTCCAGGAATTCAAGACGCAGCATATGCTCCTGAATGTTCTGAACGGGCTGCCGCAAGAGCGGCTGACGATACGCACATGGCGGACAGGCATTCTTGTGCATATCGCCGGTACGAATCCATCAAAGCGGTTCGGCTATCGCGCGGACATGGACGGGCTGCCGATTACGGAAGAGACCTCTCTTCCGTTCCCTTCGCAGCATCCCGGCTTCATGCATGCTTGCGGCCATGACCTGCACATGTCGATCGGTATGGGCATCATCTCGCATTTTGCTCACGAGCCGATGAAGGATGATCTCGTCGTGCTGTTCCAGCCTGCCGAAGAAGGTCCAGGCGGCGCTTTGCCAATGCTCGCGGCCGAAGAGCTGCAGGATTGGAAGCCCGACCAGATCGTCGGGCTGCATATTGCGCCAGAGTATCCGGTTGGCACGATTGCTACGAAGCCGGAGATACTCTTCGCCAATACGTCCGAGCTGTTCATTGATTTGCTGGGCAAAGGCGGTCATGCCGCTTACCCGCATCAAGCGAACGATATGATCATTGCGAGCACGCAAATGGTCGGCCAACTGCAGACGATCGTATCGCGCAACGTGAATCCGTTGGATTCAGCCGTCGTGACCATCGGAAAGATGGAAGCCGGCACGAAGCAGAACATCATCGCCGAAAAAGCGCGGCTGGAAGGAACGATCCGTACGCTATCCGCCGATTCCATGGCCAAGGTCAAAAAGCGGATCGAAGCGATTGCCGCCGGCATCGAAGCTTCTTTCGAGTGCCAGGTTACTATCGATTACGGTTCGAACTACTGTCAAGTGTATAACGATCCTGCGTTGACACTTGAATTCATGGACTGGCTCCGCAGCAGCGGCGGCGATAGAATTCAGCTTATCGAGTGCACGGAAGCGATGACCGGCGAAGATTTCGGCTACTTCCTCGCGGAAATTCCCGGCTTCATGTTCTGGCTGGGCGTGGAGACGCCGCACGGGCTCCATCATGCCAAGCTGGAACCCGATGAGCGTGCGATTGATCTCGCGATTGATACCGTCAGCCGCTATCTTCGTTTCAAGTCAGGTGAATAAAAAAGCCTCCAATTCCCATCGTTTTCATGGGTGTTGGAGGCTTTTTGCTATATCTGTTTTACTCTTGTTAAACCAGCTTGCTCACAAACCGTTCTACACGGTCCAAAGCCTGCTCCAAAACTTCCTGCGAATACGCGTAAGAAATGCGCATGTACCCTTCTCCATAAGCGGTAAAAGCATCCCCCGGCACAACGGCCACGTGCTCTTCCTGGAGCAGCCTCATGGCAAATTCCTGCGACGGGAGTCCGAAACGGGCGATCGACGGGAATAAGTAAAAGGCGCCGTTCGGCTTGTCCAACTCGAAGCCCATCGACTTCAGCCGGTCATATACATAATCGCGGCGGGCCACATAGGCTTCACGCATCGGCAGCGCATCGTCGATCCCGTTTGTCAGAGCTTCCAAAGCCGCATACTGGCTGACGGAGCTGGCGCACGTAACGTTGTACTGGTGCACTTTGACCATATGCTGGGTCAAGTAGGCCGGGGCGAACGTGAAGCCGATGCGCCAACCTGTCATCGCATGGGATTTGGACAGCCCATTGATGACGATCGTTTTCTCGCGCAGCTGGCCGATCGTCGCTATCGAGCGGTGCTGATCTTCGTAAACGAGCTCGCTGTAGATCTCGTCGGAGAGCACGAACAAGTCTTTGTCTTCCAGCAAGCGGGCAAGATCTGCCAGTTCTTGTTCAGACAGTACCTGTCCCGTCGGATTGGACGGATAACAGAGAATGACGCAGCGCGTTCGGTCTGTCAGGTGAGGCTCCAGCAGATCCGCCGTCAGCTTCAAGCCGTTCTCCCTTGTGTCTACGTAGACAGGGACACCGCCGGCTAAGCGAATGAGCGGCTCGTAGCCAGGATAGATCGGCGCAGGCAGAATCACTTCCGCGCCAGGCGTCAGAATCGTGCGCAGTGTAATATCAACGGCTTCACTCGCCCCCACAGTGACGATGATCTCATCTGCGGCGTTGTATGTCTGTCCATACTTCTTGAGCACGAATTGCGAAGCGGCTTCACGCAGTTCGAGCAGTCCCGGATTGGGCGTATAGACAGTCTTATTTTGCTCGAGTGCACGTTGTCCCGCTTCAATAATATGCCGCGGCGTCGGAAAATCCGGCTGGCCGATCGTTAACGTCAACGCACCTGGAATCGTGCTGACGAGGTTGGAAATTTTGCGGATACCTGAAATTTGAATCTCTTTCACTTGCGGATTGATCAAATGTTCCATCAACTTCATTCCTCCCCCATGGATGAACGTTTCATTGCCAATTCCACCCGGCACAGCCATCCAGCCGTGCAGATGAGATTGGCATTTATTAACAACCCCACACAGCCATGCCGATGAAATTGTAATTAAGTTGTTCTCAACATGTGCAGCAAGTGCTCCATGTCCTCAGGCAGCGGCGCTTCAAACTGCAGCGTCTCTCCTGTTCTAGGATGCACGAAGCCGAGTGCAGCGGCGTGAAGCGCTTGTCCGCTCGTCTCCATGGTAATCCCTTTGCCTCTCGCGCGGCCGTACATCGGGTCGCCAACCAACGAGTGACCGATGAATTTCATATGCACGCGAATCTGGTGCGTCCTACCTGTTTCGAGCTTCAGCTCTACCAGCGTATTATCGGCGAAACGCTCCAGTACGACAAAATGTGTGACCGCATGCTTGCTGTTCCGCTCAGTCACGGTGTACATCTTGCGGTCCTGCGTGTCTCTCCCGATCGGCGCATCAATCGTTCCGTTCTCATGCTGAATGACGCCATGGACAACTGCGATATACTTGCGGTGCACCGTATGCGCCTTTAGCTGCTCGGCCAGGCTCGCATGCGCTTTATCATTTTTGGCGGCCATAATAAGGCCTGAAGTGTCTTTATCTATACGATGCACAATACCAGGGCGCAGTTCGCCGTTAATCCCTGACAAGTCCTTGCAATGATACATCAACGCATTAACCAGCGTGCCCGAATAGTGACCAGGCGCCGGATGCACGACGAGCCCTCTTGCCTTATTCACAACGATGACATCTGAATCCTCGTACACGACATTCAAAGGGATATCCTCAGCCGCGAGTTCCACACTGGACGGTTCGGGAATATTCAGAGCGATCACGTCATTCGCCGATAGCTTGTAATTCGGTTTAATGAGCTTTCCGTTCACTTGTACGTGTCCGTCTTTCACCCATTGCTGCACTTGCGTGCGGGATACTTCAATTTCAAGAGACTCTGTAATAAATTTATCGATACGTTCACTTGCGTATTGCGGATCAACCGTCCATTCCACAGTGTCATTCGACACGGAATCAGGAGAGGTCTGGTTTATGTTCATGTGTTGCTCCTTTTTTCTCTCTTCTCCATACGAGCAGCGATTCCAGGAAAATCAGGATCACGCCGATGACAATCGCCGAATCGGCCACATTGAAGATTGGATAGATGTAGTAGATGGATTTGCCGAAAATATCAAAATCAAACGTCACTTGGATGAAATCCACCACTTCGCCGAACAATGCCCGATCCAGGAAGTTGCCTAAAGCTCCCCCAAGCAGCAAACTAAGCGCAAAAGAAAGCAGCACTTTGCCTTCGCGGATCGTCTTGCGCAAATACCAGAGAATTCCAATGACCACAATAATCGTAATAATGATGAAGAACCATCTTTGATTTTGTAAAATGCCGAACGCAGCCCCGCGGTTACGGTGTGAGGTAATCACGAGAAAATCCCCGAGAACAGGACGCTCTTCCCCAATCGGAATACGCTTTACAATGACCCATTTCGCTGCTTGGTCCAGCAGAAATACGATTAACGCATACAAATAATACTTTAAATACTTCACAAATGATCCTCCTTAAATAGACCTCTTCTTGGAAGAGCTGTCTCGTTAGCTGAAGCTGATTTTGACCTTCACAAACTGTCCCTGTAATTCAAGGATTTACCTCACTAAAAAAAGCTTCCACTCGGCACTATAACGGTATGGATCATTCTGCAGGAAGGGAGCTGTGCCGACCATGAACCATTTAACCGAGCAGCAAATTAGAGAATTAAATCTGCAGCTACTGGAGGAAAAGCTGGATCTCGAACGGCATTTTGATTCGAATGATAATTTTGGTTTGTCCAACTCATTTATAGACAGTACCGGCGAGTTATCCATGTATGACAATCATCCCGGGGATATTGCTTCAGAAATCTATGAGCGTGAAAAAGATATTTCCTTGCAAGAACACGCTTCTTTTCATTTGACACAAGTGAACGAAGCGTTAAAGCATATGGAGCAAGGCGATTATGGCACTTGCATATTCTGTCAAGCACCGATCAGCTTTGAGCGTCTCCAAGCCATACCGACAACACTCTATTGCAAGGAGCATGTTCCTGATCCGGAAGAATCCGAGCGTAGGCCGGTTGAAGAATCCTTCCTTCATCCGCCATTCGGCCGCACCAGTATGGATGAACATGATAATGAGACCGAATTCGACGGTGAAGATGCATGGCAAATCGTCGAAAGCTGGGGTACCTCCAACACACCTGCATTCGCGGAAGACCGGAATGTGGAGAACTACAATGAAATGTACATCGAAGCTGATGAGCACGAGGGCTATGTCGAATCGTTCGAAAGCTTCGTGGCCACCGATTTGTATGGCGAACATGTCACCATCGTGCGCAGCAAAGCGTATCGCGATTATATGCATAACGGCGAAGGAGATCCGCTCCTGGAACCTGACACCAATGATGATTACAGCTAAAACAACCGCGCAATAGCGTTCTGAATTACAAACGAGCTTCGCTATATAAACGAAAGCTCGTTTGTTTTTATTCACTTTTACTCGTGATAGTGGGCTGTAATGACCTCATTGCAGCGCACGCAGAGCGTCGGATGTTCCTTACTTTGCCCAACCTCAGGCGTCACTATCCAGCAGCGCTCGCACTTCTCCCCTTCAGCTACAGCAACCACAATGGCTGCTTCCTTCGATTGGAACGCGCCATCCGGTACTGCCGTAGCTGGCTCATGCACTTCCACCGCAGAGACAATGAACAATTGATCCAATTGTTCGAACTGGTTGAGCAGGCTGTGCAGCTTCTCCGACGGATACAAGTGAACGGCTGCGCTAAGCGAGTTACCGATCACTTTCTCTTTCCTCGCTTCTTCCAGCGCCTTCAACACTTCATCTCTGACATCCAGGAAGCTGTCCCATTTATGTTCGAGTTCTGTGTTATACAGGCTGGACGCGACTTCAGGCAGCTCGGCGATTTGCACCGTGCTCAGCTCTACGCCTGGGATATATTTCCAAACTTCATCAGCTGTATGCGGCAGAATCGGTGAGATCAGTTTCGTAATGGCGATGAGCGCATCATACAGCACGGTCTGGGACGCTTTACGAGCGGCATCATGCGGTGCGTTTGCATAGAGACGATCTTTGATAACATCCAGATAGAAGGAACTCATCTCTACCGCACAGAAATGGTGAATCGATTGGTACACAACATGGAACTCATAGTTGTCATACGCTTTTACAACTTTTTCCACCATACGGTTCAGGCGGATCAAGGCGTAGCGGTCAAGTTCAGACAAATTCTCCACTGCTACACGATCCGTTGCCGGATTGAAATGGCTCAAGTTGCCTAGCAAGAAACGCAGTGTATTGCGGATCTTCCGGTAAACCTCTGTCGTTTGATTCAAAATATTATCCGAAATCCGGTGGTCGGATTGGTAGTCCACGGAAGATACCCATAAGCGTAGGATATCAGCGCCTAATTTGCCCGCCACTTGCGTCGGATCAATGGTATTTCCGATCGACTTGGACATTTTGCGTCCTTCGCCGTCAAGTGTAAAGCCGTGGCTTAAGATGCCTTTGTACGGCGCTTCGCCCTTTGTCGCAACCCCTGTAATTAGCGAGGAGTTGAACCAGCCGCGGTATTGGTCGGAACCTTCCAAATACAGGTCCGCCGGCCATTGCAGCTCTGGACGTGCTTCCAGCACGCCTGCGTGTGAAGAACCGGAATCAAACCATACGTCCATGATGTCCGTTTCTTTGCGGAAATCACCGTGACCGCATTTCGCACAAGTGGTACCCTGCGGCAGAAGCTCCTTCTCGTCCTTCATGAACCAGGCGTTCGATCCCTCTTGCGCGAACAGCTGTGCCACATGCTCGATCGTCTGCTCATTCACCAACGGCTCGTTACAGCTGCGGCAGTAGAAAATCGGAATCGGCACGCCCCATGCGCGCTGACGGGAAATACACCAGTCGCCGCGCTCGGCGATCATGTTGTGCAAGCGAACCTCGCCCCATGTTGGCGTCCACTTCACTTTTTTGATCTCTTCCAACATTTCGTTGCGGAATTTATCGATGGAAGCGAACCATTGCTCCGTAGCGCGGTAAATAACCGGCTTCTTCGTACGCCAGTCATGCGCATATTGGTGCTTGATCTCGCCGGCGTGAAGCAGCAAACCGGTTTCCTGCAGCTTCTCCATAGCGAGCTTGCCGCCCTTTTCATAGAACAGACCTTCGAACCCAGGCGCCTCCGCCGTAAAATGACCTTGATCATCCACAGGGCACAGCACACCGATGTTATAACGCTGGCCGATGATGAAGTCATCCTCCCCGTGACCAGGCGCTGTATGCACGCAGCCCGTACCGGCTTCCAGCGTCACGTGCTCGCCGGTCATGACGAGCGATTCGCGATCGTAGAACGGATGCTGGCAAGTCACATACTCCAACTCGCTGCCTTTGATCGTGGACAGCACCTCGACGTCCGTCCAGCCGATTTCTTTCCCTGCTGTCTCCAGCAAGCCTTGCGCCAGGACATACTTCTTGCCGTTTACCTGCACCACAGCGTAATCAAATTCAGGGTGCACGGAAATGCCCAAGTTAGCCGGCAATGTCCAAGGTGTCGTTGTCCAGATGACGATTGCTGCGTCTTGCGGCAGTTTGCCCTTGCCATCTTTAACCGGGAAGGCAACATAAATCGAAGAAGACGTTTTCTCTTTATATTCAATCTCTGCCTCTGCAAGCGCACTCTCGGAAGAAGGAGACCAATAGACAGGCTTCAAGCCTTTGTAGATGTACCCTTTTTGCACCATTTTCCCGAACACACGGATTTGCTGTGCCTCATACGCTGGCTGCAGCGTAATGTACGGGTTGCTCCAATCACCACGAATACCAAGACGTTGGAATTGGCCTTTTTGCTTTTCCACCCATTGCAGCGCATACGCTTCGCAATATTTGCGGAATTCGGAGACGGACATTTTTTTGCGGTCGACTTTGCCGCTGTTGGTGATCGCTTGCTCGATCGGCAAGCCGTGCGTATCCCATCCGGGAACATACGGCGCATCGTAGCCTTGCAGCGTTTTGAAACGAACGATTATGTCCTTCAGCACTTTATTCAGGGCATGTCCGATATGAATATCGCCGTTGGCATAAGGAGGCCCGTCATGCAGAACAAACTTTGTGCGGCCTTTACGGCTCTCCTGGACCTTCGCGTAGATGTCTTCAGCATCCCAACGCTCTTGAATTTTGGGCTCCGCCTGCGGCAAGTTGCCGCGCATCGGGAAATCCGTTTGCAATAGATTTAATGTTTTACCGTAATCCACTTCAATCACTCCATTCCTGCCCTTATAAGCTTTATGCTTCCTCTGTGACAGTTTATTTGAAAATAAAAAAAGCCCTCATCCCCAAAGGGACGAGAAGCTTATCTCGCGGTACCACCCTCGTTAAAAAGCGCAGGTTCATCATCCATAGATGCTTCACTGCCACTCTTTCACTCGACCATGGATAACGGCATGACCCGATACTCTCTACTTGATTCAAGAGACGCTCCTGGGGGATATTCGGCACGCTGCAGTCATTAGGCTCACACCAATACCCTAATTCGCTGACACTGCGGTTACGACCTACTTGTTCCAGTCATCGCTTTACTATCGATACATTTATCTGGAGTATACCGAATTCGACAGGCATAGTCAACATAACGTCGCTCCTACAACCGTTAATGCGATATATTAAGCTTCCTGCTGATCCATTTGCATGCTTTGCCAGCCTTCGTTGTTCAGCAGCTCCAGCTGTGCTTCCAGCAGCGTCCGGAAACGCGTGCGATAGATGGAGGCTTGCTTCTTCAACTCCTCGATTTCAACTGCTACCTTACGGGAACGTCCCAACGCTTCGTTAATGATCCGGTCTGCGTTCTTCTCCGCTTCTTTCAGGATGAGCTGCGCTTCCTTCTTCGAGTTATTCTTCACTTCATCAGCCGCTTCCTGAGCGACGATAATCGTTTTGCTCAACGTTTCCTCAATATTGGCAAAATGGTCCAAGCGCTCTTGCAGTGTCAACGCTTGATTCTGCATTTCTTTATTTTCACGAATGAGCGCCTCATAGTCTTTAATAACTTGATCCAGAAATTCATTCACCTGATCTTCGTCATAACCCCGGAACGAGCGGGAAAATTCCTTGTTATGTATGTCAAGCGGTGTTAATGGCATGCGGTGCCCCTCCTTAGAGTTCTTCGTAGAAACTTGCCTTCTCAGCATGATTCTTATTTATAAAAGCAGTTCGACAGAAACCAATTAATTCCTGCAACGTTTGCGTAATTTTTGTCTAACTTATGCAAATCTGCCGATTTTCATACGAATCCGCCCTTTTTTGCTGACACCTTCGACCTCGATCACCTTAAATCTGCCAAATCCTTGCAGCGACACGATGTCGCCTTCTTTCAGCGGCTTGCTCGGATCTTGCTCCACTTTCCAGTTGACCCGGCAGCGACCTGCTTGAATCGGAATGAGCACCTTCGCTCTGCTCAAGCGGAAGACGTCGCTGACGATCCCATCCATCCGCAGCGAAGCAACCGACAGTTGGAGCTCGTCCAACTGCACCTTCGCCGTCTGTAGCTGCTCAAGAAGCAGCAGTTCGGTCTGTACATGAACTCTGTGCACTTGCGACAAGTTCATATGCAGGTAATCTGCCGATTCGCTCGTCACGAGGAAATGGCAGCCTCCTTCTACAACATGAATATCGCCAACCTTATCCCGCTTCATACCGAGACCAAGAATGGCGCCCATGTAATCTCCATGTTCCAATGTCAAAAACTTCGCGTCGGCCGACGATACGGACAATACGACGATGCCCATGTTCTCCCCGTCCAGCGTCCGATAATCCGGCGCGATCAAAGCCCGCTTCCGCTCAGCTTCCGGATAGCCGCCGTCGAAGCGGCAGTGTACATCCGGATGCCGGTTCACCAGTGTCGTCAGGATGAACTGCTGCCTCGGATCGAGAAAATCAGTCAGCTTGACGGCATGTTGGTCGGCGGCGCGATCGACCCAATCCTGGGCCCGATCGACGAAATGATGCTCATCCGGATGAAAATGATGATAGATTTCTTTGCTCAAATTAGAACACTCCAAGAATAAAACCAATCACGGCTTCGATGCCCTGCACGACAAAGCTGAGTGCAATCAGCGCCACAATCGGCGACAGATCGATAAATCCGATGCTTGGTATGATTTTGCGGAACGGTCGTAAATAGGGCTCAACCAGCTTGCCCAGCAGCTGCCCGACAAAACTGTCGCGCGCATTCGGAAACCAGGAGAGAATTAAATAGCCGATAATCATGAAATAATAAATTTCTTCTAAAACGCCAAGATAATAGTGAACGTAGAACACGTATGCATTCACCTCTATGTTAGGATATGGCGTCTATTCCTCGCTAATGTAGTCGGAAATGTGACCGTGAATATCAACCGAATCCGGTGTGCATAGGAAAATATTCGGTCCCAGCTTGGAAATTGACCCATTTAAAGCATATACCGTCCCGCTTAAGAAATCCACGATACGGACGGCTTGATCCCCGCGCACGCGCTGCAGGTTGACGACGACCGCTCTGCGCGAGCGAAGGTGGTCGGCGATATCCTGCGTTTCGTCATAAGTGCGGGGCTCGCTGAGCACAACGCGCGCATTCTTCTGCGAATGAATGCTGACAACATTGTTAGCCTTATTCTTACTACGCAGCTCGTAAGGATTGGTTTCAGGTTCTTCAGGCGTCTCGACGATCCGCTCGCGCTCGACGATCTCCTCTTCTTCCTGCAGTCCTAAAAAGTTCATAAACTTGTTCATGACACCCATGATAATCCCTCCTTGTCCATAACAGTCAATATGACAACGTTACAATTCTTTGCCCACCAGAACGGTGCCAAGCCGGATCCATGTAGCGCCCTCTTCGATCGCTACTTCGAAATCCCCTGACATGCCCATGGACAATTCTGTGAGCGCATAGGGGAATATGTGTTGTTCATTCAAGCGGTCCCGCAGTTCCCGTAATCCGCGAAATACGGGGCGCGTCTGCTCGGCTTCCGCTTCGTAAGGCGCCATGGTCATTAGGCCTGCAATATGTATGTGCTTCATGGTGCTGACTTCCGACGCAAATTCCATAACTTGCTCAGGCTGCAAGCCGTACTTGGATTCCTCGCCGGATATATTGACCTGCAGCAGACAATTGGCCTGGATGCCCAGAGCCGCCGCCTGCTTGTCTATTTCTTTGGCTAGCGACATGCGGTCAAGCGAATGGATGTAAGCAAACTTCCCGATGACATCCTTGACTTTGTTCGTCTGCAAATGACCGATGAAATGCCAGGTCCCGCGATCGTGCAAAGCCTCCCACTTCGGTTTCACATCCTGCCAGCGGTTTTCACCGATGTGCTGCAGTCCTTCGTCCAGTACAGCCTTTGTCGTCTCCAGAGAGACATACTTGGTTACAGCGATGGTCTGCACTTCTTCCGCTTGTCTTCCCGCACGTCCGCAAGCAGCAGCGATCCGTGTCTTAACTTCCTCTATTCTTGCCTGTAAACTCATCTGGTAAAGCCACCTCTATTCCACACCAGCCGGAAGGACTATTCTCTCTGTCATTAAAAGCTTTATCAAACAAGTCCAATCCAAGCCACCATTCTTCCGGTCGACCCGCCTTCTTTTCGATGAGAAAAGAATGTATCGGTATTACAACTCGTACATAACTGAGTTACTTCGATATGGGATGACAAAATTCCTGCTTGACGCATGATAATTCGATTCAGTTCTTGTAGATTCAGCATGTATTTGCCGTTTCCTTTAGCGCTCAGAACGCTTTCGGCTTCTATCTCCGGCATGTCATACAGCACTTCCCGCACGCGCACCGCGACGGTTTCGTCGACCTCATAACAGCAAGCTCCGATCGACGGGCCAATCACCGCGCGGATATGCTCCGGCCGGCTACCAAAAGTATGCGTCATTGAGGATATTGTAGCCATGGAAATTTTTAACACGGTCCCTTTCCAGCCGGCATGCGCGAGCCCAATCACCCCAGTCACAGGATCATAGAAGTAGAGCGGCACGCAATCCGCAAACTGTGCGCATAGCATGATCCCTCGCTGATTCGTAATGAAGCCGTCCTTGGCTTGAATCGCCGATTCCCGTGACAGCCGCCCCTTCCCTTTGTGCTGCTCGTCGACAACGATGATCTCATTGCTGTGCACTTGCTCTGCGTATGTGAATGCTTCGAACGGCTGTCCAACCGCTTCGGCAAGACGCTCCCGATTCGTCACCACATCCTGCGGCACATCGTTCACATGCAGCCCGCAATTCAGTGAGCTGCAAGGCGCCTTGCTCACACCGCCGAGGCGCGATGTAAAGCCGGAAGTCAAGCCGGGATACTCGTGCATCCACTTCTGTATCGTAAACAGCCCAGGCTGGTCTTGTGCTTTCTTTTGTTCCACAAATGGTTCCATAGCAGTCGCTCCTCATCCCTTCGTTCTACTTCATACTTTATCATAAAACGAAAAGACACACGATAAATGCTTGGTGCTGCCTTTAATCAGCAGCCCAGCCCGTGTGTCTGGCGTCAGTTTCGAAATTGCCGATTGTACTCGTAGACTTGCTCGTTTTCTTCCGTCTGGCGGTACGGCCTTGCGTCTTCCAGCTTGACGAGCACCACATCCGCACCGATTTTCACAATATGTTTCCATGGAATGATGACATCTGTACCGGATCCGAACAGTCCGAAAAACCGGCTTTGATTTGGCACCACGATCGACTCGATGCGGCCCTGGCGCAGATCCAGCTCCAAATCGCTGATTTGACCGAGTTTCTTGCCGTCCACAATGTTGATGACATCCTTTGTCTGGAAATCAGATATTTTCATGAGGCTCATCACCACGAATCTTCAAAGGATTTGGCCTTGCTTAGTACTAGTATATGTCTGTCAGGGGCAAAATGTCCTGCTCCGTAAAAAAAGACCTTCACGGCCTGTCCTGCTCCGTTGAAGGTCTTTGGCATTTATGACTTTACGTGTTTCTGCATTTGCGAGATGGCTGATTTCTCGAGCCTTGATACCTGAGCTTGCGAGATGCCGATCTCATCCGCCACTTCCATTTGCGTCTTGCCTTCGAAAAAGCGCATGGATAAGATCATTTTCTCCCTGGCATTCAGTTTGCGCATCGCCTCTCGAAGGGCAATCCCTTCAATCCAGGACATATCTTTGTTGCGCTCGTCGCTGATTTGATCCATGACATAGATCGGGTCGCCACCGTCATGGTAGATCGGCTCGAATAACGAGACCGGATCTTGAATCGCATCGAGCGCGAACACAACATCTTCTTTGGGCACATTCAGTGCCTCAGAGATTTCATAAATCGTCGGTTCCCGCGAATTCTGATTGGTCAGACTATCTCTGACCTGAAGCGCCTTATAGGCTATATCCCTCAAGGATCGAGACACGCGGATCGGGTTGTTGTCGCGCAAGTAACGGCGAATCTCTCCGATAATCATCGGTACAGCATACGTTGAAAATTTTACATTTTGTCCCAAATCGAAGTTATCAATGGCTTTCATTAGTCCAATACAGCCAACCTGGAAGAGATCGTCCACATATTCTCCGCGGTTATTGAACCGTTGGATGACACTGAGCACTAATCTCAAATTGCCATTTACTAATTTCTCTCTTGCAGCTCGCTCCTGTTTGGTCTGCAGCTCAGCGAATAATTCGCGCATTTCGGCATTGGTCAGAACAGGCAGTTTGGCGGTATCAACACCACATATCTCGACTTTATTTCGGGTCACCGTGATTACCTCCCAAGGAGAAACATTAATGTTAATTATCCCCCTGAGCGATTGATTTATTCGTGCCCTAACCCCTCTGAAGCCACTTGACAAAAGGGCTGGAAGTTGCTCCCTCCCGTGACTGCTGAACAAAATCGACGTTGGCTGAAGAAAAAAAAATTTCGCACAAAAAAAGAGAGGTCCTCCCCTCTTTTACACCATTTTATTAAACTCCTTGCGCAGCCGTTTGATGATGCGCTTTTCCAGTCTGGAGATGTAGGACTGCGAGATGCCCAAGAGATCGGCGACATCTTTCTGCGTCTTCTCTTCGCCGTCCTGCAGGCCGAAGCGCAGCTCCATAATAATGCGTTCGCGGTCCGTCAGTTTATCCAACGCCTTATGCAGCAGCTTCCGGTCCACTTGTTCTTCAATGTTCCGGTAAATCGTATCATTCTCCGTTCCGAGCACATCGGACAGCAGCAGCTCGTTACCGTCCCAATCGATATTCAGCGGCTCATCGAAGGAGACTTCTGTTCGGATCTTGCTATTACGGCGCAAATACATGAGAATCTCGTTCTCAATACAGCGGGATGCGTAGGTCGCCAGCTTGATTTTTTTCTCGGGATCAAATGTGTTTACCGCTTTAATTAGGCCGATTGCGCCGATCGAGACCAAATCTTCGATATTAATGCCAGTATTCTCGAATTTCCTAGCTATATAGACAACCAACCGCAGATTGCGCTCTATCAGCATAGCGCGGATCGCCGCATCACCGGAAGGTAACTTTTCCAGCAAATATTCTTCTTCTTCTCTCGTCAATGGCGGCGGCAGCGCTTCGCTTCCACCGATATAATAGATTTCCTCACCTTTGAGCCCAAAAAACATTAAGATGCGATAATAAGTAAGCTGCAACAGCAATTTCCACTTCAAGAGCATGAGCGTTCCTCCTAAGAGCTTTTCGTCGAAAAGCTTATGTCGTAAGCGTTGCCGAGCTTTCTGCATGGAAAGCTGCTTGATGGTTCTGTTCCTTCCTTCAGCCGACAGCAATCAAGGTGGGATGGATGATCGCTTGATACGTGCCGTCACTGCAAAGCTTCCCTCCATCCAATCCAATGAGCACTTTCGTCACTTCAATCTGCCTGTCATTGTGATGAATCACCACCTTATCCGGTTTGATGGCGAGCATGAACTGCGTATTGCGGTTGACCCCCCGGTAGGGTACAAGTCGCAGTTCA
>Ga0209566_100394_pt1 | contig 35228 bp, 37 predicted proteins | sample Araplavi_mTSA_r2_2_FD_184287 | JGI IMG/M metagenome (GOLD analysis project Ga0209566, IMG submission 184287) | Arabidopsis root microbial communities from North Carolina, USA - plate scrape CL_Cvi_mTSA_r2 (SPAdes) (version 2) | ecosystem: Host-associated > Plants > Roots > Endosphere | place...
GGCCGGCATGGTGCGCGCGCTCGAACGCTACGGCACGGCAACCCAGCAGGACCGCTATTTCGGCGCGATCCTGCGCGGCGAACTGAGCGCGACGGCGATCGCCGAACCGGGCACCGGCACCGACGTGCGCAGCATTGCGACGAAGCTGGTCGAGCACGGCGACGGCTACCGGCTGACCGGCAGCAAATTCAACATCGCGCACGCGCCGCTCGCGCGCTTCATCCTCGTCGTCACGCGTGTCGAAACGCTCGGCCGGCGCAATACGGCGCTCGTGATCGTCGACCGCGACCAGCCGGGCATGACCGTCGCGGCGCCCGACCGCAAGCTCGGCCTCGACGACCTGCCCACCGGCGCGCTGCATTTCGACGACTGCCCGATCGCGCGTGGCCAGCTGCTGGGTGAACCGGGCGCCGGGCTCGGCAACCTGATCGACATCATTTCGCTCGGCCGTCTCTACTACGGCCTCGTCGCCGCGCAGGTGACGGTGCCGTACCTGCGCGACGCAATCGCCTATTGCCGCGACCGGCGCAGCTTCGACAGCACGATCGACGCGCACCAGTACGTGCAGCGTCGCCTGGTCGACCTGCAGATCGGCATCGAGCGCGGCACGTGGCTCGCGCGCGGCGCGCTCGCGCAGTTGCTGACGGATCACCCGCAAGCGCTGATGTCCTGCTCGATCGCGAAGCTGGTCGGCGCGCAGGATCTCGTCGACGGTGCGCTCGGCCTCGTGCGGCTGTACGGCAGCCTCGGCTACCAGGCCGGGCCGGTGGCCGCATTCGCGTCGGACGCGCTGGGTTTCATGAGCGTCGGCGGAACCGAGGAAATGCATCGCAAGAACATCTTCAACCAGATGATGCGCGCCGGCTGAACGCCCGCCATCGACATGCGTACGACGCACCCTACAGGAATCCAAGCATGACAACGACCCACCGACGCCCTTCCCGCCTGCGCCGCTCCTGGCTGTTCCTCGCCGGCGCCGATCACGATGCGCTCGTCGACGGCGCCGCGAGCGGCGCGGACGTATTGATCCAGGAACTCGAGACCTTTACGCCGCCGGACCGGCGTCCCGCCGCGCGCGAACTCAGCGAGCGCGTGCTCGCGGGCTGGCGCGATGCCGGCATCCTCGCGTCCGTGCGCGTGAACCCGCTCGACGCGGGCGGCATCGACGACCTGCGCGCGGCGATGCGCGGCCGGCCGGACATCGTGATGATGTCGTACGTCGCGACGCCCGAGCAGGTCGTCGCGCTCGACGAAGCCGTCACGCGCTTCGAGCGCGAATACGATATCGCGCCCGGCTCGACGGAACTGGTGCCGAACATCGAGTCGACGCTCGGGCTCGTGAACACGATGGCGATCGCGCGTTCGAGCCCGCGCGTGTCCGCCGTGCTCGTCGCGACCGAGGACATGGTGGCCGACATGGGGGCCGAGCGCACCCGCGCGGGCCGCGAACTCGACTATGTGCGTTCGCGCTTTCGCGTCGAATGCGCGGCCGTCGGCGTCACCGCGATCGATTGCCCGTACAGCTATGCCGACAACGAAGGCGCGGAGCTCGACATGCGCGTGTCGCGCGGCCTCGGATACCAGGCCAAGGCGATCGTCAACGCGCAGTTCGTGCCGGTCGTCAATCGCGTGCTGACGCCGACGGCCGACGAAGTCGCCCTCGCCCGCCGCGTGATCGACGCGTTCGACACCGCCCGGCGCGCGTCCGGCGGCCGCCGCGTGGCCGCGGCCGTCGTCGACGGTTTCCTCGCGGAAGTCCCCGACTATCTCGCCGCGCATCGGCTGATCGCCCGCGCGACGCAATTCGGCATTGCCTGAGCCCGCCATGGATACGATCGCCACGCGCCTGAAGGCGCTGAAAACCCTCGCGCATGCGGCGCCGCACGTTCCGGCCGAGAACTGGCCCGACACGCCGCAAGCGCAATTCGAACGCTGGCTCGACGAGGCCGTTGCCGCAGGCGCCGTCGAACCGCAGGTGATGACGCTGTCGACGGTCCGCCCGGACGGACGGCCCGACGCACGCTCCGTCGTACTGCTGAACGTCGACGCACGCGGCTGGCATTTCGCGGCGAGCACGCGCAGCCCCAAGGGGCGCCAGATCGAAAACCGGCCGTTCGCCGCGCTGACGTTCTATTGGCCGGTGATCGCGAGCCAGGTCCGCCTGAGCGGCCCGGTCGAGCGGCTGCCGGCCGCCGAAGGCCGCGCCGATTTCGCGGGCCGCCCGGAGCGGTCGCGCGCGAGCATCCTGGCCGGCCGGCAAAGCGAACGGCTCGACGATCCCGCCGACCTGACGCGCGCGATCGACGCGCAGCTCGCGCGGCTGGCCGCCGACCCTGCACTCGTGTCGGAGGACTGGCACCTGTACACGCTCGCGCCGGACGAAGCCGAATTCTGGCGTGCCGACAGCGCACGCCGTTTTGCGCGGCAGGCGTACCGTCGTGACGGTCAGTGCTGGGAACGGTGTGCGCTATGGCCTTGAAATCCGCCGAACTCCCGTCGCGACCGGGCGGCACCCTGCACGACGGCATGAATGACCGGATGCACGAAGACACGCGCCTCATGCACGCGGGCCGCGACAGCGCGGCCTGGCACGGCTTCGTGAATCCGCCTGTCTACCATGCGTCGACCGTGCTCAGCCCGACGGTGTCCGATCTGCTGAACCGCACGCAGCCGTATATCTACGGCCGCCGCGGCACGCCGACGACCGACGCGCTCGAGCGCGCGGTGACGAGCCTCGAAGGCGGTGCCGGTGCGGTGCTGTGTCCGTCGGGCTTGTCCGCGTGCACGCTGGCGCTGCTGTCGTGCCTGAAGCCCGGCGATCACCTGCTGATGACCGCATCGGTCTACGGCCCGGTACGCCATGCGTGCGAAGGCGTGCTTGCGCGGCTCGGCGTCGAGACGACCTGGTATGACGGCCGCACGCCCGTCGCTGCCGCATTCCGTGCGAATACGCGCGCGCTGTATGTCGAAGTGCCGGGCTCCTATACGTTCGACATGCACGATATCCCGGCGCTCGTCCGGCTCGCGCACGCACACGGCGCGCTGGTCGTCGCGGACAACAGCTGGGCCACGCCGCTCTTCTTTCAACCGCATGCGTTCGGCATCGACCTGTCGATCCAGGCCGGCACCAAGTACCTGGTCGGGCATTCCGATGCGATGCTCGGCACCGTGTCGGCCACCGAGCGCGCGTGGCCCGCGTTGAAGCAACTGCATGGCGATCTCGGACTGTGCGCGGGCCCCGACGACGTCTATCTCGCGCTGCGCGGGTTGCGCACGCTCGGCGTGCGGCTGCGGCAGCACCAGCGCAATGCGCTGGCGGTCGCGAGCTGGCTCGCGACGCGCCCCGAAGTGCAGCGCGTGTTGTATCCGGCCCTCCCCGGCGACGACGGACATGCGCTGTGGCGCCGCGATTTCCGCGGCGCATCGGGGCTGTTCTCGGTCGTGCTGCAGCCGGCGCCGGCGCACGCGGTCGAAGCGTTTCTCGACCACCTCGCGCTGTTCGGGCTCGGTTATTCGTGGGGCGGCTACGAGAGCCTCGCGCTGCCGTTCGAACTGGACGCGCACGGCCTTGCCGCGCGCTGGCCGGCCGGCAGCCGCGGCGTGCGCGTGCATGTCGGGCTCGAGGACCCGGACGACCTGATCGCCGATCTCGCGGCCGGTCTCGATCGTTATGCGGCGTGCGCGCGGCAGGCCGCCGCCTGCGAGGATGCCGCGCGATGCTGACCGTCTGGGGCCGCCGCACGTCGTTCAACGTGCAGAAGGTGTTGTGGCTCATCGGCGAGCTGGGCGTGCCGTACCGGCACATCGCGGCAGGCGGTGAGCACGGCTCGCTGCAGACGCCCGCGTTCGCGGCGCTGAATCCGACCTGCCGGATTCCGGTGATCGACTGGGATGGCGACATCGTGTGGGAGTCGCACACGATCCTGCGCTATCTCGCCGCGCGGGTGCCGAACAATCCGTTCTGGTGCCGCGACGCGTTCGCCCGTTCGCGCGCGGAGCGCTGGATGGACTGGTCGCAGACTGCGCTCGAACCCGACGTGATGACCGGGCTGTTCTGGGCGCTCGTGCGAACGCCGCCGGAGCGGCGCGACGATGCGCTCGTGCGCGACAAGGCCGCGCGCAGCGCGACGCATTTCCAGCTGCTCGACCGGCTGCTGTCGACCCAGCCCTTCCTAGGCGGTGCGACGCCGGGCCTGGCCGACATACCGGCCGGCGCGACGCTGTTCCGCTATTTCTCGCTCGACGTCGAGCGGCCGCCGTTGCCGCACGTCGAGGCCTGGTACGCCCGCCTGAGCCGACGCCCCGCCTATCGCGAACAGGTCATGGTGTCGTTCGACGCGTTGCGCGGCCAGCCGGGCTGACTCTGCGCGTGACGACTCACATAGCCTCGCGGTCTCACGAACTCACGACCCTCTCGACACGACATGACGCACTCCGCCCTTCGTCCGATCCTGATCGTCCTGCACCGCGAACAGTCGAGCCCCGGCCGGATCGGCCGGCTGCTTGCCGCCCGCGGCCATCCGCTCGACATTCGTCGTCCGCCGCTCGGCGATCCGCTGCCGGCGACGCTGGCCGACCATGCGGGCGCCGTGGTGTTCGGCGGCCCGATGAGCGCCAACGACGGCGATCGCTGGATTCAGGATGAAATCGACTGGATCGGTGTGCCGCTGCGCGAGGCGGTACCCTTTCTCGGTGTCTGTCTGGGGGCGCAGATGATGATCCGCCACCTGGGCGGCCGCGTGATCGCGCATCGTGACGGGCGCGCGGAAATCGGCTATTGGCCGATCGCCGCGACGCCCGCCGGCCGGCGCCTCGGGTCGTGGCCGTCGCACGTCTACCAGTGGCATCGCGAGGGCTTCGAACGCGTCGCCGGGCTCGAGATCCTCGCGACCGGCGAGCACTTCGAGAACCAGGCCGTGCGCTACGGACCGCGCGCATACGGCGTGCAGTTTCATCCGGAAGTGAGCTATCCGATGATGCGGCGCTGGAGTACGGCCGCCGCGCACAAGCTGTCGGCGCCCGGTGCGCAGGATCTCGCGACGCAGGCACGCGAAGGCCGGCGGCACGACCGCGCGACGGCCGCGTGGCTCAGCGCGTTTCTCGACCGCTGGCTCGACGATGCGCCCGCATCAGGTCGGCACGGTCACGTCGGAGATGCTGATCAGCCCCCACTCGACCGCGCGCAGCACGGCTTCGTGCCGACGTGACACGTTGAACTTGCGGCGGATGTTCATGAAGTGGAAATTGATGCACGACTCGGTCACGTTCAGGATGTGGCCGATTTCCCACGACGTCTTGCCGGCCGCGTGCCAGCGCAGGCATTCGACTTCCCGCCGGCTCAGCCGCGGCACGCTGTCGGGCGGTGCATGGCAGCGCGTGCCGGCGATCGCTTCGCACGCGACGTCGCGCAGCAGCGTCAGCGCCGCGAGATGGCGGTCGCAGTGCTCGCGCGTGGCGGCGAGCTCGTCGGTGCTCGCACACAACAGCATGCCGACCTCCCCCTTCGCGCCGCGCACCGGCAGCACGACGCCGCTGCGCATGCCGTACGCGGCCGCCGCTTCGTAACACGGGCGCTGCTCCGGCAGCGCGAACAATGCGTCGTCCCAGACGAGCGGCAGTGCCGAACGGAAGCAATGCCGCAGCATCGGGTCGACGCGGTCGAACTGGCGCTGCCGGTACAGCGCCGTCCAGCCGGGTACGCCGCTGCTCCATTTGCGCGCGAGATCGAACGACGCGCCGGCAAACGGCAACACGATCAGCACGACCTTGTCGAACCCCATTCCGGCGGCCGCGTCGGTCATTCTCTGCCATGACGCGTCCGTGTCGCCGGGTACCAACCATTTCAGACAATCCAGTCCATTCATACAAGCCACCCCGTTCGTTTAGTTGGAATCTGCAGCCAGGCGGACTTGCGCAACCGGTTCGAGACGTTGCGCGTGAACGGGCCGCGCTAGACCGCCTCGGCCAGACGTCGCCGGCCTGCCTGCCTTGCGTCGTCGAGCGACGCCGTCACGTCGAACGGAATGCCGAACGCCTTTTCGATGCCGGATGCGTTCGCGATGGCCGCTTCACGCTCGGCCGGGTCCGGTTCGATCGTGATGAGCGCACGGCAGACCGCGGCGAGCGCGGCGCGGTTCTGCTTGAGCCACATGCCGCGTTCCTTGCGGTCGTCGTGCGCTTCATCCGGGCGGGCCGGCGGAAAGATCATGACAAACGGCTCGCCGTGCCGCATCAGCGCGTGCATGTCGTCGAGCCAGCGCTGTGCGTAGCCGGCGGATGCGATCGCGTCGTTGCGCACGACGACGAACGGAAATTCCGCGACGTCGAACACGGCGAGCGTCGCCAGGTCGGGGGGCATGGCACCAGCTTGGTGGGTGGGCATCGGGTCAACCTCCATCGAATTGAACAGCATGGGTCGGAACGGGCCGCGCAGCGCCCGCTTCATCGTTTCGCGGCGGCGCCGGGGCCGAACGGCGGCCGGGCGAGCCAGACCACCGCGATCACGGCGAGATACACGCAGCCGAGCGCGAACGAAACGTCGTTGAACGAGATCTGGTACGCCTGCGCATCGACCAGGTTGCCCAGCAGCGTCGCCGCGCGCTGCGGATCGCCGCCGCCGAGCCGTGCGACTTCGGCGCGTACGGCCGGGTCGAACGCGCTCACGTGCTCGCTGAGCTGCGCGTGGTGCAGGATCGCGCGCCGGTCCCACAGGAACGACGTGATCGACACCGCGAAGCTCGCGCCGAGCGTGCGCAGGAACGTCGACAGGCCGGAGCCGGCGGCGATCTCGTCCGGCTTCAGGTCGGACAGCAGGATGCTGTTGATCGGCATGATGAACAGTGCGAGGCCGAGGCCCTGCAGCAGCTGGATCAGCGCGATGTGCGTGAAGTCGATGTCGGGCACGAAACCCGCGCGCAGGAACGACGACGTGCCGAGGATCGCGAACGCGCAGCATACGAGCACGCGCATGTTGAAGCGCGGCGCGTACTTGCCCATGAACGGCGTCATCAGCACGGGGATCACGCCCATCGGCGCGACGGCGAGCCCGGCCCAGAACGCGGTGTAGCCGAGCGTGCGCTGCAGCCATTGCGGCACGATCACGTTGACCGCGAAGAATGCCGAATACGCGAGCACGAGCGTCAGCGTGCCGGCCGCGAAGTTGCGATGCGCGAAGAGCCGCAGGTTCACGATCGGGTTCGGCTCGTTGAGCTCCCAGATCAGGAACAGCGCGATGCCGAACGCGGCGACCACCGACATCACGACGATGAACGTCGAGTTGAACCAGTCGGCTTCGTTGCCCTTGTCGAGCACGATCTGCAGCGCGCCGACGCCGACGATCAGTGCGGCGAGGCCCACATAGTCGACGCGCGCGGCAACGGTCGTCTCGACGCGTGCGCGCATCTGCGCGAACACGCACAGCGCGGCGAACACGCCGATCGGCAGGTTGATCAGGAACGCCCAGCGCCACGAGTAGTGCTCGGTGACCCAGCCGCCGAACACGGGCCCCGCGATCGGCGCGACGACCGTGACCATCGCGATCATCGACAGCGCGAAACCGCGCCGCTGCGGCGGGTAGATCGACAGCATCAGCGCCTGCGTGGTCGGGATCATCGGCCCGGCCACCAGGCCCTGCAGCGCGCGGAACGCAACGAGCTGCGGCAGGTTTTGCGCGAGGCCGCACAGGAGCGACGCGAACGTGAACGCGAGCGTCGCCCACACGAACAGCCGCACCTGCCCGACGCGCTTGACGAGAAACCCGGTCAGCGGCAGCGCGATCGCATTGCTGACTGAGAACGTCGTGACGACCCACGCGCTCTGCGTCGTGCTCACGCCGAAGTTGCCGGCGATCGTCGGCAGCGACACGTTGGCGACGGTGCCGTCCAGCACCTGCATGAACACCGCGAGCGCGAGGCCGAAGGTCGTGAGCCCGACGCTCGACGGTCGAAAACCGCTGTCGGCGGCCGCCATCGGGCCACTCATCGCACCGTCTCCGCGCGCGCTGCCGACGGCAGGTTCGCATGGATGACGTCGGCGATCAGGCTGTCGGCGCGTGCCAGTTCGTCGCGGTACACGTCGGTGCGGAAGACCGGCGCGCGCTGCTCGCGTCGCGACAGCATCGCGCCGCTGCGGTCGTGCTGGTCGACGCGTGCGTGCATCGACAGGCCGATGCGCAGCGGATGCGCGTCGAGCTGGGCCGGTTCCGTCAGCTCGATGCGCACCGGCAGCCGCTGCACGATCTTGATCCAGTTGCCGGTCGCGTTCTGCGCCGGCAGCAGCGAAAACGCGCTGCCGGTGCCGACGCCGAGGCTTTGCACGCGGCCGGTATAGCGCACCGCGTCGCCGTACAGGTCGGCGGTCAGTTCGACCGGCTGCCCGATGCGCATGTGCTCGAGCTGCTTCTCGGTGAAGTTCGCATCGACCCACAGCTCGCGCAGCGGCACCACCGCCAGCAGCGGCACGCCGGGCGACACGCGCTGCCCGACCTGCACCGTGCGCTTCGCGACATAACCGGTGACGGGCGTGACGACGTCGGTGCGTGCATGCGCGAGGTACGCGGCGCGCAGCCGTTCGGCCGCGGCCTGCACGTCGGGGTGCGACGCGACCGCGGTGTCGTCGATCAACGCCTTGCTCGTCTGGTGCTGCTCGCTCAACGTGGCGAGCGCGCTTTGCGCGGCCGCGTATGCGCTTTGCGCGGAGGTCAGCGTGTCGCGTGCATGCGCGAGTTCCTCGCGTGAAATCGCGCCGGAGCGGCCGAGATCCTCGCGGCGGCTGTAGTCGGCCTTCGCCTTGTCGAGCGCGGTGCGTCGCGAGTCGAGTTCGGCGCGTGCGCCGTCGATGCTGTTCGCCAGCCCGCGTTCGTTGCTGTACAGGCCGCGCACCTTGCGCACCGTCGCCGCGAGATCGGCCTGCGCGGTCGCGAGCGCGATCTGCGCGTCGCTCGGGTCGAGGCGTACGAGCGGCGTGCCGGCGCGGACGAGGTTGCCGTCGTCCGCGTCGATCGACACGACGGTGCCCGTCACCTGCGGCGTCAGCTCGACGACGTTGCCTTGCGCGTACGCGTTGTCGGTGGATTCGTACCAGCGTCCGACGATCACGTACCAGATGCCCCAGCCGAGGATGCCGAGCGCGAACACGGCGACGAGCGCGCGCACCAGATGCTTGCGCCGTGCCGGCGGTGCGGGCGGCGTCGCGGGTGCGGCACCGCCGGGTGCCGGTGGCGTGCGGGTGTCCGGCCCGCCCGGCGTGCGGGGGGCGCCGGTGTGGTCGGCCGCCGGCTGCTGGCGGGCGCTGGCGGAATCGGCGGCGGCCGGCCGCGCGGGAGTCTGCAGGGAGTTGTCGCTGCTCATGGTTCGATATCAAGGACGTTGGGAAGGAGTGGCGGCGAGCGCGACGTCGTCCGGCTCGGCGCGAAAGCCGCCGCCGAGCGCGGCGACGAGCTGCAGCGACTGGTCCGCGCGCTGCGCGCGCAGCGCGGCGACCTCGCGGCTCGCGACCAGCAGTTGCTGGCGCACGACGAGCGCGTCGAGGTAGCTGCCGACGCCGGCCCGATAGCGCGCGTCCGCGAGCCGCCACGCATCGGTGGCGGAGTCGAACGCACGCTGCTGCGCATCGGTCTGCACGGCGAGCGAATCCAGCCGGTGCAGATCGTCGGCCACCTCGCCGATCGCACCGATCAGCGTCTTGTTGTAACCGGCGACCGCGAGGTCGTATTGCGCGTCACGCCTGCGCAGCACGCCGCGCCGCTCGCCGCCGTCGAAGATCGGCAGGCTCACGGCCGGGCTGGCGTTATAGGTGCGCGACGCGGCCTGGAACAGCGATGCGCCCCCGCGCGTCGCGAGCCCGATCAGCGCGGTGAGGCTGACGTTGGGCAGGAAATCCGCACGGGCGGCCGCGACGTTGCGGCTGGCCGCCTCGACCCGCCAGCGCGCGGCGACGAGGTCGGCGCGCCGGCCGAGCAGCGCGGCCGGGAGGTCGGCCGGCACCGCGAGCGCGGCGGTCGGCAGCGGCGCGGGCCGCACGAGCGCGAGGCCGCGGTCGGGGCCGGCACCGAGCAGGATCGCGAGCGCGATGCGCGCACTGTCGATCGCCTGGGCCGTACGCGCCTGCTCGCGCGTCGCGGCCGCGACTTCGCTTTCCGCCTGGCGCTGTTGCGCGACGTTGTCGATGCCTTTCGTGACGCGCTGGCGCGTGAGCGTGAGCGCTTCGTCGGCGCGCGCGTATTCGGCCCGCGCGACGTCCTGCTGATCGAACGCATACGCGAGATTCACGTAGGCGCGCGCAACGTTGACCGACAGCAGCACGCGTGCGGCCTGCGCATCGATTTGCGCGGCGCGCGCTTCGCCGAGCGCGGCTTCCCACGCGGCACGGCGCCCGCCCCACAGATCGAGATCCCAGCTCAGGCCGAGATTGACCTCGCGCGTGTGGCTGAAGAAGCCGCCGCCCTCGCCCGACGAAAACTGGGTACCGGACAGCCGCTCGGCCTTTGCGCTCGCGCGGCCGTCGAGATGCGGCAGCCGCGCGGCCCGCGCTTCGATCACCAGCGCCTGCGCTTCGCGTGCGCGCGCATCGGCGGTCGCGAGATCGGGGTTGCCGGCGAGCGCCTCGTCGATCAGCGCGCTCAGTTGCGCATCGTTCAGCGCGCGCCACCAGTCGGCGGCAGGCCAGTCGGCGGCGGGCACATGCGCGAGGCTGCGCGATGCGGCGAGCGTATCGGCGCCGCGCAGCGTGCCTGCGGGTGCGAGCCCGTCGCGGCTCGCGCACGCGCCGAGCACGACGAGCGCGGCGGCGGCGGCGATTCGCGACATGACGCGCAGTGCGCCGGCATCGCGTGTCCAGGGAGCAAGTGCTGCATGCATCGCATTCCTCTGCTTCGTATCGGTTTGAACACGACACGCATTGTTGGACGCCCCCGGGTAAAGCTGATAATGTCGTTTAGACAAAAAATAATGAATTCCGGCCATGCCCATCCGAGACACTTCTCCACCGCGCACCCTGCAGCGCGCCGATTCCGATCCGAGCGAACGCGAGGACGGCCCGTCACTGATCGCCGTCTGGGGGGAGGACGACGGCAGCAACACGTACCGGCTCGGCACCCGCGAGGTCGACTGGCACAGCCATCTGCGCGGCCAGGTGTTCTGCGTGGAAAGCGGTTTCGCGCACGTGCGCACGCCGCACGGTTCATGGCTGTTGCCGCCGCATCGCGCGGGCTGGATTCCGCCCGGCGAGCAGCACAAGGTCAGCATCAGCGGCGCGTTGAGCGGCTGGAGCGTCGTGATCGCACCGGCCGCAAGCCGGCGGATGCCGGGGCAGCCATGCGTGATCGCGATCACCGAGCTGATGCGCGCGCTCGTGCGGCGCGCGGTGTCGTGGGCGGACCAGGACAGGCTCGACGTCGAGCAGGCACGCATCAGCGTCGTGCTGCTCGACGAGATGCGCCGCGCGCCGCACGAGCCGCTGCACCTGCCGATGCCGCGCGACCGGCGGCTGCTGCGCATCGCCAACGCGATCCTCGGGCAGCCGCACGACAGCCGCACGCTCGAAGCGTGGGCCGAATGGGCCGGGCTGTCCGCCCGCACGCTGAGCCGGCTGTTCGTCGCCGAAACCGGCACGAGCTTCGCGCAATGGCGCCAGCAGGCGCGCCTCACGCACGCGCTCGAACGTCTCGCGAGCGGCGACAGCGTCGCCAACATCGCCGACGCGCTGGGCTATGCGACGCCGAGCAACTTCATCGCGATGTTCCGCCGCGCGTTCGGCGATTCGCCCGCGCATTACTTCGCGAAGCGCAGGCAGCCGTAGCGCGATACGCGCCCTGCCCCTATCACCCCTGCCAGTACAGCACCCGCATCGACGTCGCTATAGTCGCCGTGCGACCGGCCGGTCGGTCGCTCAATGTGACTTGTGGAGGGTGTCGATGTCGAATGCCGTTGGGTCGGACCACACGCCGATCGTCTCCGAGCAGCAGCTCGCCGATCATCTGGCCGCCGGCTGCAAGCCGGCCGTGCAGTTCCGGATCGGGACCGAGCACGAGAAGTTCGTCGTCGCGCGCGCGACGCACGCAGCCGCGCCTTACGACGGGCCGTCGGGCATCGCCGCGGTGCTCGCGGGGCTGCAAGGCGACGGCGCGCCGATCGTCGATGCCGGGCGGATCGTCGGCGTGATCCAGCGCGACGGCGCCGCGATCTCGCTCGAGCCGGCCGGCCAGCTCGAACTGTCGGGGGCGCCGCTCGAAACGCTGCACGATACGCATGCCGAGCTGCATGCGCATCTCGCCGCGGTGCGCGACGCGTGCGAACCGCTCGGCCTGCGCTGCGCGCCGCTGGGGTTTCACCCTCACCTTGCGCGCGCGGCACTGCCGTGGATGCCGAAGCAGCGTTACGGGATCATGCAGCGCTACATGCCGCGCGTCGGGACGCGCGGGCTCGACATGATGCAGCGCACCTGCACCGTGCAGGTCAACCTCGATTTCGCATCGGAAAGCGACATGGCGCGCAAGATGCGCGTGTCGCTTGCGTTGCAGCCCGTTGCGACCGCGCTGTTCGCGAACTCGCCGTTTGCCGAAGGCAGGCCGACCGGCCTGCTGTCGACGCGCGCGCACACGTGGCTCGACACCGACGAGGATCGCTGCGGGGCGCCTGCGCTGTTCCTGTCGCGCAGCTTCGGTTTCGAACGCTACGTGAGCTGGCTGCTCGACAACGTGCCGATGTATTTCGTGCGGCGCGGCGACCGCTACGCGGACGCGACCGGATGGACGTTCCGCGATTTCATGCGACGCCGCATTCCGCATCTCGAGGGCGAGACGCCGACCCTCGGCGACTTCGCCGACCACCTGACGACGGTTTTCACCGAAGTGCGGCTCAAGCGCTACCTCGAGATGCGCGGCGCCGATGCGGGTTCGCCCGCCATGATGGTCGCGCTGTCGGCATTCTGGACCGGCCTGCTGTACGATCCGACCGCGCTGTCGGAGGCCGAGACGCTGGCCGCCGCGATCGACCGCGGCACGCTGCTGACCCTGCGGCGCGACGTGCCGCGTTTCGGGCTCGGCGCGTCGGTCGACGGCCGGCCGTTGCGCGCGTTCGCGGCCGATGCACTCGCGATCGCGCATCGCGGCCTGCGCGCGCGGGCGCGCAGGGATGTGGCCGGCCGCGACGAATCCGTGTATCTCGCGCCGCTCGACGAGATCGTCGCCGGTGCGCCGACCCAGGCCGAGCACTGGCTTGCCCGCTATCGCGACGCGTGGGCCGGCGACGCGACGCGGATCTACGACGAAGCCGAAATCTGACCGCGTCGCGCGGGGCCGCTCATGCGCAGCACGCGAGGAGCGGCTCGTGCGCGAACTCGACGTCCGGCGCCGGCGCATGGCCGCGCCGGCGCGCACGAACCGCGTGCGCGAGCGTCTCGAGGAGCTGCGTGGTATCGGCGAACGAGAGGCACGCGTCGGTGATGCTCTGCCCGTAGCGCAGCGGCACGCCGGGCACGAGATCCTGGCGCCCTTCGATCAGGTTCGACTCGACCAGCACGCCGACGATGCGCGTATCGCCGGCCGCGACCTGCGCGGCGACGGCCGTGCCGACACCCAGCTGATTGCGGAACTGGCGGCGGCTGTTGCCGTGGCTGACGTCGATCATCACGCGCGGCGCGCAGCGCGCGGCCGCCATGCGTTCGCATGCGGCATTCACCGCGGCTGCATCGAAATTCGGCTCGCGCCCGCCGCGCAGCACGACGTGCGTATGCGGATTGCCGGGCGAGGCCGCCGCGCATAACCGGCCGCCCGTGTCGACCGACAGGAAGCGATGCGCGCGCGCGGCCGCGCACATCGCATCGACGGCCACCTGGACATTGCCGTCGGTGCCGTTCTTGAAACCGATCGGGATCGGCAGCGACGACGCCAGCTCGCGATGCACCTGCGATTCCACGGTGCGGGCGCCGATCGCCCCCCATGCGACCAGGTCGGCCAGGTAGCGCGGCGACAGCGGATCGAGAAACTCGGTCGCCGCCGGCATCTCCGCGCCGTTGATGTCGCACAGCAGCGCGCGGGCCGTATGCAGCCCCGTGTCGATCCGTTCGCTGCCGTCCAGCAGCGGGTCGTTGATGAGCCCCTTCCAGCCGACCGTCGTGCGCGGCTTCTCGAAGTACACGCGCATCACGATTTCCAGCTCGTCCGCGAAGCGCGCGCGTTGCAGCGCGAGCCGTGCCGCATAGTCGCGCGCCGCGGCCGGGTCGTGCACCGAGCACGGGCCGGCGATGACCACGAGACGGTCGTCCGCGCCGTTCAACACGTCGACGATCGCGTGGCGAGCCAGATGAACCGTGCGCGACGCGCGCAACGCAGGCTGCAGCGCGCCGGCCAGATCCGCGGGGGACGGCAGGTGCAGCTCGGCGTCACGGTTCGTCGTCCAGGTATTCGCATGCATGGGGACTGCCCTCCTGTCGATAATTCGGGGGATTTTTTACTACAGCGCGACTGTATTGAATGGCGCTTTTGGTGCGCAACTAACATAGTTGCCAGTTTCTAATTCATAACCTTATGAATGACAGAAATAAGCAAGGCGACCGGAAATTGAGGCATTGGGTTTACCTGATTTCGAGACGCGCTCCGGGCCGGGAATGCGATTTTTATTCTGGATTCTGGAGCATTTTATGACGCGCGGCTGCCGATTGTTCAGCCTTTCGAAGCGGGTTGCTATTCGTTCTGATAGTGGCGTCGCGATAGGCGTTCAATTAATTTTCAGATTCCTGACAGGCCAATCAGGTTCATATATATAAATCAACCCAGTTATTGCGGAGAATCACCATGTCGAAACGTCATTACGAAACGCCGATTCACGTCAAGTATCGCGATACCGATTCGATGGGGCATGTGAGCAGTCCCGTCTATTACGACTATCTGCAGCATTCCTACCTCTGCTACATGTTCGATCTCCTCGGCCTGCCGCGGAGCGAGAAGCTGCCGCACATCATGGTGAAGACGCAGTGCGAGTACCTCGCACCGGCGCAATTCGGCGACAACCTGACGATCCGGTCGAGCATCGTGCGTTTCGGCAGCAAGAGCTTCGATCTCGAACACCTGATGGAACGCGATGACCAGACCATCGTCGCGCGCGGCATGTCGACGCACGTGATGTTCGATTACGCGAACAACACGACGCAGGCCGTGCCCGACGAGTTCAAGGCGCGCGTGCTCGAATTCCAGGGTTCGCTGTGATGCGCGCGCGCCATTTCGGGAGCGACACGTGAGCGCCGCGGTGGCGCGCGCCCGGCGCCGGATAGGCGCGATCGTCGAGCGCCGCGACGACCGCGCGATCGTCATCGTCCGGCATGCGGCGCAGGCGTTGCTCGAGCCGGCCGCGCTCGAGCGGCATCGTTCGCTCGTCAGCCGTCACGAGGACGAACTCGAGGTGCTGCTGCAGCCGTGCGGTGGCGCGCACGACGGCGTGCGCCCGCTGCTCGGGCGGCTGCGGGATGCCGGCGTGACCGTCGCGCTCGACGCGGCGACGCTCGCTCACGACGCGTCGCTGCTCGAGTTCGCGAGCTGGGTCACGCAGTGCGCGACGCCCGGCGACACGGTGCAGCCGCGCGACGATGCAGCCGTGCCGGGCGGCGGGCTGTTCTGCGGCCTGGTCGTGCGATGGCGCGACTTGCGCAACGGGTGGCGGCGGCCGGAACGCGACGACGCGCCCGAACGCACGCCGCAAACGATCGCGGCGGATGCGGCCGAGCACATCGCGGCCGGCGATCCGGACGGGCAGGTGCTCGGCGCGCTGCTCGACGCCGACGACGCAGCCACCGACGCGGCGCTGGAAACGTTGTCGGACGCGGTACGCGCGCGGCGGATCTGCGCGGCGACGCGGGCCGGCTGGCCGCTTGTGCGACGGTTATGAGCGCCGTCGCCACGGCGGTCGACGCGCGTGCCCTGCCCGACCGCGCGTTCCTGGTCGGCATGATGGGTGCGGGCAAATCGACGCTCGGCCGCGCGCTCGCGGCGTCGCTCGGCTGGACGTTCGCCGACAGCGATGACGAGATCGCGCGGCGCACCGGCCGCTCGGTCGCCGAGCTGTTCGACAGGGTCGGCGAAGGCGGCTTTCGTCTGCTCGAAACGCAAATCGTCGACGAACTGACGCAGCGCCCGAACGTCGTCGTGGCGACCGGCGGGGGCGCGGTGCTGAATCCGCGCAGCCGCGCGCGCCTGAGCGAGCGCGGCTGCGTGATCTACCTGCATGCGGACCCCGATGCGCTGTGGCGCCGCACGCGCGATGACACGCGGCGGCCGCTGCTGCAGGTGGCCGACCCGCGGCAAACCCTCGCCGCGCTGTACCGGATGCGCGACCCGCTGTATCGCGAATGCGCACATGCGCTCGTCGATACGACGGCGCAGGACGTCGCGCGCGCGACGGCCGACGTGTTGACGGTGCTGCTGGCGCGGATCGATGCGCCGGATTGACGGCGCGTGCGGCGGACGTTCGCTTCCCTGCCCCCGAAGCGATGGCGGGACGCATGGGCGTGGCGCGAACTTTGAGTATCCGACGCGTTTTCGAAACGGCGAGTTTGGATTTTCAATCGTGTTGTTGTGATAAGAAAAGTTATCTCGATGATGCGGGAGGGAACGGAAAAGCGCTGGGCAGGCGTCGCTTAAACGTGGGCTGTTTCATGCCGGATTTCCTGGCCGGCGCTTCGATCGGAACGCAATTTCCGCGGCACGGCCGGATGTGCGTCGGCATGCCGCCGATACGCGTCGTTTCGTCCGCTTTCGGGAGCGGCTCGGGAATGAATGGCGGCTGCCTGCCTTCACGAATTGGTGCATCGTCTCCGGCGAGGTTCGCGGGTCCCGGTTCGTCGACGACTGCGCCTCGCGCCAACGGGCGACAACTGCCCTCCGCCGCATTTGTTCCCGAGACGCAAGACTGTTGCGCCACGGTGGGTGTTCGAGATCGTGACCGGCGTATCTACAGTGAGCCCATCGGATTCATCGATCCGTTCGGCACTGAAGCCGGGAACCCATCACCTATCGAGGCAAATCATGAGCGCATCCAAGGTCATCATCGTCACCGGCGCATCGCAAGGCATCGGCGCGGAAACGGTCAACGCATTCCGGGCTCGCGGCCATCGCGTCGTCGCGACGTCACGTTCGATCGGCCCGTCAAACGATCCGGATCTCGTCACCGTCGCGGGTGACATCGGCGATCCGGCCGTCGCGCGGCGCGTGGTCGACACGGCCATCGAGCACTTCGGCCGCGTCGACACGCTCGTCAACAACGCCGGCGTGTTCATCGCGAAGCCGTTCACGCAGTACACCGCGGACGACTATGCGCAGATCACGAGCGTCAACCTGAGCGGCTTCTTCCACGTCACGCAGCATGCGATCACCGCGATGCAGAAACACGGCGGCGGCCACGTGGTCAGCGTCACGACGAGCCTGGTCGATCATGCGAACAGCAACGTGCCGTCGGTGCTCGCATCGCTGACGAAGGGCGGATTGAATGCGGCGACGAAGTCGCTCGCGATCGAGTATGCGAAGGCCGGCATTCGCGTGAATGCGGTGTCGCCCGGCATCATCAAGTCGCCGATGCATGCGCCCGACACGCATGCGACGCTTGCGTCGCTGCATCCGGTCGGCCGCATGGGCGAGATGAGCGACATCGTCGACGCGATCCTGTACCTGGACTCGGCACCGTTCGTCACGGGCGAGATCCTGCACGTCGACGGCGGCCAGAGCGCCGGGCATTGAGTCGCGGCGTCGAAACCGCGAGCCGGCGCGCCTATCGCGATGCGCCGGCCCGCCTGGCGCGTGTCCCGGCCGGCCGCCCGGCCGGCTCGCGCGCCAGCTGCTCGACGAGAAAATCGACGAACACGCGCACGCGCGACGACAGGAAGCGCGCATGCGGATACAGCAGCATGAAGGGCCGCGACCGGCCGCCGAGGCCGGGCAGCACTTCCACGAGCGTGCCGGCGCGCAGATCCTGCTCGACGATGAAGCGGTAGGTCTGGAACAGGCCCGCACCGCCGCGCGCGAGCGTCACACCGGCGAGGACGTCGCCCGACGTACCGTAGCTGCCGGTCGTCGCGACGTCGACTTCCTCCGATCCATCGTTGAACAGCCAGGGAATCGGCCGCCCGCTGCTCGGCAGCTCGAACTGGATGCATTCGTGCGCATGCAGATCGTCGATGGCGGCCGGCATGCCCGCGCGCTTCAGGTAGCCGGGCGTCGCGACGACCACGAGTTCGGCGTCCTCCAGCTTGCGCGCGACCAGGTTCGAATCGGCCGGCGCGCGCCCGCGAATCGCGAGATCGTAGCCTTCCTCCGCGAAATCGATGTTGCGGTTGCTCAGGTGGGTTTCGACGCGCACGTCCGGGTACCGCTCGCGAAATGCCGGCAGCAGCGGCAGCACGCGATAGTGCCCGTACGGCGTCGGCATGCTGATCCGCAGCAGGCCGGCGGGCGTGGCCTGCTGGCCGGTTGCCTCGCGCTCCGCGTCGACGAGTTGCGCCAGCGCGTCGCGGCATTGCTCGAAGTAGCGGCGGCCGGGATCGGTCAGGCGGATCTGGCGTGTCGTGCGCACGAACAGCCGCACGCCGAGACGCTCCTCGAGCCGCGCCACCGACCGGCTGACCGCGGCCGGCGTGACGCTCGCCGCGTTTGCCGCGAGCGTGAAGCTGCCGAGTTCGGCGGCAAGACAGAACAGCTCGATGCTGCCCAGCAGCAGATCGTCGAATTGTCGTTGCATGGTTCCTGCGGTCTCCGGCGGATGGCGCGCGATGGAGCGACGAGTGTGCATGAATCCCGTGCGGGAAACCAGCGGGCGCGCATGGCGCGATTCGTTACACCGCGTCGTGAATCAATTGCGCGACCGACATTTACCGGCTTCGGTCGCGTGACTACAGTGACTCGCAGGCAGTACCGATCGCCCGACCCTTTTCCCGCAAGGAGCATGACATGACCGTCGAACAGAAGCTGGCCGACCTCGGCCTCGCGTTACCCGAACCGCCGAACCCGCTCGGCAGCTATACGGCCGTCAGCGAAGCGGGCAACCTGCTGTTCGTGTCGGGACAACTGCCGCTCGTCGACGGCAAGGTTGCGTATACCGGCCGCGTCGGCGAACAGTTGAGCGTCGACGACGGCAAGCATGCCGCCCGGCTCGCGGCGCTGAACGTGCTCGCGCAGATCCGCCGGCACCTGGGCGGCTTCGAGCGCCTGAGCAAGATCGTGCGCGTTGAGGGGCACGTCAGTTCGGCCGACGGCTTTTTCGGGCAGCCGGCCGTGATCGACGGCGCGTCGGACCTGTTCGCCGCCGTGTTCGGCGACAAGGCGGGACACGCGCGCTCGGCGTTCTCCCAGCGCCAGTTGCCGGCGAACGCGGCCGTGATCCTCGTCGTGATCGCCGCGATCGATCCGGCGTGACGGTTCGGCCGCCCCGCAAGGCCGCAAACGGCCTCCCCCGCGCTACACGGCCGTCAGCGACGCCGGCACGCCGCCTTTCCGAATCAGCGCGTCGGGCGTCAGGCCGCTGCACCGTTCGACGCCCAGCATGGCCATGTTCCGGTCCACTTCGTCGCGCAGCAGCCCGATCGCGTGCATGACGCCGGCTTCACCGGCCACGGCCGCCGCGTAATTGAACGGCCGCCCGACGAACACCATGCGCGCGCCCATCGCGACCGCCTTCAGCACGTCCGACCCGCGCCGAAAGCCGCTGTCGATCATCACCGGATAGTCGGCGCCCAGCGCCCGAACCACGTCGGGCAGGATCCGCATCGGCGAGACCGCGCCGTCAAGCTGGCGGCCGCCGTGGTTCGACAGGATGATGCCGTCGGCGCCGGCGTCGCGGGCGATGACGGCATCGTCCACGCTGAGGATGCCCTTGATCACCAGTTCGCCCTTCCATTCCTGCCGGATCCGTTCCAGGTGGCCCCAGTCGAGATGGTCGCGGGCCGAGAAATCCCGCTGCACCGTGGACGACAGGATCGGCGCGCCGCGGGTGGCAAAGGAGTTCTCGAAATGCGGCATGCCGTGCGCGAGCAACGTCCGGGCGAAGGTGCCGGCGAGCCAGCGCGGGCGCACGATGCCGTCCCAGAACAGGCGCGGCCCGGGGCGCAGCGGCGTGGTGAAGCCGGTACGCACGTTGTTTTCGCGATTGGCGGACACGGGGATGTCGACCGTGATCACGAGCGTCCGGTAGCCGGCACGCGCCACGCGTTCGAGCAGCGCGCCGATGCGGCCTGCGTCGCCGGGCAGGTATGCCTGGAACCAGGTTTCCGGCGCGGCGGCGGCGACCTCCTCCAGTGGAATGAGCGACGAGCCGCTCATGATCGACGCGATGCCCGCGCGCTGTGCGGCACGCGCCAGCACGATATCGCCGCGATAGGCCGACAGCGCGTGGATCCCCATCGGCGCGATGCCGAAAGGCGACGCGTAGCGTCGTCCGAACAGCTCGACGCCCTGCTCCCGCTGTGAAACGTTGCGCAGCACGCGCGTCGCAAACCCGTACTCGTCGAACACGGCACGATTGTCGTCGCGCGTGCGGTTGTCTTCCGCGGCGCCGCTGACGTAGCCGAAGATCGGGCGCGGCAGCGCGCGGCGTGCCGCGGCTTCGAAATCGTGGAGACACAGCATCTTTCGCAGCACGCGCGGCATGTGCGGCGTGCGCGTATCGGCCAGGGGGCGGCTTGTTCCGGGAACGGATGAGGCGGAAGGAGTCATGTCTGAAGCCTGTTTTCGAATCGATGGCGGAATTTTAGGTACGCGCGGCATGCTTAAAAAGCGATAATCTTCCAATGAATTTGTTCGATAAAAGCGAAAGACAATGGCGACCCCGACTCTCAAGCAGCTCGACGCGTTCTACTGGGCGGCGACCTGCGCAAACTTCTCGACCGCTGCGCAACGGCTGCACCTGTCGGTGTCGTCGCTGTCCAAGCGCATCAACGAACTGGAACAGGTCGTCGAACGCACGCTGTTCGACCGGAGCGGCCATCGGGCCGTGCTGACCGACGACGGCGAGGCGCTGCTGCCGGCCGTGGTGCGGGTGCTCGAGTCCGTCGCCGCGCTGCAGGAATCGGTTGCCAGGGACGAAGGGTTGAGCGGCCGGCTGCGCTTCGGCGTCGGCGAACTGTCGGCGCTGACGTGGCTGCCCCGCTTCGTGGCGGCGGTCCAGAAGCAGCACCCGAAGCTGGCGCTGGAGCCGTATGTCGACGTGGGCGCGGCACTGGAGGAGAAAGTCGATGCCGGCGAACTGGATTTCGCGGTGATCGCCGGCCGGTCGTCGCGCAGCAGTGTGCTGTCGCAGCCGGTGGCGGAAGCGCGGTTCGCGTGGATGGCGGCCGAGGCGCTGGTCGGCCGCGAGCGCGTCCTGACGCCGGCGCTGCTCGCCAGCCATGCGCTGGTGCTGCTGCCGTCCGGTTCGGGCGTGACACGTATTCTCGACGACTGGCTGCTCGCGTGCGGCGTCAATCACGCGCGCAGGATCGAGTGCAACAACTGGAGTGCGGTGGCCGGCATGCTGGGCGAAGGCGTCGGCATCGGCTTCCTGCCGGTCGACTGGGCACGCGCGCGGCCGGGCGGCCCTCTCGTGCAGCTGACGAGCGAGCCGCCGCTGGCGCCGCTTCAATATGCGTTCCAGTGGCGCCGCGGCGACGTGCGCGGGCTGATTCCGTCGATGCTGTCGCTGGTGCGGCATTACGCGGACTTCCGCTGAACCCGTGCTTGCCGCCCGGCGTCAGGCCCGGGCGATCGCGAAGAAGCGTGCCGTCGTCACGCTTCGTCGATGCGCGAGACCTGCCTGGGATCGGGCATCCACAGGTAGCACAGCAGCGACACGAGCACGCACGCCGACACGTAGTAGAAGAACCACGCTTCGTGTCCGATGCTCTTCATCCACAGCGCGACGTATTCGGCCGTTCCGCCGAACAGCGACACCGTGATCGCGTACGGCAACCCGACGCCCAGTGCGCGCACGCCGACCGGAAACAGTTCGGCCTTGGCCACGGCGCTGACCGATGAATACAGGCTGACGATCAGCAGCGCGGCGACGATCAGCGCCAGCGCGGCGCCGGTTGTCTGAACGCCGCGAAGCGCCTGGAAGATCGGCACGGTGCAGAGCGTGCCGAGTACGCCGAACGCGATCAGCAGCGGGCGACGCCCGACGCGATCGGACAGGCTGCCGAAGATCGGCTGCATCGCGACGAATGCCAGCAGGCTGATCACGGAGACCATCGATGCGTCGGCCTTGCTCATCCCCGCGCTGTTGACGAGGAATTTCTGCATGTACGTCGTATAGGCATAAAACGCGACCGTGCCGCCGAGCGTCAGGCCGGCCACGATCAGGCACTCGCGTTTGTGGTGGAACAGGTCGGCGATCGACGCGTGGCGGCGCTTGCTGCGGCGGTGCTGCTCGAACGATGCCGTTTCCTGCATGTTGCTGCGCAGGAAGATCGCGCTGCAGGCCAGCAGCGATCCGAGCAGGAACGGGATGCGCCATCCCCAGCTTTCGAGTTGCGCGGTGGTCAGGAAAAACTGCTGCAGCACGACCAGCACACCCATTGCGAGCAACTGGCCGAGCGACAAGGTCGCGAACAGGAAGCTCGAATAGAAGCCGCGCCGGGACTTGTCGGCCATCTCGCTCAGGTAGGTTGCCGAACTCGCGTATTCGCCGCCGAGGCTCAGCCCTTGCAGCAGTCGCGCGAAGACCAGGAGCACCGGCGCGGCAAGGCCGATCGTGTCGTAACCGGGGGTCAGGCCGATGATCAGCGAGCCGACGCACATCGCCAGCACCGAGACGAGCAGCGCGGCCTTGCGTCCGTTGCGATCCGCGTACAGGCCGACGAGCCAGCCGCCGATCGGGCGCATGACGAAACCGACGGCGAAGATGGCCGCCGTGTTCAGCAACTGCACGGTCAGGTTGCCGTTGGGAAAGAACGCCTTCGCGAAATACAGCGAAAACGCGGAATACACGTACCAGTCGTAATACTCGATGAGGTTGCCTACCGATCCGCTGAAGATGGATCGGAGGTTCGCGAGGGTTCCGGTCGGCCGGGAATCCGTGGCCGTTGCAAGAGGGCTGACGCGCGACACGTAATGTCTCCGTTTCGATTGTGCTCGTGATCCGTGCAAGTGCCGGCCGTGGGCGGGCCGCTTGCGATCGGGTGTGGCAAGGGTAGAAGAGACGATGCATTGTAGAAAGCGAAATAATGACAAGGAGCCTGTTCGCTTTCTGGAAAGTCAGGCCGGCAACGCCCCGCTTCCGTGTCTGTTTCGGCGTCGTTCCGTGTTCCCCGGTTATCAGGGATCGATCGCCGGAAAGCCTTGTCCTGGAAGGCGCTCCGCATTCCGGATACATTGAAATACAAAATATCGCATGCGATTTAATCGAATGCGCTTGACGTGGGCTGGCGACAAGACCAAACTGCGTCGCATGCGATCGAATCGCATCTGAGACAAACCTCAACTGACGGAGCAAATGATGAGCAAGATCGAACAAGTGCTGTACACGGGCAAGACGCATACGACTTCCGGCGGCCGCGACGGTGCGGCACGCAGTTCCGACGGCCGCCTCGACATCCAGTTGTCGTCGCCGGGCAGCGCCGGCACCGGCACCAATCCCGAGCAACTGTTCGCAGCGGGCTGGTCGGCCTGCTTCATCGGCGCGATGCAGCTCGCGGCGCGTGCCGCGAAGGTGACGTTGCCGGCCGATCTCGCCGTCGACGCCGAAGTGGATCTCGGCACCGCCGGCAACGCGTACTTCCTGCAGGCCCGGCTGAACGTGAGCGTGCCGGGGCTCGATCGCGACGTCGCGCAGCGCATCGTCGATGCCGCGCACCAGACCTGCCCGTATTCGAAGGCGACGCGCGGCAACATCGACGTCGACATCCGTATCGCTTGAACGTGCGTCGGGCGGCCCGGCGCCGCCTGACCGAATGCCCGGTTCTTATTCTTTTTTTTCGAGGTGAATGATGAATACCCGATTGATCGCCGCCCTTCTCGTCGCTGTTTCGGCCTCTGCTGCCGCACCGGCGTTCTCCAGCGAAACCACCGTGACGCGTGCGCAGGTGCGCGCCGAACTCACCCAGCTGCAACACGCCGGCTACCCGCTGAATCGCTCGACCGACGCAACCTATCCGGACGATCTCCAGGCCGCACTCACGCGGATCCAGGCGGCCGATGCGGTCGCCGGCAACGACCAGGCGTCCGGCTACGGCGGCAACGGCGATGCGGCCACGCAATCGGGCCGCCGGCAAGCAGTCAGCGTGGCCGACCGCTCGGTGTATTTCGGACATTGAGCGTGCTGCGCCGCCTGTCGAAACGTGAACCCTGAATTCCTTCCATCCCTGTTCTGTCGAGGTAAATGATGAAAACCCAATTGATCGCCGCCCTTCTCGTCGCCGTGTCTGCCTCCGCCGCCGTACCGGCGTTCGCCGCTGAAGCCGTCGTGTCCCGCGCGCAGGTGCGTGCCGAGCTCGTCCAGCTGGAACAGGCCGGTTATCGGCCGGGCCGCGCGAACGATCCGCACTATCCGGTCGACCTGCAGGCCGCGCTGACGCGCATTCACGCGAACGACGCCGTGGTAGCCGGTGCGGCGACATCCGGCTACGGCAGCGAAACCGTCGCCGCGACGCAGTCGGGCCGGCGGCCCGCGACACGCGTCGCCGAACGCTCGATCTACTTCGGTCATTGAACGAAACCGCGAACGGCGCCGGCTGCCGGCGCACGATGCGCAACCGCTGAATCCATTTTTTTGTCGAGGTGAATGATGAAGACCCCACTGATCGCCGCCCTTCTTGTTGCCGTGTCGGCCGCCGTTGCCGCGCCGACGTACGCTGGCGAAAGCACCGTGTCGCGTGCGCAGGTGCGTGCGGAACTGGCCGCACTGCAAAAGGCCGGCTACCTGCCGAACCGTCCCAACGACCCGAACTATCCGGACAATCTGCAGGCCGCGCTGCGCCGGGTCCACGACAACGATGCGGTCGCGGTCGGGTCGCAAGCGTCCGGTTACGGCGACGATGCCGTCGGGGCGACGCAGTCGGGAAACCGCAGCGTGATTCGCATGGCGGAGCGCTCGATCTACTTCGGCCATTGAGCATGCGTCGCCGGAATCGTTACGCCCGTCCGGGCGGCGCGGTACGACGTGCAGGGAACGGGGGCGCGCGAGCACGACGCGCTCCTCGTCGGCCTTTGGCGGCAAGCAGCGACGCAGGTTGATGTACATCCGTTACTTGCGTCGGCCCGGGCTTCGATCGCGCGCGGCACCGATGCGGCCGCCGGTTCTCGCGACCCGCGCGCATGCAAGAAGAGACAGCCGCCGTGGCAGGCCGAACAACACCCCATTCCCAAGCGCGTTCACGATGATGAACGCACGTCTGCCGATGGCCCGGCGCCGCTCGAATCGAGTGACGGCGTATGGCGCAACCGGGTGATATCGACGCCGTGCAGGATCGTTGCTTCCGCAACCGCATCCCGCTGCGGCGGTGCATCGGGCCATTGACGGCCGATTGCATCGACCCGGCGTTCGAAGCGGTACACGACGGCGGGCGGAAAGTTCATCCACGCGATGCCGATCCGGATGGCGCGAATGTGCATCGCCTCCAGGTAGCGCGGCACGTAGGTGAACGGGTAGAACACGCCATCCGCGGCCAGGTGGCGCACGAACGCGCAGTGAACGATCGCGACGGCCTGTTCGACCGGCATCGCGACAAGCGGCATCTCGTCGAGGTGACTGCCGGTACCGGAGGGCACGGGCTGGCGGTGATCCTGTCGTTTCCGGTCAGGGCGGAGCCGGCACGCGCCGGTAACGCTAGCCCGGGCTTCGGCAACACGTGCCGCGCACCCCGCACCGTACCGGTGACGCGATCGATGTTGCGCCGCGCCCTGCCCGTCCGGTCCCGGTCTATGCTGTGCAACCGAAACCTTCAATCGAGGAGCAGCCGATGTCCGATGCAACGACCGGAAACGCAACAGGCGCAACAGGCAGTACACACCCGCTCGACCATGTGGTGTGGAACGCGCTGACCGGCAGGCAGCGCCGCTTTGCGCTCGGCGATGGCCATGCATGGCGGTTTCCGGCGGCCATCGCGCCGTTCGCCGCGATCGAGGATACCGGCGCGGCATCGTTCGACGCGTTGCGCGCACTGGTCGCCGCACACGGGCCGGCGGCACTCGTCATGCCGGACGAGATCGAACTGCCGGCGGGCTTGTCGGCGATCCGGCGCGCGACCCTGTTGCAAATGGTCTGGCAAGGGACGCCCGCCCCGGCATCTGAAGCGGGCCACGTCACGCTCGCCGAAGCCGACGTGCCGGACATGCTCGCGCTGACCACGGCCGCGCAGCCCGGCCCGTTCGGCCCGCGCACGTTCGAGCTTGGCCGCTATATCGGCATCCGCAACGAAGGCAGGCTGGCCGCGATGGCCGGCGAGCGGATGCAGGTCGACGGGTATACCGAGATCAGCGCCGTGTGCGTGGATGCCGCGTTCCGGCGGCAAGGGCTGGCGGCACGTCTGATCCGGTCGTTGATCGCGGCCATCGATGCGCGCGCGGAAACGCCTTTCCTGCACGTCCTCACGTCCAACCGGGTCGCGATCGAGCGTTATCTCGCACTGGGTTTTGTCGTGCGCCGCGAGATGCACCTGCTGGTGCTGGGCGACGGGCACGCATGACGACGCGGCCGGCACGATGCACGTGCCGGCCGCTGGTAGCCCGTGGGCTTATTCGTCGGTCGAGCGGATCAGGTTGCCGCGCAGCGTGACGATCGCCTTCTGCATCTTCGCGAATTCGTCCGGCTTCAGCCCGGTGGCCTCGACCAGGTTCATGTCGAGCCCCTTCTCGCGCACGCGGCGCCCGCTCTTCGTCAGGCTGACGAGCACCTGGCGTTCGTCCGACGGATCGCGATGCCGCTCCAGGTAGCCCATTGCCTCGAGCTTCTTCAGGATCGGCGTCAGCGTATTGGATTCGAGGAACAGCTTCTCGCCGAGCTGGCCGACCGTCTGGTTGTCCTGTTCCCACAGCGCAATGATCGTGATGTATTGCGTGTACGTGAGGCCCAGCTCTTCGAGGATCGGCTTGTAGGCCTTGCCGAACGCGAGGTTCGTCGAGTAGATCGCGAAGCACAGGAACTCGGACAGCTTCGGCGCGGCGGTGGATGGTGCTTCGGTCGGTTTCATGAACGTCCTCCAGCGACGCGAACGGCCGCAGATGGACGGATTATATATCGCGTGCGATCTTATCGGAAGCATGATAAATCGGTCTCGATGAACCAACGGGCGCCGCGCGCCGTCAATTCGGCGTGCGGCGCTTGCCGGTCTGCACGCGGCTGGCCGACAGCAGCGTGCATTGCACCGGATGCGCGATTTCGGTCGCGACCCCGCCTGCCGCAAACAGCAGGATCATCAGCCAGCGTTTCATGCGTCCTCCACGACCGAAAGGCTCGCGCCGTCGGCGACCGTCGCGTCGAGCGCATACGGGTCGATACCGTCGAGGCAGCCGAGATTGACGCGCCAGCAGGCCGGGTCCTTGCGGGTCTGATGGAACGGATAGACGCCGCAATGGCTGCAGAAATAGTGGCGTGCCGTGTGTGTGTTGAAGCGGTAGCACGTCAGCGCGCCCTCGCCTTCGACGATCTTCAGTTCGCTCGCGGCGAACATCGGGCTCATCAGCGCGCCGCGCCGGCGGCACAGGCTGCAGTTGCAGCGAACCGCCGGCGTCACGGCGGCTCGGACTTCGAATCTGACGGCCCCGCAATGGCAGGACCCTTTGAGCCAGGTTGCAGACATGGTGCACTCCAGAAGAGGTCATGCCTGCTTTATAACGGACGCCCGAACCTGCGATGTATCGCGATGTATCCGCGGTTCGCGCAGATACAGGACGTTTCAAATCGGCGGCGGGCAATCGGGTTGCATTCTCCGATCGCCGGCATGCGCATGCGGCCCGCCGCGTGTGGAGCGCGGATCGCGCGATCAATCCAGCACGTGCTGCATCCGCTCGATCGCCGCCCGCGTCTCGCGTTCGAGTGCGGCGAACAGCTCGGCCGCCGGCAGCTGCCGCACGAGCGGCGCCGCCTGCCCGGCCCACTGCGCGCCGTAGCCGAATTCGCCCTTTGCCTTCGCGGCTGCATGCAGCGCCTTGCCGGCGTCGTAGGCGATCGGGTACGCGGGCGTGGCCGGCGCCTGCGGGTCGTCGCCGAGCGCGGTCAGCCGGTTCGCGATCCCGCGCGCGGTCCGGCCGGAGATCGCGGCCGTGAACGTCGTGCGCCGTGCGGCGTCGCTTAGCAGCGCGCGGCGATAACCGTCGTCGATCGATGTCTCCGGGCACGCGACGAACGCGGTGCCGAGCTGCGCGGCCTGCGCGCCGAGCGCGAGCGCGGCGGCGATGCCCTCGCCGTCCATGATGCCGCCGGCGGCGATCACCGGCAGCGCGCATTCGCGCACGATCAGGCGCGTGAGCGCGAACGTGCCGAGGCGGTCGTCATGGGCGGTCGAATCGAACACGCCACGGTGGCCGCCCGCTTCGATGCCCTGCGCGACGATCGCGTCGATGCCGGCGGCGGCGATCCGGCGTGCCTCGTCGAGATTCGTCGCGGTCGCGAACAGCGTGACGCCCGCGCGCTTCAGCGCGTCGATCACGTCCGCGGACGGCAGCCCGAAATGGAAGCTGACGACGGCCGGCTTCTCTTCGACGAGCAGCGCCTGCATCGCGTCGTCCGCGACGAAACTCGTATAGATCTCCGACAGCGATGCGGGCGGCGTCGCGCCGTATTCGCGGAACGCCGGCGCGAGCCAGTCGAGCCAGGCGCGTTCGACGGCCGCGTCGGCGCGTGCCGGCCGGTGGCAGAACACGTTGATGTTGAACGGCCGGTCGGTGAGCGCGCGCGTGTCGCGGATCATCTTGCGGGCGCCTTCGGCGTTCGTCGCGCCCACGCCGAGCGAGCCGAGCCCGCCCGCATTCGACACGGCGGCCGCCAGCACCGGCGTGCTGACGCCGGCCATCGGCGCCTGGACGATCGGTGTGCGCACGCCGAGCGTGCGCAACAGCGTCCGGTTGTCGGTCGATTGATTCATGGCGCTGGCCTCCTGCAAGATCCGCAATCGAAATGCCTCGACCGAATGCGGGCCGAAGCGCGTGGGTCGGGTTCGGGTCGGTGCGCGTGGGTCGTGCCTTGCGCGCAGCCGGTCGCATGAAAGTTCTGTCGAAAAAAGCGCGCAGCCGTGCGGTGCGGTGTTTGCCGTCGCAGCGACGGCGTACGACATCGCGCGTTGCGCGGCGCGGCACCTGCTGCTGCGCCCATCCTACGCCCGCCCGTGGCCCGCCGGCCAGCGGCCAGCGGCTATCGGCCGCGCGCCCAATGCGCGAGCCCCGCGCAAGCCGCCAGCAGCGTACCCGTCACGAAGAACACCGAATGCAGCCCGAGCGCGACGCCGATCTGCCCGCCGATCACCGGGCCGATCACCTGCCCGCTGAACTGGGCGGACTGAAGGTAGCCGAGCATCTGCCCGGTCGCGCGCTCGTCGACCGATTGCCGCACGAGCTTGCCGATCGACGGCAGCAAGCCCGCGAGGGTCATGCCCATCAGCGCGCGCAGCGCGGCGAGCTGCCACCAGTGCGTGACGAACGCCTGCGGCACCATCGCGAGCGCGGTCAGCAACAGGCAGCCGATGATCACGTTCCAGCTGCCGATCCGGTCGGCCAGCGCGCCGAGCCGGGCGGCGGTCAGCATGCTGCCGAGCGCCGAGCACGCCATCACGACGCCGGCGATACGCGCGAGATGATCGCCACCGACACCGAGGCCGCCGATATAGACGGTGATGATCGGCTCGATCGACATGTTCGCGAGCAGCACCATCATCGCCGTCACCAGCAGCGCGGCCACCGCCGCACGATTCGTGCCGCGCGACGTGCCGGCCTTCGCGCTCGCGGTGCGCGGTTTCGCGTCGGTGCCCGCGTGGAAATCCTCCTTCACGACGAAGATCGTCAGCAGCGCGGCGACGGCGAAGAACGTGCCGCGAATGCCGAGCCAGCCCGGCAGCAGCCCGCCGACGAGCGGCCCGACCAGGTTGCCCGCGAGCGCGCCGGTCGACAGGATGCCGAGCGCCCAGCCCGCGCGTTCGCGCGGCGCCTGCGTGCCGACCATCACGGTCGAGGCCGACGCGTAACCGCCGACGAGCCCCGCGAGCAGCCGCAGCACGACGAGTTCGACCACGTTGTGCGCGACGCCGATCAGCGACATCACGATCGCCATGCCGATCGCCGCGCGCACGAGCATCGGCTTGCGGCCGAAGCGGTCCGCGAGCCGACCCCACAGCGGCGCGGTGACGGCCGTGCCGAGAAACGTCGCGCCGAACGCGACGCCCGACCACTGGATCACGGCCGATTGCGCTTCGACGCCGAGTTGCCGCACGTACAGCGGCAGGAACGGCAGCAGCATGCTCAGGCTGACGAGCGTCGTGAACGACCCGAACACGCAGACGGCGAGATTGCGCCGCCAGTAGCGCGCGTTGCGTTCGGCGTAGCCGGCGGCGGGCCGTTCGGCCCGTGCCGCGGCGGGGGCTGGCGAGATCGTGCTCATTGCGCCCTCGCCGTTGCGGTCGTCGGTGCGGCGAACCCTTGCGCGACGAAGTTCGCCGGCAACGGCACCAAGGCGAAACGCGCAACGCCGATGCCTGACCCGGTGCGGCGCGCGCCGAACGCACGGGCGCGGGGCCGGCCAGGAAGCGCTCGATCCATGTTGACCTCCATTCGCTGAACGGGCGCCATGCGCGTCCGTTGGTTGAAGGAAGTCTAGATTGAGCCGATTGTCGAGTGAATCGCCGTCACTCGAAAGCCATTCTTCCGCATCCCGGTTCAATCGCCGTCGGTGATACCCGCCAGCCGCGCGAAGTGCTCGCGCAGGCGCGGCGCCGCGAAATCGACGAACGCGCGCACCTTCGGTACGGAAAGGCGCCCGTAAGGCGTGACGAGATGGATCGGCAACGGCGCGTGTTCGCTGTCGCGCAGCACGATCCGCAGCGTGCCGTCCCGCACCGGTTCGGCGACGTGATAGGAGAAGAGCCGCGTGACGCCGTGGCCGGCGACGGCCGACGCGACCGCGCCGCGGATCGTGTTGATGATGAAGCGCGGCGCGAACTGGACGACCTGCGGCAGCGCCACCGGCGCGGACGGCGGGAAGCTCCACGAATCGAGGCCGAAATGCGTCATCGAGATGATCCGGTGCCGGGCGAGATCGGCCGGCGTCTCGATAGCCGGATGTCTGGCCAGGTAATCGGGCGACGCCACGACGACCCGCCGCACCGCGCCGACCGGAATCGCGACCAGCGTCGAATCGCTCAGGTGCGCGATCCGCAGCGCGACGTCCATGCCTTCGTCGATCAGGCTGACGGGACGGTCGAGCAACTGCAGGCGGATCGACACGGCGGGATGGCGTTCGATGAATTCGTCGAGCAGCGCGCGCAGCACGTCCTCGCCCGCGGCGACCGGCGCGGTGACGGTAAGCATGCCGCGCGGCGCCGAGCGTTCGTCGGCGACCAGCATGTCGGCTTCCTCGAGATCGGACAGGATGCGGCGGCACGCGGCGGCGTAGCGTTCGCCGGCTTCGCTGAGCCGGATCGTCCGGGTCGTGCGGTACAGCAGCGCGGTGCCCGTGTGCGCTTCGAGAAACGCGATCGCGCGGCTGACCGCCGCCGGCGACCGGCCGAGCTTGCGGCCCGCGCCCGCGAGGCTGCCTTCGTCCAGCGTGGCGACGAACACCTTCATCGCGTCGATTCGATCCATGGTTTGAGCGGGCCGGGTGCGAACGGCCGTGTGATGGGCGGCAGGCAAGCGAGCGAGCGAGCAGTCTACCGCACACCGGTGCGATGCCCGGCCCGGGGGATGCTGCGCTTGCCGCTTTGGCCCTACAATGCGCAGGCGAAGAAACCGCACGAACGGCCGTCAGGGCGCCGCGTTCGTCGAACGCAGCGTCCGACATTCAAGCGGTTCCGCTGAATAACGAACCACAACCAACCCGCACTCATGAAAAGAAGAACATTTCTCGCGCTGCCCGCCGTGGCCGCGTCCGGCATGCTTGCCGGCTGCTCCAATTTCGGCCCCGTCACCAAGGCGTGGATGAGCGATTCGAAATACGACGAAACCTTGTCGACGTTCCTGATTACCGCGGACGGCAAACAGCTCGTCGTGCTCGGCAAGAAGTATCACTACATCTTCGAGATGCCGCCGAGCCTTGCGACGGTGCTCAACGCCCCCTATCGCCCCAAGATTCACACGGCGTTCAGCGATTTCGAGGCGCACGGCGACGCGATTACCGGTCAATACACGATGCGGCTGGACTACGCGGATGCGCCGACCGGCTCCGACGTGCGCGAGCGTGCGCTCGCGGACGGTTTCAAGAAGGACGGTGCCTACCTGGAGTCGGAAGGCAGGATCAGCGGCAAGCGCTATCTGCCGAACGGTGTCACGTCTTCGTCAGTCCCGCAGGCGTTCAATCGGCCGTACGAGGTCACGGTGACGGACAAGCTGACGGCTGTCGGCCGCGGCGCGAAGCTGGCCTTGTCGCCGATCGCGATGGCGGCCGATGGCGCATTGGGCCTGCTCGGCCTCGCGCTGTTTCCGATCGCGCTCACCACCTTCATCATCGTGGCGAGTTGAGGTGCGATCGGCGATGAAATCTCCTGTCCGAAACCTGTTCCGCATCGGCTGCGCGGCGGCCTGCCTCGCGTTCGCGCAACATGCCGCTGCCGAAAGCGACTGGGACGCCGCGCGCCATGTCCGTACCGACTGGGTGTTCGCGTCGATGAAGGAAAGCGACGTGCGGCCCACGCTCGATCGCGCGCTGAAGGACCAGGCGCGCTGGGCCGGCCTGCCCGGCAACGCACCGGATGCCGGTGCGTTCAGCTGCACGAAGCTCGCGCTGCCGCCGCCGTCGGCCGAAGCGCAGGCCGCGTTCGACGCGGCGCCGTCGTCGCGCGGCCGCGACGCCGACAAGGCCTACGCGAAGGCCGCGTCGCTCGGTTCGTGGCGTGCGGCCGCGCGCCTCGCGAGCAGTTCGCTCGACGACGAGGATTGGGAAGGCGCGCAGCCGGCGATTGCGTGGCTGCTCGTTCATCACGTGCCGGCCGGCTACAACAAGCTCGCGGATGTCTTGCAGGCGATGTCGGGCTACGACGGCGAAACGCCCGGCGAAGGCATGAGCGGGATGATCGCGTCGCTGCGCTGGCGCGCGGCGCGCGAAGGCGATCCGGTCGCGCAGATGGAAATGGCCGACCTGTTCGAGAAGCTCGGCCAGCCCGATCTCGTCACCGCGTTGCGCGCGTGTGCGACGCAGCAGAATCCCGCGCTGAAATGATGCGAGCCGGTATGCGGCAATGACGGGCGGCATACCGGCTCGTGCGGTGACATTTGCCGTGACGCCGCCGCATCAGACTTCGTACCGCACCGCGTGCGCCTCGGTGGGCAGTGGCGGATCCCAGCGCGGCAGCATCGCCTCGAGCGCGCGGTTCGTCAGCGACGTGTCGCGCCGCGCGTTGCGGCGCAACAGCTCCGCGCGCGGCTGCTCGAGATAGACGAGCGTCACGTCGGCGCCGTACGCGAACAGCAGGTCGAGCGTCTTCTTGCGCATCAGCGGCGACAGGTTCGTCGCGTTCCACACGAACGGCCGCTTCTCCCGCAACAGTGCCTTCGCGGCGTCGACCGCACGGTGCGCGACGGCGCCCTCGTTTTGGCCATGGCGCAGCCCCAATGCATCGCGTGCATCGTCGAACGACACGACGGGCAGGTCCGGATGATGCCGCGCGACCCACGTGTTCTTGCCCGACGCGGGCAGGCCCGACATCACGACGACCCGCGAGCCCGGCGTGCGGAACAGCGGATAGTCGGGATGCACGTCTGCGCCGCGAAAGTAGCTGAGCGCGGTGTGCGCATCGGCGAACGCGCGCGGCTGGCCATAACACCCCTCTTCCCGCGCCAGTTCGCGCAACAGTTCGATGTTGTCGAGCACGCGCTGCGTATCGCTGCAGATGCGCCCGCGCATATCGGCTTCGGCGAGCAGGCACAGCAGCGGCAGGCTCACCTGCCACGACAGTTCGCGCGCGATGAACTCGGGCGTGCCGCGGCGCGACCCGCTCATCGCGAAGAACGGCACCTGGTGCACGGCGATCATCCGGCAGATCGCCTCGCGCACCGCGAACGGCACGCCGGCATCCCACAGCGCGATACGCGCATCGATCGCTCCCTTACGCGAGTGGCCGGGATGACCGATCGCGCCGGTGACGGGATCGACGACCGTCGTGCGGTACTTCGCGATGTCGTGCAGCAGCGCGGCCAGGAACACGATTTCCTGGTCGGCGCGCGATGCGGCCTGATAACCGGGCAACGCGAGCAGCGCATCGATCACCATCGTCGTATGCGTCCACACGTCGCCTTCGCCGTGATGCGCCGGCTCCTGCGGTGTCGTCTTCGCCTGTTCGAGCGCGGGAAACGCCGCGACGCATGCGCGGTAGTCCGGCTGCCGTCCGGGCGCGGGCACGAGTGCCTGCAGTTGTTCGTACTTCATGATCAAGACTCCTCTCGAAACGGCGCACGGCCGTTCCGCATTCATGGGTGCGCGCGCGTCGCGGCGATCGATCGCCACGTGACCGTCGGCCGCGGCGCATACAGGTCGACATCCGGCGCGAGCAGGTTCGGGATGAACGGTTGCTCCGAGTGATGGCGCGCCGATTCGAGAATCGCCTGCACGAAATCGTGGCGGACCCACTTCAGGCGCGCGGTCGTCGTGTCGTCCGTCTCGACCTTCACGTAGAGCCCTTCCGCGCGCGCCGACTTGTCGCACTGCTGCCATGCGCGCGCGAGGTCGAGCCCCTGCCGCCGCACCGTTTCCTCGAACGCGCGACGCCAGTCCGGCGTCTTCGCGAGCGACGGGCCGAGCAGGGCCTTCAGGTCGGCGAGCCGCGCCGGCGCGATGCCTTCGTACAGCACGGGCACCGACAGCACGGGCCCGTCGGCAAGCAGCGCACGACGCGCGCACGTCGACAGGAAACGGCCCGTCGAGCGGTCGAACACGTCGAATTCGAAGAAGTGATGCGGCAGCGCGTCGTAGAACACGTCGTGCTTCTTGCTCATCGTCTCGCCGTACATCACGTAGCGATCGCCGAGGCGGTCGAGCAGCCAGCCTGCATGGGCGGCGGCCCACGTCTTCACGAAACCGAACTGCCGCTCGCGGCCGCCGCCGGCCAGATAGTGGCCGCGCGACTGCAGCAGCAGTTCGCCCGCC
>Ga0209566_100395_pt1 | contig 35053 bp, 30 predicted proteins | sample Araplavi_mTSA_r2_2_FD_184287 | JGI IMG/M metagenome (GOLD analysis project Ga0209566, IMG submission 184287) | Arabidopsis root microbial communities from North Carolina, USA - plate scrape CL_Cvi_mTSA_r2 (SPAdes) (version 2) | ecosystem: Host-associated > Plants > Roots > Endosphere | place...
ATAGCGGAACTAGAGTTCCGCTATTGCGCCAAAAGAGCCGCCGGCGCGGCATTTTGCCTCGGTTAGCGGAAGAGTACTTCCGCAAATCCGCGTTTTTGCCGCCGGCGCTCCCTCGACAATTTTCTGCTGTACGGAGCTCAGATTTAGATTTAAGATAAATGTGAATGAATCCGCAGAATTTTTACATTTTTTTCACATGTTTTTCACATTTCTATCATCAAAATCTTCTATTGTGGAAGAGAGCGCTTTGCCCAAATGAATAGAAGTAGACGGAGGTTTCAATCCAATGAGGAAGTACAGTTCACTCAAGAGCACTACAATCATCGCAGTCGCCACCGCGATAACCGTCACCATAGCCGGGTGCAGCTCCGCACCAACAACGGCTAAACCAGGGGCAAACGGTCGTACTGGCACTCGTCAGATGACAGTGGAAACACAAGCTGTCAAATTATCCGACATCGGCGGAGGGCAAGTTTTTACAGGGTCCATTACGCCTGCTTTCACAACAAATCTCTCCTCCAAGGTCAGCGGAAGAATCACCTCGCTTGATGTGAAAATTGGAGATCATGTCACACTAGGGCAAGCTTTGGCACATATCGACACCTCTACGCTGGAGCAGTCAATCGAGCAATCGCAGAGCGATCTGGCCGTAAGCCAGGCCCAGTACAACAAAGCGATTTCTGACCAAGCGAACTCGCTCGCGTCCGCACAAAAAGCATTTGCCGTCCAACAAGCGACTTATGAGAAAAACATTAGCGATCAGAAAAACGCCGTGGCTTTGGCGCAAGCTCAATTAAATAATGCGATCACGACGCAGCAAAATAACGTGGAGAACGCTAAGCAAGGAGTTAACGAGAAGCAAGTCAGCTTTAGCAAAGCCCAGGCGGATGCGGCGAATGCAATCACAACAGCGCAAGCCACCTTAAATTCGTCCCTTGATAATCTACTAACCACTCAAAATAACAATTTGGATACATACCAGCTCAAAGTTGAGCAGGCTGTAGCTGCATACAACGCCGCCATACAGGCCGGTGTCGGAATTCCTACCGCGCTGTCTAACTTACAAAGCGCACAGCTTACGTTGCAGCAAGCCCAGCAATCCCAATATAAAGATACCCAATCCGCCCAGCAGTCACTGACTAGCTTGCAAAATTCGCTGTTGACCGCGCAAAGCTCACAGTCCGTACAGGTCGCGCAAGAGGCGCTCAATACTGCGCTGCTCTCGCTGGCTAACACACAAGCATCAGCCGCAACGCAAATCGAGCAGAGCCGCACCACGCTGGCGCAAGCGCAATCGGCACAAGATACGGGCAAGAACAGTTCTGACGCTGCGCTCGAGCAAGCCAAGCAAACTTTGAAAACAGCGCAATCGACAGACCAACTGTCGTTAACCAGCGCTCAACTGGAGCAAGCGCAGACGAAATACAAGTTGCTGAGCGAACAGCTGCAGGATGGGGTGCTGACAAGCCCGGTTGAAGGATTTGTTTCTTCGATCTTGGTTCCTGAAGGGCAAAATGCCGGACAAAACTCCGCAGTATTGTCCATTTCTTCGATGGATCCGGTCATTGCTACAGTCAACGTTTCCGAAGCTTCTGTCGGCAAACTGAAGGTTGGCTTACCGATGAACGTGAATGTGCCGACATTGGGCAAATCTTTTGAAGGCTCGGTTTATGTCGTACATCCGACCATGGATGCAACTTCCAAGTCGTATTTGGTCGACATTAAGCTGAAAGATGACAATCACGAGCTGCTTCCGGGCATGTTCGCCGAGTCTTCCCTGAAAAGCGAAGGTAAGCAAACGGTCGTCGTTCCAGCCGATGCGGTGATCAGCCAACCGAGCGGCAACGCGGTATTCATCGTCAAAGATGGCAAAGCTTCCAAGGTTCTTGTCAAATTGGGCGTAATGACGAGCTCTTCATTTGAAATTACGAGCGGCTTGAAAGTCGGCGATGAGCTTGTCGTCAAAGGTCAAGAGCTGCTGTCCGATAACGTACCGGTACAAGTCGTTCAACCGGGGCAAGAAGGCGGAGCCGGCAAAGGCCAGGGCCAAGGACAAGGTCAAGGTGGCCAGGGCAAACAAGGCCAAGGCCAAGGCAGACAAGGAGGCCAAGGTGGCCAGGGTCAGGGCGGCCAAGGACAAGTACAAGGTCAACGTGCCGGTGCTGGAGGCCAAGGTCAGAACGGTGGCCAATCGAGCGCTAAGCCTGCCGCTGGCGGAGCTGACGCAGGCTCTGCGAAAGCGGGGGCTGGCCAGTGAAATTAGCTAATTTTTCGGTCCATCGGCCGGTCACTATTTTTATGATCATGGTTGCGCTGGTGATCGTGGGATCGATCGCAGTCCCGCTGCTGCCAGTGGACCTGTATCCGAATTTGGAAATCCCGTCGGCAACGGTGTCCGTTTCGTGGAACGGCGCTTCCCCGACACAAGTCGAACAACAGATTACGAAGCCGATTGAGAATGCGATGGCGACCGTAGCCGGTGTCACGAGTATATCCTCCAACTCGCGGACGGGCTCGGGCAACGTAACGCTGCAGTTCAACTATGGCACAGATATTGACCAGGCGACGCTGACGATGCGGGATAAGCTGGATCGGGTACGGCGATCGCTGCCAACGGATGCCGACGCGCCGGTCGTATCCCGGGTCGACCCGAACAGTACGCCGATTATGACGCTGGCGTTGTACGGGAAGACCGACCTGGTCACACTGCGCGACTTGGCGGACAATGTCGTCAGTCCTGACGTGCAGCGCGCGGACGGAGTCGCGTCGGTCGGCGTGACAGGTGGTCGTGTCCGTCAGATCCAAATCCTGGTGGACCCCGCCCGTTTGCAGCAGTACAACATCTCTTTCAGTGCGTTAACTTCGGCGCTTGGCAACGATAACTCGTCGACGGACGCTGGTCTTGTTAACAAGGGACAACAATTAGTTCCACTGCACATTGACGGCGACTTCAAGTCTGTGGCGGATATCGGCAAAGTGCAGGTGCAAATTGGCCGAGGCCAGACGATCGCGCTGAGCGAGCTTGGACAAATTATCGACACTTACCAAGATGTGACACTCGAAGCCCGTAAAGACGGTCAATCCAGTGTCAGTCTCTCGGTGCTGAAGCAATCCGACGGCAATACCGTTTCGGTATCCGATAATATTCAGAAGTCGCTGCAATCCATTCAATCCAAGCTGCCGGAAGGCGTGCAAATTGCTGTCTTGAATGATTCCGCGAAATTCATTCGCGATTCCTTAAAAACCGTGGTCGAGCATACGCTGCTTGGCGGCGTGTTCTCTGTCATCATCTTGTTATTTTTCTTGCGCAGCATTCGCGCTACGCTCATTATCGGTATCGTCATTCCGATTTCGATTATCAGTACGTTTAGTATGATGTATTTCGGCCACCAGACGATCAATACGATTACTCTGGGGGGGCTCGCACTCGGTCTTGGCTCACTCGTCGACTTTGCGGTCGTTGTATTGGAAAGCATTTTCCGTAAACGGCACGAAGGTTTGTCGCCGGATGAAGCGGCCAAAGAAGGTACGGCTGAAGTCGGCACGGCGGTTATGGCCTCGGCGCTTGCTCAGATTGCCGTGTTCCTACCAACTGCGTTTATTAGCGGCCTCGTCAAGCAATTCTTCTGGCCGATGGCGCTGGTCGTATGTTTCTCCCATATTGCGGCCTGGTTTGCGGCCGTGACCTTAGTTCCGATGCTCGCTGCCAAAATGCTGCGCGGGAAAGTCGACGAGGAGCTGCCGGAAGGCAGAACGCTCAATCCGTTTATTTTGTTCGGCAGAGCGATGAATGTTGTCACTCGTATTTACAGCGGCTTGCTGAAGTGGTCGCTAACGCATCGCTGGGTCATCATTGCCGTAACTGTTATTTTGTTCGCGGGCAGCGTTTACTCGGTTCGCTTCGTAGGCAGTGAATTGACACCGAAGACCGACCAAGGTCAGATTAACTTGAATATCAACCTCCCGCAGGGAACGGATTTTGAGGTAACGAATCAAGTTGCCGCTACCTTGGAAACAAGATTGAAGGCAGTTCCAGAGATTGATTCCGTCTTTACGTCCGTAGGTTCAGCGGGAGGCGGGGCTTTCCAATCCGCTTCAACGAATACGGCAAGCATTCAGATCCGTTTAAAATCGTTAAGTGAAAGAAAACGCAGTACAGATCAAATCGCGGAGCAAATCCGCGGCTTTACAACCGGCTTTGCCGGCGCCCAAATTGGCGTCAACATACCGGCCGGCGTCCGTCTTCCGGGACTCGGCGGTGGCGGCAACTTCGGCGGAGGGGACATTCAGGTGAACTTGTCCGGTCCGGACTTAGCCATCCTGCAGAAGCTCGGGGATGTTGTTGAGGAAGAGATCAGCTCCGTGGAAGGCACACGAAATGTGCAAAACACACTGGACCGCTCGATTCCGCAGTTCAATTTGACAATTGACCGCGACGCAGCGGCTCACTACGGGGTATCGCTCCGTGATGTGATGACGGCGCTGCGCACGGCTTATCAAGGCAGCGTAGCAACCCAATTCAAAACAGCCAGTTCGCAAATTTCCGTTCTCGTCAAGTACCCGAACGATTTTACGAATAAACTGGAAAACTTCAATAACATTACGATTAACACCTCCTCAGGAACCGTTGTTCCTGTTAGCCAAATCGCTAAAGTTGAGCCAGGTACAGGTCCGGCGCAAATCCGCAGGCAGGATCAGAACCGGGTTGCAACCGTACAGGCGTCCGTCTTCGGCGCATCGGTCGGCGATGTTTCGGCGAAGGTGAAAGAGAAAATCGACGCTATCCAACCACCGGACGGTTATCAAGTGACGATGGGCGGACAGCAAACAAGCCAGAACGAATCATTCAAAAGCTTGTATCTGATCCTGATTCTCTCGGTCGTTCTCGTGTACATGGTTATGGCCAGCCAGTTCGAATCGTTATACGGGCCATTCATTATCATGTTCTCCTTACCTCCGACGTTCATCGGTGCGATTCTCGGACTCGTATTGACGGGGCGGACGATTAATATGAACTCGATTATCGGGATGATCATGCTCATCGGTATCGTCGTGAACAACGCGATCGTGTTGATCGACTATACGAATCAGCTGCGCAGCAGAGGCTTGTCCTTGTTCGACGCTTTGATGGAAGCTGGCAAAGTGCGCTTGCGTCCGATTTTGATGACGACGGCTACAACTGTACTGGCTATGCTTCCGCTCGTGATCGGCTTCGGTGAAGGTGCGGAAACGCAGGCTTCCATGGCAACGGTCGTCGCCTTCGGTTTGACCTTGTCGACACTCGTTACACTCGTGCTTGTGCCGGTTGTGTACACCCTGCTTGATGGCTGGAAGAATCTAATCAGCCGGAGATTCAAGCGCAAGCCGAAAGACCCGCAATCCGGGACGGCCGTGACACTATAAGACTTTAGCGAAAAAAGCTTTCAGAGCCAGTTGTTCTGGCGATAAACACTAAGGAGCAGGGTTATGAAAACAGTTAAACGTAACATTTCATTATGGCTGTTGGGCTTGCTGCTGCTGAGCGCCTTTACTGCTTTCTCAGGGATGCCTGAGAAAGCATGGGCCGATGCCAGCCAGTCGGCTTTCGATACGTCAGATTTAAAGCCCTCTTCCATTCTGCAGATCAAGGGCGGTAAAGGATTCACCGTACTGCTGAAAAAAGACGGAACCGTCTGGACCTGGGGTGACAATCTGCGTGGCAAATTGGGCGGTGGAATGAGCAACCGCAACCAGGCTACGCAGATCAGCGGTCTGACAGGCGTTAAAGCGATTGCTGTCGGCCAAGCGCATACCCTTGCCTTAAAATCTGACGGCACCGTATGGGCTTGGGGAGAGAATACGTTCGGCCAGCTGGGCAACAGTTCCACGGTGGACAGCTCCACTCCGGTACAAGTAGCCGATCTGAATCATGTGACCGCCATTTCGGCTGGTACCTACCACTCTGTCGCTCTCAAGGACGATGGCACGGTTTGGAGCTGGGGAGACAATACGTACGGGCAGCTAGGCAACGGTTCACACGATGCTCAGAACAAGCCCGTTCAAGCAATAGGCAATATTTCTTCGGTTAAACAGATTGCCGCCGGCTCTTTTCATACATTGGCCATCGATAAGGACGGCGTTGTATGGGGATGGGGCGATAACTATTTCGGCGAGCTGGGCTATGGCTACGACAAGAATAGCCTCAGTACGCCGATCATGGCGACAAGCCCTAATTGGCATATTACGCAAATTGCCGCAGGCTTTGATTTCTCCATGGGGCTCAAAGACGATGGTACTGTCCTGACTTGGGGGCTCATCACTCAAGACTCCAGTACGATGTATGATCCGAATACGCTGGCCTTCCAGGAGCAGAAATATCCTGTACTCGTGTCAGGGTTGGAGCACGTCGTACAGATCGCAGCCGGCGCTTCGCACGCGTTGGTTTTGGATAAAGATGGGAATATGTACACGTGGGGAGATAACCAATCCGGACAGCTAGGCTTGGGAGTCGCCTACGATGGCAATACATGGGGACGGTTGCTGCCTAACCGTGTGAGCGATCTTCCGGCCATTACGCGCATGGATGCGGGGCCGAATTTTACTTTTGCTATTGATAAGGATGACAAGGTTTGGGCATGGGGAAATAACGGCTACAGCCAATTAGGCGATAAAACGGTGAACAACCAGCCGTCCCCGATTCAAACGCAAATCTATGATTGGCTGAATCCTCCGGTCATCAAGCCTGGGGAAGGAACGGTTATCGTCAAAAATCCTCGGACCGTTTCACTAGCGGCAGGGGATAGCGACTCTTTCGCCATTAAAAACAATCAAATTTACGCTTGGGGAAGCAATGCGTTCGGCCAGTTGGGTGATGGAACCAATTCTTCCAAAAACAAGCCTGTTCAAGTGAATCTCGATCAAGCGGCAGCCGTTGAAGCCGGTGATGCCCATACGGCCGTCGTGAAGCAGGACGGAACACTGTGGACCTGGGGACAAAACTTCATGGGCCAATTAGGGGACGGGACAACGGTCAGCCGCTCTGCTCCGGCACAGGTGCAGGGATTAAGCGGAGTCGTGGCGGCATCTGCCGGCAGCAACCATACGCTGGCACTCCTTGGCAATGGATCCGTTTGGAGCTTCGGCGATAATTCGTACGGTCAGCTTGGACACGATAGTACGGCGACAACGAACCAAATCATTCAGCTCAGCAACATCGTCGCCATCGCTTCAGGCTCCAACTTTAACTTGGCGCTTCAAAACAGCGGAAAAGTATGGGCTTGGGGCGACAACACAAGCGGACAGCTCGGGGACGGCACTTATGTCGGCAAGCAGGAACCGGTGGAGATTACCGGTGTGACTGGCGTAACTGCGATCGCAGCCGGCAAAAATTTTGCTCTTGCTTTAAAAGAGGACGGTACGGTATGGGCATGGGGCTACAACGCCTTCGGCCAGTTAGGCAATGCGACGACAACGACCCAAACGAAGCCGGTCCAAGTTTTTGATTTGACGGGCATCAAATCCATTCAAGCAGGCGCGTACCACGGTTTGGCTATAAAAGGTGATGGCACTGTATGGACTTGGGGGCAAAATATGTTCGGCCAATTAGGCGATGGAACGAAAACGAACCAGACGCGGCCGGTGCAAGTGAAAAGCATCCAACATGCAGCAAGTGCAGCTGCCAGCGGATCGCACAACATGGTCCAACTGAAAGACGGCACGATCTGGACTTGGGGAGGCAATTACTCCGGCCAATTGGGCGACGGCACGATTGCCAATCGCTATCAGCCAGGTATGGTAACAGGGCTGAATAAGTCATTTACGGATCTTGCCGGCCACTGGGCGCAAGACTCCATTATCCAGGCAGCTGCAAAAGGTTATGTGGACGGTTATAATGATGGCAGCTTTTTGCCGGATCACTCCATCACAAGAGCCGAGTTCGCCAAAATCGCTGCAACCGCTCTTCAACTAACTGCTGCTCCAGCAAGCGCTGATCAGACTTGGTATCAACCTTATGTCGATGCCTTGCAAAAAGCAGGCGTGCTGCAAACAGGCGACCTCCAAGCGGGTTGGGATCAACCGATCACCCGTCAAGAAATCGCCGCCGTGGCCCTGCGGTCCGTCAGTCCGCAGCTGCAACAACCGAACAAAGCCATGGATGCCAACTATGTCATGGAACAAGCTGTAAACAAAGGCATCCTTCAAGGACTGAGCGATGGCTCCCTCGCGCCTGGTGAAGCGACAACCCGCGCGCAAGCCGTTATCGTCATTGAACGCATGCTGAACTTGAAATAAACATAAAACCGTACCTGAGGATACGATCTTCGGGTACGGTTTTTTTTATTCCTGCGACTCATGAAAAAGAGATCGTAGCTCAGGCCACTATCCCCGAGGCTCATGAGAGGTGAGAGTCGCTCTGGCCACTATCCCAGAGGCTCATGAAAAGAGAGTGTCGCTCAGGGCACTAGGGCCATTTTTTTACGCTCAAGGATAAAAGAAGAGATCTGAGCCAAAGGGATAGTGACCAGAAGAGAGAGTTGAAGAAGGGGAGTGGCGAAAGTTCAGGTACCACGATCAGATTTCTGAGTCAAAGGGATAGTGACAAGAAGAAAAGTGTGAAGAAGTCGAGAACAGTGACGAGCAAGAGGCCAGAAACCAGACGACGTCCATTTGCACGATAGCTTTCGTTCAAGTATATTTCAATAAGGAAAGAAAGGGATGAGACGATGATTACTATGACTAGTTATACAGTAGAATTGGTGAAGGATCCATTTGGCATTTTGCAGGGCCAGCGCTATGAATTTATGATCGACATTGAGGTACCTGATGATGATGAGCTTTACTCTGAGAACGGGCTGTACGTAAGAGCGATTTATAATATGAGCGAGACGAAGTCCGGCCTGATGAAATATGAGTTGTATGAAAAAACGACGCAGCTCTACCTCGATTTTGATTTGGAAGACGATGAAGTGGCGGCTATTGAGGCTTTTTGCAAAGAGCATCTGCAGGATGCAGATGACAATTAGATTTAAGAGCAGCAAAAGTAACACCAATAACCCCGCACCAGTTTATGGTAACGGGGTTATTTGACGATTTGCAGCATTTGGTAGATTTCACGCCCATCGCCCAGCAGCTTGTCTTCGCGGCTTCGCAGCTGCGAGGAGCCATCGCCGTCCAAGAAGATGCCGTCGATGAGCTGGCCTGGCGCAATTTTTTGCAAGATGGCTGTGCGAAATTGCTTGATGGTGCATGGCGTCGGCGTGACGATCAACCAAATATGGTTGCCGGCGTCGAAGGCTGCGGCCGAGCGCAGATGGTCCTCATCATAGGCGGGCATCGCTTCGGCGATCATTTGCGTTTGCCAGCCCGCCGGGTCAGCCAGCTTCATACTGACACCGCCCTGCGCCCAGTAGCGGCTGCGGTCGGTGACATGGAGCTCGCCGGCATGAGCGGCGACCTGGATCGAGAAGATGCGAGCCGCTGCATCCCAGACGAGCGTCCCGCGCGACACATCGGTGTTGTACCAACCGGTGCCGTAATCACCCGGCTCGCCCTTTGCCGGGCGGTCGTTCATCACTGCGATGCTGAGCAGGTCGCCGTTATAAAAGAAGCCGCCATTGATCCCATACATACCCGTTTGGACCAGGTTTTGATCAATGGCTTTGAGCGCGATATGATCAGGCGAAGTCCGGATGACATGCAGCTCGACGCCGTTGGCCGCTTGGATTTTATGGAAGTCATACGCATGAGGAAGTTGACTTACGGCGATGGCCCAAGGGTATAAGACACAGGACAGCAGAACGCCGAATAGCGGAAAAAGCAGCCATAACACAGCTTCACGGTAATACTTAGGCATATTTGACCACCTTATTCTTGCCGGTGGTTTTCGCTTTGTACATCGCTTCATCAGCCTGCTTAATAAGCTCCTCGGCGCTGAGGCCGTTCTTATATTTGCTGAAACCGATGCTGGCCGTGACGATCGTTTCCGATTCGATCCGTTTGCGGACACGCTCGGCGAATTCCTCCATTTTTACACCCGGGTCTGTCACCATGACGACCATTTCCTCGCCGCCGTACCGTCCGGCAATGCCGCATTCCTCGGCTTCATCTTTTAAAATTTGCGCCACTTGCTTGAGCACATCATCACCCATTTGATGGCCTTTGGTGTCATTCAACTTTTTGAAATTGTCAATGTCGCTGAACAAGATGGCAATGGGTAGATGCCGCTGCACATATTGGGTCACCCGGTTATAGAAAAACTTGCGATTATAGAGGCGCGTCAGCCCGTCGGTAATCGATGAGTTGTAAATCGCTTGCATCAGCTCGACGATCCGCTCGAACAACAGTATAAATAATAAAAAATAATAAATCAGCGGCAATCCGTGATCCGCCAGCGAGAACCAGCGGTTGGCACTGCCGTACACATACACATTGATGAGATGCGCCGTTTGATTGAAAAAGTAAATAGTCAATGCAATTTGATATTTGACCTGCTGCCCGATAAAGGGCGGTATGACATAGAAGCAGAGAAAAACTAATACAAAGACGTACAGCTCTAACCCTAAATCCTGCAGCAGCCTGACTTGCTCTTCAGTCCCGTTATACATGCGTGGAACGAAAAAGTGCAGCAAAGACACGACAAAGCCCATGACAATTAGGCCGTAGAAAAAGACGTACTGCTTCCGCTTCGTCTTGTTGTACAGCTGATAGATTCCCATATTCAGCAGGATAAAGGAGATGATTTTCAGCATGAGCAGGATGTAAGCGGTTAAGCTGGTATCCGGCGCATGGAGCTTCAAGTAAATCTGAAGCATATAATGTAAGGCAACGATCACAATAGAGATGGTCATGGACAAATAGCCTTTTTTGCGACGGTCTAAAAAAAGCCTTACGGATATCACAAACATGAGTACCAGAATGACGAGTACGGTCATATTCGAAATTATGGAGGCTAGGTCACTAAATAATAAATCTGCTACGTTCATATGCACCTCCGCATTCGGCATCAATCGACATATCTATCGTCTATTATAAAGGAAAATGTTAGAGAGAGATAGAATCGAGTTTGGCGGTGGGGCTGTGTTCTCTTTTCTATTCCGGGAACACACGGTACAATAAGAAGGGTAAGCTCAAGGATTTGGGAGAGGGGCTCATGCAATGAACATATTGCAAGCATTGTTTTTTCCGCCGGAACAGCCGGGCGGGGTGTCATCCATGGTTCCCTATATTTTGGACCGCTTTAACAAAAAGGGCTGGGAGATGGAACTGTTTTCGCTGCCGAAGCGCATTCGCAACAAAGGGACGGAGGAAGTGGAATTCACAACCTTCGATTGGCGAAAATATGCCGGAAACCCGATTGTAGATAAATACATCCAGACCTACAAGGATTATGTTTGGTGGACGAAACTGCGATTAGTGAAGAAATTCGATATTATTCATGCGCATCATCCGATTGCAGGCTTGGTAATGAAGCAATTGTACCCGGAGATACCGGTGATTGTGACGATTCACTCGAGCTTTGAGCGGGAGCTGATTTTGAACGGAAGGATTCAGGAGAACGGACCGGAGCATCAGTTTTTGACACAAATCTACGGGGAGCTGGAAGCGAAGGTTGATCAGATGATTACGGTTTCCAATTCCTTCAAGCAGTATCTATCGGAATATGTGCAGGACAGCGAGCGCATCGGGGTGATCCCGAACGGCTTCGATGAGAAGCGTTTTCGGCCGATTTCCCACGAAAACCAGGTGACGCAATTTATTACGGTTTGCCGATTAGTCCCGGCCAAGGGGCTGGATACGCTGCTGATGGCGTGCGGAGAGCTGAAAAAACGCGGACTGCCGTTCGTGCTGCACATTATCGGCGACGGCCCGAGCCGCCAGGAATTGGAAAAGTTGGCGATCGAGCAAAACATTTATGAAGACACGATTTTTTACGGCTATATGCTGCATCCGGAAGAATTTATGCCGTTTTTTGACGTGTTTGTGCTGCCTTCGCGCGCGGAAGCATTCGGTTCGGTGTTTGCCGAGGCGGCTTTGTGCTGGCTGGCGCTGGTCGGAACGAATGTCGGCGGGATCGCCGAACAGATTGAACACGGGCACAACGGGCTGCTTGTCCCGGTAGGGGATTCGCACGCATTGAGCTTGGCGTTGGAGAAGGTTATCATTGACCCGACCTTTCGTTATAATCTCGCCAGAACGGCTTGGGAGAAGGCGAAGAAAGGCTATTCGCTCAACCGGGTTCTGCGTCAGTTGAAAAGCGTGTACGAGATATATCAAGTTTAAAGTGAATCGTTAGGAGCGAACTTGGATGAAACGACTGCGGTTTGTGCATGCGGCCGACCTGCACGTGGACAGTCCGTTCAAGGGCATGTCGGCGCTGCCGGAGCGGGTTCGCGAGCGGGTGAGGGAATCGACCTTCGACGCGCTCAAAGAGCTCGTTGCTGTCGCTATGGAAGTCAAAGCAGATTTCGTACTGATTAGCGGCGATGTATATGATTTGTCAGACCGGTCCCTGCGCGCGCAAATTCGCTTCCAGAAAGCGATGGAGCAATTAGCGGCGCGGGGTATTCCCGTATATGTCATTCACGGGAACCATGACCCACAGGATGGACGCGCGGCGCAGCTCGATTGGCCGGAGGCGGTCCATTTTTTTGCTTGTGATCAGGTGGAAACGGTGGATGTCGTCAAGGAAGGGGCAGGATTGATTGCTCAAGTCCATGGAATATCTTACGCAACTTCCAGTGTGACGGACAACCTTGCCCGCGGGTTCCGGGCAGCGCGACACGATGTGTACCAGATCGGTTTATTACATACGAATGTCGATGGTGACCCCGGTCACGATAATTACGCGCCGTGCTCGAAGCAAGATTTACTTGCAAGCGGCATGCATTATTGGGCGTTGGGCCATATCCATACGAGACAAGTGATTCAAGAACAACGTCCTGCCATTGTGTACCCGGGCAATATCCAGGGCCGAAGCATTCGCGAGACAGGATCGCGAGGCTGTTATGTGGTTGACGTGCACGAGGATGGGGGCGCCGAGCTGACGTTTCACGCGCTGGATCGCGTGCGCTGGTTTCATGAATACTTGCCGGTCGCGGGGCTTTCGACCGAGCAAGCGTTGAAAGATAAGATCGGGGAGCGGCTCGAGCGCATCCGGGAGGAGGCGGACGGCCGCGATGCCGTCGTCCGCATCGTGCTGGAAGGACGCGGCGCCGTGCATGCCCTGTTGCGCAAAGGGCGGGCGCTGGAGGAGCTGACCGCCGAATTTCGTGAAGACGAAGCGGAGCGCAGCCCCTTCGTATGGATCGAGTCGATGGAGGACCGGACGGGCAGTGACATCGACATGGAGGCGCTGCAGCAGGAGAAGAGCTTCGTCGGCGATCTGCTGCGGCTTGCACAAGGGCTGAAGGGGGATGAGGCTGCGCTGGCTGCTTTTGCAGGCGAGGCGCTGGCCGCGCTGCAGAGCTTGCCGCAGGCTGCGGGCGCTCCGCAGGCCGCCGATCCGGAGCGGCTGCGCCAGTGGCTGCGCGCCGCTGAAGAGCTGGCTGCGGACCTGCTGGCCGCAGATGGGGGGTGGTCTGGATGAGAATCACATCCATCCAGGTGGACGGCTTCGGCAGCTTGCAAGGCAAGCTGCATGATACGGATGCACCGCTCGTGCTGTTCTATGGCCCTAACGAAGCGGGCAAAAGCACGCTGATGGGCTTCATCCGCGCGGTGCTGTTCGGCTTCCCGCCGCGGCAGAGCCGGTCGGAGCGCTACGAGCCGCTGGCCGGCGGCGCCCACGGCGGCGCATTGACCCTGCTGGACGAGCAGGGTCAGCGAATCCGCGTCGAGCGCTACGACGCGCCTGCCGCCGGTGGCAAACGAGCCTCCGCGGGGCTCGTCAAAGTCATCCTCGGTGATGGCACCACCGGGGGCGAAGCGCTGCTGAACACGCTGCTGGGAGGCCTCTCGGCCGACCTTTTCCGCAGCTTGTTCGCCTTCGGCTTAACTGAACTGCAGGAGCTGCGCACCCTGCAGACAGAGGAGCTCAGCGGCTATTTGTATAGCGCTGGGCTCGGGGTGAGCGGCTCGGCCATCATGGAGGCCGAGCGCAAGCTGGCGGCGCAGGCCGACAGCCTGTACAAGCCCCGCGGGCGCAATCAGGAGATCAACCGTCTCCTGAAGGAGCTGGAGGGGCTGGAGCAGGCGCTGCGCCGCAGCCGCGATCATGCAGCCGGGTATGATCGGCTGCAGGAGGAGCGCCGCTCCGCGGAGCAGCGCATCTCCGCGCTGGAGCAGCGGCAGGAAGCGCAGCGGGCGGAGCTGCACAAGCTCAGCCTGGCCGTCAAGGGGCGCAGCGGATGGGTCCGCTTGCGCCAGATCGGCCGGGAGCTGACGGCGCTGCCTGTGCGGCCCGGCTTCCCCGAGCACGCCTCGGCGCGGCTTGGCGCGCTGGAAGCCGAGCTGGAGCGCGCAGAGGCGGAGCGCACGCGCCTTATGATCAAGCAGCAGGGCCTGGAGCCTCTGCTGCAGACGCTAAAGCTGTTACCCGCTGAGCTGCTCACGCATCAGGTGGAGCTGAACCATCTGCTGGAGCAAGCCTCCACCTATAACGACCAGCAGCGCAGCGTGACGGAGCTGTGCGTTGAGCAAGAGCACCTGCGCGTGCAGCTTGGCAAGCTGGTGGGTGAAATCGATGAGCGCTGGGGGGAGGAGCAGTTAGCTGCTTTTCCGGTATCGATTGCATTGCGTGAGCGGGTTCGGGTGTTTAAAGAACAGTTCCGTACGGCGCGGGCAGACGAGCTTCGTGTGCGTACAGAGCTGGAAGGTCTACAGCGGCAGCAGGAACGTTATGACGATCAGATCCGCGGTCTGGAAGCGGATTTACATAGAAAAGGCATTTCGGTCAAGGCTCTGCGCATTGGCGATGTCGCGGAGACAGGAGCTGCGCTGCAGCGTCTCGCCAGAGATTATGCCAGATGGCAGCTGCTGGTCAGAGAGGTACAGCACCAGCAGGAGCGTCAGGCTGAGCGGCAGCGGCATCAGCAGCAGCTGGAGGAAGCGGCGTCGCGGAGTAAAGCCGCTTCCAATCGCATGCAGCAGCGTTGGTTCGCGCTAAGCGGCCTGTTCACGTTCCTCCTGCCAGCCTGGCTGATGTGGCAGGTCAATTGGCAAGCGGCGGCCGTTGCTTTCGTCGTGCTGGCCGCCGTGACTACGGTTGCATTGGCGTCGAGCCGCACCGCAAAGCCAAAAATCAAGCGCGCTGAGCGAGCCGCGGTGGCGTGGCATGCCCTTACCGGCGAGCCGGAAGCTGCCGGCGCGGGGGCTGCCGCGGGCACGCCGGCGGAAATGAAGCGCGCGGAAGAGGAGCTGCGTCAGCTCGAACGCAGCCTTCAGGAGCAGCTCGAGCGGCTGTACGCGCTGCGCCGGCAAGACGCTGCCATGGCGGAAGCGGCGGCAGCAAGCGAGCTATGGGCGCGGCGGGGAGCGGTAGCGGCGGTGCCGCTGCAGGAGCTGCAGCCGCACCTGGAGGCGTGGCTGCGCGAGGAAGAGCTGACGAAGCAGCAGCGCAGCGAGCATGTCCGTCAGCTGGAGAAGCTGACGGATACGCGAGAGCAGCTTGCGCAGCTGCGGGATCAGGAGGCGGAGCGCAGCGCCGCCTTGCGGCAGTTAACCACCGTGCATCAGCAGCTCCAGGCGGAGTGGGGCGAGTGGCTGGAGTCGCTGGCGATGAGCGCCCGGCTTTCGCCCGATGCGGCGCTGGAGACGATTCAAGCGGTTGAGCATGGTCATGAACTGCTGCGGCAGCAGCATAAACTAGATGCAAAACGGGCCTCTTATCAGACGGCGATTTATGAATATGAACAAAAGTTGATCCAATTACTCGGATTACCTGCGGGGTCAAAAGATCCGCTCCTGGCGCTTAAACGCTGGAAAGAGCAGGAGCAGGAACAACTCCAGCAGCTGGAAGCGCAGCAGCGCTTGCAACACCAGCTTGCTGAAGGCGAGCGCGAGCTGCTGGCCGTGCAAGAGGACCGGCAGCGGCTGCTCGAACGTCTGCAGCAGCTGCTGGCGGAAGGCTCCGCTGCTGATGGCGAAGCACTGCGCAAGCATGAGCGCGAGCAGGCGGAGCGCACTCAGCTTCTGGGTGAGCAGAAAGCGCTGCAGGCGCATCTGGAATCGCTGCTCGGCAGCAGCCAGCTGCCGGATTTTGCCGCTTTGATGGAGTCGCAGGGCGAGGATGATTTGACCGTTCGCTGTCAATCGGTCGAATCCCGGCTCGCTGCGACGACGGAGGAAGCCAACCAGCTCCGGCTGGAGGTTGGGCGGCTTAGCGGCATGATCGGGCAGCTGGAGCAGGGCACCGAGCACGCTGACCGGTTGCTGCAGGCGGAAGCTCTTCGTGCGGCTGTCTCGCAGCAAGTCGAGCAATATGCGGTCGCCTCATTCGCCTCGCTGCTGATGAAGAAGGCGCGCGACGTGTATGAGCGCGAACGGCAGCCGGGCGTACTGCAGCAGGCTTCCGCCTATTTCGAGCAAATGACCAATGGGCGGTTCGTGCACATTAAAGCGCCGTTCGGCGAGCAGCGGCTGATTGTGATTCGCGCCGGAGGGCAAGCGCTCGAAACGCATCAGCTCAGCCGGGGAACGGCGGAGCAGCTCTATCTGTCGATGCGGTTCGCGCTGGCGCAGGAGTATGCGGGCAAAGCGGTACTGCCGCTGGTTATGGATGATATTTTGGTCAATTTTGATGAGGAACGGATGGAAAGCTGTCTGCGGGTCATGGCTGATGTGAGCCAGCGCCACCAGGTGCTGCTGTTTACTTGCCACGCGCATGTTCGGGATGCAGCTGCCCGATTGCTGGGTCAGAGCCGTTTTATTGAACTATAAGGCTATCGTTGAAGGAGGGAGCAAACGAGCCATGGAACCGGGGAACGAAAAGAAGAAAGACCACCACCGCGAAATTACCTATCAGGTTGGCTGGAAAAAGGGCAAAATCGAGTGGCAGGAAGGAATGGACGCTGAGGGAAGCGGCAGAGCGCATCTGCATGAGGATCTTCATCGAGTGAGCAGCGAGAGAAGATTGCAGCTGCTGTGGCGGGCTGTACCGGCCTTGCCCGGCGCTATGCTGCTGCCGCTTCTGTATGCGCTGCCGGTGATCTGCTTCTTGTTGACGATTCTGCTCGTCTATAACCTGCGTGCGAACAGCTAGGGCTCGGGGCAACAGCTGCGCCACGTTAGAGAGGGGACTTCTACATGAATTTATTATTAGCCGTCATCGGCGGCTTGATTGGTTTGGCGGTTACCGGTGCTGCAGTGTACACCGTGTTGGTGGTGCATCAGCTGTGGAAGCAGCAGGCGGCAGCGCCTAAGCCGGCTAGCCAGGCGGAAATTGCCGCTGTTTATTTTTCGAGGTGGACGTACCTGGATTATGCCGTCATCGGCTTGTTTATCGTCGGCTTGCTCCTTTTGCTGGCTGAGTTATTTGCTGTGCTGCGGGACCGGGCGTCGTTTGAAAGCTTCCATTTTGCTTATTTGCTGACGGGGATCGTCCTTTCGGCTATGGGCATGCTGCTGCTGTTCATTCGCCTGCTGGCCGTGCTCGGATTTGTCAAATCCAACGGGCGGCATGGGCTACAAGGTTCGGCTGCGGTTGCGCCAAATCATCAGCACGAGCCAGACCATGCTGATCGCGCCGAATAGTGGATAGAGGGCAGAGAGCAGCGCTTTGAAGCCGATCTGGCTGACCACATAGCTTAAGATCAGAATGCCGATCAGAATCAGCTTCGGATGCAGCTTCACCCGCTGCTGCAGCTGGAGAGACAAGCCATAGGCATCGGCGATGAACGTTGTGAAGATTTCACCGTAGATGACGAGCAGATAGGCGATTTGCGGAGCTGAGCCAAGCCTGTTTATGATGTTGCCCATGGGAATCTCGAATTGGGAGATGCCGGGCATTTGGGCAGACAGCGCAAAATGCGCCGACAGCAGCAGCAAGCCGATGCCGATGCCGCCAATGAGCCCGCCCCAGTATAGGACGGAGCGGTTCTGGATAGCAGCGCCCATGGGAACGAGCACGGCCTGCGCCATCGCCAAATTGAATGCGGTGTAGAGGAATGGGGCGAACCATATTTTGGAAAGTGGATAATCGCTGGTGATTCGCAGCCAGTTGCCTGAAGCCGGCGAGTTCCATGTATAGATGACGATCACGAGACTGAACAGCAGCATGATCGGCACGACGATCGAGTTAACAGTCATGATGGCGCCGATCCCGCGCGAAAGCACCAGGTAGGAGAGGACGAGCGTCACCAGCAAACCGGTCTGATAAGAGAGGTGCAGCTGCTCTTCAAAGACGGTCCCGCCTCCGGCGAGCATCACGGTTGTAATGCCGAACAGCACAATCATCGTAAACAGGCTGATCCACTTGCCGATTCTGGGCCCGAATAATACGGCATTCAAGTCTTCATACGATTCTGCTTTCAGATCGTGTGCCATTATCATAAGCCTGATGCCGATCCATACGAACATCAAACTGGAAAGCGCGATCGTCAGCGTGGCCATCCAGCCATAACGGGTGAAAAACTGCAGAATCTCTTGACCGGAGGCAAATCCAGCGCCAACTATCGTGCCGATATACGTAAAGGCGACGCGGATAATCTGTGATCCTGTTCGCATATATTGCCCCTCCCTCCGTCGTTTGATATAGTACAAGGTATGTTATTGCTTACAACCTCATGACTGGAAGTTGGGGCAAGCTCCGTTTTCTGGTAAAATGTGTGAAAGCTGCAGATTAGGTTCATTAGGAGTGTGACTTGTGAAGGAAGTCATATTTGAATTCATTAATCATTATGGATACATTGCTTTATACATTCTGCTTTCAGCGGGGATCGTCGGCGTGCCTGTGCCGGATGAAACGCTTATGGCTGTCGTCGGCTCGCTGACGGCTCCGGGGGGACCGTTCCATTTCACGACGGCGCTTATCGTCATTTATGCAGGCACGATGACCGGCATGATTGTCAGCTATGTGCTGGGCCACCGGGTCGGCAAACCGCTGCTATACCGGTATGGCAAATGGTTCAAATTGACGCCGGCTCGGATCGAAAGAGCCGAAGGCTGGTTTCAGAAATACGGGTTGTGGACGGTGTTTTTCGGCTATTTTGTGCCGGGCGTCCGGCACTTCACGTGTTATTTATCGGGCGTCAGCGGCGTTAAATTTTATAAATACTTGCTCTACGCGGGCACGGGCGCTATGCTGTGGTGCACGACCTTTTTGACACTCGGTCATTTTATTGGCCGCAATTTGGACAGCTTGTTCGAGCTGATTCATAAATATATGGGGATGAGCTTCCTGATTCTGGCAGCCGCCGCAGTGGCGGGCGCTTTGATCTACATCCGGATCCGCAAGCGCAAGACCATTTAAAGAAGCCTGTGCTTCTGCAAAAAAGAAAAAGCCCCATTCTATGATTCTTCGATTCCATACTTGGAACGACAGGCTCACGGAAGGAGGCTTTTCTTTTTACTCATCTGCGAACAACTTGATGGATTGAATGGTGCCTGCTTTCGGATCAACATCCAGTTTCAAAATCGTTCCCTGCGCTTTATACGAAAGCACATAAGTAGAATTCGAATCAGGCTTGCCTAATATCGCGATAGCGTCTTGAACCTTCTGGCCGAGGTGCAAACCCTGCAAACCTGGATCGATATCAAAGGAACGGACATCGACGAACTGTAAAGCATCCTGTGCGTTAAAACCTACAGAAAAATCCGCGTAATCGTAAACTTGAATCGTATCCTGGTCATCATCCATATTAAACTGCTTCTTGGCTGTTCCGAACTGTTTCAGGACGATGTCTTTGGAAGTGCCCAGCTTCAAGCCCATGAGTGTCGGTTTATCTTGCTGGTAGGCGTCTTCCGATTTCACTTTCGGCTTGGCTGTCGGCTTCGGGTTATTCGCGGTTTGCGGAATGTCCGACAAGTCCGTCTTGGTTGTGCCAGCGACTTGCGCTTCATGCTTCGATGCATCCTCAGGTGCTGCGCTTGGCGTCGGGTTCGGTGCCAGTACAACCGGTGGTGTAGTCTCATGAACGACAGTCTGGATGTATGATGGCGATTCTTGAGGGGGCTGTGCAATCGGAACAGATGACTTCTGACAGCCAGCTGCTACAAGCGACACCATTACAACTGGGACACAGCCAAGAACAAGGAGTTTAATTAGGTTGTTCATTGCCATCGTTCCTCTCTGCTTGATCGGTTTCTCCGAGTCTTGATAGGTATTTACATCATACGCCTTGCAGGTTGTCAATCTCAATGCTCAATTGTGAGCAAATATTGGCAATTTCCATATCTCAACTATATAGACACCCTAATGGCAGAAAAAGTTTCACGACTTAAGGCCCAGTCAAGCAAATTGGGACTTGAAACCTACTTGATCAATATGGTAACTTACTCATAATACATATGGAAATTCCTTATATTAGTGTGGAGGTCATATACATGGAATTATTAAAGCAGCGGATCTTGGAAACAGGTGTCGTCGTATCGGATCAAGTGCTTAAGCTTGACGCCATTCTGAATCATCAGGTGGATCCGGTGCTGATGATGGAGATGGGCAAAGAATTTGCCAGATTGTATGGAGAAGAGAAGCCTGACAAGGTGTTGACGGTTGAATCGTCCGGTATTCCCATCGCGCTGACAACAGCGCTCCATCTAGGTGTTCCTATGGTTTTTGCCCGCCGCAAGAAGACGTTGACGATGGATCAAGACACGTACAGTGAACGCGTTCCGTCTTTTACGAAAGGGATTGTCACGGATATAATGGTTTCCTCGCATTTGCTGAAGAAGGGTGAACGCGTCCTGTTGATCGACGATTTCATTGCCAATGGCGACGCCGCGCGCGGACTCATCCGGATCATTGAAAAGGCGGAAGCCGAACTCATCGGAGTCGGCATTGTGGTGGAGAAGATGTTCCAATCGGGGGGCAAATCGCTCCGTGAGCGTGGAATTCGTGTCGATTCCTTGGCGCGGATCGCCTCACTGACGAATGGACAAATCCAGTTTGACTAATATTTCATGGGAATGATGCCTTCCATGAAACCGATTTTTCCATTATAATGAGTTACAAGGTAAGAGAGGAGGCTGACATCGATGGGGATTGAGAATGGTTCTGTTGAATATTTTATGACAAAGCTGGGGGAAGCCAAGACTCACTTTGAACGTGCTCTCGATTGCAAGCACACAGAGTTTGATGACCTTTACCCCTACATGATTGAGCACCCGCAGTTCTTCTGGTATAAACGTTATGTCGCGTGGTCTGAGCTGTTGACGATCGTCAAATTGTGCACCGAGCTATCGGTGGAATGGGAACAACAGTTTTCCGCGGCGCAAGTGGAATATATTCAAAAACGCGTGATGTCCAGCAAAGTGCTCGACTTCTGGTTTGAAACGAATGATTCCAAGGAACATGTCAGCTAATCTGTATTCATGCATGGAATAGAATAAGGCCATTGAATCTTTGAGATTCATGGCCTTTTTGTTTTGTTCATATTCCGTTCTCCAGGATGTGCATGCTTTCGATGTGATTGCGGGTCTCTTGGGTGCCCAGCTTATGTATCATACGGTACACTTCCGTTAAGAAGTAGTCATACTCTTCGTTCGCCTCGTTATTATAGTAGACGTTCCAAGGGACATATGAGGTGCCGTAGCTGTTCTGGGAAGTATTATCCGTCTCTTCAAAAAGCTCCTGCAGCTGGTCAAGCTCCTCCTGATCCGCCATGATTTCGAAATCATAGTTGATATTCTCTTTGCTATCCAGCACTTCACCTGTGCTGACCGTCACGTAGTAAGTTTTCTTCTCCATGCGTTAGTTCAAGCCTCCCCGAGAGTGAACGAATTTAGCCGACTGTGTTTAAGGTAACCGCAAAGACTGCGAAATATGTAGGTTTGATCTCTTCGAATTTTTGTGTATGCTAGAGAGATGGCGTGCATTTGGCCATGGAAAGGGGTATCCATCATGATGATTTCAGAAGATCAATTGGATAATTACCGCGTGGAGAGCACGCTGCTGCGCGTCATTCGGGATGTCAATCCGGCGAATGATGTGCGAGGGATTGTCGTGGCTTGGGACGATGACAGCGTCTTGATTCGCAAAAAGAACCGCAGAGTCGTCAAGCTTGCGCGTTCCTATGTGTACCAGCCATACGAAGAGGCGAGACCGCCTGAGTTTATGCTGCCGCGGGAGCCTGCTGAGCCTTACGCTGAGCGGGATGAGGATTAAGGATTAGCCTTGGCCATAAGGAGGGGGACATTTTGCTTTGGACGCCGATCCCTGGCATCACCATGAAGCGGGTGACTAGCGAGCAAGGGGCTTATTTATGGTTTCAGAGCGAGACGCTGCTGCGGACGCTCAATTCTTCACCTTGGGGCGGCGGCTTTGGCGGGCACATGAATATTGTGAATCGGCAAGTGGACAAATTTTATCGAGCAGAAGATCCGATTGCGGAAATGAATGCGTTTTTAATGCAGGAGGAACTCAACCCGGCGGAAACCGCAGGCATGCTCACAGCGGCGTGGGTGAAGGATGTTGGCATCAGCTCGCTGAGCTGGGAGGCGGTGGAGGAGAGCGACGGCGTCGGGGCTGGGGGTTCCGGCAGGTCTGGCGGGGGCGAAGGGTCGCTGCAAGTTAGCGCGTATGTGACGGTGGGGCTGGGCAACAAGGCGCGGGCCGGTGCCGAGCTTCCGGCACATTCGCTGTATCCAGGGACGATCAATATTATCCTGCTGATCGACGGACAGTTAACGGATGCCGCGATGGTGAATGCGGTCATTACGGCTACGGAAGCCAAAGCGGCGGCGCTGCAGGACTTGAACGTGCACAAGGATGGCCGCTTCGCTACCGGAACAACGACGGATGCCGTTCTGATTGCGGCTACCGACCGCGGTCGGATGCATGCTTACGCTGGCACGGCGACGCAGCTGGGCTATTTGATTGGCAGGACCGTCTATGAGGGGACGATAGCGTCGGGGCTTTTATATGAAAAAAGCCTATCTCATTTCCCAAAATCTGGGGATTGAGATAGGCTTAAGCTTAAGGGCTTTACATGCGACGGAAGACACCATAGGCAAGTCCGGCTGCCAGGCTATTCGCCGTATTGGGGACATCATCCTCTTCGCCGCGGTAATTCGGGTCATGCACGATGGCTTCGGCCTCACCTTCTGTGAGGTCACGCTGGTTGCCCGTGTACTTTGGTTCCAGTGCATCGATTTCTTCTTGATCCAAGGCAATCCCTCCTTTTTTGTTTAGGATGCGGCGTGCATGACCTTGCTATTCATGAATTGTAAAAAGATTGTTGACTTCCTATTGGGAGCATGATATATTATTATTTGTCGCTGCTGAACACAACTTGTTCAAATAGCAACTCGCGGTCGTGGCGGAATTGGCAGACGCGCACGGTTCAGGTCCGTGTGGGCTAACCCCCCGTGGAGGTTCGAGTCCTCTCGACCGCATCCACAGCAAGAGCTTCGATCTTCGGATCGGGGCTCTTCTTATTTATAAATACGTAATGGGATAATGAGATGATAAATCAGATGCCGTCTATTTTAATCGTCGATGATGATCCGGCAATTTCGAATTTAATTGAAAGAAGCTTAAGCAAAGAAGGCTTCCAGACATCCGTCGCCAAAAGCGGCCAGGAGGCGCTGGAGCTCATGCGCCAGCCGCAAAATTATTCCCTGCTTATTTTGGATATTATGATGCCAGGGATGGACGGTTTTGAAGTATGCCGGCAAATTCGTGCGCGGTTTGCGGGACCGATCCTCTTTTTAAGCGGCAAAGATAGCGAAATGGATCGTGTCATCGGGCTGGAGCTCGGCGCTGATGATTATGTGACGAAGCCATTCATGACCGCTGAGCTGGTGTCGCGCGTGAAGGCGCATTTGCGGCGTGAGCAGCGCAGTGCTATGCAGCGGGAGCGGGCCCAGGGCGTGATGCAATTCGAGCAGCTCACGATTCATAAAGAAACGTTCGAAGTCGCGAAGGAAGGCGAACGTGTTGTATTGTCCACGAAGGAGTTCCAAATTCTCGTGTATTTGGCGGAAAATCGCGGCCGCGTCCTGTCGCGTGAGCAGATTTACGACGCCATCTGGGGGAACGGCGAGTTTGGGGACAACAGTACGGTAACGGTCCATATCAAAAATTTGCGCGATAAGATCGATAAAGAAAATACATATATCAAAACCGTCTGGGGTGCTGGTTATAAATTTACCGGAGGCCGGGCGGAATAGTTATTTAGTGAGCCGTAGAGGAAGGTGGCCGATCCTCTGCGGTTTATTTGTTTTTCTGTGGTATCTGCAAAAGGAGGCATGGTGTAGAAGGTAGCTGTGACTTTGCGGCAAGGTTGGCTGGGAGTGATAGCTAGGTGTGGATGTGCTGAGTGAGGCTTGTGGTGGATAGCTAGTTCGTGCGTCACCGTATGCGGTCCAATCGGCTGCATACTAGGCGTTTTTTCAGCCACGTCATATTCGCTCCAACAGCCCACATTGCCGGCTTAATTTTTCTTAATATTTGTTTATTTTTATATTAGATCTATCCGCTACACTCATTCTTAATCAGGAAGAATAAGGAGTGGTCAGGTTGGCGAATATTTTGGTCGTGGATGATGCGGCTTTTATGAGGGTGATGCTGCGGACGCTGCTGGAGAACAACGGTCACACCGTTGTCGGGGAGGCGGCGAACGGCGTGGAGGCGATTGAGAAATACGTGACCTGCCGCCCGGATCTGGTGACGATGGATATCACAATGCCGATCATGGAGGGGGTTGACGCCGTGCGGGAAATCAGGCAGAAGGACCCCCGCGCCAAGATTGTCATGTGCTCCGCAATGGGACAAAAAGAAATGGTCGTCCGCGCGATCCAGGCGGGAGCGATCGATTTTATCGTGAAGCCGATGCAAGAGGGGAAAGTTCTTGAGGTGATCGCCAAGCATACAGGCAGCTAAGCAAACTGCTGCTCCCGGCATGCGGTTGACGACCGTTATACGACGCCCCGCCACATGCTGGGAGCTGCGTGCGGTTTCGGAAGTCGACGCTCCTGCTTGGGTTAAACCGCAAATACCGTTATTCGTTGCAAGTGAAACGGGTAGCGGTTTTTTTGAGGTTTCCACGCGGAAATTGTAAAATTCTGTTTTCTGCGCTAGGCATAAATCATATATGATAGTATGGATGTGACCTAGACGCTCTGGAGAGGAAAGTGTCCCACCATGTTTGTCCAACCGCTTACGCTAGTCGCTTATGAAACATCGAAGACGCAGCGGAATTATGTCATTATTTTAAGTGCCGTGCTGGTACTCATCTCGCTGATTACGCTACCGTTCGGAAATACCAAGGGTGCGGAAATACCGGCGTTCATTCCAGCCGTCATGTCCACAATTATTTGCTTCGATTTCATCACGCTGTTTGTCCTGTTTAACCAGTTTCGGGTGAACCGCTCGCCAGCGGTGCTGATTCTTGCGGCTGCGTATTTGTTTTCGGCGCTGATCACGATCCCGTTTCTGCTCACGTTCCCCAAGCTGTTTTCAGAAACAGGGTTATGGCACGCGACCATGCAATCCTCGCCTTGGATCTATAATATGGGGCGGGCAGGATTTCCGGTAATTATTCTAATCTATGTCTGGGTTGAAAATCGTTTTAAGAATGTGCAGCTACATGTACAGCAAGCTCGGCGCTGGTCCGTCATCATCATGCTGGCCGTTGTCCTTGTGGCAGGTTTGATGACGTTATACGCGACCTATTTCAGCGAGCGTCTGCCGGTTATTTTTGAACAAGGCAATTATTCCCCACTCTATGAGGATGTCGTGGGTCCGGGCAATATTATCATCAACTTCATTGCGCTCGTCGCGCTGATGTTGAAGACCAGGGGCAAGAACGTCACCAATCTCTGGCTGATCGTGGCCGTTCTGGCTTCTTTGCTGGATGTGCTGCTGACTTATTTCTCTGGGGCCCGTTACAGCTACGGCTGGTATATGGCGAAGGTGAACAGCTTCATGTCAGCGAATATTTTGCTGGCGATGCTGATATTTGAATTTAACCGCTTGTACTATAACACGACGGAGCTGTACCATCACTTACTGGAGCGCAACGAGCTGGTCGCCGCCAAGGAACGGGCCGAAACAGCCAATTTAGCGAAAAGCGAATTTCTCGCCAGCATGAGCCATGAGATCCGAACGCCGATGAATGCTATTATCGGGATGGCTGATTTGCTCTATGAAACGGAACTGACGGAAGAGCAGAGGACGTATGTGGAAGTTTTCCGAAAATCGGGCAACAATCTGCTCAACCTGATTAATGATATTCTGGATTTATCGAAGGTGGAAGCGGGGCATTTGGAATTGGAGGAGGTTGATTTTAATCTCGAAGAATTGATTGAGAAGACGCTGGAAATTTTGGCGATACGCGCTCACGGCAAGAAGCTGGAGCTGCTATCCTACGTAGCGCCGGACATTGCCAAATCGATCTGCGGCGATCCGGACCGCTTGCGGCAGGTGCTTTTTAATCTAATCGGCAATGCGATCAAATTCACGGATGCGGGCGAAATCGTCGTTCGCGTCAAAAAGGACCCGGATCATCCGGAGATGACGCTAGTCTCCGTTTCGGATACGGGGATAGGTATACATCCGAGCAAGCTGGGCGCTATTTTTGACCTGTTCACGCAGGGCGACTCGTCGGTTACCCGCAAATATGGCGGGACCGGGCTCGGTTTAACGATTTGCAAACGCATCGTGGAAAAGATGGATGGTGAGATTTGGGTCGAAAGCGAAGTCGGCAAAGGGAGCACATTCTTCGTCCGGGTGAAGCTGGTGGAGAGCGGCGGCCAGATAGAGGCGTTCCCTCGCCAGGAGCAGCGCCTGAAAGGCTTGAAAACGCTGGTGGTCGACGATAATAGCACGAACCGGTTTATTATCCGGGAGATGCTGATCAAGTACGGCCTGGAGATCACCGAAGCAGAGAGCGCGCGCGAAGGGCTGGAGGAGCTAAAGCGGGCGCGGGAGGCTGGTAGCTCATATGCGCTGCTGCTGCTTGACTGCTTGATGCCGGAGATGGATGGCTTTGAAATGATCGAAAACTTGGCAAGCGTTTGCTCCGAGAAGAAGCCGGTGATCATGATGCTCACGTCCGACGATCAAAGCAGCAACATCAAGCGCTGTAAGGAACTCGGAGTCAACTATTACATGATTAAGCCGGTCAAAAAACAGCGATTGCTAGAGGCGATCCTGCAGGCTGCCGCTCCGGCGGTCAGCACGGCCGAGCTGCCTGCGAATGTGACCGAATGGAAACAGGAGCCGCGTCAGCTGCGCATTTTGCTTGTGGAAGACAACGAGGACAATCAGCTGCTGTTCCGGTCATACTTGAAGAAAACGAGCCATCACATCGACTTGGCCGAAAACGGGGAAATCGCCTGTAAGAAGGTGCAGGAAGCCGGGTACGATCTCGTCTTCATGGACATGCAGATGCCTGTCATGGATGGATATACGGCAACGAGGCAGATCCGCGCCAGAGAGCGCGAAAGGTCGCTGCGACCCGTACCGATTATCGCCTTAACGGCGCACGTGCTCAAGGAAGATATGCAAAAATGTCTGGATTGCGGCTGTACCGATTATTTGACGAAGCCCATTTACAAGCAATCCTTGCTTTCATTTATTCAATTATTTGCGGAGGGCAACTATCGTGGGCCAGTACAACAACTTGATGAACAATAAAATAACAGTTGAAGTTGATGCGGATTTGGAAGATTTGATCCCCGGTTATTTGCGCAATAAGCAAAATGAGATCGAGCGCATGACTGCTGCCTTGGCCGCAGGAGATTTCAGCGCGATTGCCCTGACTGCGCATGGCTTGAAGGGCAACGGAGCGGCGTACGGCTTCGTCCCTTTGTCCGAGCTTGGAGCAGCGCTGGAGAAGGCGGCGGGCTCACAAGATGGGGAATCGATTGGCCAGCTATTAGATGGGATGCAGGCTTATTTACAGCGAATAGAAATTGTATATATCGAATGCTGATTCATGCAAGCAGCTTGTGAAGGAGATACGATGAACGAGACCGGATTCACCCTAACCCAACTGTATAAAAGCGCAGCTGCGCTGTCAGACAACCAGGAGAGCAGACTGCTTGTCATCGATGATGATGCCGATTTGCGGGCGCTCCTCCTGCGCAAGTTCAGAGCCGAGGGCTTCCATGTCGATGAAGCGTCCAGTGTCCAGATGGCCACAGAGCGGCTTTATGAGGCGGCTTATGATCTTATTATTTTGGATTTGATGATGCTCCCCGAGTCGGGATATGTGCTGTTTGACTTCTTGAAAAGTGACCCGAAATTCAAATGGATTCCGCTGATCGTCCTGTCCGGTCATCAAGATCTGGATGAAAAAGTGAAATGTCTGGAGCTCGGCGCCGACGATTATGTGACCAAGCCGTTTCAGTTTCGCGAGCTGAAAGCGAGGGTCGGCCGCATGATGACGCGGGCCCGGGAATATGAGCATATCGCTTTCCGCGATGCTTTAACAGGCGTATACAACCGCAGATACTTTGATAGTTATGTGGCTGTGGAATTGCAAAAAATCCAGCGCTCGCCAGCTCCATCAACGCTGGTGCTGCTCGATATTGACCGCTTCAAAGCGGTGAACGATACATACGGCCATCCGATCGGCGATCTCGTGCTGCAAGGCATGGCGCATCTATTGAAAGAAAATGTGCGCCAATCGGACTTCGTCGCGCGCTTCGGCGGCGAAGAGTTCGCCATTATGCTTGGCGGCGCTACCGAAGAGGAGGCCAAGCGCATGATGAACGAGCTGCTGGGCAAAGTGCGCGATCATGTGATGGCGCATGTAGGGGATCAGCAGATCCGGATCACTTTCTCGGCGGGGCTGGCCGCCTGGGAGCCGGGTGTATCCCGCTCGGAGTGGATCAGCCGCGCCGATCAAATGCTCTACGCTGCCAAGCAGGCCGGCCGCAATCAATGCGCCGGGTGGTCCGAGCGGAGCTCTGGCACCGAGCCGGGGCCAGGGGTTGGGCTTGGGCTTGGTGAAGCCGGCGCTCCACATCGTTTGCCACTCGTGCTCGTTGTCGATGAGAGCAAGATGATGCATGCTATTTTGACCGCCAAATTGGCAGAGCTCTCCTTGCAGGCCGTCAGCGTGACCCAAGGGGAGGCGGCTATTGCTTTTGTGCAGGAGCATGAGGTTGATCTTTGCATCCTCGATGCGGCAGTTGCGAACTTGCGTTCGCTATCGAAGAAGAAGGATATCAAGATTTTCGCAATCACGGATCATGCCCAGGAAAAAGAGCGGCTGGCCGCCGGTTTTGCAGCGGATGAACGGATGGCTAAGCCATTTTCGCTGGTCGAATTGGAAATGCGGTTGAAAAAGCTGATGTTTGTCGAGAATGGGTAAGAGATGCCGCATCATCTGTCAGCTTACATGAAAGTTTGGTATGATTCATAGTATAGATTGTACCTATATCAAAAAGGGGATGAAAATCCATGGAAAGAACGGTTACGGTTTCCCATTCGGGCAGCTTCGCCCATGTTCTTCAGACGTTTGCGATCTCGCTTTTGGTATCGTTCCTGGGCACGCTGGTCGGCGCGATCGTGGTGCCGCCCTCGATGATCACGCTTTTTGTAGTCGCGGAAGTTGTGATGTTGATTGCAGCGGTGGTCATTCGCATTCGGGGTAGAAACATCGGCTACGGATTTTTGTACGCTTTTACAGCGATTTCTGGCGTGACGCTCTACCCGGTGATTGAAGCTTACGGCAGCATGCTTGGCGCCAATGTGGTGTCGGGCGCGTTTTTGGCGACGGCGGTTATTTTTGGCGGACTGGCCCTTTATGCGCATAGATCGAAGCGGGATTTCAGCTTCTTGGGCGGATTTTTGTTCGCGGGGACGATCGGGCTTGTGTTGATGAGCTTGATCTCGTTGTTCGTCTCGTTTGGCTCTGTGATGAACCTGGTTTGGTCTTTGATCGGGATTTTGATTTTTAGCGGCTGGGTGCTTTACGATGTGGCCCAATACCGCGATGGTGTCGGTGCGGAAGAAGTGCCGCTCGCTGCTCTGAATATTTACCTTGATTTTATTAACCTGTTCTTGTACATTCTTCGCTTTCTGGCCTCCATTGCGGGTGTGAACAGGGATTAAGTGAAATTCATCAAGCACTCTCTTGAAACGTGCCGGGTTGCACGGCTTCAGAGGGTGCTTTTTTTATTGCTGCGGCTGGAACAAGCACGATTTGCCTCCTCTCGACATACAATTTATTGATTTCGAATCCAAGTTGAGAGGAGATGACGCAGGTGGCGGCATGCAGCACTTGGACATACAGAGGCATTTCGGCTTCGGTTTTTAAAAGCTTGCAAAACGTGGGCAGGAAGCAAGGCTTTACGATTCCGAACGCAGCTTCCGGAAAATTTGCGATTACGGTCGCAGGGATGAGTGTCGGCTTTCAGTATGCTTGGGATATTAACGGGCAAACGTTATTGTTGCAATGTGTGAATAAGCCTATGCTGTTAGGTTGCGGAACGATTAAATCGTTTGCGGATAAAATCGTGACCGAGAGCGGCGGCAAAGTCGGATAAATCAACCGCTTCCGCCTGTCTATTCCGTTTAGGCATATGCCTGCATGGGTAAAATAGGGAGGGAAGGCAGGTGGAGGCATGGCGAAAAGCGATGATTTGGTGAAGTACATAACGCTTCAGGTGATCTCTTACATGGAGACGCCGAAAGATATCCGCAAACAGGCGAGAGTAGCGGTTAAAGAGCAGCGGGAAAGCTGGCAGACCCGTTGGTTTGGCATGCTGCCGATGGCGGCGAGCATGGCTTTTAAGCAAGTGAGACGGAAAAAGGATGACGATGTTTCCCGGGAAATAAAATAAAGCCTTAAACCTTCGCGAAGCGGCGGTTTAAGGCTTTTTTGTTTGAGGCGGGCGGGGCTTGGCGTGCTGGAGAGCGGGAGACGCATTAGAGGGGCGGGGGAGCGGCGGGTGAGGCTGCAGTGCGGGAAAGACGAGCTAGAGCGGCGATTGGCGGTTGGGCGAGGCAGTAAAGCGGAATTTCCGCTTTGCGGCGCTATAGCCCGGATATACCGAATTGCAGCGGCATATTGGCGGTCAGATGCGTCTGCAGTCCGGATATGCCGAATTGCAGCAGCTGAAAAGCGCCCAACATGGTAAATTCGCTGCTGCAAGCCGGCAAAGTCGGACTGCAGCCCATGCCGGCCGACTAAGTCGATCTGCAATTGGCCAGAATCGGACTAGCGCCCGCGAGAGCCGCCAAGCCCATCTGCAATTGGCCAGAATCGAACTGGAGGGATGAGAGGGCAGAGCCGAGGGTGCGTGCTAGAGAAGGCGGGCGCGGCGACGCCGTGCTGGGCGCGAACCAGGCAATCCGATGCGCCTGCCAACGCCAAAAGCAAAAAAGCGCAGTACGTCCCGGAAGGACATGACTGCGCTTTTCCGTTCAGGGGTACAACCGCCCCTGCATCAGGGCTTCGTTCAGAAGCACGTAACGCGGGCCGACGTGATCGAGAATGAGAAATGGGGCGTTATCCCCCCATTGCTGGTACCCGATGACAGCAAGCGGGAGCGTAACTTGCTTCCCATACAGCAGGACCACATAGGTCAGTTGGTCCTGCGTTTGCAAGGCGGTTTTGAGCTCAGCCAAACTCGATGCTTGAAGCGGCGTGCCTTGTACCCAAGGCAGACGATTGTAAGGGTCGAACGCCGGCAGCAGCCGTTCTTCCACGGTTCCCGTCAGATCGGCGGCTCCGATCTGCTGTGCGGGTAACACTGGAACGGGATCGCTTTTTATAGGTAGCAGCTCTCCGGACTTGGCATCCAGATAATAGGTCTGATCTTGCAAGTTAATTTTCCAAACGGCGGTAAGTGCGTCCATATAGAGTCGGTCTTTGCGAATGGCATCATTTTGAATAAAATCGGTTAATGAAATCGTATCCGGTATAAGTGCCTGCTGTACCAAAGAACGATACAGCGTGGTATAGCTGAACAAAGGGCTGTCGCCGGTACCGTACTCCGTCAATCGGAGGGAGCCGTCCTCGGCTGCATGAATAATCATATAACCGACTTCCTGGCCGGTATCCCCAAAAATAACGACCCAGCCATGGGTGCCGGGGCCGAGCGGATAGCTTTGCCAGTTGGCTTGCTGCCAGTTCTCGAAGCCTTGCTTCTGTGATAGAATTGTTTTCCACTTATTCACAGTATCGCTTAAAGACAATTCACTGCTGGCGTTGACCAGTGACTTGTTATCCGCAGGAGCTGCCGCAGCAGCGGTTCCTGCTGAAACCAGGCTTGGCCGGTCCGGGGCATCAACAGCCGAGGTATGAAAGGGCGCGCTGAACAGCACGCAAACACTGATCAGGCACAGGGATGTCCAAGTTTTCCACAACATGAATACGCTTCACCTGCCCATTCGTATAACTTCTCATGCATATGCTCTAATTGTATACCTTATGCCTTAAAAAGAATGTTAGAACCTGTAACGGCTTATTTGCGAAGTTTTAGCGACTTAAGTCAATTTCTGGATGCTCTGCCCGAGTTCAAATGAAACAGACCGCAATTGATGACAGAAACTACGATTCGCGGCTTATACTGCCAGTCGATTTCCTGCAGCCGGTTGCGGCACTGCGTCTCGATCTCATCTCTTTTATCCGGCTCGGCGCTGAGCAGAAGACCGTTGTAATACGCTTCGACTCGGTTAATTTCACTGCGGTGCTGCTCGTTCGCCTCATCGGCCCAGCTGTGATCATAGACGCTGATTTTGCGTTCCAGAGTCATCTCCAGGGCGTTGATCGCTTTGGATAACGAAATGGTGTCAGGCAAAATATGGCTGTTCGCCGGCAGCTTCGGCGAGAGACTCTTGGTCAACAGGTGTTTGTGAAAATGCTCACGGATTTCGCCGTTGTTAAGTTGAATGGCGAGCGAATGAATTTCACTGCGTTTGCGGTCGCACGCCAATTCGACTTTGTAGTTCACGCACAGCCATGTGTCGTAAACGAGTGCTTGATTGGTGACGGCGCCTGTCGGAAAAGGTTCTTCGAACAGGTGCACAAACCGCCCTTTCCCGCGGACGATGCCGAAAATCTGCTCCAGCCGCCGGCTGCCGAGGGTGACTTCGTCTTGCGGGACACGTGCGGTCACCGTCGTCGGCACGAAGCCGAAGTAGCGGCCGAGGATGCTGTCGTCTTGCTGAGCGGCAGGCTGCCCAGCTGCCGGAGCCTGCGGCTGTCCCTGCACCGCTGAGCCCGCCAAGCTAGGTGCGCCTGCGCCTCCGCCGCCGGGAGCGGCTTTGACAGCTGCCGCCGCCTTTGGCTTTGCTTCCGCTTTCATCTGCTCGGGGTCAAAAATGAGCTTGTACGTCATCGTCTCCGGCGCTGCCCCTGTGCGTTCCACAAAGCTCCAGTAATAAGGCCGTCCCGTCATCTCCTTGTCGGCTTCGGGAGAGAGCTTGACGGTGACGTAGGCCGGCGTTTTTTCCAACACGGTGCAGTCATACGCTTCCAAAAAACGCATGACAAAAGTATGGATATTCCGTTTGCTAATCGTCATAGCTCCACACTCCGGCCGCCTGCGGCATCCAGCACTTTGCGGAATACGGCGCCTTGCGGCGCTTCCTCGGCAACTTCCGACTGAATTTCCGAGAAGGAATCGCTGATCTCATCCAGCTTGCGGCGGATCTCTTCGGGCGAGCCGGCTTCCATCGCCATACGGAACAAGGAAGATTCCAGCGAACCTTTCTTCTCCATCCGTTCCAGAATGGTGTCAAGCTCGCCGATGACCATTTCGAACATATTGATTTTTTCATGCAGCAAAGACAAAATATGTTCCTCAATCGTACCTGTAGTCGACAAATTATAAATGTTCACGTCATGCTGCTGGCCAAGCCTGTGAACACGCCCGATACGCTGTTCCACGCGCATAGGGTTCCACGGCAGATCAAAGTTGATCATATTGTGGCAAAATTGCAAATTGATGCCTTCACCGCCTGCTTCCGTAGCGACGAGTACTTGGGCGCGATTGCGGAACAGATCCATCATCCAATCTTTTTTCCCCCGGTTCATCCCGCCTCGATAGGGCACAGCGACGATTTTGTGCTCTTTCAAGTAGTTCAGCAGATACTCCTGGGACGCCCGGTATTCCGTAAAAATAATCACTTTATCATTAATTTCCTGTACCAGCTGCATCGTTTTCTCTGCTTTGGTATTCGCCTTGATGCCTCGGATCAGCTCGACGAGCTCCCAAATTTTCGCGCGGTCGGGTGATTCCTCCGTCGTTTTCTTGAACAGATTGACGAGGGTGAGGAATACGGCGTCCCTGGAGCTGCAAACTTCCCGCTGCAAGGTGATGAGCGACAGCATGCTCGTCAAATCTACGGAATTCTCTTTGTAGCGCGTGCGGACAAAATTCGTGACACCGTCATAGAGCGCTTGCTCGTCCAGTGATAGGGTGAGGGGTATATTTCTCACAAAACGTTTCGTATAATGAACGCCGCCGTCTCCGCGCCGATTGCGGATCATTACTTTGGAAAGCTCTTCCTGCAGCATGATCTCATTCTTCGGCGTCCGTTTGCCGACGACGTAGTTGGTGGTGAAGCTGCTTTGGATACCGAGCTGCCCGGGCTTCAGCAGGGTGATCAGGTTGTACAGCTCTTTGAGATCGTTCTGCACCGGCGTGGCGGTGAGCAGAAGGCAGTATTTTTTACGCAGCTCATTGACGAAGGTGTAGTTGGTCGTTTTTTTGTTTTTCAGCTTATGGGCTTCGTCAACGATCAGCATGTCATATTCCAGATTCATGACAATATCGCGATGCGGATCTCGTTTGGCCGTATCCATGGAGGCGACGACGACATCGCTTTGCTGCCACATGTAGGCTTTCTTCTGCGCGACGGCAGCGATGCCGAACTTGCTGTTCAGCTCCCGCACCCATTGCAGAACGAGCGAAGCGGGCACCAGGATGAGCACTTTGCGGACGAGACCGCGAACCATATATTCTTTTAAAATAAGGCCGGCTTCTATCGTCTTGCCAAGTCCGACCTCGTCGGCCA
>Ga0209566_100396_pt1 | contig 34978 bp, 25 predicted proteins | sample Araplavi_mTSA_r2_2_FD_184287 | JGI IMG/M metagenome (GOLD analysis project Ga0209566, IMG submission 184287) | Arabidopsis root microbial communities from North Carolina, USA - plate scrape CL_Cvi_mTSA_r2 (SPAdes) (version 2) | ecosystem: Host-associated > Plants > Roots > Endosphere | place...
CCTGCGACACCTTCAAGTTATACGGGATCGGCATGACAATCATACGGGATTGAAGCGCCTCATTCTTCTTGTTCGCGATGAAGCCTTTGTACTCCGCCTCATTGGTGTGAGCGATGATGAGCTCATCGGCCGAGATCAGCGCAAATCGTCCAGCCTTAAAATTCCCTTCCTGTGTGAGCGACAACAGATTCCACAGGAACTTCTCATCGCACTTCAGCATCTCCTGGAATTCCATTAAGCCGCGGTTCGCCTTGTTCAGTTCCCCATCGAACCGATACGCGCGCGGATCAGACTCCGAACCAAACTCCGTTATCGTAGAGAAGTCAATGCTTCCCGTTAAGTCCGCAATATCCTGCGACTTCGGATCCGATGGACTGAATGTCCCGATCCCAATCCGATTTTCCTCCGATACAAGCACTCGTTCCACCAGCACCTGCTCGATGTCGTTGTCATATTCCGTCTTCAATCGCAGTTGGCATGACGGGCAGAGATTTCCCTCAATGCGAACACCCAGCTCGCGCTCAACCTCAGGCCGAAGTTCATTCGGTATCAGGTGCAGCGGTTCTTCATGCATAGGGCAGCCCTTGATTGCATATATAGCTCCCCGCTCGGTTCGGGAGAACTGCTCCATGCCCCGCTTCAGCATCGTGACCAGGGTTGATTTCCCTCCGCTCACAGGCCCCATCAATAGCAATATCCGCTTCCGAACATCAAGCCGCTTCGCAGCAGAGTGGAAATATTCTTCCACCAGCTTCTCAATGGCACGGTCAAGACCGAATATTTCCTTATCGAAAAACTTATATCTGGTCTGCCCGTTAACCTCTTCCACACCATACGACGCAATCATCTCATACACGCGCGCATGTGCCGTCATCGCCGGAGCGGGGTCACGACGCAGCAACTCGACATATTGTTTAAATGTTCCGGTCCAGGCCAATTGTTCACTTTCGGCACGATGTTCTGAAATCCGTTTGAATATGTCCATCCCTTTAAACCTCCATTGCTCCCGATTTGCAACACAGCCCTCCATCGCCGCTTTGCGTCTGTCTCACTTTAGAGAAAAAATTAGTGTACTACATAACTATGCGGAACAAGCCCGTGAATATCACGAAATTTTCTGCATATACAAGCCCAACCTTTGGTTCGATCATGAGCATGGTATAATGGGACGAAGAGTTATAGGAAAGAGGCCCGGAGAAATCATTACAAGATTTGTCCCCCCTTTTTCATCGGGAAAGGAGTAACCGTTCGTATGGGCAAATCAACATCCCCTTCTACTCGAGCCAAAAAAACGAAACAATCTGCACGCTCACAGAGTGCATCGCCTGTCCGCTCGGATTCAATCGCAGCAGAGCTGGAGCAACAACAGGGGACGAAGGAGACGAGAGAGACGCAAGTGGACTCGTCTAGAGTCATTCTTAAAGAATCAGAGCTGTACGCCCCAATTAAGACGTACTTTGAAGCGATTGGATATCATGTTCGGGGTGAGGTTCGCCATTGTGATATGGTTGCTATCCGCCCAGATGCACCGGAATCAGAGCCGATTATTATCGAATTGAAGTCTTCCTTCAACGTAACGCTGCTGCTTCAGGCGCTTGATCGCTTAAAGCTGTCGTCGACCGTATACGTTGCTGTAGCCAAAAAAAAAGCAACCCGCAGCAGCCACCCGGTATCCGGACTTCGACAATTATGCGAACGGCTCGGATTAGGATTTCTGCTCGTCACCTTCTATAAACGAAAGGCGCCATTTGTAGAGGCAATCTGTCATCCTCCAGGATGGGTAGAGCAAGCAGATCAAGCCGTATATAAGCCGAAGCCAGTCAGACCGTCCAAGACTAGAGCTGCAAGGCTTGTCCGTGAATTCCATGCGCGCAGCGGCGACTATAACGTAGGCGGCACGACCAAGCAGCCGCTCGTTACAGCCTATCGTGAGAAAGCGCTTCGAGTGGCTAATGTTCTGCAGGAGGGCCCGCTTCGAGCTGCAGTTGTTCGCAGCAGAGCTGGAGTTGGTGATGCGGCCAGCATTTTGCAGAAAAATTACTACGGGTGGTTCGAGCGCCAGAGCCGGGGGATTTATGCATTGACCTCCGAAGGGACAGCGGCTATTGCACAATATGCGAATATTCTTGCGCAGCTGCCAGGATTATCGCCTTAGTCCATTTTCGGATTTATTACCCTGTCGCGGCAACAGATCGTTAGCCTACTATCTGAGACCTGTCCAATGCAATCCACTTCTAACCCCATCCAGTTTCAAAAAAAAGCAAGCAGCCCAGACAGGACTGCTTGCTTCTCATGATCTCTACATTTACGAACGTTTTGCGTACGATTGCTTACACACCAGAGTAACGGCCCAAGAATTCGGAGGCTGCCTCTGTCAGGCGCTCCATTCCGGTACGGATGACACTCGGCTGCGCAAACGAATAGTTAAGACGCATTGTGTTGTGATTTGGTTCACCTGCATAGAAGGACATGCCCGGAACGAATGCTACACCCTTCTCTACAGCAACCTTGAGCAATGCTTGGGTATCCAAGCCTTCAGGAAGCTCTACCCAGAAGAACATGCCGCCTTGAGGCGTATTCCACTTCGCGTCCTTCCACATCTCCTGCTGCAATTCGGAGGCCATCGTCTCCATTCGTTCTTTGTAGACGGAAGACAGCTTGCGAATATGTCCATCCAGATCAAATACTTCTGGCAAGAGCATCTCACTAAGGATCAACTGATCCAGAACACTGGAATGGAGATCCGCAGATTGCTTCGCCCGAGCCATCATGCGAATAACCTGCTTATCCGCAACGATCCAGCCTGTGCGCAGTCCCGGGGCAACTGTCTTACTGAACGTGCTCGTATAGGCTACAATTCGCTCCTCTGTTTTCCCTTCCAGGGAAGCGATATTCGGTACCTTGTTATCTGTAAACTTCAAATCTCCGTATGGATCATCCTCAAATATGAGAACTTCATGCTCGCGGCATAGATCCAGCAACGCTTGTCTGCGCTCCAGGCTCCATACTCGCCCTGTCGGATTGCTGAACGTTGGTACTACATATACAAATTTCGGATTATGTTCTTTCAGCTTAGCAGCCAAATCTTCCGGAACCATACCGTTGCTGTCGCTCTCCACCGGAATGATGCGGGCGCTGTAGGAACCAAGCACTTGCAGGCAAGCAAGATAAGTTGGATTCTCCACGAGGACAACATCACCTGGATCCAGCAATGCTCTTGCGTACAAGTCAATCGCTTGCTGAGAGCCTGATGTAACTAGAATCTCATCTGCTTCCGATTCAATGCCGCGATTGGCTTGCATACGAGCAGCCAGTCTCTCACGCAGCACAACGGCACCTTCTGTCAATCCGTATTGCAAGGCTTGCGGGCCTTGACGGAATACACGCTCAGAAGCTTCACGAATCGCATCAATTGGGAACAGTTCGTCTGCCGGTAATCCTCCAGCGAAAGAGATTATCGACTTGCCCTGTGTTAATTTCAAAATATCGCGCACTACCGAGCTCTCTACAGAGCGAACGCGAGCAGAAAAATTATATTGCATAACGGTATCATCCCTTCCTATTTCCAAAAATGATACACCCAACGCTTTATTAATGCAATGGTGAGTATGATTTGCAGTCATCACAATCTTGTCACATGTAAGCGCATCCGGCATCATAAATACATTATATAGAAATTGTGCGCAAAGTTTAAAGCCCCTTCATTGTTGGGTGCAGTACTACTACTATTCTATGTCTTATCGATGGTAACTACTATACCTCAATACATATTAATAATCGTTCAAGGTACAACTAGCTCTCGTGCGGCTTTAGTGAATGAACATGGAGCGATTGTACATCGTTTTCTTCCACATAGACACGATTTATGCAGGGAATCTAACCCGCTATTTTAAAATTCCAAAAAAAGGAGCATCCTGTCACCGAAGCTGGTGATGAGACGCTCCTTTTTCATATGCAGTAATTATGAAACCTCAACTGCACGCTATGCGCTTGGCTCTCCGCCGCGAAGCAGTCCATTCATCATGCGGAATGGAATCGAAATAATAATGCAGACGCCTTCTCCTGGTGAAGCATCCCACGTCATACTGCCATTCAACAGAAGAACACGGGCACGGAGGAGCTTCAGTCCCTTCACCTTCGCACGTTCATTGAACACAGCTGCTGCTTCAAAACCAACTCCATCATCTTCATATAGAATGACAATTTGCCCTTCATCCTTACGTACTTGAAGGTCAATATTTTTGGCATAAGCATGCTGGGCTGAATTATGCAGAAGCTCCTGCACCATCCGAAATACATGCAGCTTCATAGCCGGATACAGTGCATCAATCCCAGCTTCCTGATCCACTTGGAAATGAACGCGCTCGCTCCACTCTCCGCATTCTCCTTCAATATATTGCCGAACCGCATTAGCGAAGCCCGCCGTGTGCATAAGCTGCGGATCAAGCCCCAGACAGGTATGCCGCAGTTCCATATTCACGTCTGTCAGCTGCTTCTCTACTTGAGCTAGCTGCTCCCGAACAGCGGTCGCTTCCGTGTTTGCGTGAATGGCATCAAGCTGCATGCCAACATCATGCAAGCGCCGCATAACCGTATGCTGCAGCATGTTGGACAGTTTCCCTTTGTCCTTCTCCATAGAGCCGAACATTTTCTCAATCACCCACGGCCCTGTTGTTAAGGATTGCAAGGTTACAGGCTTCCGTTCGGTTTCCCGTTTCAGCTGCTCTACTTGCGTATTCAGCAAATGAATCATCATCACTTTCTTCATGCCGATATTCATATAGCGGATTAACTGACGTATCCATTCTTGTTCCTCCATGTTCAGCTCAGTTCCATCTTCACGATGTGCGACTACCAAATACGCAATGTACACATCATGCCGCTCAACCTCGAACCAATAAGCCGACTCGGAATAGAATTGACCCGAACGAACTCGCCGCTCCACATCTGTTGCATCGAGTCCACCATCAATATAGAGCTCGATATCATTATGTGGGTTTTTGATCACAAGTGCTGCCCCCCGAACCTTCAAGGTCTTGATGAGGGAGTAGAGGATCGCCTTGCTCCATTCCTGCATCGTATCTAGTGCAGTTAATTGAGCCGTAATCAGCTGCAGCGACTCCTTCAGCCGCTGATTGCTCGGATAAATTGCTGTTGTAAGCTTCCGATTGAAGTATGGGAAGCTGTACAGCAGAACGGACAATAAGATAACGATAAAGCCAAAGCTGAATATATGCTGCACGATCGTATGAGATTCAACGAAGATGATCGCATTCAATCCAACAAGGAGCGCCCCCGGAACCATGGCGATAAGGACAAGCGACACGACCCGCTTAATGACAATCTCAAAGTCAGACAATTTATGGAACCGATTCAAATACACGAAGCTTAATGGCAGCAACAGTGTGAACCAGCCTGTCAGCAGCGGCGATACAAGCGGATCCTGACGGAAAATCATTGGAACATAGGTCAATAACAGGATAGGTGTAAATGCAATCCCCATCCATATCCACACATAACGAATGACAGATGCGATATGAGGGGAGCTTAACCGATTGTGATAATAAGTGGATGCGATCCAATAGAAATTGTAGGCCACCCCGCTCATAAAGAGCCAATCAGCAACGATATTGTCAATTTGGTACACGTCGTACACATAATCAGTCATAAGAAGCGTTGTTTTTAACACAAAGTATAAGCCAACGATTCCATAGAACAGGTGAATGCCGCGCCGTGAGTAAGCGATCCCCGCTTTCTCATAGAAAAATTGTGCGATGAAGTGCAGCAGAACGATCGGTATTAAGGCTACGGCGCACCAAATTATAATCTGACCAAGCATATCTCCCCGGAATGTAGCTCCCATGCTCATATAGATGATGACCATTATAAGCAGCAAGCAGGACAGCATTCTCATGGACAAGCTGGAACGTTCCTTCCACCATATGTATCCTGCAAGTACAATGAAGATAAACTCACTCGCAAATGGCAGTACTCCGGAATACGGATGGCGCGGTTCATGCGCCATATCGATAAGCCTGCTATGCCCAGAGTGATCGATAACGAAATATTCCGCTTGTTCAAGCGTGTGCCATCGTCGGACGGTTGGATGTTCACTTGGCGGGCTGCCGTTAATGCTTACAATCCGATCTCCAACCTGCAGCTGCTGTCTTGTCGCGAATGCCTCATTGGAGAATTCAGCGATTGTCCATACCCCCTGCTCTACTTGCACACGGATCCCTAAATAAGGATACCGAATCGTTACAAATACGAACCAACATTGCAAGACGAGCAAAAGCAATAACCCTATTTTTGTAATCGTTTTCAAATTTTTCGATTTTATTTCTATTTTTTCCATTTCTCTTTTTTACCCCTGACAGAAGAATCATTTATCGACAATTTTCATCATAAACCTTACTTTATTCTAACGAACGCTTCCTGTAACTTCAATGCAAGATTTGTATGAATTTTGCATCTCCGCCCCCAATAATGATAGAATTCATGCTAGAATGGGTAATGTTTTTACGTTACCATTCGACTTCTTTCGAGGTGATTCAATTGCAACCAACAGCACAGACGGAACGCGACACGGCACGTCGCTCCCGAACGAAGACGAGCGGAGCTAGCGCCAAATGGTTTCTCCTCTTCTGGGTCATTATGATCGGTATTGGAGTAACGGCTACCTACTTCTACAGCACCCATATGAAGAAAACAATGCTTCAGGAAATTCAAGTGCAAACCGAGGCCCAACTGCAGCAAGTCAAATTAGACTATGAAAAGCAGCTCGGCGAGTTAAATAAGAAGATGGATGCCATGCAAAGCAAAGTTCAATCGTTCAATGAACTACTTACGTTTACAAAGGATAATACTTCGAACAAAACAGACAACAGCAACAAGCTGTATACACAATTGAACGAAGTGAAGAAGCAGCTTGCGGAGCTGCAGAAGAAGATGGATTTGTTGAAATAACAAGCGAGGCGGTTTTTATGAAATTGCAAGTAAAAGTGGTCAATCGGCTATTCATGATGATCACTGCACCTTTTCTTGGCATGATGATCTGGATGCTGATCTCTTCGCAGAGCGTGTCGCTTCAATTCGATAACAAGCCGCTTGCGGAGCCAGCAGCATTCAATAAGACGCAGGCTCAAGTATCCACTCAATTGGATAAAGCGAAGGAGACGGCCGTCTATACAATTGAATCCGTACGACGTATCTCTACCTTGTATAATCGGACGACCACAACGATGAATGACATCGTTCAATCGGCGAACAGCCAAGCGAAGCGGCCAGAGCGTATCTATGATCGCCGGATATCATCGCGGCTTGGCACACCGAAGGAGCGAATCGACAGCGAAAAGCTGCGCGCGGAATTATACACAATCAATCAGCCCACTTATCGTGGATATGCGATGAAGGTCAAATTGAAGGATCCGCAGGCAATGCAAATGACGCTTGGCCGCGACGAGTATGGTGGATCGGAGACGACGATGCAAGCTGTAAAGCGGCATAATGCCATTGCTGGCATTAACGCTGGCGGTTATGCAGAGAGTAGAGGCAAACGCTATCCACTTGGAACGACCGTGGTGAATGGCAAATACGTCCCCTCATTCGAGCCAAGCTTCAAGAATCTGTCCTTCGTCGGCATGGACATCAATTCCCGCTTGATTGGCGGACAGTTCTATCAGAAGGAAGAGCTGGACAAGCTTAAGCCTGAATATGGAGCAACCTTCGTCCCTGTTCTATTAAAGAATGGTGCGAGTCTTACGATCCCTGATAAATGGAAGACGTCACCCGCGAGGGCGCCCCGTACCGTTATCGGCAATTACAAGGATGATCAGCTGCTCATCCTAGTTGTAGACGGCTATAACGAAGGCGGCAGCTCCGGTGCTACGTTGGAGGAACTGCAGCGCAAGCTGGCGAATCTCGGCGTAAGAGATGCATACAACCTGGATGGTGGAGGCTCATCGACGCTTGTATTCAATGGACGAGTTGTCAACACACCATCTGATGGCGAGATGCGATCTCTTCCTACTCATTTCTTGTTCTTCAAATGACAACTTACGGAACAACCTGCATTTCATATTTTCATTTTGGTATGTTTTGGGTATAATAAAGGCATCCATTGGGGGTGTGCATATCATGTCCGTAACTTTTGGGATCATTATGCTCGTATTCGCAATGTTCATCGTAGCTATGTTAACAGCTGGCTACAATGAGGATAAGACGAGCGGCTTGTAAGAAGAAGGAGCTTTCCGATTGCGGAAGGCTTCTTTTTATGTTTCCATTTCTAAATATGGATACATCCGGTTGGATTGACACCCGTTACCTAACTTGATACAGTAAGAATAACGAGGCATTTCGCCCCACTGGGGCGAGATGCCTTCGTGCATATTTATCGGTTTTTACATTTAATGGTCTATTGTCAGGAAAGGACTGATGCAATGATTCAGGTAAAAGAGTTTGTGGACGTAGGCTCAGTGACAGCGGAGCAGAAGGCAAATGAGTTTTTGGCAACGCTGCAGAAAGAGCAAGTTATTGAGATCAAATACTCGGCAGGTTATCGCCCAAATCGCGAAATCTCCGAGCAAAGAAGCTGTATATTGGTCATCTATCGGACAGCTAGCGTTCCTGCTGGGAAGCATGAGCCATAGCTGCGATCAACGAATATATCAAAAGGAGAGGTTTGTCATGATGCAGCATTTTCAGGCAGTAACAAGAAACAGTGAGAATCGGGGAGCGCTTCGGCAGCTTCGCAAGGAAGGACGGCTGCCTTGTGTCCTGCTGCACAAGGGGACGAGCGTGAATCTTCACTTGGATGAGAAGAAGTTCTCCATGTGGGTCAGAGATACGAAAAGCAGCCAATTGGAACTCAGCTTCGATGGAGCGGATCCGATTACAGCAACCGTCAAGGAGATTCAGCGTCATCCTGTTACGAATGACATTGTGCATGCTGACTTACTGCGTATGTAATTCCCCTGCATTTCCTTCAAGCACTACTACTAGCATAATCATACAGCCAAGGTCGGAGAATCTCTTCTCCCCTTGGCTAATTTTATTTATAGCTCCACAAATTAAAAAGAAGCATCACCGAGTGTGATGCTTCGCCTCTTGTTTCTCTTTATCGAGCCAAATGAGTCATTTCATGCATACATTGTGCGCATATGTATCGATCCTTGAAATCTGCTACCCCATCCATTGAACCACAAAATACACATTTCGGACGGTAGCGCTCTAAAATAATATGATCTCCTTGAACCAAAATTTCAACAGGATCCCCTTCGTTCATCTGGTAGCGCTTCCTCAGTGATTTGGGAAGTACGATACGTCCCAGCTGATCGACTTTACGGACAACACCGGCAGGTTTCATCAGTTCCACCTCTCTTGAATATTCTCTTCTCTCATGTTTACCCTCGAAACTACTGCCCCTACTACTTCGATGCCTCGATCCAAAATCCTGCTGAAATTTGTCAATTCAATTCGTTTTTATTCAAATCTTGTAATAAGGTGCAATTACCGCAAATTAAAGAAGTCTACTTGACGCAGTGCTTCATATACGACAATTGCCGCTGCATTAGACAAGTTGAGTGACCGAACCTTATCCGTCATTGGCATACGCATGCAAGTCTCTGGATTCGCATGAATAATATCCTCAGGGAGACCTTTTGTCTCCTTGCCGAATACGAAGAAGTCCCCATCCTGGAACGAGAAGTCACTGTAGCAGTTGTCTGCTTTCTTCGTCGAGTAGAAGAAGCGGCCGTCCTTGTATTTCTCCTGAAGTTCTTGGAACGAATCATAGTAATGAATCGTTACTGCATACCAATAATCGAGACCTGCACGCTTCAAAGTCGCATCGTCCGTTCGGAACCCGAGTGGACGAACCAAGTGCAGATGAGTACCCGTCGCTGCGCAAGTACGCGCAATATTTCCTGTGTTAGCTGGTATTTCTGGTTCAACCAGAACGATGTTGAAAGCCATCTGATGTTCACCTCACATATTTCATTGTTATATTATACACCAATATGGCAAGCCTATAGATTTCCGTGCACAGCAAGTAAATAGATCTTGTTGCACCATGTTCATAGATGTGGGGGTTTGACATTGGATTTTGCATGAATTATTATAGTTCTACAATCGAATGATTCGACTATTGAACGATTTGATTATCGAACTATTTAATATCATAAGGGAGCTATTGTTGTGAAACGAGATGCCAAAACCGTCATCGAACGGTATATCGCCGCAGAATTTACAGTAATGAAGCATTTATTTAACGAGATCGGAGAAGCAATCCCCAATCATCTAACCATCGATCAATACCAGATTATGTGCGTACTTCATCAGCGAGGGCAGTGCACTTCCACCGATCTGGCCGCTGTATTCAAGGTCGTCAAGAGCTCCATTACCGCCATTATAAATAGACTTGTCGATCACGGATATGTAGAACGAACACCTGCTGAGGAGGATCGTCGCGTCATCGAACTGTCCCTAACCGAGGAAGGGCAGAAGGTCTATGAGCAAGTGGATAAGCAGGTACAGGATATTGTCTCCTCTTATCTGATTCATTTTAATGAAGCGGAAGTTGAAACCTTCATCGGGACGTACGAGAAGCTCGCCCGCTTGATGACAGAAGGGAAGAATCAAACATGAGAACGATACTAAAAGCAAGATGGGCCGTCATGACGGCCTGGATTGCGGTTGCTGTTATTCTTGCCATAGCAGCACCGTCGCTATCTGAGCTTGTGAAGGAGCATGGTACGATTGGCGTACCTGACGGCTACTCCTCTGCAGAAGCGATCCGCATCATGGATGAAGTGTCCAATGCGAAAGGCAATGTGCATGAAACGAGTATGGCATTGGTCTTCTATAGTCCAAATGGAATGACTGATAAGGACACCAAAGACATTCAGCAGGCTATTCAACAGCTCAATCAAAACAAAAACAGCCTTCATATCGTCTCCATGCTCGAACCATACGGACAGACGGAATTAAAGGCTAAATTAATTTCCAAAGACAACAAAACTGTACTCACCTCCCTATTAGTCAGCACCGAGACAGCGAATCCGGTAGAGATTCGTGATCAAATCAATAAAGAACTCGTTTCTACTTCTGTTGAGCACTACATTACAGGTCAAAAGCTAATTGAAAATGACCAACTCGTCAGCTCACAAGAGGGCTTGAAGAAGTCGGAACTGATTACCGTTGTATTCATTCTAGCCATCCTATTTTTCGTCTTCCGCTCGATCGTCGCAGCCTTCATTCCGCTGCTAACAGTCGGTCTGAGCTATATCATTTCACAATCCATTGTCGCATTTCTTGTAGAAAGCACCCAATTCCCGTTATCGACGTTCACGCAAATCTTTATGGTGGCTGTCTTATTCGGAATTGGAACGGATTACTGCATCCTGCTCCTCAGTCGGTATAAGGAAGAGCTCGCTAAGCACGACGATCTATGGGATGCGATTGCCGCTACGTACCGTACTGCCGGCAAAACAGTCCTCTTCTCCGGAATCGCCGTACTTGTCGGTTTTTCCGTAATTGGATTTTCCGAATTCAATTTGTATCGTTCTGCCGTTGCAGTTGCCATTGGAATTGCGATTATGCTGCTCGCGTTAGTAACGGTCGTACCGTTCTTCATGGCCGTGCTCGGCAAGAAGCTGTTCTGGCCAGCGAAGAAATCGATTGAGCATAAAGAAAGCCGTTCGTGGGGCGCCATCGGCTCATTCTCACTGCGCCGCCCGCTGGCAGCAATGCTCGTGGTTGCAGCTGTCACCGTGCCGTTTCTAATATCCTATAAAGGTGAAGTATCATTTAACAGCTTGGAGGAAATCGGAGATAAATACGATTCCGTCAAAGCCTTCAACATTATTGCAGACAGCTTCGAGCCTGGCGAATCCATGCCGACCCAGGTCGTCATCAAGAGCTCTTCCCCGCTTCAGGTGGGCGAATATATGGCTGTAGCCGAGAAAATGAGCCGTGAGCTGATTAAGGTAGATGGCGTATCGGGCGTTCGCAGCCTTAGCCGACCTGCAGGCGATGAAATCAAGGACTTCCAAATTACCGAACAGGTCAAGACACTTGACAGCGGCTTGTCCAAGGGGACTGACGGATTATCCAAAATTAAAGATGGATTGTCCGAAGCAAGCAACGAACTGAGCAAAAACGGGCCTAAGCTCAAAGAGGCAGCTAGCGGAGCAGCACAGCTCACCGCGGGAACCGAAGAACTGAAATCCGGAATCAAGCAGCTGAATGACGGACTTGGTCGCATTGAATCCGGCATTCGCGATGGTTCTGCCGGTGCCGGCCAACTGCAGCAAGGTCTGAAGCAGGCCAAGGAGAGTGCGCAAAAGCTGGCCCAAGCTCATCAGAAGCTGCTCGATACCTATAAGCAGATTGGGCAAGGTCTTACTGAAATAACAAGCGGCGTTGGCCAAATGAATACACAGTTCAGCGAATTGACCAAGTCGCTGCAATCGTTAACGGGCCGATTCGCAAGCTTGGAGGAACGCTTCCCGGATTTGTTGAAAGACGCTGATTATATGACAATTCGCGGTACCGTAACCGCTGCTGGGCAAGGAGCAGCCCAATTATCCGGCGCTCTTGGACAGATGCAATCTACATTAGCGAAAGTAAACGGAGGCATGGCTCAGGCGAACCAAGGCTACGAGCAAGCCATTACCGGCCAGAAGGCGCTGGCATCAGGATTCGATCAGCTCATTGCAGGCATCTCGCAGCTAGAGTCAGGTCTGAAGCAGGCAGCCAATGGCCAAGGCCAAATCATCAGCAAAGTCCCTGGCATCATAACAGGGCTTGATAAGCTTCAAGCTGGCCAGAAGCAAATCGGAGACGGCTTCTCTCAATTTTCTGATCAGATTGGCAAGCTGACGAACGGTTTGAAGGATGGAGCCGATGGATTGACGCAAGTATCGGATGGGCTCAACTCTGCTCAGGGATATTTGCAAAATGTAAGTACAGCGCCGGATAAAGAGCTTGGCGGCTGGTTCGTCCCAGATGAAGTATTAACGAATGATGCCTTCCGCAAGGCGCTCGATATGTACTTATCCGAGGATCGCAGTGTAATGACCTTGGACATCATCTTTGCTGATAATCCGTATGGAACCCCGGCTATCGATCGGATCGACGCTGTGAAGGCGGCTGTGGATCGCAGCGTGAAGGGAACTTCCTTGGAAAAGGCGACGATCGCAGTCGGCGGTGTATCGAGCACGTTTGCCGACTTGAAGCAAATGTCTGGTGAAGATTATATGAGAACCGTAACGTACATGATCATCGGCATATTGCTCATCCTGATTGTCCTGTTCCGATCCATCATTATGCCGCTGTATATCGTAGCATCCTTGCTGCTTACCTTCTTCACTTCGATGGGAATTACGGAAGTGATCTTTACGAAGATGCTGGATTACTCCGGCGTTACATGGGCAGCTCCATTCTTCGGCTTCGTTATGCTGATGGCACTTGGCGTCGACTACAGCATCTTCTTGATGGAGCGCTTCAATGAGAATAAGCATCTGGATGTGAAGGATGCAATCCTATACGCGATGAAAAATATGGGGACGGTTATTATTTCTGCCGTAATCATCTTAGGAGGAACATTTGCTTCCTTCTATCCATCAGGCGTACTGTCCATGATGCAAATTGCAACCGTCGTATTATCCGGACTTACACTATATACGTTCCTCATCCTGCCGTTCTTCGTACCCGTCATGGTCAAGACGTTCGGTTCTGCCAACTGGTGGCCGTTCTTCCATAAGCAGCAGGACGAGAAAGCGAAACAGCAAGTTAGTGCCTAAGCTGCTTTTCTACGTCACGTGAGTATTAATCCATTGAATATCCATTGATTACATGAAATACATCCGCAATGTTGAAGAGGAACCGAGCATCGGTTCCTCTATTTTTTACACCCAGTTTACGTTTGCTTAATATGCCGCTGACGAATATCCTTCATAATGTTGGTATATGGCATTCGATCGGGAAGCAATTGGCGCACGATATCGAATGCAGTAAATCGTTCAACCGATTACTTACTAAAAGAATTGTGGGAGGGACTATTTTGAAATCCAAAATTTTAGTTGTTGATGACGAACCTTCAATCTCTACCCTCATTGAATATAATTTGAAGCTGGCCGGCTATGACGTTCTGTGTGTTTATGATGGGGAGGCTGTATTTGATGTTCTATCCACTTTCCGTCCAGATCTGATCATACTTGACCGCATGCTGCCGAAGAGCGATGGATTGGAAGTATGCCGCAAGCTGCGCGTGGCGAACAATATGGTGCCTGTCATTATGCTGACAGCGATGCATGAAATAGGTGATAAGATTGATGGATTAGATAATGGGGCTGACGATTATATGACGAAGCCTTTCTCCCCGCAGGAGCTTATATCCCGCATTCAGGCTGTTATGCGCCGCATCCGTTCCCTTCCTCTTGTAGATGAAGGACAGGTGTACCAAATCGGCAGTCTGCACGTCATGGCGGATCAGCGAGAAGTGAAGCTGGAAGGCCGGGATGTGGAGTTAACTCCGAAGGAGTTCGAACTGCTCGTCTTCCTATGCCGTCATCGCGGCAAGGTATTGAGCCGACAGCAGCTGCTGCACGGCGTATGGGATTATCACTTCCTCGGCGATACACGCATCGTCGATGTGCATATTAGCCATCTGCGCGACAAGCTGGAGAAGAACGCGCGCAGCCCTGAATATATCATGACGATTCGCAATGTAGGCTACAAGCTTACAGAACCGACAAAGCGTCACTTGGCCTAACTTATTCCTCATTTTCGATATAGCCCCGCCTGTTTCCCCGAGCAGGCGGGGTTTTTATTATTCCATGTAAATTACTGCATAAGGCTTATGCATAATCAACGCCTTGGGCTATTATGAATGAACGAACACAATTACATGACCATGGAGGGTGCTATGGCGAACATTGTTAAAATTCGAGCAAGTGTTTTTATACCTATGTCTTGGACGGAGCCGAAGCAAGAGTTGGATACGGGAAATATCATTCAATACGAAGGCGACACTCGCGAATTTACACCGTATGCCGTAAACGCGATGCGTTCCAGAGTTGAGCAAGAAGTTGTTGTTGATTTTTATAAAAAGGAAGTGTTCTCCTATTCGAATACTGGCATCACAACCGAAAAAGTGACTCACCCAGATGGCTCTGAGCATAAAAGAACCGGCAAAGCCAGTACAGAGGGCATTTTGTGTTCCCATATTAGTTGGGGCTCTAATGAAGTCATGTTCCAAATGCGTGCAAGTGCCAGTAATCCATTACTAGCACTTGCACCTCCTGTTGATTATTTATTACACATACGAGTTACAGAAAATGGTGCCGTTGAAGTTGAGGGCAGCCATGATGGATTCCCGTGTTTTGAATTTTATAAGCAAGTAGACTTTGGGGCATTTGAACAAATCTATATTCATGATTTCAGAGAAACCAGAGATACCGCTCAAGCTCTAGCCGGGGAAATGGAGTACCATTTCAAAAAAGTGTTATAACGGAAAATTGGCGCTCTATACAGGCAAACAAAAAAAACGAGTTAGCGGGAAACACTTCCCACTAACTCGTTGTTAGTTATAAGAACAATGATTTCACTTTTCCCTTTAACCGTTGCGCTGTTGGAACTGCTTCATGAACTGCGCAAGAGCCTCACAGCTCTCGTATGGAACTGCGTTATAGATGGAAGCACGGAGCCCACCAACGCTGCGGTGTCCTTTCAGACCTACGAATCCTGCTTCGCCAGCTTGTTTAATGAAGGCCTTCTCAAGCTCTTCGTCCGCCAAGCGGAAGGTCACGTTCATGAGGGAGCGGCTTCCGCGCTCCGCACAGCCGCGATAGAACTCTCCGCTAGCATCAATCGTGCTGTACAAGAGTTCTGCCTTAGCTTGGTTATCGCGTTCAACCTGCTCAAGCCCGCCGCGCTCCTTCAGCCATTGCAGCACCAGATTGACCATGTAGATGGAGAAGGAAGGTGGTGTATTGTACAAGGAATTATTTTTATAATGAGTACTGTAGCGAAGCATAGTCGGAATCGTCTTCGGGCTGCTCGCAATTAGTTCTTCCTTCGCAATGACGACGGTTACTCCAGATGGCCCCAGATTCTTCTGAGCGCCTGCGTAGATCATGCCAAACTTGGATACATCTACTGGACGGCACAAAATGTCACTGGACAAATCCCCAATAAGGGGTACAGAACCACTGTCTGGATAAGCATGGTACTGCGTTCCGCCAATTGTCTCATTGGAAGTGATGTGCACATAGGCCGCATCCTCTGGTGCGACTACCTCTTCTGGCGTCGGAACGCGCATAAAGCGATCTGCTTCTGTCGAAGCAATAACGCGCGTTGCACCAATCAGCTCGGCTTCTTTAATTGCTTTCTCCGCCCAGCTTCCGGTATGTACATATGCGCCTACTTTGCCTTCAGTGAGCAAATTCATCGGCACCATCGCGAATTGTGTGCTAGCTCCGCCTTGCAGGAACAATACATCGTACCCGGAAGGAATGTTCAGCAATTCCTTCAGCAATTGTTTCGCTTCATTATGAACCTGTTCATATACCGCTCCGCGGTGCGACATTTCCATAATGGACATGCCTTGCTCTTGAAAATCTACGAATTCGGCTTGTGCTCGCTCCAATACAGCCAGCGGCAGCGCTGCCGGCCCTGCATTAAAATTGTACGCGCGATGTTGTCCCATCGGTTTCTCCCACCTTTGTCTCCATGACTAGCATGTTCGTAGGCGCCCATAAAATGATCCGAACGTCTTCTGCTAGCGATATTTTATCGATAATGATAGCAGTATTTGGGTTCGCCATCAAGGAGCAATCCATATGTTTTGCAATAGATTGACTTAGTCATCGAGCGATACTCATTACTTAAGAGGTATGGTTGAACCCATAATTGTTAAGCTTTACCTACGGATTCCCCTTTAACGAGGGTAACGTAGACGCGCTCATGCTCAACCTTCTCCTCCGCAATCATCTTAAGCAACTGCTCGCATGCGAGCGAGCCCCACTTGTGCTTGGAATAATCGATGGTTGCGAGTCGCGGCTGCATATAGCGAGTCAGCTCAATATTGTCAAACCCGATCAGATGAATATCCTCGCCAACACGGAGCTCTGTATCTGATATGCGATTGTACAACCCAACCGCCATTTCATCGTTCAAGCAGAATACAGCAGCTGGCCCGTTGTACTCCTGCAAGATTTGCTCAGCAGCCTTCTCACCGCCGCTTTTGTTGAAGTCGCCGACGATTTCAACCCACTCTACATTCGCCGCCCGATCCGATACGAGCTTCACTGCCTTCATCCGCTGCTCGGAATCATACGATCCAGGCGGGCCTGTCACGATATAAATCTTCTGGTGCCCCTGCTCCACCAAATATTCCGTCGCCAAGGTCGCACCCGCCTTGTTGTCCAAAAGCACCTGATTAATGTTCGGATGATCCAATTCCCGATCCATCACCACAATCTTATGATTGCGATCAGCGTACATAAGCAGTTCCTCACTCGTGAACGTCTGATCGAGAATGACGGCGCCGTCGATCATTCGTTCCGGCAGCATGCGGTGAGACTGTTTCCCGCTGCATACGATCAGATCATAGCCCTGCGCATTGCATACTTTCTTCATGCCGTCCAGCAATTCGCCATATACTTCGCCCTTGAAGTCCGTTAAAAAGGCGCCGATGATCTTCGTTTCTCTTTTCTTCAAATTGCGGGCAGCAGCGTTCGGTACATAGTTCAATTCTCTGGCAATAGCCAATATTTTTGAGCTTGTCTCATCCGTCACCTTGCTGCTGCCATTCAGGGCATAAGATACCGTTGAAATTGACACTCCTGCTTTTTTAGCGATATCCTTTATACTGACCACGTGTCCTCAATCCTCCGTTTGATAACCAATCCTTCTTCCTTATGATGTTGCATCCGAACGGATGCCGCTTTGTCATACTAAGATGTGCCGTTGTCCGTTCACGCTCTTCAGATGTCCTTTCCCTATTGTAGCATTATAGGGAAAAGGGCGACCCGGAAAAGATCGCCTTTGCCTTCCTTACATCCATATTTCAATCCGATTTGCACCGTTTCTCCATTCGCGTTCGATATCCGCACTAGCGATTTGTATGCCACCCTGCCGATACGGGTTATTCAGCCGCTCCGCATTCACCTGCGTCCCATTTATCGCCGCCCGGCTCACGCCACCGCCTGCAATATAATAGATGAAAGTAACCTGTCTTCCGGCAAAATGGTAGTCAAAATGCAGCCCATCCATCGTGTTCGGAAGCACAGGATCAATGACCAATTCGCCTCCAGCCTGCCGAATACCAAGCACATTCGCAATCAGTTGATTCATATAGATTCCCGGGCCGCTGGAGTAGATTCTCCATCCGCCCTTCACCTGCACTGCTCCGCTGCGAAGCGCGTCCATATTCGCCTGCGCCTCATACCGGGAATGAAACTTCCCATCAGAGCTGCTGAAGTAGGCATTGCTTTGGCGCAGCTCCGCATTAGGGACGACCTCGCGAATGCCAACGGGATTAATCGTCTCCAAGCCCCGCCAAGCATCGTTCGCACACCCAAGCTTCGCCATCGCTTCAACATAACGAATATGCGCATGCACATACTGCAGTCCTACCTCGCGTCCGAAGTTCGACGCCTGCTCAGCCCGCTTGAAGTGAGTGCTGACGCCGCCCGCATATTGAGCCGGTCGATTCATAAGCCGCACACCATCCGGGAACGACAGATGATCCTGAATCAAGCGATAATTAATGTGAGCCTGCTTCTCATCGACCAGTTCGGCAATAATGCTGCGCGTCATCGGCAGAAGCCGATATTGAATGCCGGTATCCGTGTCTGTCGGATGCAGCATCAACTTGGCATGCGCCGGATCTTCCATATAGATGAAGCCGGGAACAACCTCCGTGTGCAGCATGCAGCGCTTATAGTCCTGTTCAATGCCGGATGCGATCTCTTGCAATTCCTCAGCCAGCTTCTTGTCCACTGCCAGCAGCACATCAGCGAATTGCTTCATTGCTTGATACGTAAGTGCCACGGTCCAACTGCTGATCATATATTTCTTCAACTGCGCATTCACCGGCTGCAGCGTATCATCCCAATCTCCATCGCCATAAGATGATAAATGCGTATCGTGTAGGAAATGATTGCGAATATACGAGATTTCCTTGATGGCATGCTCCAGTATGGTCGCCTTATCCGCCGTAAAGTCAAAACGCTGCTTCATGGTATAAGGAACCTTTTCCTTCAAAATACTGTAATCCCCGGTTGCCGTCAAATAATCGCCCAGCACCTTGAGCGGCCATACGATAATATCCCCGTGGCTCTCCTCCTGCTGTACCGTAAAATACTCATCGAACATAAACCATTGCGGCCAGTTTCCATCGTCCTCATATTGATGGGAATAGACCATCGTCACAATATCCCGCACCTGCTCGTACTTGTGAGTAGCCATGAAATATTCAACTGGTCCTTGGCATACGTCACGCGTCCCCCAAGCCGCTCCGCCATACTGTTCTAGTCCGTGCGGCACTGCATAATGAACGAGCATGTTATGTGTGTACCACCACGCCAAGGCATTCATCTTGAATAGCTCATCGGATTGTCCCGCTCCGTACGATAGATGGAATTCGTTCATCAAGCCTTTCAAAAATGCACGGTATGCGTCCATTTCGGTTTGGATATCACGTGTCCCTTGGGAGTGTTCCAAATTCGCTGCGTTCTCTCGTCCGTCCAGCAATCCCTGAATTGTTAACGTCCATTCTTGATTCATATCAAGCTGCATGACAACAAGTGAAGCGTCACCAGATTGGATGCCGCTTGCCAGCATCGTCTCATCACCGATCGTCACTGACGCCCCTTCCACCCACATGCGATACTCAAGATTCGGGCACACCTTAGCGCTAAGCGATTCATGATTCGCATGGAAGATCAGCGTTCCGCCCTCCTGCTTCATGTGAACCGGAAGCTCGAACTCGTTGACATTCATCGTCACTTGATTGGTGACCACATACTTATAGGCCGTTCCATTCACAGAGCGGACGTTCAAGCGGATCTCAGGCGCGTCTGATGCCGTGTAATTCGTCACAATTAGCATGTCGTCGTCAGTCTTGTAATACCAGCGCGCGTAATTGAAGCCCATCTCGAACATGGACGGCATCGCGAGCAGGCAATACTTTCCGTTCAAGTGTATATAGACGCGTTGCCCAGACGTCTTCGGCACGTTCAGCGGGTTGCGGGCATTGCTCATCATTTTATTGAAATTTGTGTTGCCGACCACCACATGCGAGTTGAAAATGCCGTACATATAAGCAGTCGACGTTATGACCTGCGCGCCAAGCTTCACGCTGTTTCCGCTCATTACGATATGACCATGCGGACGTTCAACGAGCAGTTCCTTCTCCTTCAGCACGACATGCTCGTAGGAATCTGTGAAGAAGGACAACAGCTTGCCATCCATGCGCTCTTCCTGATTTCGTTCCGGGAAAAGCGCATGTACTTCTGCTTCTGTCATCGAAAGCGTCCGCAGGGGCTCAGCAATATCGGCCTTGAATTGAACAGGATTTAACGGATTCGATGCTGCATTTTTTTCGTTCGCAGCTATATGACTTGACTCGGACAAGTAGGCTTCCCATGCCTGCCGGACCTCGTCCCGATACTCCAGCTCCGTTATTGCGGCCGCATGGTCTGTTTTGTACAGGCCATAAAATACAAACCGCTCTTCTCCATGAAGCATAACACGCTCTGATTGCAGCGCAGTATAGGCAAACTCGTACTGATACACTTCATTGGAAAGACAAGGCTTGATCACACTCACTGGTATGTTGGTTTCCTTATAGGACAATCCGAAAAATTGAAACCCGTCAGTCGAGTAGCCAATCGCACGGCTGAGCGCTCCCTGCTGCATATAAGGGAATGATCCACCTTGCGGTTGATTCTGGCGTGAGCATACAACACAGCCGATCTCTTCATCCTCGAAGACAGCATGATCGATATATTGCGACAGATACGCCTCGTTGCTGCGTACCGCACCTACTGAAGCAACGCCAAGATCTTGGCCATACAGGATATCGACGGTTACACCTTCCCCGCGCACCGCAATATCCCAGAACCAAATGCCCTCTTTCAGAAGTGCAAAGGTAACCGTATACGCTACTCCCTCGACGGCCCCTTCCCATACGGCCTGGTTCCCTTCCACCCGCACGGCGCTGCGTGAGCAAATCCCGAGCAGCGGATAGAAGCGGATACCTGAATCGTCGTGAATCCGCAGATATAAGTTATTGAGCGAGCCATCAAGCGGACTCGTCACCAACTGATTGAGCATGATCTGCCCGCTAACTGCTTGATGCAAATCACCGCTCGGCCAAAATGTAAAGCGCAATTCGCCGGCTTGTATCGTAAACTTCGACTGCGTTGATCTCTCTATTGTCGTCATGTCTGCCCTTCCTCCTATCCCAGCTCATAGCAAGGCATCTTTTGTATCTATAAATCTAGTTCTAGTTGTTCTAGTAAGGCTATGCTTTTTTGATTAGCTCATCTCTTATTCTTAAATCAGCATCAGCGAACGAGTCGGAAAGAATCTTGCAATGTATCACGGCTGTTCGATCCAACATGTACTTGGAACATTCCTTCATCGCTTGCAAAACGAAGATCGGAATGGTGATATCTCAGCTGCTCCTCGGTTAAATAGAACAGGATTTCCTTGCTTTCTTCTGGTGCTAATTCAATCTGCTTATAATCCTTCAGCTCGCGCAGCGGGCGAACAACCTCGCCCGATATGTCGCGAATATATAGCTGCACCGTTTCCACACCTGCTCTTGTTCCTGTGTTCGTAACGGTTACGCGGATTTCAAGCTTCTCCTTATCTGATATCTCGCTGCTGGAAAGCTCCAAATTGCTATAGGTGAACGATGTATAGGACAATCCATAGCCGAACGGAAGCAGCGGATCATTCGAGCAGTCGATATATTTCGAGACATAGCGTTCCTCCGTCTTGCTCGGATTCAGCGGCCGTCCTGTATTGAAATGATTGTAATAAACCGGCACCTGCCCAACCGATTGCGGGAATGACATCGTAAGCCGCCCTGACGGATTCACCTTGCCGAGCAGGATGTCCGCAACTGCTGCTCCTCCTTCACTGCCAGGGAACCATGCTTCCAATACAGCATCCGCTGATTCGATGACGCCGTGCAGATCAAGAGGCCGACCATTGAACAAGACAGCAGCCATCGGCTTGCCAAGCGTCTTCAACTGCTTCACTAGATCAAGCTGCACTTCCGGCAGACGGAGATCCGTACGAGAGGCGCCTTCGCCGCTCATCGCGGATTCCTCGCCCAGCGCAAGCACGATGACATCCACGGCAGCAGCCGTATTGAGCGCTTCCTTCAACTGAGCTGCTGTCATACACTCGATGCCGCATCCAGCCGCGATGCTCAGCTGCCCGCTTGACAGCCGCTCCAACAAGGCATCGCCCAGCTTCACCGCATCCTCCTTCGCACCGACACAGGACCACCAGCCTAACACGTCCTCACTCTGAGCGAATGGCCCAATCAGCGCCACCTTGGTATTAGGCTGCAATGGCAGTATGCCGCTATTTTTCAGCAGAACGCAGGATTTAGCTGCCAGCTCGTAGGATGCCTTGCGATGCTCCGCGCAGAAAAGAATCTCACGCTCCCGTTCCGGATTCGCGCCGCGCAGTGGATTCTCGAACAGGCCCAGCTTGTCCTTAAGGCGCAGAATGCGCAGCACCGCTTCATCGACAAGAGCCTCATCTACCTTGCCTTCGCGGATAAGTCCCGGCAAATGATGTACATAGCACGGCGTCATCATCTCGATGTCCACGCCCGCCCGTATAGCACGAAGTGCTGCCTCGCGATCATCCTCAGCCGCACCGTGAGCAATCATTTCCCGTATGGAAGCCCAGTCCGATATCACAATGCCGCCGAAGCCCCATTCCTCACGCAGAATGCCGCGCAGCAGCTTTTCATTTCCTGTTGCTGGTATACCGTCGACGGTATTGAAGGAGGACATGACCATCTCGCAGCCTTCGTCCAGCGCTGCCTTGTACGCAGGCAAGTAATATTCGCGCAAGGCTCTCTCCGACATATCAACCGTGTTGTACTCGCGGCCTCCTTCCGGTGCCCCATAAGCGGCAAAATGCTTCACACATGCGGCCAGCCGCTCCAAATCTCCCTTTATATCGCTGCCTTGATAACCGCGCACGAACGCCCGCGCGAATAAGCTGTTCAGATGCGGATCCTCGCCCGTCGTTTCCATCACTCTTCCCCAGCGCGGATCACGCACCAGATCGACCATTGGTGCGAACGTCACATGAATGCCCGAGACAGCCGACTCTCGCGCCGCGATTGCCGCACTCTGTTCTGCGAGCTCCGTATTCCACGAGCAGCCGATCGCGAGCGGAATCGGGAAAATGGTCTTGAAGCCGTGAACGACATCTGCCATGAACAGAAGCGGAATGCCGAGGCGGCTTTTCTTCATATAATTCTGCTGCACATCGATTACCGCCTGCGCCCCGGACAAGCCAAGCACAGAGCCGCTCGCCGCAACCATCTGCTCCGTTATGCCCATTTCCTCCATTGGCCCCGTTACCTGCCCGTCGCTGTCCGAGCCTTCATGAAAATGTCCCGTAAGCTGCAGCAGCTGAGCAATTTTCTCTTCCAATGTCATCTGTAGTACAAGCGCTTGAAGTTGTTGATTATCCATAATAGTTCCTCCACGGTTCGAATTTCTCGTTTGAACGATCATTGACTTGTCATCATTCGAAGGGATTTCATTTTCATTTCCTAAAGTAGTGATTCTCCTTCCTCAGGGACTTGCGCAAATACTTGACTCCGTTATACATACACCAAGGTGCAGCGAATCATCGGTTGTGCAAATTCCTCATTGAGAAGAATAAATGTTGTGGAACAGGAACCCGGCAGCAGCAAGCCGTTTGCAACAGTTGGCATACCGGGTTCTTTTTAAACAAATCGTACCTATTTCAAATTGTTCAGCTCATCCAACACCGGCTGTACGAGTGACATTTTGCTCTCCACCCACTTCTTCCAGTTCGATTCCAGATCACCGCTCTGCAAAATGAGATTCGTATACTCCGTCTCGTAATCGAATGTTGCCTGGTTCTTCACCTTGGAATCGTGCAATTGAACCGTCCAGTCGTAAGCAGCCAGCTTGCCGCCCTCTTTGCCCAGTTTCGCCTTGTTCTGATAATGAAGAACGGCGCGTTCGCGATATTCCTTCTTAATCGCCGGGTTAATGATGCTGAAGTCGTCTCCCAACAAATACAGCCCTTCAAAGCGGCTTGGATATTTATCCTCAAGCGATGTCCCTTCCGGCAGTAAGCTTACCAGCTCCTTGTTGTCGCCGTATTTCCAGTCCTTGCCCTCAAAGCCCATGTTCAAGAGCATTTGGCCCTCTTTGCTAGTCGAATAATCCAATAAGTCCATAACCCGTTCAAACTTCTCTCTGCTGATATTCGGCGAGAAAATAAGTGCCGACCAGAAATTCGCCTGCTCCAGATTGCGATATTTGCCGTCGTCACCAAGCACGATTGCAGTATGAACAAGATCGTCGCTGCTCACGCCCAGGTTTTTCAGCATATCCTTATCCACGTCTTGTCTAAAGGATGCCAGACCGCCAAGGCCGGCTACTGCCGCTGCGCCTTTAACGCGGAAATTGTCGCCTCCCTCGCTGTTTTTCCATGTATAGAACTCAGGATTCAACAGTCCTTCCTTGTATGCCTGCTGCATCAGCTTCAAGCCGACAAGCGTTTCCGGATCCGCTGCCCCCCAGTGATATTTTCCATCCTCTCCTTTATAGAAGGCAGACTCCACACGCGAATGCTCACTGTTCGGCATAATGATGTTCACCAATGCATCTCCTGCATTGAAGGAAAGAGGCACCAGATTCGCGCCAACCTTACCCGGATCCTTCTCCTTCACCAGCTTGGCAAACGTCATTAATTCACTTGTCGTATAGGCATCCTTTAATTCAAAGCCGACAGCCTGTGCCCAGTCCTTGCGCAGGACAATTACGCCGTTTTGGTTTACAAGCGGCTCAGCAGGCTTGTTCTCGTAGTAAACGGGACGTGGCAGCAGATAAGTGCCGCCCTTCAGCTCTTCCAGCTTCTCGCCAAGCCCAGTCAGCTTGTAAGCAGCAGCCACGTTCGGCCAGCGCTCCTTCCAATCGTCCGGGAACTTGTACAGAAGCCCTTGGTCGATATAGTTCATTGCGTCGCCGTGAATATAGTTCCATGTAGCCACATCAGGCAGATCGCCGGAGCTGACCCACAGCCGCAGCTTCTCCGCCCACGAATCCCATTCGATGAAGTTGTAGTCCCACTCCAGATTGAACTTATCCATCCAGAACTTGTGGAACTCATTGTTCAATTGTCCGTCCTTCAGATTTATGGTGCTTGCCACGGAAATTTTGAGTTTGTCCTTGTAATTTCCGCTTTCATCCTTCTCGTTGCCTCCTTGCGCCCCCTCCTTCGAGCATGCCGTTGCCAGCAGCATTACCAGACATAGCGAGAGGAGAAGAATGGATCTTACCGACAGCTTTTTGTCTGCTTTCATGTTTTGTCGCCCCTTTTTAAGATCGAGTTCAATAGGTCACTTTTCAGCACCGAGAAGGTTGCAAGAACTCGAAGCTTATGCTTCCGAAGTGAGCTTTGCTGCGCAAAGCTTGTAAGGAGCAGCGGAGTGTAGGCAAGACTACATGAGCAGCTAACATGTTTCTGGAAGAAACATACTTCGAAAGCATACGCTCTTCGAGAGTGAATGCAAGATTCGACGCCGATTCACTTCCTGTACTTTATTTTCTTCGTGATCAAAAGCGACCTATTTGAACTACCTCTTTAGATTTTTGATGCATACATGCATACTGAATATTGCCGTCATACCATCATGCAAAAAAACAAAAATCTATGTGTATCATCAGGTCTTAATAGCCCCTGTCAACACCCCTTTAGCGAAATGCTTCTGAAGCAGAGGGAAGAAGCACATGATAGGCACCATCGTGACGAACACCGCAGCCATCTTCATCCCCGTTGAAAAAGCTTGCTTGCCGACAGCATTTACGCTTGACGCATTAGATGCGTTCGTCGTCGATTCCACAATAATGGTGCGAAGCACGTTCTGCAGCGGAAGCTGCTCTGCCTTGCGCAGGAAGATCATCGCATCATACCAGCTGTTCCAATAAGCGACACCATAGAACAGCGTAATGGTTGCCATAATGGGCGCGGCCAGCGGAAGCACGACGGAGAACATAATTCTCCATTCGCCCGCTCCGTCCAAGCGTGCGGACTCCATCAGCGATTCCGGAAGACTGTAGAAATAGTTCATCATTAATATCATGTTGAAGGCGCTGAAGCTGCCAGCAAAAATGACAGACCATAATGTCCCGGTCAAATGCAGGGATTTCATAATCAGGTACAGCGGAACAATACCGCCGTTGAAGATCATCGTGAACAGCACAAGGAAAAAGATGGTTCGCTTACCCGGAAACTTGCTTCTGCTAAGTCCATAAGCCATGCTGCTCGTCAGGAATAGGCTTAGCGGCAAACCGACAATAAGCAGCTTGAAGGTGTTCCAGTATCCCATTAGAATGCTTCCGTCCATGAAAAGCGCCTTGTAGGAGGCCAGCGTTGGATTTTTCGGGAACAGCATGAACGGATTGTCTGCGTACTCCTTCGGCGTCGAGAATGAAATCATAATGACGTTCCAGAATGGAATGAGAATCAACAGTGCAATACCAAGTAGAATGACAAATAAGATATAGTCGAGAGCAGTCATCTTTTCTCTGCGGAACGAAGACCGCCTTGCCGTTTTCTTGCTCATTGTTGCATCCCTCCTTATCGGAATAGCCCGTCTCCGCCCAGCATTTTCGCTACTCGATCGGCAGTAAGCAGCAGGATCATATTCACCAGAGATCGGAACAAGCTGACCGCCGTTGAGAACGAGAAGTCAGTGGAAGATTGGAAGGTGATCCGGTAAATGTACACATCCAGCACCTCGGACACATTTTTCGTAGCTGCATTTGCCAAGTTGAAAATTTGATCAAAGCCAGATGACATCAGTCCGCCTACGGACAGAATGAACATGACCGTGACGGTAGGCATAATGTTGGGCAACGTAATGCGAAACACCTGCTGCATCCGTGATGCCCCATCAATTTGGGCAGATTCGAATTGATCCTGATCGATACCCGAAATAGCGGCCAAGTAGATAATGGCTCCCCAACCGGCGGACTTCCAGATATCCGTAAGCAGAAGCATCGGAACGAATGTGCTCTCCGACCCAAGAAAATTAATTGTTGGCAATCCAAGCAGCGTCAGTGCGCTGTTCACAAGTCCATCATAGGCCAGTACATTAATGACAACCCCTGACACGATAATCCATGACAAGAAATGGGGAAACGTCAGCACGGTTTGAAATACCTTTTTCGCACGCTTCATTCGAAGCTCGTTCAGCATGAGCGCCAGCAGGAGCGGGAATGGGAATTGAATGACCAGCTTAATGATGTTGATGTACAGCGTTCGCCACAGCGCATCAAGAAAGGCAGGATCACGGAACACGTACTTGAAATTTTCAAACCCGACCCATGGACTGCCCCAAATGCCCAAGTTCGCCTTATAATCCTTGAAAGCAAGCGATAAGCCGCCCATTGGCAAATACGCAAATAATAGTAGCCAGATCAGCCCAGGAAGGAGCAGCGTATATACCATTCGATGCTTCCATATTTCACTGAACAGCGCTCCCAGCTTCGAACGACTCTTCAGCTTGCCGTCTGGCCCCTGCAAGGCTGCAGATTTCACATTGCATTTCCCCTCTCAGTTAGCTTCTTGTTGTTAAAAAGAAAGTCAAACGCTGTCCTCAAATGCTTCTCCCAAAATACCCAGTCATGGGTGCCTGAATCTTCAACATAGTGGAAGTGGAACCCGGATGAGGGAGCTGCATTCATGTACGCAGCAAACGCTCGATTCATTTCGATGAAAGGATCTTCCGAACCGCAGCAGCACAGAATGGACGGTATCGCACTTCCCGCTTCCATCCTCTTGGCAGCCAACGCATATAGATCCTGCTCGGGCTTCACGAGTAAATCCATGCCAAACACCGCCTGCATCTCTCTCACCATTCCTTGGGGCATATTGGGATCGCGAAGTCGGCGCTGCATATCGGTAACCCCGGACAACGATACGGCCTTGGCGTATCGCTCGGGATAGGTAAGCGCACATTTCAAAGCGCCATATCCTCCCATCGACAAGCCCGCAACGTATGTATGCTCTGGCTCGACATTCAACTGAAGCAGCTTGCTGCACAAATAGGGAAGCTCTTCGGTAATGAATGTAAAGTAGTCGAGTCCATACGCCATGTCTGTGTAATAGCTGCGATTAGCCTCTGGCATAATTACCGTGCAATTGTGACGCTGCGCATATTGCTCAATCGTCGTCAGCCGCTGCCATGTGCTCGCATTATCACCAGCACCATGCAGCAAATAGAGCGTACTGCTTGGCCGAATTTGCGATTCCAAGGGATAAATCACGTGAATGCTCGTGTTCATTCGCAAAACGTTCGACCCAGTTTCTATCGTTACATGCGCCATATGTAATCCCTTTCATTTTTGGATTTTTGAAATATAGTTCTGACTGCTAATAGATCATCAAACATCGACCGTTTTACATGTTCATTCGCTACTGTAATCCAGCTTTTCGTCTGCAACTAAGTGAAAATCACTCGCTGAAAACACATGATTGCGTAATATAACCAACTCTTTCGAATCGTTTCGACACAATCATAGATCTATGTTCCTGAATCTGTCAATGCTTTTTTTGATGCAATCGATCAAAGGAGTAAAATTTGAATACTCTTAATTGGCAATTACCCATTTTTTGAGATGTAAAATAAAAAGAAAGCGATTACTATAGACTCATTGACAATGCACTAGAACCAATGACATACTTGAAGTATAGATTTCACCACACATAATAGAAACGTTTCTACCCAATGATGACGCGGGTTTTACGGTTCTCATGAAGAGATTTGGATCACGTTTCTACATCGATCATCCCTGACATATACAACAATGCGTTTTGGCGAAACGGAATGTGCTCGAATTCTAATGCGCACGAAATGGTTTGGACGGATATAGAACATACCACTCACATTGAGAAAGGAGTAATGGACATGATAGAACCCTCAAGCCTGACCGAATTCGTGAATCGGATTAAGGCTGAACAATTGCAGGTCACCTCTGTGCGGGTTCGTCAGGGCGGGAAATTGATCGGAAAGTGGGATCAGAACGAAGACAGTCGGCGGTTGCAGCACTCGATCAGCAAATCGTTTACATGCATGGCCGTAGGTCTCGCCATTGAGGAAGGCAAGTTGACCCTGGACACAACGCTAGGAGATATGTTCCCGCAGTACGCTCATATGCACACGGAGCCCAATCCCCTGCTTCACCCCGCAGGCATCAAGCTGGGCGAACTGCTTCGCATGTCTTCCGGTCATGACTCTCCCCCGCTCTGGGCAGAGGAACGAGCTTCGCTGCAGGAAACGGATTGGGTCCGCTATTACATGTCTCTGCCTCTGGATAGAGTGCCAGGCGAGCGGTTCACATACAGCAGCGGAGATACCTTCATGATCTCGGCAATGGTACAGGCAGCCGTCGGACTAACGGTGCACGACTACTTGCGTCCAAGGCTGTTCGTGCCGCTTGGAATTACAGAAGAAACGTGGGATTCCTCGCCGCTTGGCGTAACGCTGGGCTGTGCCGGGCTGGCACTTACGAACGAAGAACTGAGCCGCTTCGGCCAGCTGCTTCTGCAGCAAGGAATGTGGAACGGTGTACAATTGATCCCTGCCGATTGGATTCAGCTTGCAACGAGCAAGCAGATCGGCAATGAAGGCAGCCGTGACTGGTGTCAAGGCTACGGCTATCAATTCTGGATGTGCTCCCACAATGCCTATCGGGCGGATGGCGCGCATGGACAGTTCTGTATTGTCATGCCCGATAAGGATGCCGTGATCGCCATCAATAGTCAGGAAGATCGGCTGCAGGATATTTTGGATGTGGTGTGGTCAAAGATTTGGCCGATATTGTAGCAAGTTGCATCTACATAAAGAAGCTCCCGCAAACGAGTATATTCGTTCGTGGGAGCTTTGCTATATACCAAGATTTCTTCGATCGAACTGTAGGTTGTCCTTTGTCCAATTAATTAGATACTGTTGCTTCGCTTACGTTCTCCACTTTATTTTTGCGTGTGAACAAGCGCTTTATCCAGTTCGAGAAATCATCCAAATACGTGTACATAACTGGTACCAGCAGCAGCGTAAAGATCGTCGAACAGGACAGACCGAATATTACGACAACCGCCAACGGCGCTTGCATTTCCGCGCCTTCCCCGATGCCGAGCGCAAGCGGCAGCAAGCCGAGCACCGTTGTTAACGTCGTCATGAAGATCGGGCGAATCCGGCTTGGCGCACCTTGCATGATTGCTTCATGGCGATCCAATCCGCTGCGGCGTTGGATATTGATGTAATCCACCAATATAATCGCGTTGTTGACAACGATACCCGCGAGCATAATAACACCGATAATCGCCGTTACGCTCAGCGGTGTGCCCGTAAGGAACAATCCACCAATGACCCCAATGAACGTCGTCGGCATCGCGAACATAATAATAAACGGATACAGCAGCGATTCGAATTGAACCGCCATGACGACATAGACGAGGAAGATGGAGAATACGAGTGCAATTCCAAGATCCCCGAATGCTTCCACCATATCTTCACTCGCTCCGCCCATGGAGTATGAATACCCATCTGGGAAATTCATTTTCTTCAGCGATTGTTCAATGTCCTTCGATATGCTGCCCAGATCTCTGCCCGCAATATCAGCCGTAACGTTAATTTGACGCTGCTGATTCTCGCGCTGAATCATGACAGGCCCTTGGAGCTGATTGAACTTCGCAACAGCAGACAGTGGAATTAACTGGCCATTCTGCGATTGAATCGTTAAAGCATTCAATGCAGCGATACTGTTGCGTTCTTCCTCCGGCATTATGACTCTCACATTATATTCATTGCCGTCTTCCCGATATTGGGTAGCCATCTGCCCATTCATGGCAAGCGAAATCTCGCTCAAAATTTGCTGATAGGAGATGCCATAGGAAGCGGCCAAGCTGCGATCGACAGTAATGTTCAACTCTGCATTGCCTTCCGCTGCGGAAGACTCTGCATTGTATACCCCTTGTACGTCAGAGATCATCCACACCACTTGATTCGCAACTTCCTCCAATACCTTCTGATCCTGGCCATTCAGCTTGATGTGAATCGGAGCGCCTGCACTAAATCCTGACTCCTGTGCAGATACGGTAATGTCTGCGCCTGCAATATTGCCTGTCGCATCCGTTAATTTCTGCATCAGTTCTTTGGTCTTGATATCCCGCTCCGAAGCGCGAACGAGTTGAACGGTGAACGTAGCAGAATTCGTTCCGCCTCCGCCGAATCCTCCACCGCCGCCAATCGATTGCGAGGCCGTCTCAATGATGCCCTCATAAGGCTTGAGCAGGGCTGCCACTTCGTCAGCGGTCTTCTTCGTCTCTTCCAGACTTGTGCCGCTTGGCGTCTGAACCTTGATCTGAATTTGCCCTTGATCCCCGCCAGGCATGAATTCCATGCCAATGAACGGTACGAGGAAGAAGCTCCCTACAAGTAAAGCAATCGTGGCAAACACCGTCGTTTTACGATGTCCGAGCGCCCATTTCAATATCTTTTTATACCCTGCAACAAACCCGCCGAAGAAGCGCATATACCAGCCCTTCTTCTCCTGCTGCATGATCTTCTTCTCGGATACGATCTTTGACGCCAGCATCGGAATGAGCGTAATCGCCACAACAAGCGATGCAATAAGCGAGAAGCAGACCGTCAGCGCGAGCGGCCGGAAGATATCGGCAGTCAAGCCTTGAATGAACACGATCGGCAGGAACACGACGAGTGTTGTCATTGTTGAGGCGATTACCGCAGAAGCGAGCTCAGATGCCCCCTTCACGGCCGCCTCCTTCATGGACATGCCCTGCTGCCTGTAGGTAAATATATTTTCCAATATAACGATAGAGTTATCGACCATCATCCCGATGCCGAGCGCAAGCCCGCCCATCGAAATGATATTGAGCGTCTGCCCCGTGAAATACATGAGCGTAAACGTCGAAATAATCGCAATCGGCATGGACAGCGCGATAACGAAGGTCGAGCGTACACTGCGCAAGAAAAGCAGCAGGATCACGACAGCTAATGCACCGCCGCTCATCATATTGCCGATGACGCTGTCGATCGATTGACGAATGAAGGTCGACGTATCGGACACTTTCTTCAATTCAATGCCTTGCGGCAATACGTCCTTCATCTTGCTAAGTCCCTTGTCGATGTTATCCGCAACCGCTACGGTATTCGCATCCGATTGCTTCTGTACCGACAGAACGAGGGCAGGGCTGCCATCTACTAACGTCAGCGAGGTTTGCTTCTTGAACGTATCCTTGACGACAGCTACATCACTAACTTGTATTTGTCCCCCACGCGGCAAATGAATGATAGTCTGCTTGATGTCATCTACGGAACCGTATTCGCCCTTCACCCGGATTTGCAGATCCTGCACACCTTTCGGTACAGAGCCCGCTGCCTGAGATTTATTTTCTGCGTTGATCGCCTGCACCACTTGAGATGGCGTAATGCCGTACCGCGACAGGCTTGCACGATTCAGCTCAACGAGTATTTCGCGTGTTTTGCCCCCAGCAACAGAGACAGATGCAACTCCACGTTCTCGTTCCAAGGATGGAATGATGGTCTTGTCCGCATATTCTTGAAGCTTCTCTGGAGATGCGCCCGTCAAGCCAAGTGTAATGATCGGCATCTGATTCGGATCGAACCGAAGCACGGTCGGATCGTTGGCATCATCGGGAAGCATTCCCTTCACTTGATCGACCTTCTCCCGGACATCGATCAGGGCGTTGTCCATATTCGTGCCGGTCTTGAATTGCAGCATGACCAGCGAGGAATTCGCCTGTGACTGAGACGATAGGGTGTCAATCCCTTGAATCGTGCTCAGAGAAGACTCCAGCGGTCTGGAGATCAGCTTCTCAATTTCCTCTGGAGCCGCCCCTTGATAGGAGGTTGCGACTACAGCAATCGGCACATCGATTTTCGGGAAAAGGTCGATTGCAAGACTGCGCAGACTGAACAAGCCCAGTGCTAGAATCGCCAGCACGAGCATCATTACGCCGATAGGACGCTTAACGGAGACGTCGATTACTTTCACGTTAGCGTGCCCCCTCGACAATTTTGACTTTATTGCCGCTTGTCAGAGTCAGTTGTCCTTTGACAACAACCTGATCATTCGGCTGAAGATTTCCCTTCACCGCCGTCAGCTTGGATTGCGCCTCAAGCACCTCTACCGCTTCCTCGGCAGCTTGTCCATCGCGAATGACGAATACATGTGAGGTGCCATTCTTCTCAACGATTGCTTCTGTCGGCACGAGCAAAGCATCCTTCAGAACTTGCTGATCAACCAAGAATTTGGCCGTCATGCCTGGCTTAATCTCGTCCTTCTTGTTCTCAGCCTGTGTTTCCAGTGCGTAAAATCCAGATTCGTTCGCCACAGGAGACAAGAATGTAATGTGCGCATTCATGGTTTTGCCGAGATCCGGCAGCTCCACCTTGACTTCCTTCCGATTCTGCAGAAGCAGCATCTGATTAGCGCTCACATTTGCCGTGAACTTGATCGGGTTGGTTGACACGATCGTGAACAACGGCGAAGTGCCTGCCGCAAGCTCGCCTTGCTCTGCCGCTACACGCACCACCTGACCACTGATTGGCGCCTTGATAGACGCGTCTGCTTTGCGGTTGCTCGCTTGCTGAATACGGAGCTCGGCCTGTTCGATACTGCGCTTCGCCTGATCCAACTCAAGCTCGGATGCCTGAGCATTGTGCAGCGTTTTATATTGATCCTGCGCTTGTTCCAATCCTAATTGCTCCAAGCGCAGCTGGATGTCCAGATCGTCTGCCTTCACGCTCGCCAGAGTCTCGCCTTTGCTGACGGTGTCACCCTTTTTCACATTCACACTTCTTAGTTCCCCGCTCAACTTCGGAATCACCTCAACGGATCGGCTTGCACTCGCCGTGCCAATTATTTCACTGGTCTGATTTAGCGCCCCCTTCTGCACGGCCGCCACCTGAACAGGCGTCTCCTTCTCCTGTGCTCCCTGCATTGGCTGTTCTGCCTCCGGACTTCCGCATCCTGTTGCGGCTCCGAGCATAAGCAGAATGCTCCCCATAATCAGCCAACGTCTTCTCACTGCCATAATCGTCCCACTCCCCTTTTGTCTATTATTTATGAAATAATCCCCCTAGCATTTCAGCGCAGCCTACTTACTAAAGTTCTAGTTATATGGTTTAGACGTAAAATATCAGCTGCTCCCCTTATGATAACACGAGAATGAACCACGGGTCATTCCATAGTGTAGATAAAGATGTGAAGATTTATATGATTAAAAGATTTAACTATGGTTTCTTCCAAATAGATGATGTTAATCAACACTTATTACACACGTACAACAAAATCAAGTAACTATCATGCGAGTTGAATAATGGATACAATTCTATTCTCTCAGTCATTAGAGCCCTCAATATTGGATAGGATTTAAATTCATTTTCATAAAATAGGGTTATTTGTTAAGGGAAATAAGAAGAACCCCAAATGAATGTTAATTACTCATCTGGGGTAAAAACTATGATTCATTTTTATATATGACGGATTGTCAAGTTAAGTGCGACAGTTCATCCATGAAAGCTTCGTGAGCAGACATCCAACCGAGACATTTACGGGGACGATTATTAATGAGAGAGATAGCCTTGGCCAAATCTTCATCGGTGACCAAAGCAAAATCATGG
>Ga0209566_100397_pt1 | contig 34850 bp, 40 predicted proteins | sample Araplavi_mTSA_r2_2_FD_184287 | JGI IMG/M metagenome (GOLD analysis project Ga0209566, IMG submission 184287) | Arabidopsis root microbial communities from North Carolina, USA - plate scrape CL_Cvi_mTSA_r2 (SPAdes) (version 2) | ecosystem: Host-associated > Plants > Roots > Endosphere | place...
CTTCTCGAAGGCGATCTGCTTCCGATGGAGAAGAACGAGATCGTGCCGGGCGGGGGCGAGATCGTGAACGGCGTCGAGTTCAACACGGACGGTCGACGCGTTGCGTATCACCTGCTGCAGCGTCATCCCGGCGAGTACGGGCGTGCATCGACTGCCAACATGCAGACCGTGCGCGTGCCGGCCGACGAGATCGCGCACGTTTTTCTCGCGCTGCGGCCCGGCCAGGTGCGCGGGGTTCCGGAGCTGTCGACGGTGCTGCTGCGGCTCAAGTCGCTGGACAACTTCGACGATGCGGTGCTGTTCCGGCAGGAGGTCAGCAACCTCTTCGCCGGGTTCATCACGAAGCCGCCGGCCGAGCCGGGTTTTCCGGGAGATCCAGTGACGGGCGGTGAAATGCAATACGACGTCGACGGCTTCTCGCCGGTCGTGTCGCTCGAACCGGGGAGCATGCAGGAGCTGGCTCCGGGTGAAAGCGTCACGTTTGCAGAGCCGCCGGGCGCAGGGACCGACTACGGGCCGTTCATGCGTCAGCAACTGATGGCGGCTGCGGCTTCGGTCGGCATGCCGTACGAAGTAATGACGGGCGATCTGCGCGACGTGAGCGATCGCGTACTGCGGGTGATCTTGAACGAGTTCCGTCGTTCGATCGAGCAGATCCAGTGGAACGTGTTCATCCACCAGTTTTGCCGGAAGGTCTGGCGTTGGTGGGTCGACGCTTGCGCGCTGTCGGGCGCGATGACGATGCCGGACTACTACCGACGCCGTCGCGACTATCTGCGGGTGCGGTGGGTGCCACAGGGCTGGCCGTATATCCATCCGGTGCAGGACGTCACGGCGAAGCGAATGGAGATCCGCTCCGGTCTGGCGAGTCGGACGGGGGCGGTGTTGTCGCGTGGTGATGATCCGGAGCAGGTCGACCGGGAGAACGCGGACGATCTCGCACGCGAGCGTCGGCTCGGGATTCGATATGACACGCTCGATCCGGTTGACGGAGCGGGCGATCTTTCTAATGGGGATGGCGAATGAAAGGGAAGAAGCGGTGGTGGGACATCCGCGCGCAAGCGAACGCGGCGGGCGGGAGCGAGGTCGAGATCCGGATTTACGGCGACATCGGATTCTGGGGCACCGATGCCGATCTGTTTGCCGCGAAGCTCGACGAGGTGGCGGCAACCGCGACATCGATCGTCGTCGCGATCAACTCGATGGGTGGCGACGTGTTCGACGCGTTCGCAATCTATAACGCGGTGCGTCGGTATGCCGGCAAGGTGAAGGGGCGCGTCGACGGCGTCGCCGCGTCAGCAGCGTCGTTGATCCTGATGGCTTGCGACACGATCGAGATGCCGTCGAACGCGCGGCTGATGATTCACAACCCGCACACTGTCGCGGCCGGCGAGGCGGGCGATCTGCGCAAGCTCGCTGATCTGCTGGAAAGCATGTCGGACAGCATGTTGGCGGCCTACGTCGAGCGCAGCGGCCGGACCGAAGAGGAGGTCCGCGCGATCATGGACGCCGAGACCTGGCTCACGGCCGCGCAAGCGAAGGAGCAAGGCTTCTGCGATGCGATCGTAGACCCGATCCGCATCGCCGCATACGCGGGCGCTGCGCGGCTCGCTGCGCGCTACGCGGCGGTGCCGGCCGAAATCGTGGCGGTGCTGGAGGGCGACGGCGAGGTGCCGCCGGTCAATTCGCCGGCCGATCCTTCGTCGCAGCCGCCGGCAGCACCGGACGTCACGGCGCTGGCGGCGCATGTGTACGCGACGTGTCGCGACGCTCGCATCGAGCACTGCGCCGAAGGCATCGTGCTGGCGACCGGCCTGCGCGATCGCGCGACTGTCGACGCGGCGATCCGCAACGCACAAGACATTGCGGGTATCTGTCTGGCCGCGAGCCTGACCGAGCTGACGGCCGGCTTTATCTCGGATGGTCTGTCGCCGGATCAGGTCCGAGCGCGGCTCTTCGAGCGCGTGACGGCCTCGCAGAAGCCGATCAACCATCGTGCTGCCCCGGTTGCGTCGCAAGACGCGCCCGTGGTCGCGAATGCGCCGCGTGCGGCGTCCATCTACGCGGCTCGCAAGAGCGGCAAGTAACTTTGACGTAACCCGAGGAGGGGAAAACTCATGTCGAACTGGAAAGTACAGGCCGCTCTGACGGCGGAATTTCTCGTGTCGGAGGGCAACGGCCAGATCTCACGCGAGCGGATCGTCGTGAAGGCAGGCGCTGCACTGCCGGCCGGGCAGGTGCTCGGCGTAACCAGTACCGGCGAATACGCGCCGTACGACAACGCCGCGAACGACGGTTCCGAAGTCGCAGCAGCCGTGCTCTATGCGCCGCTGGCGGCGTCCGACGCGTCGCGTCGGGCGACGGGGATCGTCCGGCTCGCCGAAGTCGCGGGCGGGCTGCTCACGGGTCTCGATGCCGCAGGTCGTGGCGATCTCGCCGAGCGACACGTGATCGTCCGCTGATCGCGACACACCCCATTCAAGGCCACGCCGACCGCGTGGCCTTTTTTGTATCCATTTCAAATCGGAGGTTGTATGGCGGATATCGCCCTGTTTCAAGACGATGCGTTCTCGCTGTCGTCCCTGAGTGCCGCGATCAACGATCAGCCGTATGTTCCCGGCCGGATCGGCACACTCGGCCTGTTCGAAGAGGACGGCATCACGACGACGACGATCCAGATCGAGCGCGACGGCGACACGCTCGCACTCGTCGCGGCTGGCGAGCGCGGTTCGCCGGCAGGCGTTGTCGTCGGCAGCAAGCGCAAGATGATCCCGTTCAATACGGTGCATCTGCCGCAGCGCGCAGTGATCAAGGCGGACGAGATCCAGAATTTGCGCGCATTCGGTTCCGAGACCGAGCTGGAGGCGCTGCAGACCGTCGTGAATCGCCGGCTCGCGAAGATGCGCCGCCAGCTCGACGCGACGCACGAATTCCATCGTATCGGCGCGATCAAGGGCGCTGTTCTGGATGCGGACGGCAAGACGGTGCTGATCGACCTGCTCCAGTATTTCGGCATCGAGCAGACGGTGATCCCGTTCGACCTGGGCAAGGCCGACACCGAGATCCGCGTGAAGTGCGTCGAGGTGCAGGACGCGATCGAAGATGCGCTGGGCGCGACGACGTACACGGGCGTGCGCGTACTCTGCGGCCGGTCGTTCTGGAATAAGCTGATCGTCGCGAAGACCGTGAAGGAGACGTACCTCGCGACGGCGATGGCAGCATCGCTGCGCGGAGACGCGCGCGATGCGTTCGACTTCGGCGGTTGCACGTTCGAGCGCTATCGCGGCCGCGTCGGCGATGTTGGCTACGTCGCGGACGACGAAGCGCACGCGATTCCCGAAGGTGTGCCGGACCTGTTCATCACGCGCTTCGCGCCGGCCGACTACGTCGAGGCGGTGAACACGACGGGCATTCCGTACTACGCGAAGCAGGAACTGATGGACTTCGGCAAGGGCGTCGAGATCGAGGCGCAGTCGAACCCGATCCACCTGTGCACGCGCCCGAAGGCGCTGGTCAAGCTCAAGGCGTGACATGGCGTTCCGGGATCTGATGGTCGACGTCGATACGGCCGTGAAGCGAGACCTGTCGGACGAGGTCAAGATCGATGGCAAGCCGCTGCAAGGCATGGTCAAGGCGCCGTGGCTCGGCCCTGATCTCGGAACGCAACGCACGCAGCTCGTTGCGCCGATCCTCGACATCACGGACGACGACGCGGCACGCGTGCGTGAGGGCAGCATCGTCGAAGCGGGTGGCGAGCGGTTCCGTGTCTTCGAAATTCACCCGACCGGCACGGGCTGGACAATCCTGATTCTGAGGTGACGATGGATCTGCTGAAGGTCGAGATCGACGTACGGGGGGCGCTCGAAGCGCTCGCGGGCCTGCCGCCTGCAGCAATGCAGGCGGCATGGCGTCGGACGCTGCGCAAGACAGGCGCGTGGATTCGTAGTCAGACGGCGAAAGAGGTAAGCGGCGCGACGGGCATTCAGCAGAAGCTGCTGCGGCAGCGGATGTACTTCTTCATGCGCTCGCTCGACACGGGCAAGGTGTGGCTCGGGTTGAACCCGCTCGAGGCGCATCGGCTCGGCGCGGTTCGGCGCACGAAGAAGGGGATGCGTGCCGGCAAGTCGCTGTTCGAGGGCGCGTGGCGCAAGACCAAGGCGCAGCCGGACGGCGCGATCTACCGTCGCACCGGAAAGGCGCGAACGCCGTTCGAAGTGGTGACGGTCGAATGGTCGCAGACCGGCGATCCGGCATTTCGACGCGCTGCGCGTGTGTGCGAGGCGCGGCTGATGACGGTGCTGCGGCAAGAGGTCAACTACGAAATCCAGAAGGCGGCGAATCGTGCTCGATAACCTGAAACAACTTCACGACGGCATCGAGGCCGGCCTGCGTGCGCGCTTGCCCGATCTCGAACGTATCCACGCGTACCCGAAGATCGGCAAGTCAATCGAAACGCCGTTCGTCGCGGTCGAGCTGGCGGAGCTGGAGCCGGGGCACGACGACGGAACGGGCCGGGTGCCGCTGATCGCGCGGATGCAGGCCCGCGTGATCGTCGACCCGCTGGTGGAGGATGCCGAGGTCCAGGTGCGCGAGTTGTCCGCGCGCGTGCTGCAAACGGTGCACGGGGCGACGTGGGGGCTGCCGATGACGCCCGGCAAACAGGTCGGATCGGCGGGCGAAGATCCGTTCCGGCCCGAACTGGATACGTATCTCGTTTGGCTCGTCGAGTGGGTGCACGAATTTGACCTGGGCGACGCGTACGAACCGCCGACGAAGGGGCGTGCGGTGTTGTGGGGTGTCGATCCGGAGACGGGCCCGGGGCACGAAGACCATTACTGGAATCCGGTGGAGCAGGGAGCGGGGTGACGTGTGAGCGACTTCGAGCTTGGCGAGATGGATCGCCGCATGGCGTGCCTGACGCAGACTGCGGTCGTGGAGGCGATCACGTACGATCCGCCGCGCGTGAAAGTGCGTGTCGGCGATTGGGTCAGCGACTGGCTCAAATGGCAGGCCGGTGCCGCCGGCAAGGTTCGGCATTGGCGTCCGCCGTCCGTTGACGAGGAGGTTGCCCTGTGGGCACCGTCCGGCGATCTCGCGGGTGCCTTCGTCGCGCCCGGCTACTACACAGAGCAGCACGGCGGGTCTGGACGATCGAGTCCCGACGAGACCGCCACCGACTTCCCGGACGGTGCGTACGAGCAGTACAACCATGCGAGCCATGAATACGTGCTGTCAGTGCCAGCCGGTGGTCGGATCGTGTTCCGCATCGGCGGGACTGAGTTCGAGCTGAAGGCGGACGGCGCGACGCTGCGCAGTGCGAAGCTGCTGGCAGACGTTCCGAATTCGACGTTCACGGGTAACACGACGACCGAGAAAATGCTCACGTTCAACGGCGGCATGCAGGGCAAGCCGGGCGAGGGCGGGGGTGTCGCGATGAAGATCGCTGGCAGTGCGGACTATACAGGTGACGTTACGGCGGGCGGTAAGTCGCTCACGAAGCACAGGCACCGTGAGCAGGGCGACGGCGAGCTGGTCGGTCCGCCAGTGTGAGCACAGCAAAGTAACTTTTGACCCCGCCCGTGCGGGGTTTTTCGTTTGTGGGGGTGGTGATGGCGAAAGACACACAGCAAGGCGGGGCGGTGGCACCCGTGACATTCATCGATACCGAGTTCCGCAGCCGCGTGATCGTGTTTCCGGACGGCTCGCACGTTGCCGTGCTGGCCGGCAAAACGGAAGTGACGGAGCCTGAGCATATCGCCTATCTCGAATCGCGCGAGTGCTTCAAGCGCATCCCGACGAAGGCGCAGTGATGGTCGCGCTGGTCGGTATGTGTCGCCGTACGGGCCGACTGATCGGCGGTCTGGATCATCTTGTGCAGAGCATCGCGGACATTCTCAGCACGCGCAAGGGAACCCGCCGCGAGCGGCCCGATTACGGCTCGGATCTCCCTGCGATGGTTGACCTGCCCGTCACGCGCGGATGGATCTCGGCCGCACAGGCGGAAGCCGCGCGCGCGATCGGTCGTTGGGAGCCGCGCATTGCGCTGGATAGCGTGAAGGCGCTCTCTGTCGTGGACGGCAAAGTAACTTTTCGGATCGCCGGCCAATACAACGGCGACGATGTTGTATTCGAGGTGACGATATGACAGTGATCGATCTGTCGGCGCTTGATCCACCGGATCTCGTCGAAACACTCGACTTCGAGGAGGTGTATCAGCGCAAGCTCGAACACTTCAAGAGCATCTATCCGGATTGGACGGCTGCGCTGGAATCCGATCCGGTCGTCAAGTTGATCGAGCTGGCAGCGTACGACGACATACGGTTTCGGGCGCGTGTCAACGATGCAGCCCGAGCCGTGTTGCTGGCTTACTCGACGGGCGCGGATCTTGAACACCTCGCGGTGCTCTGGAATTTGCAGCGGGAGACAGTCGATCCCGGTGATCCGGAGGCGCATCCGCCTGTCCCCGCGACAGTCGAGCGCGACGAGCGGCTTCGATTGCGTACGCAGATGGGTATCGAGCGTTCGTCAACGGCGGGGCCATTCGGTGCATATCGGTCGATGGCGATGGATGCATCGCCGGATGTCGCCGATGTGCGAGTCGATCGACCGGAGGGCGGTGTCGTTCGCGTCGTGGTGAAGTCGTACTCGAACGGTGGCGTTGCCAGTTCCGCGTTGCTCGACACGGTCCGCCGAGCGCTGTCTCCCGAAGACCGTCGGCCGCTCAATGACACGCTGCTCGTTGTGCCGGCCCGGCCGGTCGAATACTCGATCGTCGCCGACGTGTACATCGGGCGCGGGCCAGATCCGGGCGTCGTGCTTGCTGCGCGACGGCAGGATCTCGATATCGCAGTCGCTGCAGGCGAAGCGCTACGGGTTGGCATGCCTCGCTCGGCGGTAACCGGGGCGCTGCATCCCAAAGCGTCGGGTGTCGTGCGTGTCGATCTGAAGGCCCCTATGGCTGACGTGGTGTGTGCGATCGATCAGTTCGCCCGGTGTACATCGATCGTGCTGAATCCGAAGGTGAACGATGACGACTGAAGCACTACTGCCGACGAACCAGACGAGTCTAGAAGCGGCGCTCGCGCAGGTGATGCGGCCGTCTGTCGATCCGAACGTGATCCGCACCCTCTGGGATGCGGATCGCTGCCCGGCCGCTTTCCTGCCGTGGCTCGCGTGGTCGCTCGCAGTCGACGGATGGGAGCTGGCGGAGTCCGAGGAGGCGCGACGTGCGCTGATCAAGTCGTCGCTGGCGATCTATCAAAAGAAGGGCACGCCGTGGGCGATCCGCGAGATCGTTCGTCGTCTCGGGTTCGGCGAGATCGACATTCAGGAGGGGCGGCAGATCAAGCGGCGAGACGGTTCGGCGAAGCGCGACGGTCGATATCTGCACGGCGGGTCGACTGCATGGGCCGAGTACATCGTGAAGCTGCGGCGGCCGGTGACGCGAGATCAGGGCGAGAACCTGAAGCGGGCGATCGAGCGTTATGCGCCGGCTCGTAGCCGGCTCGCGTGGCTCGATTTTTCTGAGGTTGCGATCCGACACAACGGTGTCGCGACGCGCAATGGTCAATTTACGCGAGGGGTGATCGGTACATGGCCAATCTGAAAGAAGAAAGTAAGTGGGAGGAAGGGGTCTACCAGTTCGAAACGTCGGACCCCGTGCAAGGTGGTCCTGACGGGATCGACAACGTGCCGACAAAGCAACTTGCGAATCGGACGCGGCACCTCAAAGACCGGGCGGACGGCAACGACAAGCGTGTCGGCGAAGTCAGTGCGCAGGTCGAAGCGCTCGGCAAGCGAACCGACGCACTCGGTAACGACAAGCTGCCGTACACGGGCGGCACGTTGAAGGGTGTGCTTCGGGGGAAGGTCGGCGCAATCACGCCGAACAACACAAACAACGCTGGTTTCGGGTTTGACAACGATCCGGACACGGGCATGTTTTCGCCGAGCGACGGATACCTTCAGATCGGCGCACAAGGTGTTTCGCACCTGGAGATTCAGGGCAATAACTGCTTTGTTGGGCCGGCCGCCGCAAATGGTTGGCTTGCGCTGATCGCGGGCGGTGCCGAGCGGATGCGCGTCACTCGCGAGGGTCGTGTGCTTCTGGGGACGACGGCTGACAACGGGCGTGAAGGCTTTCAAGTCGCGTATCGGACGTCGTTTGCGAATGGCGTCCGTTCTAGCGGGATGGACCTTGACGACACACTCGGGGGGCAGTACCGAGCGACGTCGGCGAACTACGGTGTCATGCTGCGCAACGACGACCGAGACTGCTACTTGCTTCAGACCAAGAAAGGCGATCCGCTCGGACCGTGGAACGATTACCGGCCGATCTTGTGGAATCTCGAAAGCGGCTTTTTGCGGCTCGACGACACGGGGCGCGGAACGTCAATCGGCGGGTCGGTCGAAATGCGTGGAGACCTTACGTTGAAGCCTTCGTGGGGCGAAGGCCGACTACGCTTCGGGGCTACTGATGGCTACTTCTACGCGAACGCAGACAATGTAGGCTGGTATTCGGCGACGAAAGGATCGTTTCAGTATTTCTATGGCAATCGAACATTTCGAATTGACGGAGCACCGGTCTTTCACACGGGCAATCTGACGCCGCTCGACCTGAACAACGGAGGGACGCTCAAAGGTGCGCTCTGGCTTGCCGCCGGCGCTCGGATTTTCCTCTCGGAAGGCACGCCGCAGAATCCGTCGTTGACTTTCGACAAGGACGGTACTCCGGATACTGGTCTGTATCACATCGGTGACGGAGCTTTCGGCGTCACGTGTAACGGGATCGTCACAGCGCGATTCACTGCCGACAAGGGCACGATCTTTGATCGACCTGTGCAGGTGCCTACGCCCGCCGCTGGAGATAAGTCGGGAAGCGTCGCGTCGACGGCGTTTGTCGTCGATGCGATCGCGTCGGCGTCGATCGGCCAGATCATTTTCGAGGTGCGAAACAGTGTGCGGGCGGGCTGCCTGAAGCTGGACGGAGCGTTACTCAAGCGAGCCGATTATCCGCAGCTCTGGGCGTACGCTCAGGCAAGCGGTGCGCTCGCAACGGAGAAGGATTGGGCCGGTGGTTGGTGGGGGTGCTTCTCGATCGGCGACGGGGAGACGACGTTCCGCATCCCCGAGTTTCGCGGCGAAGGTGTCCGGTGTGCTGACGGCGGGCGGGGTGTTGATTCTGGTCGCGGTGTCGGCTCGTGGCAGGACAGCCAAAACCGTTCCCACTCGCACGGCGCCTCGTCAGGTGCCGCTGGAGATCACACACATACCGCTTGGACTGATGCGGCCGGCTGGCACGGACACAACATTACGCAGCAGCCTCACTCGCACGGGTTTGGTCTGGGGTCGAACGGTGCGTATTCGACGAGCACCGGGCGCGGGTACGGCATGGACAACGGCCGTGCGAACAACTTGGGAACGGATGGTGCAACGATCCCTATCGGCATCGACGGAAATGGACAGCATACGCACGCAGTCGGTATCGGCGGTGTTGGTGGTCACTCGCATGCAATCAGCGTTGCCGCTGACGGGGGCACCGAAGCACGCATGCGCAACATCGCAGTGCTTGCCATGATCCGCGCATATTAATTCGTGAGGTAGAACATGCTTTGCAATCAATACGACAGTTTGACCGGGCAGTACATCGTGAGCTTTCTTGCCGATGTCGATCCGATGAATTCCAGCCGCTATCTGGTTCCCGCGTTCTGCACGCTCGAGCCGCTGCCCGAACGTGCGCCGCGTACCTGGCCGTTCTGGCGTGCCGACAAATGGGAGATGCTGCCCGACTATCGCGGCGTGCGCCTCTATCGAACCGAGTCCGGTCTCGCGGCGGAAATTACCGTGGCAGGTGTGACGCCGGACGACGCTGGCCTGACTGAAGAGCCGCGCCCATCCGATACGCACGTATGGCGGGACGGGGCGTGGGTTGTCGACGAGAAGATCGTCGCGGATCGGGCGCGCGAGTCAGCGATGAACGACTTCTTCGCGCGGCTGGAAAAGGCCCGTCAGCAGAATCGCGGCAAGGCGGACGCTCGGATGACGGGGCGACTGTCGGATCTCGAAGAGGCGACGTTCGACGCATGGGCAGATTATCAGGTCGCGCTGGTGAACGTCGTCGAGTCGCCGACATTCCCGGCGCAGTTTGCGTGGCCGGCCGAACCTGATCCGGATGCGATTCTCGCGGCGGTTGAGGCCGAGCGTGCAGCGAAAGCGAAGCGCGAAGCGGAGGAGGCCGCGCAGCGTGCGGCTGCGGAGAAGCAGGCCGAAGAGGATCGCGCTGCGGCCGAGGCGGAAATGCAGCGTCGAGCGGAGGTGGCGGCAACAACCGACGCTGCCCCCGAGCCGGAGCAACCGAAGGCATCCGATACGTCCGTCAAAAAGTAACTTTGCCGACGTCGCATGTGTTGTTGGCGTCGTTTCGTTTCAAGCCGCTCCGATGAGCGGCTTTTTTTATTTCCGGAGATCCGCATGGCAGCGACTTCCTTTTTTCACGGCATCACGACGACGATCGTCGATAGCGGTCCGCGCACGATTGCGGTGCCGTCGTCGTCGGTGGTCGGTATGACCGACACGTACACGCCCGGTCCCGATCTGGCGCAGCCGAACGTTCCGGTGCAACTGACGAGCTACGGCGAGGCGGTGCGTGCGTTCGGCGAGAACAGCGCGATCGCGCGGGCAGCTCGCGCGATCTACGCGCAGAGCAGCGCGATTGTGATCGCGGTGGGGGTGCCCGCAGCGGCCGACGCGGCGCAGCTCACGTCGGCGATCATCGGTGGTGTGTCGGCCGGGGGCGCACGCACGGGCATGCAGGCGCTGCTCGACGCGAAGTCGCGCTTCAACGCACAACCGCGTTTGCTGGTCGCACCTGGGCATACGTCCAAGCAGCCGGTCGCGACAGCGGCCGACTCGCTCGCCGGCAAGCTTCGCGCGATGGCCGTGATCGACGGCCCGAACGTCGACGACGAGGCAGCGATCGCGTACGCGAAGAACTTCGGCAGCAAGCGCCTGTACATGGTCGACCCCGGCGCGAAGGCGTGGAACAACGCGACGAACGGCGAGATCTCGCTGCCCGCGTCGACGTACGCGGCAGGGCTGTTCTGTCAGACCGACGCGAAGATCGGCTTCTGGGCGTCGCCGTCGAACAAGGAGATCGTCGAGATCACGGGGACGGGCCGGCCGATCGAATACCTCGACGGCGACGAGACGTGCCGGGCGAACCTGCTCAACAACGCGAACATCACGACGATCATTCGCGACGGCGGGTATCGCCTCTGGGGGAACCGTACGCTGTCGGCCGATCCGAAATGGAAGTTTGTCACGCGCGTGCGCACGCTCGACATCGTCATGGATGCCGTTCAGGCCGGTCACAAGTGGGCGGTCGATCGCGGCATTACTGCGACGTACGTCAGCGACGTGACCGAAGGGCTGCACGCGTTCATGCGTGATCTGAAGCGTCAGGGCGCAGTGATCAACTTCGAGGTCTATCCGGACCCATTGCTGAACACGGCGAGCCAGCTCGAAGACGGCAAGGTGTACTGGAACATCCGATTCACGGACGTCCCGCCGGCCGAAAACCCGATTTTCCGCTTCGAGGTCACGAACCAGTGGCTGACCGAAGTGCTGGATAACCAGATCTAAGGGAGGAACGATGATTCCGGAAACTCTGCACAACTGCAACGCGTTCATCGACGGCCGCGGATATGCCGGTCGCGCAACGAGCGTTACGCCGCCCAAGCTGAAGATCAAGACGGATGACTTCCGTGCGGGCGGCATGGACGCGACCGTCAAGATCGATCAGGGCATGGAAGCGCTCGATGCGTCATTCGCGATGTCGACGATGGAATACGAGGTGCTGCGCTTCTTCGGGCTGGTCGATCAAGGTGCGTTCAACGGTGTGTTTCGCGCGGGCTTCAAGGATCGCAGCGGCAAGACGAAGGCAGTCGCCGTGTATATGCGCGGCATGCTCTATGAAGTCGATCCTGGCGAATGGAAGCCGGGCGATAAGGTCGATGCGAAATACAGTGTGTCGTGCGATTACTACAAGATGGAGATCGACGGCGCGATCGTGCATGAGATCGACGTATTCGCGTGCAAGCGCGTGATCAACGGCGTTGACCAGCTCGCCGACATGCGTAAGGCGCTCGGCATGTAATCGCCTCGTCGACTTCACTCGACGGACACGCAGCAAAGCTACTTTGTTCAATCAATGGCGAGCCGATGGCTCGCCATTTTTCATTTCAGGAATCGCAATGGAAAAGGTCACGGTCTCGCTCACCTATCCGATCAAACTCAATGGCGTCGAATGCGACAAATTCACGATGCGCCGGCCGAAGGTGCGCGACATGCGCGGTGCGCAGAAGCTCGCGCCGAACGATGCCGAACAACAGGAACTGATTCTGTTCGCCAATCTCGCCGAGGTCTCCCCCGACGACCTCGAAGACATGGACATGGCCGATTACGAGCGCGTGCAGGACGCCTACTACTCCTTTCGATCCGTACGCGAAGCTGGACCGAAAGACGCTCAAGGCGCTGGCAAATCGGCTGGTGCGTGAATACGGCATGTCGCCGACGTCGATCGATGAGATGACGGTCGACGACATGCTCTGGTGGTTGACGGATTGAGGGGGCCGGGATGGCGAAAGACTTAGCACTTGGCATCGTGATCGGCGGGGCCGTCTCGGCGACGTTCGGCAAGGCGATCACCGACACGTCGTCGAAGATCGACGCGATGAAGAAGCGGGCGAACGACTCGCGGCTCTGGCAGCGCCAGATCGGCGAGACGATGCGCCTGCAGGACGAGTTCCGTCGCCTTCATTTGGCGGGCGACAGCGCGGCGGACGGCATTCGCCGCAAGCTCGACAGCAATCTGAAATCGCTGCGAGACGCCGGCATCGAGGTCGGTCGGCTCGATCGCGCGTATGCGCAGCTCGGACGAACCGCTCGCGGACTGGATCTGAAGGTGGCCGGACGCGAACGGCTGGCAGCCGGGCAAGAGGCCGGCCGTGGCGTGATCGGCGACGCGGTGAAGCTGACGGCAGCCGTCGCGGTGCCGGCGACGATCTCGGCGAACTATCAGGCGATCATTCGCGACATTGCGATCAAGGCCGGCATTGCGCGCACGCAGGAAGAGGCCGCGATGGCGACGCGGATCAGGCGTGACGCTGGGGCGAATGGTATCGGCCGCAACGAGCTGGCGGACGCCGTCAACCAGATGGTCGCAGCCGGCATGGATCTGGATCGCGCGCTCAACTTCGCGCCGCTGGTCGCGAAGTTCTCCATCGGCCAAGGCGCGACGACGGTCGAAACCGCGAAGATGATCCAAGCGCTGCAGCAGAACGCGGAGATCGTCGATCCGAAGCAGATGTCGAAGGCGCTTGAAGCGATCGCGTATCTCGGCAAAGAAGGGTCGTTCGAGTCGGTCGACATGGCGCGGTGGTTTCCGGTACTGCTCGCCGAGATGAAGAAGATCGGCATCACGGGGCAGGACTCGGTGACGCAGCTCGGGGCAATGCTCCAGGTGCAGATGAAGACCGCCGGCAGCTCGGACGAGGCCGCGAACAACCTGAAGAACTGGTTTTCGAAGATCGGTTCGGGCGAGACCGAACGCAACTACGCGAAGGCCGGTGTCGATTATCAGGCCAAGATGCGCGAGGCGATCGGAAAGGGCTGGTCGACGCTGGAGGCGTCTTTCGTGCTCGCCCGCGCGTACATCGAGCGTGTCGACCCTGCCAAGGCGAAGCAGCTCGCAGCTGCGGCGAAGCAGTTCAATTCGGAGATGGACCCCGCCAAGCGTCAGGCGCAGATGGCCGCGTTCGCCGAGACGATGAAGACCGGCGACCTGTTCAATGACATGCAGGTCAAGGCGGCGCTGACGGCATATATGCAAAACGCCGAGCTGTATTCGAACCTGAAGCGCAACGCGCAGCAGGCGAGCGGCGAGATCCAGAAGGATCTGGAGGCACGTCGCGAGACGTCCAAACAGATCTGGAGCGAGGTCGGGCAGCGATGGGACGACGCGATGCGCAGCATTGGCGACGCCCTACGGCCGATCACGGATCGGGTTGGCGAGGCGGCGAAGGGGGCCGGGAGCGGTATTCAGTCCGCAGCAGACAGTGCCCCGAAGGCGACGGCCGCTGTCGTCGGCATCGCCGGCACGGTGCTCGCTGTGCGCGGAGCAAAGGCACTTTGGGGGATCGGTCGCGGCTTGTTCGATATCGCGCGCGGGACGGTGCTGGCGCGTGGTGGTCGAGGGGGGGCAGGGCGTGCCGGTGGTGCGGGTGGCGTCGTCGGGCGCGCGCTGGATGCAGTCGGAGGGGCTGCGAGCGCCGCTGGTGGCGTCCAGCGCGTGTTCGTCGTGAACATGCCCGGCGGTGGCGTCGATGGTGGCGGGCTTGGCGATCTGATGGGCGGTGGGCGTGCAGGTCGAGCCGCGCGTCGCGCGGCAGCTCGGGCGGGGCGGCTCGGGAGGATCGGGCGGGTCGTCAACGCGGGACGTGCGCTCTTCGGTCGGGTTGCGCCGTGGGCAGGAAAGCTGGCCGTCGCGGGGACCGTCCTGAAGTTCGGCCTTGCGGCTCGCGAAGCGTACGCCGTCGCGTCGAGCACCGATACGAACGATCGGAAGGCCACGCGGTTCGCGGGCATCGCCGGCAGTCTCGCGGGTGGCGTGATCGGCGCGAAGGTCGGGGCGACGATCGGAGCGCTCGGCGGGCCGATCGGATCGGCGGTCGTCGGCGTGCTTGGCGGGGCACTCGGGACGTTTGTAGGCGACAAGGCACTGAGCGCCATCGCGAGCAAGTTTCTGGGCGGGAAGAATGACGAGACGCCCGCGAATGCGGAGGCGGTCGCCAAGGCAGCGAAGGCAGCGGAAAGTCCGGCGGCAGATGCCCGGTTCGGGCCGCGTATCGATCAGACGAACACGTTCGCGCCGGTCTTCAACGTGAAGATCGAGGCGAGCGATACCGACATGGCTAACAAGTTTCTCCAACAGGTCAGTCCGCAGTTGACGCGGATGATGGAGGAGCAGCAGCGCAAGGCGAACAGTCGTACGGCAATGTTCGACGCGCCGCATATGTAAGGGAGGTGCTATGGATGTGTTTCGACAGATCTCGGGAGCAGCAACGCAGGCGGGGATCGCGACGGAGCGCGTGCGGCAGATGGTTCGCATATTCGATCGAAACCGCGCGGCGAGCATGGCGACGGTCGACATGCTGCAACGCCTCGCAACCGGCAATCTGAGCAGCGCGGCCGAGCTGCTGACAGGCGCGACGAGCGCGCTGTCGGTGGCGTCGGACCTGTTTCCGCAGGTCGGCGCTGTCGTGCGTAGCTTCAACGCGACGCAGGCGTCGCTCGGCTCGATTCTGAAAGCCGTCGACGGATCGAATTTCCCCCTTGTGCGGGCTGCCGCCGACAGCGTCAAGTCTGCATTGGGCGGGGCGTGGAATCAGTTCAACGCGGCGGTGGGTCTGAAGGACTCGGCGGTGATGGACGTGATCAAGTCGACGGGCGTCGGCTCGATGCTGTCGGGTCTGATCGACGGTGCGTCGTCGAGCACGCCGCACCTGATGTCGATGACGACGGATGCCGGCGACGCATTCCACTTCAACCTGTCGACGGCTGCTCACGACAAGTTGCGACGAGCGACGCGATATCGCGTGGCGTCCCAGGAGCGCCTGAACCGTCAGGAGGCGCTGCAGCCCGTCAGCGAAGGGGGCGAGACGATCACGCTGTCGGGCGTCGTGTTCCCGTCGCTTGGGGCCGGTACGAAGCAGATCAGCCGGCTGCGTGCCATCGGCGGCAGGATGAAGCCCGTGCAGCTCACGACGGGCGACGGCGAAGTGCTCGGCCGCTGGCTGTTGCAGGCGATCGAAGAGGAGCATGACGCGCTGCTCGCGGACGGCTTGCCGCGCAAGCAAACTTTCTCGGTGGAGTTCGGGCGCTATGGCGAAGACTTTAAGAACGTCTGACGGTGACGTGCTCGACACGCTCTGTTATCGCTTCTACGGAGCGCTACAGGGAACGGTCGAGGCCGTGTACGAAGCGAATCCGGGGCTGGCGAATCGGCCGCAGCCGTTCCCGGCCGGCGTTGAGATCCTGATGCCGGATCTCGACGCGCCACGTGCCGAGTCCGTCCAGCTCTGGACATAGTGGGGTGCGATGGAAGCGATTTTTCAGGTCGTCGCGAACGGCTCGGACGTGACGAAGGTTATTCAGGATCGCGTGCTTGAGATCCGGTCGATGGACAAACCCGGTCTAGACGCCGACGAGTGCACGATCACGCTCGACGATCGCGACGGCCGCATCGAGTTTCCGCCGAAAGGCGCGACGTTGAAGGTGTCGATCGGGTGGGAGGGACAGGGGCTGTCGATGCTCGGCGAGTACGCCGTCGACGAGGTTGGATTGCGCGGGCCGCCGGCCAGCGTCGTGATCCGGGGCAAGCCTGCGAACATGCGCGCGACGTCCAAAACGCAGCGATACGGGAGCTGGTCGAATGCGAAGCTGGCCGACATCGTCGGCGACGTCGCGCGTCGTAACAAATGGGCGGCCGCATGTGACGTCGACGTCGTCGTGCCGCGTATCGACCAGTTCGGTGAAAGCGATTTGCACTTCATCACGCGCGTGGCTCGCCAGTACGGTGCGACGGCGACGGTCAAGGCCGGCAAGCTGATCGTCTTGCCGCGCGGCGGCGGCAAGAGCGCGAGCGGCAAGCCGTTGCCGATCGTCACGCTCACGCCGGGCGACCTGCTCGACTACGACATCAACTTCCCTGATCGCGCGAGCTTCGCGGCCGTCCGCACGAAGGTGCACGACCGCAAGTCCGGGAAGAAGATCGATCTGACGATCCCGAATCCAGATGCGCCGCCAGGTGCGTCCGCGGTTCATACCGAACGCCATATGTTCGCCAGTCCAGAAGCGGCGAAGGCCGGCGCAACGTCGCGTATGGCGACGCTCAACCGGCACACGTCGACGAGCAGGCTGACAATGCGCGGCCGCGCAGATCTGTCGGCGGAAAAGACGATCGCGCTGAAAGGGTTCAAGACCGGTGTAGACGGCGAATTCCTGATCGAGTCGGTCGAACACACGTTCGCGTCGCGCGGATGGATCACGGTCGTGACTTTGAACGGAGGGAACAAGGGGAAAGCGAAGGTCGGGCACAAGAAGAAGTCGGGCAAGAAAATCACTCTGGTGGTGCCGGCGCCGCAGTAACGCGTTACGCACTGAATTTGCAGGCCGCTCACGGGCAACCGGGGCGGCCTTTCTTTTTATCGGGCAAGGGGAACCGATGCAAGACCACGAAAAAACGATTCTGGAGCTGATCGTCATGGGCGGATTGATCGGCATCGCGAAGGTGTTGGTTGGTAGCGAGCCGTTGTCGTTTCGGCTGGTTGTCGGCCGGGCCGTATTGGGATCGGCAACGTCGATGGTGGCCGGGCTCGCGCTGCTGCAGATCCCGGATCTGCCGCCGATCGCGCTGCTCGGTCTGGGGAGTGCGCTCGGCATTGTGGGGTCGCAGTACCTCGAAGTGCTGCTGCGCCGGAATGCAAAACGTGTGTTTGGAGGGAAGTGACGATGGCACGAATCAGTGTTGCAGCCGCAGGGGGAAAGAACCGGGTGGCGTTTCTCGACACCATCGCGGTAAGCGAGATCGGCTCGCCGCTGCTCGCGAAGTCGGACGATGGTTACAACGTCCTGGTCGGTGCGACGGCATCGCGTCCGCTGCTGTTTGCGAGCTATGCCGCACATCCGAACGTGCTCAATCGCCAGATCCGCGTGCCGTCGACAGCGGCGGGCCGCTACCAGATCCTCACGCGCTGGTGGCGGATCTATCAGGCGCAGATGAGGCTGCCCGACTTCGGGCCGGTGTCGCAGGATCGGTACGCGCTGCAGCAGCTGCGCGAGCACGGCGCATTGTCGTTGATCGATGCTGGCCGGTTTTGCGAAGCCATCGCCAAGGTGTCGAATGTATGGGCCAGTCTGCCGGGGGCGGGATACGGCCAGCACGAAAACGACATCGAGAAATTGCTGGCGGCGTATCGCGCGGCCGGCGGGGAGGTGATCGCATGACGTGGATCGACCCGCGCATTTGGCTGCTCGTCGTTGCCGGCGTCATTGCCGGCGCTGCCTGCGGCTACTTCGAGGGACATCGCGACGCCGATCAATCCGCGAAGGTGGCGGATCAGATGCGGCAGATCGATGACCTGACGAACGAACGTAACGAATTTCGCCGCCGGTTGGCGGCACAACAGGAGATCGCAACTGATGCTGCGAAAGAACGTGATCAGGCGGCCGCTGATGCTGCTGTTGCCGGTGCTGCTGCTGACGGGCTGCGCAGGCAAGTCGCGGCACTCGTCGCCGACGTCCGGCGTGCCGGCGCTGCGGCCGGAAGCCCGGCAACCGGCGACGCCCTCGATCTGCTCGCCGACGTGTTCGGCCGGGCTGACGAGCGCGCGGGAGAGCTGGCAAAGATCGCTGACGAGCGGGGCACTGCCGGCCGGCAGTGCGAGCGCAGTTACGACGCGTTGATCGGCGAAGCGCAAAGCAACTTGCCGCAGTAGCGCGGCGCTCGGGGCCGGGCGGCCTCGAAAGAAACAGGGCGACCGGAGGACGTGCAGCAACACGTCTCCCGGTCGCCTTTCCACTGTCTACGCCAGTGAATCAGCCAAGGCCCTGCTACCTACCGGTAGGCGGGCCGGATTCTACACCAAGTTTTAAAACGGCTTTCACAATGGCAAAACCCATCATTCCTTGGATCGGCGGTAAGCGCCGTCTTGCAGATCACCTGATCCCGCGTTTCCCGGCACACGATTGCTATGTCGAAGTATTCGCCGGCGGGGCCGCGCTGTACTTCATGCGTCCGCCGGCGAAGGTCGAGGTAGTCAACGATATCAACGGAGAACTGATCAATTTGTATCGCGTCGTGCAGCATCATGTCGATGAGTTCGTGCGCCAGTTCAATTGGGCGTTCACGAGCCGCGATCTGTTCGGCTGGTTAAAGCAGACGATCCCGGAAACGCTCACCGATATCCAGCGTGCTGCACGCTTCTACTACCTGCAGAAAAGTTGCTTTGGCGGGAAACTTGAAGGGCAGACGTTCGGATCGAAAACGCTGGCCGCGCCGGGATTGAATCCCATTCGACTGAAGGAGGAGCTATCTGTCGCGCATCAGCGGTTGGCGAATGCCTTCATCGAGCGCTTGGACTGGGCAGTGTGCATCGATCGATATGATCGGCCGCACACGCTGTTCTATCTCGATCCGCCGTATTACGAAACTGAGGGGTACGGTGTGCCGTTCCCGTTCGCGGAGTACGAAAAGATGGCCGAGCGGCTACGTCGTCTCAAAGGTCGCGCGATTGTGAGTCTCAATGATCACCCAGACATTCGACGCGTGTTCGAAGGGTTTTACATCGAAACCGTGCCGATCCAGTACACGGTTGGGGTTGAGGCTGTCGATCGCAACGAGTTGATCATTTTCAGTTGGGACGACGCAGCGCAGCCGGTAGGATTGTTCTAACTGAGGATGCCGGCGCAATTGCGCCGGCATCGTATTCCCTCATAGGCTGGCAGCCTTAATCGAAGCGAGCGCCATCGATCATGCGGCGGAGCTGGTCGAGCGCGAACGAATCGGGGTAGCCGTTCTTCTTCAGCTCTAGCTCGGCCGCGCAGACCATTTTCTCCATGAGTCGCAGCGTTCGGCGGACGTGCACGACTTCCAGCACGAAGCGCTGTTCGAGCGTTAGCGAGCGATGTTTCTTGAAGTTGGCGGCGCTCCACGCGTCGCGCAACTCCTCCCATGTCAGGCGTTGAAACTCAGGCAGCTTTGTTGCCTTGTCGGAGCCCGGATCAGGTTCGCCGGGGACGTCGTAAAGCCTGCATTTCATTGCTTGGCGAGCACGCCACTCATCGGAGAATGGCGCGACGTCCGCGCGAGGATTGCCCATTCGGCCTGCTCGCCTTATCTCTCTGTCGATCTTGTTCGACAAGCGGCGCAACGGCGCTGCGTATTGCAGCTCGTCGGCCCGGTCCAGATACGCGATCATGCGCGTCGCATCGCCGGTAAGACTGCTCATCTCACTCATAGTGATTCGCAGGTGTAGCACTTCGAGTATCAACCGATGGACGTCGGTGTACGTGCACGAGTTCCACCACTTCGACATCTCATCGAACTTTGGAGGGTCAAATGGGGGTAAGATCATCGCGCGCGTGAAACACTGTATGGATATACAGTTTATCGCGGAGTAAGATGGGACCGTCAAGTCTCAAAAATGGGGGCGGGCAGTGTGCACGAATTACAAGGCGCCAGACGAAGATCCGGGGATTAATGAGCTGAAGATTGGGATCGGCGATCTGTATCGCCGCGACCCATGGGAGCCGGACGTGTACCCGGACTATGCGGCGCCGATCGCATGGGCGGACGGGGACGGCCTGAGCGTCGTCAAGGCCGTTTTCGGCTTTTGGCCGAAGTTCATGCAGCCTGAGCGCGTCGACGACAGCGGCAAGAAGCGGAGAAAGCTCGACACGGTAAATGCTCGTTCCGAAACTGTCGGCGAGTCCCGGCTGTATGGCAAGGCGTGGCGAGATGGTCAGCGCTGCTTGATCCCGGTCCGATGGATATACGAGCCTTGTTACGAGACAGGCCGGAACGTCTGGCAGCGGATCGGGCTAACGGATTGGCAACCGTATTGCGTAGCTGGCATCTGGCGGCGCTACGATGGAGAAGACGGCCGCTCGCTTATTGGCATGAGCATGATGACTGTCAACGCGGACGGACATGCCCTCATGGAGCGTATGCACAAGCCCGGCGACGAAAAGCGATCAGTGGTCATATTGCGGCAGGCGGACTACGAGGAGTGGCTGCACACAACGAACGTTGAGGTTGCACGGGCAATGTTGCAGTTGTATTCGTCGCGCGACATGATTGCAGAACCAAAGTAACTTACAGCGCCTAAGTGCTTTTTATAATACGTTGCCTGCGACGAGCGGAGTATTCCTTTGCGACAAATATGTCGGGAGGCTAGACCGAAGTTATGTTCGGTCGAAAAAGTGTGTTGTATAAACTTCGAGCGAATACGGGGGAGAACATGGAGTTGGGGCAATCGACGGGAACGCGGGTCACTATTACCGGAAGTGGCGGATGTCTTCGAGACGGTGTATGGGAAAACATCCCGTTGCTCGCCATTGTGACTGGAGAGAACGGTACTGGAAAATCGCAACTTCTTCATGCGTTGGGCAAGGGGCTAGGCGCGCAAGTCGACCAACCTCAAGGACGTTATCCTACTCACCAGGCGGCACCTTATGGAAATGCTGCAGTTTCCCTTCATGGGGTTCAGCTTAACAATGGGAGTGTATTCTATTCCCCATCTGCGTGGACAATGCGGTCAGCAAATGCAGCGACGGAAGAATCGATCAAGCAGCGTATTAATGAACTGTACGGGTGGCCATCTCAAACAATCACGACTCAAGCTAATCCAGACTGGCGAGGTGATCCGGCGTACGCAGATTTCGTTGTGGAAGAGACAGCTTCGTCTAAGCGGATCGTATCTCAGCCAACACTCGAATCATTCCGAGATGGGCTAACGCCACTTCACATTGCGGCGCCATCCTTTCACCCGCCCGCGCAATTTGATTTGGCGCTCTACTTCTTCGCCTATGAATTGCTTTCGGCAAACCTTCGTTCGAAAGGGGTGGGTGATGCAGAAATTGAGAAGCGATTTGGAGAGCGGCCGTGGGATTTGCTAAATGAGATCCTCGCGGCAGCCGCACTCTCGTTGCGCGTCTCACCTCCAGCTCGTATAACTCCCTCTGTTTTTTCGAATTCCAACTACTATCAGCTTCACTTTGTTGACGAACACCGAGGGGGCACATTTCCATTCGAGGGGCTTTCGTCAGGTGAGAAGGTGATCGTATCCACAATTATGTGGCGGTTGGCAGCTGAAAGTACCGGGAATTTCTTCCAGCTTCTACTGCTGGATGAGCCTGACGCGCATTTGCACCCATCAATGGTCAAGCGCTTCTTTGCCGTAATCGAAAATGTGTTTGTAAAAGCGCGCAGCGTGGCCGTGATTATGACGACGCATTCGCCGACAACCGTCGCACTCGCGCCGGAGGAGAGTATTTTCATTCTCGAGAGACACGCAGGTGGCATACCACGAAAATCCGGGAAAGACGAAGCTCTACGTCACTTGACCACTGGGGTGCCCGCATTGAGCATCGCATACGAGCATCGGCGGCAAGTTTTCGTGGAAAGTGAGTATGATGCGCAGTTTTATGAGCAAATCTATATTGCGCACAGAGAAAAATTCATTCCAGAAATCTCGCTCGAATTTATCCCGGTGGGCCAGAAAAAGGGCGGAGGGTGTGACAGAGTGCGGTACATAGTTGAACATCTTTCTGAGGCCGGTAATCCATGGGTATATGGATTGGTAGATCGAGACATAGGGCAATCGGGTACCGAGAGAGTGAAAATTGCTGGGCTCAAACATAGTATCGAAAACTATTTATATGATCCTGTATTCCTTGCGGTGCATTTGAGGCGTTGGGATTTGTGGCAGGACTGTAAGTTTCGTGAGCTGTATGCACGTCCGCCTGGTGAATTATTCGATATGGGGCAAGAATCGATCGAGCAACTGTGTACCTATATCAGTGAAAAAATACTTGGTACATTGTTTCAGATGCACGAACGGATCGAAAAAAATATTGTTTCAAAAGCGGAGTGGGAGAATATTGAACACATTGTTTCGTGGGCAAGGGAAAATTTCAAGGTCGAGGCTGGTAGGTTCGTGTGGTCAGGCCAAGACTTAATCGTCGAATATGCTGGTGGCACTAAGATCAGTCAGCCGCGGTGGCTTTCAGATATGCGTGGACATGATCTCGAGTATGTCGCTCGTGAAACTTTTAGTGAGCTGAAATCGCATAAAAATCGGCCGTCTGGTAATGCACGGCAAGCGCATCTTCTCGATATGCCATCGCTGGCCCCTGCCGACGTGTTGACTACGCTCGGTAGCATACAGTCACATGCTCCCATTTCGAAGTGAAGCGTTAGCGGTACTTGCGCATCCGCGGAATAACGGCATGGCAGTCGATTCAATAAACCTTGTGGTTGCACGAACGGCCCACGGCTCGGCTGGCGGTTCACTGCGCTTTGATTGGATAACTCTGCATGTAGTCCATCAAGCCATATTGCTGAATCAAATGTGCGTTGTACTCCACGGTGAACACAACGGGAAGGGGAATTGGTGGGGGCGGCAGACCATGCCCGAGACCAACAATCTCGATCTGCGAACCGTACAATCTCGCTACCAAACTTATCCCGCAGGTTCCTGCGGACGATGGGTGAGTAGAGAGCAAGAAACCATGATGCGTGTCAGGCAGCCCAGAAAAGAACCACTTGAATGGGGCTTTCGCCTCTTCCGTGTGAGGTGGAACAAGCGGCTCACCGGTTCTGATCGCCTTCTTGATTTCCTGAAACTGAGGATGTCGAATATAGTCGGCACCTAAAAGATACGCGAGCATGTTCAACCCGGTCTTGGCGAGTACTCGCCCCGTTATGTCAAGCTGGACAGAAAAATTCAGGCTGACGAGTGGATTCTGGATGTCGCTTTCCTGGATCGCCGTCAGGTCTAGCTGCTCGACGACCTTTCGGAATACGGTCAATGCGCGGTCGAGGGGGAGGTCGTTTCGAAGGCGCAATACGATCTGATTGTCGGGGCGTCGGAAGAGTCTGGTGTTTGAAGGAAATTTTCCATTGGCATCCGGCTCGATGGGCGAGTGCCATATGCGAACGTCGGGTAGCTCTTCAGCTTCGGACCGTTCTTGGATATCGTAACCGCACTCCGCCCAGCCAAAAGTCGTAATCTGGAACTTGCGCCGCCCGGTTTCGGTCATCTTGCTGACGCAGGCTATTGACGACCCCAACAGTTCTCGGGCTTGCGAGATGAATGCGCCGAACCCGTTCTTATCTGAACCCGACACGCTGCACTTGTGTTCATCAACAAGAATCAGTTGCGGGAGAAGCGTCGCTTTCCCATTGAAGCCGATCTCGGCCTCTGCCGTGTAGCCTTCTGGCGTTATAACAACCTTCGTTTTCGCATCAAATTTCGGTGGGTTCTTCTTGCTACCGCGCTTTCGCCCCCCTGCCTGCATAAATATTCTTCCGATTGCAGTCGGCGAGCTTCGCAAGAACTCCAATTCGAGTGGAGAGAAGATCGTTGTATTGCAGACCTTGCACACGACGTTGCGAAGCATAAATCGCCTATCATCAGCGCCCAGGCCCGCTGGAATCATGTGCTCGGCAGTGAAGGGACCATTGCTCGGACAGTAAATACATTTACCCTCGATTTGGTCTTTCGGCATAAGCGCTATCCGGTGTCGTTCGATTTTTTGCGGCTAAGTGAAGAATGCTAGCTGGAACGTCACTTGCAGACTGCCTGTTCCACGTAATAAAAAACGGAATCCGGCGCGATTTGATCGCCATCGGTCTGCAAGTCACTGCTGTTGACCGTTACGCCCCGTAAGGTGTTAGACACCCCGCGAAGTCCCATCATGCCATTCGCACAATCAATGGATACGTGATAGAGCTGGCCGTCATATGTGCCGGCAGCGTCCTGTTTGTCCGGGATGTACGTCAGGCGCACCCATACCAGCACACGTGATCCTTGGTGCTTTAGCGTAGTCGTTTCGTAGGCTAAGGACCCGCCCGCACCACGCCCGATTTCCGTCCACTGCGCCCGTTGAGGTGCCGCGAATGCAGCGCTGGCCGCTACCAACAGTAGCACTGTGACTGTTATTTTCATGGTTCCGCCCTCGGTTAGCTGCACAACTTTCCGAGCCTCTTCGACGTTTCAGAACTGGATCATCGGCTCCAGTTTTTTCGTCTTCCGTGTGTATGAGCACGTCGGCCCTTTGCGCGAACGGTATGGAATTGCCGATCACCGATTCAAGTCTGAATCATTCTATATCCTGCCCCATTTTTCAGCATACTGGTGTCTGCGGTCGCACTAATCCGACAGGCGAAGGGGGGCGGTGGTGCGCATTTTGCTTATCCATTGACCGTACAAAGGTCCTGCATAAGGAAGGAGCGGGCTCAGTCGCGCTGCAAATAGCGTGGGCAATGGTTCTCGTGTCGGACCGTGTGTCGGAGGGGGGGCGGGGTACGGCTCTCTTTTTGCCGCTAATAGGACCTTATGGGGCAGCAGCAGGGGTTGCTGCATTGCGGACAGTACGCTTACCGGGGGCGGGCGGTATGGACGATCGTTATGCTGGGATTGAGCGAGATCTAGTGCATGTAAAAAATGCCCTACAAACCCTTTCGAAGAACCGCGGTGAGTTTCCGCTTGGGGCGCCGATCTGCGATCCCGCATATTGGCGGGTGCGACTTCAGTCGATTCGTGTTATGGCCGACCGTTACAACTATCGTGATCTGCGAGATCGTTCTGATGAACTGCTCATCGAGATTTCGCACCTCCAGTATTGGTCGCCTCAGCGTTGCGTCAAAACGGTTGGTTTGGCCCCCGGTATAGATAGAAGCCCCATTCGCCGTCGGAGGAAGTGACTTCGGTCTAGGTGGCACAGCACGAGGTCAAAAAAGCCCCGCTCAAGGCGGGCTAACAATAACGTGAAACGGGTCGGTATTGGCCCGTCCTCAAAAGTGTGGCGTAGGTCTTGGCGTAGCTTTACGTGTCGAGCCTTGTCAGATAAGGCGCAGGTACTGCTGCATCATCGGTCATTGATGGATGCGCTTGCAATACCCCCGTGTTGGCGTGCCTCTTCCTCGACGTCGTCGAGCCAGTTCGCCCAAGCTTGCATCATCTCCCGCCGCTCCGGCAAATACTTGGCATGGTTGTACGTCGAGCGAGTCCTGTCCTTGTCCTTGTGCGACAACTGCATTTCAACGACTTCGTCCTTCCACCCCATTTCATGGAGGTTGGTCGACGCTGTTGCCCGAAAGTCATGGCCGGTAATCGGTTCGGGGTTATCCGGAACCATGTAGTCAATCGCCCGGTTGATCGTTGCGCGACTCATGTGTGGGCGCGTTCGATTGCTATGCAGAATCGGCAGGATATACCCGCGATGTCCGTACATCTCCTGCAGCTCGCGCAGCAGTTTCACCGCTTGCGTGGGAAGGGGAACGATGTGCAGGCGTCGTGATTTGATTTTCTCCGGGGGCACCTTCCATTCGGCGGTTCCCAGGTCGATTTCTTCCCATCTCGCCCGGCAAAGCTCGATCGTTCGCGGAAACAGCATCATCAGCAATCGAATCGCGATCGCGGTTCGTCTGCTCTTGTAGGTCGGAAGCTGGCGAAAGAGCTTCTTGAGTTCTTCGCGGCTCAACGCCCGAGCATTCTCTGTCGGGGGTTTCAGGACCGAGCCACGCAGCACCGATGCTGGATCTGTATCGGCACGCAGTGTGATCACCGCATACTGGAATACGTTGGATACGTACTGGCGCAGTTTGATCGCCACGGAAGGCGAGCCGCGCTCTTCGACGCGACGCATCAAAGCAAGCACGTCATGGGCGGTAACAGAGCGCATGGGGCGGTTCCCGATGAACGGGTATGCATCGGCTTCAAGCATGCGCAGAATCTCGCCGAAGTGCCGCTCGGTCCAAGTCTTCCGCTTCTTCTCAAGCCACTCGTCGCTGACTGCGCGAAAAGTTGCTTTGCCTTCGTCGATGCGCGCGGACAGCACTTCCTGCCGGGCATGCGACGGGTGCAGTCCCTTCTTGACGAGTTCGCGGGCATCGTCACGCGCCGCGCGTGCGTCTTGCAGGCTGATCGTTGGATATTCGCCGATCGCGAAGAGATTCTCCTTCCCCGCAATTCGGTACTTGTATCGCCAGAGCTTGGAGCCGGACGGATTCACCAACAGATACAGTCCATTGGCGTCGGTAAGTTTGGTAGGCTTGTCGCCTGCCTTCGCTTGTCGGATCTTGATGTCGGTGAGTGGCACGGTAAAAAAGGGGGTATCGTCTTTGGGTGGTCAAAATGATACCCCTTTTTATACCCCCTTTTTCATCGGCTGGACGCGATTTCTGGCGAACGTGAGCGAACTGTAGAAGGGTGCGAGATGCCCGGCTGGTAAGGATTTTAGGCGGGTTGCTGAACTAACACGAACTGGAGCGAACGAAGTGATCAGACATATCGTCATGTGGAAGTTGAAAGAATCGGCCGAAGGCGCGACGCGCGCGCAGAACGCGCTGAAGCTGAAGGAAAAGCTCGAAGGCTGCCGCGACCTCGTGCCGGGCACGCTGCAGATCGACGTCGGCGTGGCAACGCCCGGCCTCGACGCGACCGCCGACATCGTGCTCGTGTCCGATTTCGCGGACAAGGCCGCGCTCGATGCCTACCAGGTGCACCCGGTTCACCAGGAAGTGAAGAAATTCGTCGTCGCGGTGGCCGAGTCGCGCGAATGCGTCGACTACATCGTCGACAGCGCACGATGAGCGACGCGGCAACCCCGACGGACGGCCCGTCGATCGAAAGCCCGTTCGTCGACCTGCTCGGCGTGCAGCTCGTGTCCGCGAAGGACGGGGCGAGCGAGCTCGTGCTGCCGCTCGAAGAGCGGCACATGAACACGTGGAGCATCGCGCACGGCGGCGTGACGATGACGCTCGCGGACATCGCTCTCGCGATGGCCGCGCGCAGCCTGACCGACGACGGCGTCGGCGTCGTGACGGTCGAGATGAAGGTGAACTTCATGCAGCCGGGGCGCGGCGAGTTGCGCGCTTACGGGCGCGTGATGCATCGTTCGACGACGATGGCCTACTGCGAAGGCGAAGTGCGCGACAGCGACGGCAATTTCGTCGCGAAGGCGCTCGGCACGTTCAAGTACATGCGGCGGCTCGCGGTGGGCCGCGACATCAAGCGGCAACGCTCGCGCACGGCGCCGGACGCCCAGCCCGGCCCGAGCGACGCGTAAGCGCCGGAACGCACGGCCCTGCCGCTTTGTCGGCAGGGCCGTTTTGTTTTTCACGGCGCAGGTGTGCCGTCGAACGCGTTCACGGCAGGTCGAGAGAGGGCCGGGATTGCGCACCGCGCCTGCACGACGAGGGCGTGGCATCATGTGACGCTTGTCCGTTCACGGCGTCGCACCGGCGCCGTCCTTATCGATGCCGCTGAATCCGAAGATCGCCCAGGTGCTCGACATGATCGAGCGCGCGAAACGTCCGTCCTACCATCACCAGACGCCGCAGCAGGCGCGCGCCGCGTACGAGAAGAGCGCGCCGATCCTCGACGTCGCACCGGCGCCGATGCATTCGGTCGAGGAGTGCGTCGTCCCGACGCGCGATGGCCGCACGATCGGCGCGCGGCTGTACCTGCCGGTCGCGCCGAGCCTCGCGGAGCCGCTGCCGGCGTTCGTGTACTACCACGGCGGCGGTTTCACGGTCGGCAGCGTCGATACGCACGACGCGTTGTGCCGGATGTTCGCGCACGACGCGCAGTGTGCGGTGCTGTCGGTCGTCTACCGGCTCGCGCCGGAGCACCGGTTCCCGACCGCGGTGAACGACGCCGACGACGCGTTGCAATGGCTGCATCGCGAGGCCGCCACGTTCGGCATCGATGCCGAACGGCTGGCCGTCGGCGGCGACAGCGCGGGCGGTACGCTCGCGACCGTCTGCGCGGTGCTCGCACGCGATGCGGGCATTCGCCTCGCGCTGCAGATGCTGATCTATCCGGGCGTGACGGGCTACCAGGACACCGGATCGCACGCACGGCTCGCGAACGGCTACTTGCTGACGCAGGACACGATCCAGTGGTTCTTCACACAATACGTGCGCGATAGGTCGGACCGCGACGACTGGCGTTTCGCGCCGCTCGACGGCACGCGCGATGCGCCGTCGTTCGCGGGCGTCGCGCCGGCGTGGATCGCGACGGCCGAATACGATCCGCTGAGCGACGAGGGGGCCGCGTATGCAGAGAAGTTGCGTGCGGCGGGCAATGCGGTCACGCTGGTCTGCTATCCGGGGATGATCCACGAATTCTTCAAGATGGGCGGCTACATCCCCGAGGTGCGGGCCGCGCATGCCGACGCGGTCGCGGCACTGAAGGCCGCATTCGACGACGTTTGACGGCATTGGCGGCGCGCGCCGCGTGGAGGGCTGCGATGACGGACGGCGTGGTGGAAACGGGCGACTGGACGGTACTGGGCGGCGACGCCGCGCGGATCCGCGACGCGGTGTTCGTGCGCGAGCAGCAGATTCCGCCGGAATGGGAGCTCGACGACGACGATCCGCTGTCGCTCCATGCGGTGGCGTACCGGGTCGATGCGGCGACCGGCGTACGCCGCGCGGTCGCGACGGGGCGGCTGCTGCCGTCGGGCACGATCGGCCGCGTCGCGGTGCTGGCCGATGCACGCGGCCAGGGCGTCGGGTCGGCCGTATTGGACGCGCTGCTGGACGCGGCGCGGCGCCGCGGCGAAATCGTCGTGCGGCTCTATGCGCAGGATTCGGCCGTGTCGTTCTACTTGCGGCACGGCTTCACGGCGGTCGGTGAGCCGTTCGTCGAGGCCGGCGTGCCGCACGTCGAGATGGCGCGCGCGCCGTAGCACGGCGCCCGCACGCGTGCTCAGCGCGGCGGGGTCGCGTCGAGGTCGAACGTGAACGCGCGCTCGAACGAACCCGGCCGCACGGTACGGTGCGAACCGTCGTCGTCGCAGCGCTCCTTGATCTCGACCGTGAGCCGCACGCCTTCCTTCATCGTGACGCGCAGCGCGGTCGTGCCGCGCGTGCCGTATTCGGGCGTCTCGATGAACGCGGCCGACAGCGCACGCTCGCGCTCGATCGGAATGCCGGTGTGCGGCAGCGCGTCGTCGGCCGCGACATGCGGGTCGCGCATCAACGCGATCAGGTCGTCGAGCGACGGGGTCGGATTGTCGGTGAGCAGCGTGCCGAGCTCCGCGCGTTTGCGCACCACTTTCGGCCAGGGCGTATCGAGCCGCGCATTCGACAGCGCATGCACGCCGGGCGCGATCGCGACGGGGGCGGCGACACGGCTTTCGCCTTCGGGCGCACGATTGCAGAACCACGCGAGTTCGCGCCGCCTCCAGTCGCCGACGAGCAGGTTGAAGCCGTTGTAGACGGCCGCATGCTCGGCCAGCCGCCCGAGATAGTCGAGCGGCGCAACGGACGGGCCGCCGAGGAAATCGGACACGAGCTTGCCGCGGGTCGGCGCGCCGGCGCGGATGTCGAACGGCGCGCGGTAGTTCGTCAGCGCGGCGAAACGGCCGTCGCGCGAGACGCCGAGCCACGTGCCGCCCGCTTCGAGATCGCGGCCGGCCAGTACGCCCGGGACATCTTCCCACCACGAAACCGGCGCGCTCGTCCGGCGAAAGAACTCGTCGCGGTTGGCGGTGAGGGTAAAGACGGGACCGGCGGCGGCATCGGGCTGCCAGTCGAAGGCAATCAGACACATCGGGCGAATCTCTCGCAGGAAACATCGGGCGCCGGCTGCGACTCGCGAGCCAGCGCACGAACGGGTTGTCAGTGCGTCACGCTTCCGTCGGCCATGCGTACGGCAGCGCGTCGAACGCGAGCACCGGGCCGTCGGCCGAACCGAGGTGCACCGTGCCGTTGTCGAGCGCGGCGAGCTTGATCTCGACGAGCGCGTCGACGCCGCCCGCGGGCGCGGCCGCCGCGTTGACGATCATCCCGCACGGCTGGCCGGGATCGTCGCTGTGGAACAGCTCGACGCCGGCATGCACGGTATCGGTCTCGCCGGCGACGTGCGCGAGCGCCGTGCGGCGCTTGATCGTGCCGCGGTACTGGCTGCGTGCGACGATTTCCTGGCCCGGGTAGCATCCCTTGCGAAAGTTAACGGCGCCGATCACGTCGAAGTTGACCATCTGCGGCACGAACTGTTCGACGGCAGGCTGTGTGATGCGCGGTTCGCCCGCGCGGACGTCGAGCCAGTCCCATACGGCCGGCGACACGACCGGCAGCGTACCGCCGAGCGCGGCGACGCGCGCGTCGACTTCCGCGCGCGGGCCGATCCACAGATAGCGCTTGCGGCCGGCTGCATCGGGCACGCGGATCAGCGTGCCGGCCGGGCCGTCGACCTTCACGTGCACGCCGTCCGGCAGCGCGTCGAAGATGCCCGACAGCGCGTCGCGCACGTCGCCCGCGAAGCCGACCACCGCGAGCGTGTCGCTCGCGTCCGTCAGTTTCGCCTTCGCGCGCAGCACGAACATCGACAGCCGCTTCTGCACGGCGGGCTGCACGTCCTTCGACACCAGCAGGCGCACGCCGTGGCCGGCGCGCCACGCGAGGAACGACCCGAGGAGGCGCCCCTTCGGCGAGCAATAGCCGGACAGCCGCGCGCTCGCGGCGTCGAGATGCTCGATGTCGTTGGTGAGCTGGCTGTGCAGGAACGTCGCGGCGTCGTCGCCGGCCACGTCGATCACGCCGAACTGCGGCAGCGGCATGCAGGCGCCCGGCGCGTCGAAATCGGCGGTGGACGGGCGGGGAAAAACGGGGAGCGAGGCAGATGCGGCCTGGGCAGCCGGTGAAGCGAACGGTGTGCTCATGGAATGAGGGAACAGTCAACCCTGACTTTGACGAAGGCGAGCAAGTATTATATGGGTCTTACCTGAGTCACGTTTCCATGTCCCTACTGAAGAAATGCGCCGCGACGATCGTGGCGCTGGCCGTCGTTGTGGCCGCTGCCGGCGCGGGCGGCGGGTATTACTGGGCGACCCGGCCACTGCTGCTGGGTTCCGCATCGCTCGACGTCACGATCAAGCCGCGCAGCAGCGTGAAGAGCGTCGCGCTGCAGCTCAGGCGCGGCGGCGTGCCGGTCGAGCCGCTCGGCTTCGTCGCGATGACGCGCGTGCTCGGGCTGTCGAGCCGGCTCAAGTCCGGCAATTACGAATTCAAGACCGGCATCACGCCGTACGAGGTACTCCAGAAGATCGCGCGCGGCGACGTGAACGAATACGTCGCGACGGTCATCGAAGGCTGGACCTTCAAGCGGATGCGCGCGGAACTCGATGCGAACCCCGATCTTGCCCACTCGACGGCCGGCATGAGCGACGCCGAGCTGCTGCGCGCGATCGGCGCGTCGGACAACGCGGTGCAACGCGGCAGCGGCGAGGGGCTGTTCTTCCCCGATACCTACCTGTTCGACAAGGGCACGAGCGACCTGAACATCTATCGGCGCGCATACCATCTGATGCAGACGCGTCTCGACGAGGCCTGGGCCGCGCGCGTGCCGGGCCTGCCGTACAAGACGCCTTACGAAGCGCTGACGATCGCGTCGATCGTCGAGAAGGAAACGGGCCATGCGGCCGATCGCGCGTTCGTCGCGGCCGTGTTCGCGAACCGGCTGCGCATCGGCATGCCGCTGCAGACCGATCCGTCGGTGATCTACGGGCTCGGCGACGCGTACGACGGCCGCCTGCGCAAGCGCGACCTGCAGGCCGACACTCCTTACAATACCTACACCCGACGCGGGCTGCCGCCGACGCCGATCGCGTTGCCGGGCGTCGCCGCGCTGCAGGCGGCGATCAATCCGGCCCAGACGAGCGCGCTCTATTTCGTCGCGAAAGGCGATGGCACGAGCGTGTTCTCGGACACGCTCGGCGACCACAACAAGGCCGTGGACAAGTACATACGAGGTCAATAATGGCGAGCGGTAAATTCATCACGTTCGAAGGCATCGACGGGGCGGGGAAGACCACCCACCTGCAATGGTTCTGCGAACGCCTCCAGGGCAAGCTGGCCGCGGCCGGCCGGCAGGTCGTCGTCACCCGCGAGCCGGGCGGCACGCAGCTCGGCGAGAAACTGCGCGAGATCCTGCTGAACCAGCCGATGGATCTCGAGACGGAAGCGCTGCTGATGTTCGCCGCGCGTCGCGAGCATCTCGCGCTCGTGATCGAGCCGGCGCTCGCGCGCGGCGACTGGGTCGTGTCCGATCGCTTCACCGATGCGACGTTCGCGTACCAGGGCGGCGGCCGCGGGCTGCCGCGCGACAAGCTCGAGACGCTCGAGCGCTGGGTGCAGGGCGGCTTCCAGCCCGACCTGACGGTGCTGTTCGACGTCGCGCCGCAGGTCGCGAGCGAGCGGCGCGGCGCCGCGCGCATGCCCGACAAGTTCGAAAGCGAGTCCGACGCGTTCTTCGCGCGCACGCGCGGCGAATACCTGCGGCGTGCGGAAGAGGCGCCGCACCGTTTCGCGATCGTCGACGCGACGCGGACGATTCCCGAGATTCGCCAGCAGCTCGAGCGCGTGCTCGCCGCGCTGTAATTGCAAGGAACGCACCACATGATCTATCCGTGGCAGACCGACGACTGGAACCGCCTGCAGCAACTGCGTGCGCAATGGCCGCACGCGCTGCTGCTGCACGGCCAGGCCGGGATCGGCAAGCTGCAGTTCGCGCAGCATCTCGCGCAGGGCTTCCTGTGCGAATCGCCGCAGCCGAACGGCGAGCCGTGCGGCGCCTGCGCGGCCTGCACGTGGTTCTCGCAGGGCAACCATCCGGACTACCGGATCGTGCTGCCCGAGGCGCTGGCGGGCGAGGCGCCGGGCGCCGCGGACGACCCGAAAGCGGCCGACGCGGATGAAGGCGGCAAGAAGACCCGTGCGCCGAGCAAGGAAATCAAGATCGAGCAGGTGCGCGCGCTGCTCGATTTCTGCGGGGTCGGTTCGCACCGCGGCGGCGCGCGCGTCGTCGTGCTGTATCCGGCCGAGGCGCTCAACGTCGCCGCGTCGAACGCGCTGCTGAAAACGCTGGAGGAGCCGCCGTCCGGCGTCGTGTTCCTGCTCGTGTCGGCGCGTATCGACCGCCTGCTGCCGACGATCATCAGCCGCTGCCGGCAGTGGCCGATGACCGTGCCGGCGCCCGACGCGGCCGCGGCCTGGCTCGCGGCGCAGGGCGTCGAGCATGCGGACGCGCTGCTCGCCGAGGCCGGCGGCGCGCCGCTCGCCGCGCTGGCGCTCGCGAGCGACGAGAACCGCCCGCTGCGCGACTACACGCTCGGGCAGCTCGCGGCCGGTGCGGCATGCGACCCGTTCGCGTGCGGCGAGACGCTGCAGAAACTGCCGGTGCCGCTGGTGCTCGGCTGGCTGCAGCGCTGGCTGTACGACCTGCTCGCGCAGCGGATGGCGGGCGCGCCGCGCTACTTCCCGATGCATGCGGCGGCGCTCGCGCGGTGCGCGGAAGCGGTCGATGCGAACGCGTTCGCGCGTTTCATGAAGGCCGTGACGCGGCAGCGGACGGTCGAGAACCATCCGCTCAACGCGCGGCTCGTATTCGAGGAATTGTTTCTCGGGTACCGGGAAATCTTCGCGTGATCCGGCATTGTTTCCCGTGGGTTGCGAAACGATGACCGGCTCACACCGCGACACGACCGTGGCCGGCCGGCCCGCGAACGCCGCCCGTTGCCGCATGCCGGCGCGCGCATGAGTGCGCGCCTTACGAATTCAGGAAACACGATGTTCGTCGACTCTCACTGCCATATCAATTTCAAGGGCCTGGCCGACCGCCTGCCGGCCGTGCTCGAGAACATGCGCGAGCACGACGTCACGCACGCACTGTGCGTGTCCGTCGATTTCGAGACGCTGCCGGAGGTCCTTGCGATCGCGGACGCGCACGACAACGTCTATGCGTCGGTCGGCGTCCATCCCGATCACGAGGACGCGCGCGAGCCGACACTCGCGGAGCTCGTCGAGCTGGCCGCGCACCCGAAGGTCGTCGCGATCGGCGAAACGGGCCTCGACTACTACCGCCTCGAAGGCCGCTCGATCGCCGACATGGAATGGCAGCGCGAACGCTTTCGCACGCACATCCGCGCGGCGACCGCGACGATGAAGCCGCTGATCATCCACACGCGCTCGTCGTCGGAGGACACGCTGCGGATCATGG
>Ga0209566_100398_pt1 | contig 34826 bp, 29 predicted proteins | sample Araplavi_mTSA_r2_2_FD_184287 | JGI IMG/M metagenome (GOLD analysis project Ga0209566, IMG submission 184287) | Arabidopsis root microbial communities from North Carolina, USA - plate scrape CL_Cvi_mTSA_r2 (SPAdes) (version 2) | ecosystem: Host-associated > Plants > Roots > Endosphere | place...
TTCGGCGGTTCGGCGGTTCGGCGGTTCGGCGGTTCGGCGGTTCGGCGGTTCGGCGGTCGATACCCCGACTCGTCAACGACCGCGCGACCGACCGGCGCCGGACCAAGCTCCAGGATCCGATGTCGCTGACGCTCCACCATTCACCCGGCCCTGACAGCACCACACCGCCCGTTCCTGCCGCGCACCGCGCAATACCCGCGCCTACGCGGCCTCGGCCTCTTCCCCGCCCGCCGCCGCGCGCTGCTGCTGCAGCGCCCACATCTGCGCATACAACCCGTCGGCGCGCACGAGTTCGTCGTGCGTGCCGCGCTCGACGATCCGCCCGTGATCCATCACGAGGATCTGCTGCGCGTGCACGACCGTCGACAGCCGGTGCGCGATCACGAGCGTCGTGCGATGCCGCGCGATCTGGTCGAGCTCGTGCTGGATCGCCCGCTCCGAGCGCGAATCGAGCGCCGAAGTCGCCTCGTCGAACAGCAGCACCGGCGGATCCTTCAACAGCGTGCGCGCGATCGCGACGCGCTGCTTCTCGCCGCCAGACAACTTCAGCCCGCGCTCGCCGACCGGCGTGTCATAACCCTTCGGCAAGCTTTCGATGAAATCGTGGATGTGCGCGGCGCGCGCGGCCGCGATCACCTCGTCGCGGGTCGCGCTCGGCCGGCCGTACGCGATGTTGTAGTAGATCGAGTCGTTGAACAGCACGGTGTCCTGCGGCACGATCCCGATCGACGCACGCAGCGAATCCTGCGTGACGTCGCGGATATCCTGGCCGTCGATCCGGATCGCACCGCCCGCCTGCCGGTCGAGATCGTAAAAACGGAACAGCAGCCGCGACAGCGTCGACTTCCCGGAGCCGCTGTGGCCGACCACCGCGGTCGTCGTGCCCGCGTCGATCGTGAAGGACACGTCGTGCAGGATCGGCCGCGACGCCTCGTACGCGAAATTCACGTGCTCGAAGCGCACCTGCGCGCCGGCGACCGCGAGTGGCCGCGCATCGGGCAGGTCGGCCACTTCCTTCGCGGCCGACAGCAGCCCGAACATCCGGTCCATGTCGGTGAGGCTCTGCTTCAGCTCGCGATAGACGACGCCGAGAAAGTTCAGCGGAATGTACAGCTGCAGCATGAACGTGTTGATCAGCACGAGATCGCCGAGCGTCAGCTTGCCCGCGAGCACGCCCTGCGTCGCGCGCCACAGGATGAACACGAGCCCCGTGCCGATGATCGCCTGCTGGCCGAAGTTCAGCACCGACAGCGAATTCTGCGAGCGGATCGCGGCCTTCCGGTAGCGCTTGAGGTTCTCGTCGTAGCGCTGCGCCTCCCACTCCTCGTTGCCGAAATACTTGACCGTCTCGTAGTTGATCAACGAATCGATCGCCCGTGAGTTCGCGCGCGAATCGAGTTCGTTCATCGTGCGGCGGAAATGCGTACGCCAGTTGGTGACCTTCACCGTGAACACGATGTACGTGACCAGCGCCGCGAACGTCACGTACGCGTAATAGGCCTCGTACTTGACCACGAAGAAGCCGAGCACGAGCCCGACCTCGACGAGCGTCGGCAGGATGCTGTACAGCGAATACGAGATCAGTTGCTGGATGCCGCGCGTGCCGCGCTCGATGTCGCGCGACATGCCGCCCGTCTGGCGTTCGAGATGGAACCGCAGCGACAGCCCGTGCAGGTGCCGGAACACCTGCAGTGCGAGCTGGCGCACCGCGCTCTCGGTGACCTTCGAGAACAGGATCTCGCGCAGCTCGGTGAACAGCGACGTCGACAGCCGCACGAACGCATACGCGACGACCAGCAATCCGACGCCGCCCGCGAGCACGATGCCGGCCGACTGTTCGGCGCGGCCGAGCGCGGTGATCTGCTGGACGTAGGACAGGTGGTCGACGATGCGCTTCATCACGACCGGCACGCCGAGGTTCGCGACCTTCGCGCCGATCAGGCAGCCGAGCGCGAGCGCGACGCGCCATTTGTAGGTGGTCAGGTACGGCAGCAGCGACCGGATGGTCTGCCAGTCGTTGCGGGGCCCGGTCGAAGCCGGCGCGGGCTCGCCGGAAGCAGGAAATCGGCGCATGAGGGGAAGGATCGGCGGCGGTGCCGGGCGCGTGATCGGCGGCCGGCTCGCTCACTTTCTCGTACAATTTGCGAACGTTGTATTGTCGCAGAAGCCGCTTCGCGCCGCTGCCGGCGCCCTCGCCGGCCGGCCTGCGCACGGCGGCATGTTTCTTACAGGATGAAAGCCCCCGCCATGACCGATTCGACCCTCGAACTCCCGCAAAAACAGCCCGCGCTGCGCGTCGTCCCGCAACCGCACGACGCGAACGTCCACGGCGACGTGTTCGGCGGCTGGATCATGTCGCAGGTCGACATCGCCGGCTCGATCCCCGCGAGCCAGCGCGCGAATGGTCGCGTCGCGACGGTCGCGGTCAACTCGTTCGTGTTCAAGCAGCCGGTGTTCGTCGGCGATCTGCTGAGCTTCTACGCGACCATCATGCGCACCGGCAACACGTCGATCACGGTCGACGTCGAGGTGTACGCGCAGCGCATGCGCCTGATGGGTGAAATCGTGAAGGTCACCGAAGCGACGCTCACCTACGTCGCGACCGGCCCCGACCGCAAGCCGCGGCAACTGCCGCCGCTCTGACGGACGAGCGCCGAACGGCGCTCCCCCTCCACCCGGCTGCGGCCACCTCAGTGCGTGGCCGTCAGCCCGAACTCCCGCATCGCGGGCAGGAAATCGTGGTTCAGCTTCGGCTTGCGCGACAGCTTCACCAGCACGTAGCGCTGGAACGGCGCAAGGCGCTGCCACTGCGCGAGCCCGGGCGCCGTCAGCCCGGCCAGCGCGCTCTGCTGCACGAGCGACTCCGGCACGATGTCGGTGGCGCGCCAGGCCGGCTGCTCGTCCGGCTGGAACCACGAGGGCTCCAGATCCGCGTGCGTACGCAGCATTTCGAACAGCGCGTGATCGAAGTTGGGCTCGATCGCGGTGTCGTCGTCGGCCGGAAAGCGTGCGAGCAGCTTGCGGTCCTCGAGCGGCAGCAGTTGCCACTGCTCCAGCGAAATCCGCAGACCGAAACGGTCGAGATTGAAACGCACGATCATCGGGATGTACGTGAAGTTTTCCGACGATTCGTGTTCGAAGGCGAATAGCAGTGGAGCGTCGCTGAGTCCCATGATCGTTACCTGATGTGACGGATGCCGGCGCGGCCGGCTTGCCTGGGGTATTTTAGAACCTCTGCGTGCGGGCGGCGGATACGAATGCCGCCGCCCGCGCGCCGAATCAACGGGAGTGCTCGTGAATCCGACCGAATCCGGTGAAATGCGCGACGAACCGCGCGGCGCGATCGAACTGTCCGTACGCCGCACGCGCGGCGGCGCCGTCGAAACCGCGCACGACTACGTTGGCCAGGAATGGCCCGTCGCCCTCGTCTTCAACGGCATCTCGCACGCGGTGATGATGTGTACGCCGTGCGACCTCGAAGCGTTCGCGGTCGGTTTCGCGATCTCGGAAGGGATCGTCGCACGCGGCAGCGACATCAAGGACATCGAGGTGATCCTGCACGCCGACGCCCCGCTGCCGCATGCGGAAGTCCACCTGGAGGTCGTCCAGCAGGCGTTCGCCGCGCTGAAGGACCGGCGCCGCGCGCTCGCGGGGCGCACCGGCTGCGGCGTATGCGGGATCGAAAGCATCGACCTGCTCGACCTCGCGCCCGAACGCGTGCCCGATACGGGCTTTCTCGCGCGCCTCGCCCCCGACGCGCTGACGCGCGCGGCGCAGGCGCTGCCGGCGCATCAGGCGCTCACGCGGCTCACGGGCGGCCTGCACGCGGCCGCGTGGTGCGACGCAACAGGCGCGATCCGGATGGCGTTCGAGGACGTCGGCCGCCACAACGCGCTCGACAAGCTGATCGGCTCGCTCGTGCTATCGCGCGCCGACGCGACCGACGGCTTCGTGTTCCTGTCGAGCCGCGCGAGCTACGAGCTCGTGCGCAAGGCCGCACGGGTCGGCATCCCGATGGTGGCGACGATCTCCGCGCCGTCGTCGCTCGCGATCGAAATCGCAAAAGCGGCCGGCTTGCGGCTCGTCAGCTTCTGCCGCGAAACCGGCCACGTCGACTACGGCACGGCCTGATCGCGTTCGCGGCGGCGCGCCGGCGAGCCATCGCCGGCACGGCCTGCTCCGTCAGTCGAACTGACGGAAATCCGGCTTGCGCTTCTCGAAGAACGCCGTCATCGCCTCGCGCGCTTCGGGCGCGCGCAGCATCGCGGCGAAGTGGCCCGCCTCCTCGGCCATCCGCGCGGACGTCGCCACACCGCCCGTATCCTTCAGCAGCGCCTTCGTCACGCGCAGCGATGCCGCCGGCAGCGCCGCGAGCTTCGCCGCCTGCTTCGCCGCGAACGCGTCGAGCTCGGCCGCCGGCAGCACGCGGTTGACGATGCCGATGCGGTGCGCTTCCAGCGCATCGAACGCCTCGCCGAGCAGCAGCTTCTCGGCGGCGACCTGATGGCCGGCCAGACGCGGCAGCAGCACGCTCGACGCAGCTTCCGGGCACAGGCCGAGCTGCGCGAACGGCAGCGAGAACGTCGCGGTGTCGGCTGCGTACACCAGATCGCAGTGCAGCAGCATCGTCACGCCGACGCCGATCGCGAGGCCCGGCACGGCGGCCACGATCGGCTTGCTCGCGGTGCTGATCCGCGCAAGGAACTGGAACACCGGAGCGGTGTCGTCCTTCGGCGGCGCCTTCATGAAATCCTCGAGATCGTTCCCCGCGGTGAAATTGCCGTCGCTGCCGCGCAGCAGGATCACGCGGATCGCCTTGTCTTCCTGCGCGTCGGCGAGCGCATCGGCCATCGTCTGGTACATCGCCGCCGTCAGCGCGTTCTTCTTCGCCGGGCGCGAGATCGTGATCGTCATCACGCCTTCGGCGCGTTCCACTTGAATTTCAGCCACAACCGTCTCCTTTGACTTTCCTCTACCGGAACGAAAAAACGGTGCGCAAGCTTGTGGCCCGCGCACCGTCGTCGCTTTGCGTCGTGTCCTGCTTACAAGCGTTCGATGATGCCCGCGGCACCCATGCCGGTGCCGACGCACATCGTGACCATCCCGTACTTCAGGTTACGGCGGCGCAGGCCGTGCACGACGGTCGCCGCGCGGATCGCGCCGGTCGCGCCGAGCGGGTGGCCGAGTGCGATCGCGCCGCCCATCGGGTTGACCTTCGACGGGTCGAGGCCGAGGTCGCGCATCACCGCCAGCGATTGCGCGGCGAACGCTTCGTTCAGCTCGATCCAGTCGAGATCGTCCTGCTTCAGGCCGGCAGCCTTCAGCGCGGCCGGAATCGCTTCCTTCGGGCCGATGCCCATGATTTCCGGCGGCACGCCACGCACCGCGAAGCTCACGAAGCGCGCGAGCGGCGTCAGGTTGAATTCCTTCAGCACCTTCTCCGACACGACGAGCAGCGCACCCGCGCCGTCCGACGTCTGCGAGCTGTTGCCGGCCGTGACCGAGCCCTTGTTCGCGAATACCGTGCGCAGCTTCGCGAGGCCTTCGATCGACGTGTCCGCGCGCGGACCTTCGTCGAGCTTGATCTCGCGCGTCTTCACGTCGACTTCGCCGGTCGCGAGGTTCGGGAAACGCTCGGTGATCGTGTACGCGGCGATCTCGTCGTTGAACTCGCCGGCCTGCTGCGCGGCAAGCGCCTTGCGGTGCGATTCGACCGAGAACGCGTCCTGGTCTTCGCGGCTCACCTTCCACTGCTCGGCGACGCGCTCGGCCGTCAGGCCCATCCCGTATGCGATGCCGAAGTCTTCATTGCGATCGAAGATGTGCGGCGACATCGACGGCTTGTTGCCCATCATCGGCACCATGCTCATCGATTCGCAGCCGCCCGCGAAGATCGCGTCCGATTCGCCGACGCGGATGCGGTCGGCCGCCATCGCGAGCGCCGTGATGCCCGACGCGCAGAAGCGGTTGACCGTCACGCCGCCGACCGTCTGCGGCAGGCCCGCGAGCAGCGCGCCCATCCGCGCGACGTTCAGGCCCTGTTCGGCTTCCGGAATCGCGCAGCCGATGATCGCGTCCTCGATCAGCTTCGTGTCGAAGCCCGGCACCTGCGCAACCGCCGACTTGATCGCGTGGACCAGCAGCTCGTCCGGGCGCGTGTTCTTGAAGACACCGCGCGGAGCCTTGCCGATCGGCGTGCGGCTGGCGGCGACGATGTATGCGTCTTGCAATTGTTTGCTCATTTGAGACTCCTTGCCTTATCGCTCGCTCAGTTACGCACCGGCTTGCCGGTCTGCAACATGCCCATGATCCGTTCCTGCGTCTTCTGCGTGCCGAGCAGCTCGACGAACGCTCGGCGCTCAAGCGCGAGCAGCCACTGCTCGTCGACGAGGCTGCCGGCTTCGACGTCGCCGCCGCACACGGCTTCGGCGATGCGGCTCGCGATCAGGTAGTCGTGGTCGCTGATGAAGCGGCCGTCGCGCATGTTGACGAGCGATGCCTTGATCGTCGCGATCGCCGAGCGGCCCGCGACCGGCACGTCCTTCGCACGCAGCGGTGCGCGGTAGCCGGTGGCGGCCAGCGCACGCGCTTCCTTCTTCGCGGTGTCGAGCAGTTCGAACACGTTGAAGACGATCGTGTCGGACGGCTTCACGTAGCCCATCGCACGTGCATCGTGCGCGGAGGCCGAGACCTTCGCCATCGCCGCGTTCTCGAACGACTTCGTGACGAACTTCAGGATGTCGGTGGTTGCGTTCGCGGCCGTCGCGGCGTCCGCTGCGCGCAGCGCCGCTTCCTTCAGGCCGCCGCCCGCCGGCACGAGGCCGACACCCACTTCGACGAGGCCGATGTAGCTCTCGACGTGGACGACGCGCTTCGCACTGTGCAGCATCAGCTCGCACCCGCCGCCGAGCGCGATGCCCGACACGGCCGCGACGACCGGCACGTTCGCGTACTTCACGCGCAGCATGCCTTCCTGGAACTTCTTCACGAACGGCTCGATACCCTTCGCGCCGCCCATCATGAACGCGGGCATCGCCTCTTCGAGGTTCGCGCCGGCCGAGAACGGGCCGCCCGGTGTGCCGAGCTTCAGCGACGTCGGCTGCCAGATCACCACGCCCTTGTAGTCCTTCTCCGCGAGTTCGATCGCCTGCACGAGGCCGTCGATCACGCTCGGTCCGATCGTGTTCATCTTCGACTTGAACGACACGATCACGACGTCGTCTTCACCCGCACGATCGTCGACCCATGCGCGCACCGCGTCGGTCTCGAACAGCGTCTTGCCGTACGTCTTCGGATCGGCACCCGCTTCACCGAGCAGCGGCGCGCGGAATACCTGCTTGTCGTAGACCGCGAGGTCCGAACGCGGCACGAAGCGCTTCGCAGCCGGAGCCCACGAGCCTTCGGCCGTGTGCACGCCGCCCTTCTCGGCAACCGCGCCTTCGAGCACCCACGACGGCAGCGGCACGTTCGCGAGCGCCTTGCCGGCCGCGATGTCTTCCTGCACCCACTCGGCGACCTGCTTCCAGCCGGCGGCCTGCCAGCCTTCGAACGGGCCTTCGTTCCAGCCGAAGCCCCAGCGGATCGCGAGGTCGACGTCGCGCGCGTTGTCGGCGATCGATTCGAGATGCACGCCGATGTAGTGGAACACGTCGCGGAAGATCGACCACAGGAACTGCGCGTGCGGATGGTCCGTCTCGCGCAGCAGCTTCAGGCGTTCCGCCGGCGGGCGCTTCAGGATGCGGCCGACGGTTTCGTCAGCCTTCGCGCCCGAGTCGACATAGGTGCCCGTCTTCGCGTCGAGCACCTTGATCGCCTTGCCTTCCTTCTTGTAGAAACCGCCGCCCGTCTTCTGGCCGAGCGCGCCCTGCTTCACCAGTTCGGCGAGCACGGCGGGCGTCTGGTAGACCGGGAAGAACGGATCGTCGGCGAGGTTGTCCTGCATCGTCTTGATCACGTGCGCCATCGTGTCGAGGCCGACCACGTCCGCGGTGCGGAACGTCGCCGACTTCGCGCGGCCGAGGCGGCTGCCCGTCAGGTCGTCGACTTCGTCGAAGCGCAGGCCGAACTTCGCGGCCTCGGTGATCACCGCGAGGATCGAGAAGATGCCGACGCGGTTCGCGATGAAGTTCGGCGTGTCCTTCGCGCGCACGACGCCCTTGCCGACGATGCTCGTCAGGAAGGTTTCGAGCTGGTCGAGGATCTCCGGACGCGTATGCGCGGTCGGGATCAGCTCGACGAGGTGCATGTAGCGCGGCGGGTTGAAGAAGTGCACGCCGCAGAAGCGCGACTTCAGCTCGTCCGAGAAACCTTCGGACAGCTTCGTGATCGACAGGCCCGACGTGTTGGTCGCGAAGATCGCGTTCGGCGCGATGTGCGGCGCGACCTTCTTGTACAGGTCGTGCTTCCAGTCCATCCGCTCGGCGATCGCTTCGATCACGACGTCGCACTCGGCGAGCTTCGCGATGTCGTCTTCGTAGTTCGCGGCTTCGAGGTATTTCGCGTCGTCCTTCACGCCGAACGGCGCGGGCGACAGCTTCTTCAGGTTCTCGATCGCCTTCAGCGCGATCGCGTTTTTCGGGCCTTCCTTGGCCGGCAGGTCGAACAGCAGCACCGGCACGCGTGCGTTGATGAGGTGCGCGGCGATCTGCGCGCCCATCACGCCGGCGCCCAGCACGGCGACCTTGCGAATCAGGAAATTGCTCACGGGATGTCTCCGGATAGTGTCGTGCAGCGCGGAGGTTGGGGCTGCACGGAGAAGTGAGTACCAGGAACCGATGCATCCGGGCAGCGCGCCTCGCGCCCCGCCCGGACTCGCGTCAGAACAGCGATTCGTCGACTTCCATCATCGTCTTCGAACCGGCGCGTGCGGCGCGGATCGTCGACGCCGTCTCGGGCAGCAGGCGCGCGAAGTAGAAGCGGGCCGTCGCGAGCTTCGACTTGTAGAACGGATCGCCCGACGCTTCCTTGTCGAGGGCGAGGCGTGCCATGCGCGCCCAGAAGTACGAGAACACCAGGTGGCCGACGGTGCGCAGGTACGGCACGGCGGCGGCACCGACTTCGTCGGGGTTCTGCATCGCCTTCATGCCGATTTCCATCGTCAGCTTCTGCACCTTGTCGCCGATGTCGGCGAGCGGGTTGATGAACTCGGCCATTTCCGGCTTCACGCCTTCGGCTTCCGCGAATTCCGTCACGAGCTTGCCGAACTTCTTCAGCTTCGCGCCCATGTCGCCGAGCACCTTGCGACCCAGCAGGTCGAGCGACTGGATCGAGTTCGTGCCTTCGTAGATCATGTTGATCCGCGCGTCGCGCACGTACTGCTCCATGCCCCACTCGGAGATGAAGCCGTGGCCGCCGTAGATCTGCATCGCGTGGTTGGTCGACTCGAACGCGTTGTCGGTCAGGAACGCCTTGATGATCGGCGTGAGCAGCGCGACGAGATCGGCCGCTTCCTTGCGCACCGCTTCGTCGGCGTGCGACAGTTCCTTGTCGATCTGCAGCGCGGACCAGTACGTGAACGCGCGCGCGCCTTCAGCATAGGCCTTCTGCGTGAGCAGCATGCGACGCACGTCCGGGTGCACGATGATCGGGTCGGCCGGCTTGTCCGGTGCCTTCGGGCCCGTCAGCGAACGCATCTGCAGGCGCTCCTTCGCGTACGTGAGCGAGTTCTGGTACGCGACTTCCGTGAGGCCGAGGCCTTGCATGCCGACGCCGAGACGTGCGGCATTCATCATCACGAACATCGCGTTCAAGCCCTTGTTCGGCTCGCCGACCATCCAGCCCTTCGCGCCGTCGAGGTTCATCACGCACGTCGAGTTGCCGTGGATGCCCATCTTGTGCTCGATCGAGCCGCACTTGATGCCGTTGCGCTCGCCCGGCTCGCCCGACGCGTCCGGAATGAACTTCGGCACGATGAACAGCGAGATCCCCTTCGTGCCCTGCGGCGCGTCCGGCAGGCGCGCGAGCACGAGGTGGATGATGTTCTTCGACATGTCGTGCTCGCCGCTCGAGATGAAGATCTTCGTGCCGCTGATCGAGTACGAGCCGTCGCCGTTCGGTTCGGCCTTGGTGCGCAGGATGCCGAGGTCGGTGCCGCAGTGCGGCTCGGTCAGGCACATCGTGCCCGTCCATTCGCCCGACACGAGCTTCGGCAGGTATTGCTTCTGGAGTTCCGGCGCGCCGTGCGCGTGCAGGCATTCGTACGCACCGTGCGACAGGCCCGGATACATCGTCCATGCCTGGTTCGCCGAGTTCAGCATTTCGTAGAGCGCGTTGTTCACGAACGCCGGCAGGCCCTGGCCGCCGTAGTCCGGATCGCAACCGAGCGCCGGCCAGCCGGCCTCGACGTATTGCTGGTAGGCCTCCTTGAAGCCGGTCGGGGTCTTCACGACGCCGTCGCCTTCATACGTGCAGCCTTCGCGGTCGCCGACCTGGTTCAGCGGGAACAGTACCTCGGAGCAGAACTTGCCCGCTTCCTCGAGGACCTGGTTGATCGTGTCGGCGTCGAGGTCCGCATGCTTGGGCATTTGCTTGACTTCGGCTTCGACGTTCAGAAGCTCGTGCAACACGAATTGCATGTCGCGCAGCGGCGCGGCGTACTGTCCCATGACTCTCTCCAAAGGTGGGCAAAACGGCTCGAGCTCCTTGCGGGCGGATCACGCGCCGCTAACGGCTCTCGCTCTGATACGAAACAATCGTCTTTTCCAGCGCAGCCCACGTGAGGCGCACGGCATCCGGCGAATGCAGGAAACGTGCGTCGTGATGCAGGCCGAGCGTGAAGCTGTACAACTCGAAGAGCATCAGGTCCGGATCGGTATCCGCACGCAGATGGCCTTCTTCCTTCGCCTGCGAAATGGCCCGCAGCATCGCGGCACGCCAGGCCGTCACGCTCGCGATCAACTGCTCGCGCACGGGGCTGTCAGGCCGGTCGTCGTACTCGACGGCCCCGCTGATGTAGATGCATCCGGTCGTCACCTCCTGGATGCGCTTCTCCGTCCAGCGGGCCAGCATCGCCCGAAGGCGCGGCAAGCCTCGCGGCTCGCGCAGGCTCGGAAAGAACACCTCGTTTTCGAAACGATGGTGATACTCGCGGACGACCTCGACCTGCAGGTCCTCGCGCGATCCGAAGTGCGCGAACACGCCGCTCTTGCTCATCTGCATGCGCTCGGCCAGCAGGCCGATCGTCAGCCCCTCCAGCCCGTCACGGCTGGCGAGGTCCAAAGCAGCTTCAAGTATCGCGGCACGCGTCTGTTCGCCTTTTCGCATAGCTATTTCTGTAACCGTTCGGGGGTTCGAATAAAATCGAACGGCCGTACTATTATTGAGTGCGGCCGCTCGCGAAACAAGGAAATTATTAGAAACCGGTGTCTAACCGAGCCGCTATTTTGCGCGATTCCGGCGGGACCGGAGCGGCTTTTCCGCACGAACGTGCGGACAGATTTTTGAAGCGAACGCTTAGTCTGCGTCAGTCGTAACCACCGACCGTCAGCGCCTTCATCACGACGCGATACGCCGTATAGGCGAGCCAGTTCAGCATGCGCTCGATGCGCGGGCGCGCGGCGAATCGGGCGGGGTCGATTTCCCGGCCGTCGGCGAACGCGGCCGCGATCGCGTCGCGCAGTTCGTTCGTGACAGCATCGTAGCGCACCAGCACGACATTCGCCTCATTGTTCAACATCAGGCTCAGCGCGTCCAGATTCGACGAACCGACCGTCGCCCAGTTGTCGTCGATCACGGCCACCTTGCCGTGCAGCATCGTCTTGTCGTACTCGGCCACGCGCACGCCCGCGCGCAGCAGCGCGTGATACAGGAACGGCACGGCCGTATCGAGTGCCGCGAATTCCTTGCGGCCGATCAGGATCCGCACGTCGACGCCGCGCCGCGCGGCGCCCGCCAGCGCACGGCGCAGCTTGCGCCCCGGCATGAAGTACGGATTGGCCAGCAGGATCCGCTGGCGTGCCTGGCCGATCGCGGCGAGATACGCCTTCTCGATCGCGCGACGGTTCACGACGTTGTCGCGCGCGACGAACGCGACGCTCGGCTCCGTCACGACCCGCAGCGCGCCGGCCTTGACCCAGCGATGGCTGCGCATCCAGCGCCGGAACATGTCGGGGAACGCTTCCCCGCCATGCAGCCCGGCTGCATATTGCGCATACGGCTTGTGGCCGAACATGATCCGGTGCCACTGCAATTCGAACGCGGCGCGCACGTCCGACACTGCGGGCCCCGCCATCTCGACCGCGAAATCCCAGCGCGGAAACGGCAGCGTCGTGCCGCCCTGCGCGTAGTCGTCGACGATATTGATGCCGCCGCAGAATGCAACCGCGTGATCGATCACCGCGAGCTTGCGATGCGTGCGCGAGAAGCCGAAGCGGCCGAACAGGAAACGGTTGTAGATGCAGTGCTCGACGCCGGCCGCCACCCACGTGTCGAACAGCGGCAGGCGCGCAGTGCCGATGCCGTCGGTGATCACGCGCACGCGCACGCCGCGCTGCGCCGCGCGGATCAGCGCGTCCGACACCGACCGGCCGGCCGCGTCGTCGCAGAAGATGTAGGTTTCGAGCATCACCTGCTCGCGGGCGGCATCGATCCGCTCGATCAGTGCCCGGAAGAATGCGCCGCCGCCCTCACACAGCCGCACGGTGTTGCCCGACGTAAAGGCGAGCCGCGACGCGGAACCGCGTTCCTGCAGGAACATCTGCCGCAATTGCGCGAAGCGCTTGCGGGCTTCCGCCGTCATGCGGACGAGCCGTGCGGCGCGCGCGAGAGTGCCACGCGCGCGGGCAATTGCAGGATCGCCTCGGCATTCGACGGCGAGAAGCAGCGCGCGGCCGCCTCGCGGAACGGCAGCCACGCATGGTCGACGTGCTCGCGCGGCGACAGCGTCACGTCGACGCGATGCGGCACGCACAGGCCGAACCAGTGTTCGGTGTTGCGCGTGACGCCCGGCGCATAGCGGTGCAGGTATTGCGGATAGATCGTGTACTCGATCCGGTGGCGCCAGTCGACGAGCGCGCTGGCCGGCACATCCGCGGTGCCGACCGCGATGCCGGTTTCCTCGGCCACTTCGCGCGCGGCGGTGACCGCGAGCGGCTCGTCGAGCGCGTCCTTCGAGCCGGTCACCGATTGCCAGAAATCGGGCTGGTCGGCACGCTTGATCACGAGCACATCGAGGTCGGGCGTGTAGATCACGACAAGAACGGATTCGGGGATTTTCGGCGGCTTCGTCATCTTTGTTTCATGCAGCACGGGGCCGCGCGCCGGGCACAGGCTCCGAACGGGCGGCAAGTGCTGCGACTGTACCGCAAAAAACGAAAAAGGCGCATCGCTGCGCCTTTTTCATGAGCGTCGTGTGCGCGCGAACGCACACACGACCGGATGCGAAGCGCGTTACGCCTTCGGCTGTTCCGGCTGACGCAGGCGGATGTGCAGTTCGCGCAGCTGACGCTCGTCGACCGGGCTCGGTGCCTGCGTGAGCAGATCCTGCGCACGCTGCGTCTTCGGGAACGCGATCACGTCGCGGATCGAATCGGCGCCGGCCATCATCGTGACGATGCGGTCGAGACCGAACGCGATACCGCCGTGCGGCGGCGCGCCGTACTGCAGTGCATCCAGCAGGAAGCCGAACTTGAGCTGAGCCTCTTCCGCACCGATCTTCAGTGCGCGGAACACCTTGCTCTGCACTTCCTCCTGATAGATACGCACCGAGCCGCCGCCGATTTCCCAGCCGTTCAGCACCATGTCGTAGGCCTTCGCGAGGCAGCGGCCCGGGTCGGTCTCGAGGTACTCGAGGTGCTCGTCCTTCGGGCTCGTGAACGGGTGGTGCGCAGCGACGTAGCGCGCATCTTCGTCGTCGTATTCGAACATCGGGAAGTCGACGACCCACAGCGGCTTCCAGCCGGCCTGGACCAGACCGTTCGCCTTGCCGAATTCCGAATGGCCGATCTTCAGGCGCAGCGCGCCGAGGCTGTCGTTGACGACCTTCGCGCGGTCGGCCGCGAAGAAGATGATGTCGCCGTCTTCAGCGCCGGTGCGCTCGAGGATCGCCGCGATCGACGCGTCGTGCAGGTTCTTGACGATCGGGCTCTGCAGGCCGTCACGGCCCTTCGCCTTCTCGTTGACCTTGATCCAGGCGAGGCCCTTCGCGCCGTAGATGCGCACGAATTCGGTGTAGCCGTCGATGTCGCCGCGCGACAGCTCGCCGCCCTTCGGCACGCGCAGCGCCGCGACACGGCCGTCCTTCGCGTTGGCCGGCGTGCTGAACACCTTGAAGTCGACGTCCTTCATCGCGTCGGTCAGCTCGGTGAATTCGAGCTGCACGCGCAGGTCCGGCTTGTCCGAACCGAAACGCGCCATCGCTTCCGAGTACGGCATCACCGGGAATTTCGCGTCGAGTTCGACGTCGATCGTCGTCTTGAAGATGTGACGGATCATGTCTTCGAACAGGTCACGGATTTCCTGCTCGCCGAGGAACGACGTTTCGCAGTCGATCTGCGTGAATTCCGGCTGACGGTCGGCACGGAGGTCTTCGTCGCGGAAGCACTTGGTGATCTGGTAGTAACGGTCGAAGTTCGCGACCATCAGCAGCTGCTTGAACAGCTGCGGCGACTGCGGCAGCGCGAAGAACTGGCCCGCGTTCACGCGCGACGGCACGAGGTAGTCGCGTGCGCCTTCCGGCGTGCTCTTCGTCAGCATCGGCGTTTCGATGTCGATGAAGCCCTGCTCGTCGAGGTACTTGCGCGCTTCGATCGCGACGCGGTAGCGCAGGCGCAGGTTGTGCTGCATCTGCGGGCGGCGCAGGTCGAGCACGCGGTGCGTGAGGCGCGTCGTTTCCGACAGGTTGTCGTCGTCGAGCTGGAACGGCGGCGTGACCGACGCGTTCAGCACGTTCAGTTCGTGACACAGCACTTCGATCTTGCCGCTCTTCAGGCCGGCGTTGACCGTACCGTCCGGACGGTTGCGCACGAGGCCCTTGATCTGCACGCAGAACTCGTTGCGCACGCCTTCGGCGGTCGCGAACATTTCCGCGCGATCCGGGTCGCACACCACCTGCACGAGGCCTTCACGATCGCGCAGGTCGATGAAGATCACACCGCCGTGATCGCGGCGGCGCTGCACCCAGCCGCACAGCGACACGGTTTGGCCCAGCAGGTGTTCGGTCACGAGACCGCAGTATTCAGTACGCATCGACATGATGTTTGCTTTCGTTCGGTTTGATCAACGGGCGCCGCAACGCGCGGCCCGGGCGATGATTCTTTACTTACAGCGGCGGCTCGACGGGGCGGCGCGCAGGCGCCGGAACCGGCGCCGGGGGCGCCACCACGCCCATCGAGACGATGTACTTGAGCGCGGCATCGACCGACATGTCGAGTTCGATGACTTCGCTCTTCGGCAGCATCAGGAAGAAGCCCGACGTCGGGTTCGGCGTCGTCGGAATATAGACGCTCACGTATTCTTCCGTCAGATGATTGAGCACGTCGCCGCCCGGCGTGCCGGTCAGAAACGCGATCGTATACGAGCCGCGACGCGGGTATTCGATCAGCAGCGCCTTGCGGAACGCGTTGCCGCTGCTCGACAGCAGCGTGTCCGACACCTGCTTGACGCTCGTGTAGATCGGCCCGACGACCGGGATGTGACGCACCACGGCGTTCCACCACGTGACGAGCTTCTGGCCGATGAAGTTCCGCGTGGCCAGCCCGACGACGAAGATGAACGCGAGCGTCAGCACCGCGCCGATCCCCGGCAAGTGGAAGCCGAGCATCCGCTCGGGCTGCCACGATTCGGGCAGCAGCAGCAGTGTCTGGTCCATCGTGCCGATGATGAGACCGAGCACCCACAGCGTGATCGCGAGCGGGACGAGAACCAGCAGGCCGGTCAGAAACACCGATTTCAGGGTCGTCTTTTTCATCATCTGCCGTCAATGAACCGCGCCGGCGGCGCGGGTTGGTCGCAGCCCGGCCGGGCCGCGACGGTCAACTGCTGGCGGCGGGCGCGGCTGCCGGGGCAGGCGCAGCGCTCGTCGTCGTGCTTTCGGAACTGCTCGATGCCGCCGGCGCGGCCGCGGCGGGCGCGGCTTCCGCCGGTGCGGCCGGCGCTGCGTCGCCCGACGCCGTCGCCGGCGCGCTGGTGCCGCCCGAACCGCCGCGGAAATCGGTGACATACCAACCCGAACCCTTCAGCTGGAAGCCCGCCGCAGTGACCTGCTTGCGAAATGCGTCCTTCCCGCATTCCGGACACTGCGACAGCGGCGCATCGCTCATCTTCTGGAGCACGTCCTTCGCGAAGCCACACGCTTCGCATCGATAGGCGTAGATCGGCATGATATTTTTCCCGCGGAAACTGGAAACGGCTTGCAAAACCTTGAATTATAGCTGAAACCCCGCCGCGCTCCGGCAATGGCCGCGACACCCGCGCATCAGCGGCGGCGCCACGTCAGCCAGCGCTCGTGACCTTCGAACACGGGCAGCGAATCGGTCACGGGCAAATCCTCGATCAGTTCGAAGTGCGGCGTGAGCAGCGCATCGAGTTCGGCACGCTCGATTCCGAACGGCGGCCCCTTCGGTTTCGCCATCAGGAAGAAATAACCTGCCAGCAATCCGTCCACGGGCAGCAGCTCGGCCATGCGTGCCGCGTAGCCGGCGCGCATGGCCGGCGGCAGCGCGCACAGGAACGCGCGCTCGTACACCCACTGCACGTCGAACGGCGCCCGGTACGAAAAGAAATCGGCCTGCTCGACGACTTCCGCATGCGCGCCGAGCTGCGCTTTCGCAACTGCCACTGCCTGCGCGGAGAAATCGATCGCACGCACGGGCCAGCCGGCCTGCGCGAGCCACCCGGCCTCCTGCGCACTGCCGCAGCCTGGAATCAGAACCGCGCACGGCTCGAGCCGATGCGCGAACACGCGAAACCCGTCGGGCACGCCACCGAATTCCCACGGCGTCACGCCACGCGCGAAACGTTCGTCCCAGAACGATGCGTTGCCGGGATCGCGCGTCGTGAAATCGGCGGCCGCCGGTGTAGCCGGTTGCTTCGGATCGGACATCGCCCTGCTCCTTTCGGTCATGTGCCGTACGCGAGCGCGAGCAGCACGCGCGCGACAAGCGCCCCGACGCCGACGGCGAGACCGAAGATCAGCAACGCCTGCAGCAGCCGGTTCGTCCGCTTCTGCTCGACGAGAATCTGGCGCATCAGGTCCTCGCTCGCCGCGCGCGGCGCGTCGTGGCGCGCCGCCATCGCGTGATGGATCAGGCGCGGCAGTTGCGGCAGCGTCTTGCTCCACTGCGGCGCTTCGACCTTGAAGCGCTCGTACCAGCCGCGCAGGCCGATCTGCTCGGTCATCCAGCGCTCGAGGTACGGCTTCGCGGTCTTCCACAGGTCGAGCTCGGGGTCGAGCGAGCGGCCGAGCCCCTCGACGTTCAGCATCGTCTTCTGCAGCAGCACGAGCTGCGGCTGGATCTCGACGTTGAAGCGGCGCGACGTCGAGAACAGGCGCATCAGCACCTGGCCGAGCGAGATGTCCTTCAGCGCGCGATCGAAATACGGCTCGCACACCGCTCGGATCGCGCTTTCGAGCTCCTCGACACGCGTCTCGGGCGGCACCCAGCCGGATTCGAGGTGGAGCGTCGCGACGCGGTGGTAGTCGCGCTTGAAGAACGCGAGGAAGTTCTGCGCGAGGTAGTTCTTGTCGAAATCGGACAGCGCGCCGACGATCCCGAAATCGAGCGCGACGTAGCGGCCGAAGGTGTTCGGATCGAGGCTCACCTGGATGTTGCCCGGGTGCATGTCCGCATGGAAGAAGCCATCGCGGAACACCTGCGTGAAGAAGATCTCGACGCCTTCGCGCGCAAGCTTCTTGATGTCGACACCGGCCGAACGCAGCGTCTCGACCTGGCTGATCGGCACGCCGGTCATGCGCTCCATCACGAGCACCTGCGACGTCGAGAAATCCCAGAACATCTCGGGCACGAGCAGCAGGTCGAGGCCCGCGAAGTTGCGGCGCAGCTGGCTGCCGTTGGCGGCCTCGCGCATCAGGTCAAGCTCGTCGTGCAGGTACTTGTCGAACTCGGCGACGACCTCGCGCGGCTTCAGGCGCCGGCCGTCGGCCCACATGCGCTCGGTCCAGATCGCGATGTCGCGCATCAGCGCGAGGTCGGAATCGATCACGGACAGCATGTTCGGGCGCAGCACCTTGACCGCGACGGCCTTGCCCGCGTGCTGGCCCTGCTTGAGCTTCGCGAAATGCACCTGCGCGATCGACGCGCTCGCGACCGGCTCCCGCTCGAATTCGTCGAACAGCTCGTCGACCGGCGCACCGAGCGACTTCTCGATGATCCCGATCGCGACCGCCGAATCGAACGGCGGCACCTGATCCTGCAGCTTCGCGAGTTCGTTCGCGAAATCGACCGACAGCAGGTCGCGGCGCGTCGACAGCACCTGGCCGAACTTGACGAAGATCGGGCCGAGGCTTTCGAGCGCATGGCGCAGCCGCACCGCCGGCGGATCGGAATAACGGCGACCGATCGTCGTGATCCGCAGCAGCAGCTTCACGCGCCGGTCGTCGATCCGGGACAGCATCACTTCGTCGAGACCAAAGCGGATGACGGTGTAGACAATCTTGATGAAACGGAAAATGCGCATGCCCTGCGGCCCTCAGTGCGCGCCGCGCGGGCCGGAACCCGTGCGCGCGCCGATTTTTTGTTCGAGTCGCTCGACCCGCTTTTCGACCCGCGCGAGCGCATCGCGTGCGCGCGCCAGTTCGGCGTCGAAGCCGCCGAGCGACGCGCGCCGGACGACTTGCGGGTTCTCGTCGAGCCAGTATTCGGCAACGGAATCGAGCACGTTGCGGCCGGTACGTCGCGCGCGCACACCGGCGTCGCGCACGACCGTCGCGATCCGGTATGCCGCCGCGTCGCCGACCAGCTTCGCGAGATCTTCTTCAGGTTCCCAGCGCAGGTGCTCGGCCAGCTTCGCGATCTGCGTCGCGAACTCCGCATCGCCCTCGATCTTCACGTGCTTCATCACGGCCGCCTGGCCGCCCTGCAGGAACGCGGCGACCGTGTCGCCCGCGAGCGCGATCGACACGTCGACCTGTTGCGCATCGTGCGCGTCGACGGCCGACAGATAGCCGTCGGGCTGCACCAGCAGCGTGAGCGTAACGGGAGGCACGTCGATCCGGGCAGTCTTGCCCGCATACGGAATCAGGCGGTCGCGCGCCCACGATTCGCGGGCGAGCAGGTGATTGACAGCAGCAGCAAAAGGCTTGGCGGCAAAGGTCATCGGGCTGGGAAAGAAAAAACCCGCGCAGGCCGGGCGCCCACGCGGGTTTCTATTGTAACGTCGGATCGTCGGCAGGCCGTGCCTGACCGCACACCCGGGCGGCAAGCGGTCGCAGTGCGGCGGCCGTTGCCCGGGTGTCCGGCGGCGTGGCCGCCGGACACGCTCAGTGCGTGTTGATCTGCTGGATGCCCGCGAGCAGCCAGCCCTGACTGCCCGACTTCGACAGGTTCCACACCTCGTCGAACGGCGCGGCCGACGCATTCGCCGATTCGCGGATCAGCCCGTGGAAACGCACGCTCGCCGACTGCTCGATGCCGCGATCCTCGATCGCGACCAGTTCCGCGTCGAGCTGCACGACGTCGGTCTGGTTCGACTCGTTGCCGCGCGAATCGAGGTCGATCTTGATCTCGGCGAACATTTCGGGCGTCGTGAACTCGCGGATGTCGGCCAGGTTGCCCTGGTCCCACGCAGCCTGCAGGCGCACGAAATAAACCTTCGAGCTGCGCAGGAACGCTTCGGTGTCGAAGCCGGCCGGCACCTGGAGCGGTGCTGCCGCCGCCGCCGCCGCTGCCGCGCCTGCGCCCGCGGCACCGCCGCCGAACACGCCTTGCGCTTCGTTCGCGTAGCTGCTGCCGCTACCCGCATAGTTGCTGCCGGTGCCGCCCTGCTGGAACGACGGGCTCTGCGAGTAGCCGCCCGACGACGACGCCGAGCCGCCGACCGAGTATGCCGGCTCCTGCGGACGACGGCGGTTCATGAACTTGCGGATCAGCCAGATGCCGACCATCGCGAGCAACGCGATCACGATGACGTTCGCCATCATGCTCGCGAATGCGCCGCCCAGGCCGAAGTGCGACAGCAGCGCCGCGATGCCGAGACCGGCCGCGAGGCCGGCGATCGGCCCGAGCCAGCGCGAGCGGTTGGGCTGCGCGGCCGGCGCGGGCGCGGCCGGGTTCGCACGCTGCGCCTGCGACGGCGCGGCCTGCTGCATCGGCTGCTGCGCAGGCGGCGTGGCCTGGCGCTGCGTGACGGTGGAATTCTGGCGGCCGATGCTGCGCCCGCCGCCCATGCGCTTGGCTTCAGCGTCGAGCGATGCGAACGTGCCGGCCGTGAGCAGGCCGACCATCAGCAGTGTGCCGACTCGCCGAGCCCACGGCTTCGACGGCTTGCTACGGTTGAACAACGAACGCGTTTCGGACATCAGCTTCTCCAGATGTAAGACAAATGTATGGAAAGAGCCCCTTAGTACTTGGCTCCCACGTGTAAAGCTACCACGCCACCTGACAAATTGTAATATTTGACGGCATCGAGGCCCGCTTGTTCCATCATCGTCTTCAGCGTGTCCTGATCGGGGTGCATCCGAATAGATTCAGCAAGATACCGGTAACTTTCAGCATCTTTCGCGAACTTGTCGCCAAGCCACGGTAATACTTTGAAAGAATACAGATCGTACGCCTTTTTCAGCGGATCCCAGACTTTCGAGAATTCCAGCACCATCACGCGGCCGCCCGGCTTCGTCACGCGGCGCATCTCCGCCAGCGCGGCATCCTTGTGCGTCATGTTGCGCAGCCCGAACGCGACCGTGACCAGATCGAAGTAGTTGTCCGGAAAGGGGATTTTCTCCGCGTCGCACAGCAGCGACGGCGTCACGATGCCCTTGTCGAGCAGCCGGTCGCGACCGACGCGCAGCATCGATTCGTTGATGTCCGTGTGCCAGACCTCGCCCGTCGGCCCGGCTGCCTTCGCGAACGCCTTGGTCAGGTCGCCGGTGCCGGCCGCGATGTCGAGCACCTTGAAGCCGGGACGCACGTTCGCCTGCGCGATCGTGAACGCCTTCCACGCGCGGTGCATGCCCGCCGACATCAGGTCGTTCATCAGATCGTAGTTGCTCGCGACCGAATGGAACACACCCGCCACTTTCTTCGCTTTTTCGTTTTCCTCGACGCTTTCGAAGCCGAAGTGGGTTTTGCTCATCGCGTTGATCCTCAGTAAATGGCAAGACGGCGCCGAGCGGGCGCCGTCGAATTTCAGTGGCAGTGGCCGTGCGACGCGGAGGCCGCCTGCATCGGGGCGTCGCGCTCGACGCCCGCCGCCTTCAGTTTGTCGAAATAGTCGCGCCACAGCGCGTCCTGCTGCGTGGCCAGCTCGTACAGCAGGTCCCACGAGTAGATGCCGGTCGAATGGCCGTCGGAAAACGTCGGCTGCAGCGCGTAGTTGCCAACGCCCTCGAGCGCGGTGATCGTCACCTCGCGCTTGCCGGTCTGCAGCGTCTCCTGGCCGGGCCCGTGGCCGCGCACCTCGGCCGACGGCGAATACACGCGCATCAGCTCGAACGGAATCCGGTAGCTTTCACCGTTCGGGTACTGCAATTCGAGCACGCGCGATACCGCGTGCACGACGACGCCGGACGGAATCGGCGTCGTGGAAGTCAAACCGCTCATGGCTGCCTCGAATCGGTCATGCGTTGAATTTCCTCGCGCACCGCATTGTGCAGCAGCGAGGCCTGCGCCGCGCGCGTGCGCAGCAGCGCCTCGGACACGCTGCGCTGGCGCGGCGCCCAGACGGGCTGCGGGAAGTGGGCGTCGTTGGAAAAGCGCGGGATCACGTGCCAGTGCACGTGCGGCACCATGTTGCCGAGGCTCGCGAGATTCACCTTGTTCGGCTGCATCACGCGGCGCACGGCCCGCTCGACCGCGTAGACCACGCGCATCAGGTGGGCCCGCTCGGGCTCGCCGAGATCGGAGAATTCCGCTACGTGCGTGCCCCAGATCACCCGGCAGAAGCCCGGATACTCGTGCTCGCCCGTCGCGAGGACGACGCGCAGCGCATCGTCCTGCCAGAGCACCTCGCCGCCGTCTTCACGGCAAAACACGCATTCCATCGTCGCTCCCATGTGGACGGGCGCCGGCATTGCCGCGCCGGCGCCCGCTCATCCCCAGCCCGGTCGGGCGGTCGTCATGCCCGCATTAGACCAGCACGCGCTCGATCCCGCCATTGTTCGCGCGTGCGACATAATCGGCCATCCAGTTCTCGCCGAGCACCTGGCGCGCGATTTCGACCACGATGTAGTCGGCTTCGAGGTTCGCATCCTCGCCGTAGCGCGACAGGCCCTGCAGGCACGACGGGCAGCTCGTCAGGATCTTCACGTCCGGGCCGTTCGCGGCCGCGGCGGCCGGCGCCGGCGCAGCGCCGGCCACCACGGGAATCGCACGCAGCTTTGCGGCGCCCTTGCGGATCTCCTCTTCCTTGCGGAAACGCACCTGCGTGGAGATATCCGGGCGCGTGACCGCGAGCGTGCCCGACTCGCCGCAGCAACGATCGTTCTTCTCGATCTTGTAGCCGTCCTTCTCCGCGCCCATCAGCTCGTTGACGAGCTTCACCGGGTCCATCGTCTTGATCGGCGTATGGCACGGGTCGTGATACATGTAGCGCGTGCCCGTCACGCCGTCGAGCTTCATCCCCTTCTCGAGCAGGAACTCGTGGATGTCGATGATCCGGCAGCCCGGGAAGATCTTGTCGAATTCATAGCCGGCGAGCTGGTCGTAGCAGGTGCCGCACGACACGACCACCGTCTTGATATCGAGGTAGTTCAGCGTGTTCGCGACCCGGTGGAACAGCACGCGGTTGTCGGTGACGATCTTCTCGGCCTTGTCGTACTGGCCCGAGCCGCGCTGCGGATAGCCGCAGCACAGGTAGCCCGGCGGCAGCACGGTCTGCACGCCGGCCTCCCACAGCATCGCCTGCGTCGCGAGGCCGACCTGCGAGAACAAACGCTCGGAGCCGCAGCCCGGGAAGTAGAACACCGCTTCCGAATCGACGGTCGTCGACTTCGGGTTGCGGATGATCGGCACGATCTTGTTGTCCTCGATGTCGAGCAGCGCGCGTGCCGTCTTCTTCGGCAGGTTGCCCGGCATCTTCTTGTTGACGAAGTGGATCACCTGCTCGACGACGGGCGGCTTGCCCACCGTCGCCGGCGGGTGCTGCGTCTGCTTCTTCACGACGTTCTTCAGCATGTCGTTCGCGAAGCGCTGCACCTTGTAGCCGACGCCCATCATCACGCTGCGCGCGGCATTGATCGTCTGCGGGTTGGTCGCGTTCAGGAAGAACATGCCCGCCGCATTGCCGGCGTTGAATTTCTTCTTGCCCATCTTGCGCAACAGGTTGCGCATGTTCATCGTGACGTCGCCGAAATCGATCTTCACCGGGCACGGCGTCGCGCACTTGTGGCACACCGTGCAGTGGTCGGCCACGTCGTTGAACTCGTCCCAGTGCTTGATCGACACGCCGCGGCGCGTCTGTTCCTCATACAGGAACGCCTCGACCAGCAGCGACGTCGCGAGGATCTTGTTACGCGGGCTGTACAGCAGGTTTGCGCGCGGCACGTGCGTCGCGCACACCGGCTTGCACTTGCCGCAGCGCAGGCAGTCCTTCACCGAATCGGCGATCGCACCGATGTCGGACTGCTTCATGATCAGCGACTCGTACCCCATCAGCCCGAAGCTCGGTGTATAGGCGTTGCGCAGATCGGCGCCTTCGAGCAGCTTGCCCTTGTTGAAACGGCCGTTCGGGTCGACGCGCTGCTTGTACGCGCGGAATTCGGCGATCTCGTCGTCGGTCAGGAACTCGAGCTTCGTGATGCCGATGCCGTGCTCGCCGGAAATCACGCCGTCGAGCGAACGCGCGAGCGTCATGATGCGCGCAACCGCCGCGTGGGCGTCCTGCAGCATCTCGTAGTTGTCGGAGTTGACCGGCAGGTTGGTGTGGACGTTGCCGTCGCCCGCGTGCATGTGCAGCGCGACGAACACGCGGCCGCGCAGCACCTGCTTGTGGATCGCCTGCGCTTCGTCGAGGATCTGCTTGAACGCGCCGCCGTTGAAGATCGCGCGCAGCTCCGCGCGGATCTCCTGCTTCCACGAGATGCGCACCGTGCGGTCCTGCGTGACGTGGAACACGGTCGCGCCCGGCTGCTCGTCCGCGCGATCGGCGAACTTCTCGGCGAGCGCCTCGTAACCGAGTTGCACGAGGTAGTGCTGCGCCTCGCGCAGCGGCTGGTCGAGCCGGTCGCGCACGAACTCCCAGCGCGCGCGCACGCGCTTGAGCAGCTCCAGTGCCTGCTGGACGCGATCCTCGAGCAGTTCGGCGCTCGGGATCTCATTCGCGTCGTCGGTCTTGCCGAGCGGCAGGTTGCCGCCGCGGAAGAACGCTTCCAGCGCGTCGACCAGCTGCAGCTTGTTCTTCAGCGACAGCTCGATGTTGATCCGCTCGATGCCGTCGGTGTACTCGCCCATCCGGTTCAGCGGGATGACGACGTCTTCGTTGATCTTGAACGCGTTCGTGTGCTTCGCGATCGCGGCCGTGCGGCTGCGGTCGAGCCAGAAGCGCTTGCGCGCCTCCGCGCTGATCGCGACGAAGCCTTCGCCGCTCTTGCCGTTCGCCATCCGGATCACTTCGGACGTCGCGTGCGCGACCGCGTCGGCGTCATCGCCGACGATGTCGCCGATCAGCACCATCTTGGGAAATGCGTTGCGCTTGCTCTTGGTCGCGTAGCCGACCGCGCGCAGGTAGCGCTCGTCGAGGTGCTCGAGGCCCGCGAGGATCGCGCCGCCCTGCTTCGACGTCTCGAACAGGTAGTCCTTGATCTCGACGATGCTCGGGATCGCCTCGCGCGCCTGGCCGAAGAATTCCAGGCAGACGGTGCGGGTGTGCGCCGGCATCTTGTGCAGCACCCAGCGCGCGGACGTGATGAGCCCGTCGCAGCCTTCCTTCTGCACGCCCGGCAGGCCGGCCAGGAACTTGTCGGTCACGTCCTTGCCGAGGCCTTCCTTGCGGAACCGGCGGCCCTCGATCTCGAGCATCTCGCTCTTCAGCAGCTTCTCGCCCGGCGCATATGCGCCGTCGAACCACTTCAGCTCGAAACGCGCGACCGCGATGTCGTGGATCTTGCCCTGGTTGTGCTCGTGGCGCGTGACTTCGAGCCAGTTGCCGTCCGGGTCGACCATCCGCCACCAGGCCAAGTTGTCGAGCGCGGTGCCCCACAGCACGGCCTTCTTGCCGCCCGCGTTCATCGCGACGTTGCCGCCGATGCACGATGCGTCGAGCGAGGTCGGATCGACCGCGAACACGTAGCCGGCCGCTTCCGCGGCTTCCGTCACGCGGCGCGTGACGACGCCCGCGCCGGAGAAGATCGTCGGCACCTTGTGCGCGACGCCCGGCAGCTCGGTCAGCTCGACCGCGCCGAGCTGCTCGAGCTTCTCGGTGTTGATCACCGCGGAGAACGGCGTGAGCGGCACCGCGCCGCCCGTGTAGCCGGTGCCGCCGCCGCGCGGGATCACGGTCAGGCCGAGCTCGAAGCAGGCCTTGATCAGGCCGGCGATCTCGGCTTCGGTATCGGGGGTGAGCACGACGAATGGGTATTCGACCCGCCAGTCGGTCGCGTCGGTCACGTGCGACACGCGCGACAGTCCGTCGAAACGGATGTTGTCCTTCTGCGTGCAGCGGCCGAGCGCCTTGGTCGCGCGGCGGCGCAGGTCGGCCATCTTCTCGAATTCGTCGGCGAACTCGTTGACCGCGCGCTGCGCGGCGGTTTCGAGCATCTCGACGCGCGATGCGCGTTCGCGGCCCGCGTCGTCGCGGTGCTCGGTGAGATCCGCGCTGCGGCGCTTGCCGATTTCGGTCAGCCGGTGGTTCAGCGCCTCGATCAGCAGCGCGCGGCGCTTCGGGTTGTCGAGCAGGTCGTCCTGCAGGTACGGGTTGCGGCGCACGACCCAGATGTCGCCGAGCACTTCATACAGCATCCGTGCCGAGCGGCCCGTACGGCGCTCGGCGCGCAGCTCGTCGAGCACCGACCACGCCTCTTCGCCGAGCAGGCGGATCACGATCTCGCGATCCGAGAAGGACGTGTAGTTGTAGGGAATCTCGCGCAACCGGGGCGCGGGGTCGGCGGCGACGGCGGCTGCCGCGCCATGCGGATCGAAAACTTGTGGTGCGTTCATGTTCGGACGACTCGGAGGGCCGATACACCGTGCACGGGCGTCGGCAAGCGCGTGGGCGCAATCTTGGGGAAATCTGTTCTGTTACCAGGCGCGCGGCTGTCCTTCATGGGGCCGGAGCGGGCGGAGATTCGCCCCTCCTGGCCGGCGACAGGGCCTGGCGGCACTCGATCATCAGCACGATCGCGCGCGGCGCGCATGCCGTTCCGCCGCGGGGCTGGCTGCGCGCGGCGTCGGCTTCAACGGTGCGATCCGAGGGTGCCTCTGCATCTTCCGAATCCTTGATTCAAAACGGAATTCTAACCCATGATCGGGCCACGCGTGACACGTCGGACAGGTCGTGGGGCTATCGCCGCGAGCCGCGCCAGGCCTGGCTCGGCGCGATTTCACACGGTCATTCGCCGTCCGTCCGGTCGGTAACCACGCGGTTAAGCCGGTAAAAAAGGCCGCGCAACGTCGCCGACGCATCGTCCGCACGGCCCCGCGAGCGTGCGCCCGGCATGCCGCTTGCGTACAGGCGGACCCTTGGCGCTATCATTGATCCTTTACCGTCTGCTACCGCACTGCACGCGAGCGCCCATGGCATCCCACGATTACCTGAAGAAAATCCTCACCGCGCGCGTCTACGACGTCGCGATCGAGACGGAACTCGAATCCGCCCGCAACCTGTCCGCCCGGCTGCGCAACGCCGTCTACCTCAAGCGCGAGGACAACCAGCCGGTGTTCTCGTTCAAGCTGCGCGGCGCATACAACAAGATGGCGCACATTCCGGCGGACGCGCTCGCGCGCGGCGTGATTACGGCATCGGCCGGCAACCACGCGCAGGGTGTCGCGTTCTCGGCGGCCCGGATGGGCGTCAAGGCCGTGATCGTCGTGCCCGTCACGACGCCGCAGGTGAAGGTCGATGCGGTGCGCGCGCACGGCGGCCCGAGCGTCGAGGTGATCCAGGCCGGGGAGTCGTACAGCGACGCGTACGCATACGCGGTCAAGGTGCAGGAGGAGCGCGGCCTCACGTTCGTCCATCCGTTCGACGATCCGTACGTGATCGCCGGCCAGGGCACGATCGCGATGGAGATCCTGCGCCAGCACCAGGGCCCGATCCACGCGATCTTCGTGCCGATCGGCGGCGGCGGGCTCGCGTCCGGCGTCGCGGCCTACGTGAAGGCGGTGCGACCGGAGATCAAGGTGATCGGCGTGCAGGCCGAGGATTCGTGCGCGATGGCGCAGTCGCTCGACGCGGGCAAGCGCGTCGAGCTGAGCGAGGTCGGCCTGTTCGCGGACGGTACCGCCGTGAAGCTGGTCGGCGAGGAAACCTTCCGGCTCTGCAGCGAATACCTCGACGGCGTCCTGACGGTGAACACCGACGCGCTGTGCGCGGCGATCAAGGACGTCTTCCAGGACACGCGCAGCGTGCTCGAGCCGTCCGGCGCGCTCGCGGTCGCGGGCGCGAAGCTCTACGCGGAACGCGAAGGCATCGAGAACCAGACGCTCGTCGCGGTCACGTCCGGCGCGAACATGAACTTCGACCGGATGCGCTTCGTCGCCGAGCGCGCGGAAGTGGGTGAGGCGCGCGAAGCCGTGTTCGCGGTCACGATCCCCGAGGAACGCGGCAGCTTCAAGCGGTTCTGCTCGCTCGTCGGCGACCGCAACGTCACCGAGTTCAACTACCGGATCGCCGATGCGCAGGCCGCGCACATCTTCGTCGGCGTGCAGATCAAGCGCCGCGGCGAATCGGCCGAGATCGCCGCGAACTTCGAATCGCACGGCTTCAAGTCCGTCGACCTGACGCACGACGAGCTGTCGAAGGAACACATCCGCTACATGGTGGGCGGCCGTTCGCCGCTCGCGCTCGACGAGCGCCTGTTCCGCTTCGAGTTCCCGGAACGGCCGGGCGCGCTGATGAAGTTCCTGTCGTCGATGGCGCCGGACTGGAACATCAGCCTGTTCCATTACCGCAACCAGGGCGCGGACTACAGCTCGATCCTCGTCGGGCTGCAGGTACCGCAGGCCGATCGCGCCGAATTCGAACGCTTCCTCGCGGCACTCGGCTATCCGTATGTCGAGGAGAGCGCCAACCCGGCTTACCGCCTCTTCCTGTCGTGAAGGCGTCACGCATGAATCCCGAACATTCCCCGCTCGGCAAGGCCACCGTCTACGCGGCCCAGTACGACGCGTCGCTGCTGTTCCCGATCCCGCGCGCCGGCGCGCGCGAGCAGCTCGGCATCGCGTCGGCGCTGCCGTTCTTCGGCACCGACATCTGGAACGCATACGAGCTGTCCTGGCTCAACGCGCGCGGCAAGCCGCAGATCGCGGTTGCGACCTTCTACGTGCCGGCCGAATCGCCGAACATCGTCGAATCGAAGTCGTTCAAGCTGTATCTCGGCTCGTTCGCGCAGACGAAATTCGACTCGATCGACGCGGTGCGCGACACGCTGAAGCGCGACGTGTCGGCCGCGTGCGGGGCAAGCGTCGCCGTGCAGCTCGTGTCGCCGCACGATTTCGGCAAGCTCGAAATGGACGAACTCGACGGGCTGTCGCTCGACCGGCTCGACCTCGACACCGACGTGTACGAACCCGATCCGTCGCTGCTGTCGGCGGCCGTCGACGAAGCGCCGGTCGAGGAGACGCTCGTGTCCGACCTGCTGCGCTCGAACTGCCCGGTCACCGGCCAGCCCGACTGGGGCAGCGTGCAGATTCACTACGTCGGGCCGCAGATCGACCACGCGGGCCTGCTGCGCTACATCATCTCGTTCCGCAACCACACGGGCTTTCACGAGCAGTGCGTCGAGCGGATCTTCCTCGACATCCTGCACGCGTGCAAACCGGTGAAGCTCGCGGTGTATGCGCGTTATACGCGCCGCGGCGGGCTCGACATCAACCCGTTCCGCACGAACTACAACCAGCCGATGCCGGACAACGCGCGCAACGCGCGGCAGTGACGGCGGCGGGTGGCCGCCGCAGCTTGCCTTTTGCCGCCGGCGACGCGCGGCCGCCACCCCAAATACAACAGCCCGACCGGAATCAACCGGCCGGGCTGTTTTTCATTGCGCGGGAAGCACGTGAATGCGCCGGGCCCGTTCTGGAGCGGCTCGCCGTTGCGGCGTTACTTCGCCGGCGCCTTGTACGCGATGCAGTCGACCTCGACCTTGCAGTCGATGACCATGCTCGACTGCACGCACGCACGTGCCGGCGGATGCTCGCCGAAGTACGACACGAACACCTTGTTGAACGACGCGAAATCGCGTGCGTCGTCGAGCCACACGCCGCAGCGCACGACGTGCTCGAGGCCGTAGCCGGCTTCCTTCAGGATCGCGATCACGTTCTCGATCGTCTGCTTCGATTGCGTGACGATCCCGCCTTCGACGACCTCGCCGTTCACCATCGGCGTCTGGCCCGACACGTACAGCCAGCCGTCGGCCTCGACCGCGCGTGCGAACGGCATCACCTGGCCGCCCGTCCCCTTCGCTTCGCCTACGCCATATCGCTTCATCGTTTCACTCCTTGTTTGTCGACCGCCTCGACGCTTCAGCGCCGGCGCCGGTCCCATGCAACGCACGGTTGCGGATGCGCGCACCGACGACGGCGCGCGCGGCAGATCGGAACGACAACCGCGTTCAGAACGCGGCGTCGGCACTCGCCGGCACGCGCTCGCCGCGTGCGACGAAGCCGCCGGCGCGCTCGCCGGTCGGCTGGCCGTTTTCGTAGGTCAGCACGCCGTTCACCCACACGGCGTCGATTCCGTGCGCGGGCTGCTGCGGCTTCTCGAACGTCGCGGCGTCGATCACGCGCGCCGGGTCGAACAGCACGAGGTCGGCGTGGTAGCCCACATGCACCTCGCCGCGCCGCGCGATGCCGTAGCGGCGCGCGGACAGCGACGTCATCTTGCGGATCGCCTCCTCGAGCGGCAGCAGGTTCGTGTCGCGCACGTAATGGCCGAGCACGCGCGGGAACGCGCCCCACAGCCGCGGGTGCGGCAGCGGATCGTTCGGCAGGCCGTCGGAGCCCACCATCGTCGCCGGGTGCGACAGGATCCGGCGCACGTCCTCCTCGGACATGTTGTGGTACACGGCGCCCGCCGGGCGGATGCGCTGCGCGGCTTCCTGCTCGGTCACGCCCCAGTCGGCCGCGATCGCCTTCAGCAGCTTGCCCGCCACTTCCGGGTGCGGCTCCGACCAGGTGATCGTGATGTCGATGTCGCCCGTCACCTGCTTCAGGTCGAGCGTCGACGAGCTGCGGCTGTACGGATAGCAGTCGCAGCCGACCGGCTGGTAGCGGCGCGCGCCTTCGAGCGACGCGAGCACTTCGGTGCTGCGCCCCCAGTTCGACGGGCCCGCGCACTTCAGATGCGAGATCACGACCGGCACGCGCGCATGGCGGCCGACCTGGTACGCCTCTTCCATCGCATCGAGGATCGCGTCGAATTCGGTGCGCATGTGCGTCGTGTACAACGCGCCGGCGTTCGCGAGCGGCTCGGCGAGCGCCATCACCTCTTCGGTCGGCGCCGCGAACGCGGAGCCGTACGCGAGGCCCGACGACAGGCCGAGCGCGCCGTTCGCGAGCGCCTCCTCGAGCTGCGCGCGCATCCCGGCGATCTCGCCGTCGGTCGCCGCGCGGTCGAGGCGGTCCATCTGGTTGTTGCGCAGCGCCGTGTGGCCGACGAGCGCCGCGACGTTCACGGCCGGACGCGCGTCGTTCACGGCCGCGACGTAGTCGGCGAAGGTCGGGTACTGGAACGCGCCGCGCTCGCCGAGCAGGTTCATCGGATCGGGCGGATCGCCCGCGAGCGTCACCGGCGACGCGCTGATCCCGCAGTTGCCGACGATCACGGTCGTCACGCCCTGCGAGATCTTCGGCACCATCTGCGGCGCGCGGATCACGTGCGTGTCGTCGTGCGTGTGCACGTCGACGAAGCCCGGCGCGAGCGCGCGGCCGTTCGCATCGACGACGGTCTCGGCGAGCCAGTTCGACAGGTTGCCGATCGCCGCGATCACGCCGTTGCGGATCGCGACGTCGCGCGTGACGGGCGGCGCGCCGGTACCGTCGTAAAGCTGCGCGCCGACGATCAGCGTATCGGCGGCTTCGGGATGCGAATGCATGGTCAGTCTCCTACCGGTTGACGGTCTCCGCCGCCGCGGTGCGCATCGAGCGCGTGCTTGATGCGACGCAGCGATTCCCGGCCCGCATCGCCGAGCCGCAACGCGACTCCGGTGACGAGCACGTCGATCGCCATCATCATCGCGTAGCGCGATGTCGACGGCTTGTAAATGAAATCGGTTTCGAACGCGACGACCGGGATCAGGTGGTCGGCCAGCTTCGCGAGCGGCGAGGCCGGCGCGGTGATCGCGATCAGCTTCGCGCCGTAGCGCTTCGCGAGCCGGCAGCTCTCGAGCAGCTCGGGCACGCGCCCGCTCACCGACAGCGCGACGACGACGGTGTCGCGCGACAGCGTCGCGGCCACCATCCGCTGCAGCAGGCTGTCCTGGTAGCTCGCGACCGGCCGGCCGAAGCGCACGAGCCGGAAACGCAGCTCGTCGGCGAGCGCGGTCGAGCCGCCGCCCTGCCCGTACACATAGGTCATCTTCGCGCCGGTGAGCAGGTCGGCGGCTTCCTCGAACGACGTATTGCGCAGCAACTGGTGGTTGTGCGCGAGCGCCACGCGGATCTCGTCGTAAACCATCGATGCGGGGCTCGTATCGTCGGCCGGCGCGTCGTCGGACGGCACGAGAAAGCGCTGGCCGACGGCCGCCGCCTGCGCGACCAGCACCTTCAGTTCGCGCACGTCGCGGCAGCCGACGGCCTTCGCGAAACGCGTGACCGTCGCGACGCTGACCTCCGCGTCGCGCGCGAGCGCGCCGATGCTCGCATGTGCGGCGCGCGCCAGATCGGCGAGGATGAACGCGGCGACCTTGCGCTCGGCTTCGCGCAGCTCGGGTGCGCATTCGGCGATCCGCGCGACGATGTCGAGGACCGGCGGGGCGGCCGATGCCGGATAGGGCTCGGCCGCGTGCGGAGCGGACGGATTGGCGGGCGTATTCATCTGCGGAAAAGGGTGCGAAGCTCGATGTTACTAAATAACATCACCGCGCAGATGCTACTTTCTGTACCATCTGCGTGTCAACTTCAGTGCAATGCATAGTGATGATGGAGCGGGATGACATGAAAGTTACAAACTATCAGGAAGCGACGATCGATCCGTTCGGCAAGGGCCTAGGCAATCTGCCGAGCGCGAGCGTGCCGCTCGGCGACGCAGGCCGCCTCGAGTGGAACCTGCTCGCGGAAGACGTCAGCCTGCCGGCCGCCGTGCTTTACGAGGATCGCATCGAACACAACCTGAACTGGATGCAGGCATTCGTCCAGAAGTACGGCGTCAAGTTTGCGCCGCACGGCAAGACGACGATGGCGCCGCAACTGTTCCGCCGCCAGCTCGACGCCGGCGCGTGGGGCATCACGCTCGCGACCGCGCACCAGACGCAGGCCGCGTATCACGGCGGCGTGCGGCGCGTGCTGCTCGCGAACCAGTTGGTCGGCCGCCAGAACATGACGATCATCGCGGGGCTGCTGTCCGATCCCGACTTCGAATTCTTCTGCCTCGTCGATTCCGCGGAGAGCGTCGACCAGCTCGGCCGCTTCTTCGGCGCACTGAAGAAGCCGCTGAACGTGCTGCTCGAGCTCGGCGTGCCGGGCGGCCGCGCGGGCGTGCGCGATGCCGCGCAGCGCGAGGCCGTGCTCGCCGCGATCGCGCGCTATCCGGACACGCTGAAGCTGGCCGGCATCGAACTCTACGAAGGCGTGCTGAAGGAGGAAGGCGAGATCCGCACGTTCCTGCAGGAAGCGGTCGCGCTCACGCGCGAGCTGGCCGAGGCGGGCCGCTTCGCGCGTACGCCGGCGATCCTGTCCGGCGCCGGTTCGGCGTGGTACGACGTGGTCGCGGAAGAATTCGCGAAGGCCTCCGACGCGGGCTTCGCGGAAGTCGTGCTGCGTCCGGGCTGCTACCTGACGCACGATGTCGGCATCTACAAGAAGGCGCAGAGCGACGTGTTCGCGCGCAACCCGATCGCACGCACGATGGGCGAAGGGCTGCTGCCCGCGCTGCAGTTGTGGGCCTACGTGCAGTCGGTGCCCGAAGCCGACCGTGCGATCGTCGCGCTCGGCAAGCGCGACGCGGCGTTCGACGCGGGGCTGCCGGAGCCGGCGCGCCACTTCCGCCCGGGCCGCGACACTGCCCCGCGCGACGTCGCCGCCGCCGAAGGCTGGGCCGTCACCGGGATGATGGACCAGCACGCGTACCTGCAGATCCCGCCGGGCGCGGACGTGAAGGTCGGCGACATGGTCGCGTTCGACATCTCGCACCCGTGCCTGACGTTCGACAAGTGGCGCCAGGTGCTCGTGCTCGATCCGCAGTTCCGCGTGACGGAAGTCGTCGAAACCTTCTTCTGACGCAGGTCGCGCGCACCGCCCCGCCGCTCGCGCGGGGCGGCCGTCACGCGCGCTTCAAGCGGCCGGAGTACACTGCGCTTTCGTCCTCGGGGCCCCGGGCGGGCATGGCATTCGTCATCCGCGGCGGGCCCTCAACGCAGCTCCACTGGAGAAAGCCATGGCCGCGAAGAAGATCCTGTTCCTGACCGGCGATTTCGCCGAAGACTACGAAACGATGGTGCCGTTCCAGGCGCTGCAGGCCGTCGGCCACCACGTCGATGCAGTGTGCCCGGGCAAACGCGCGGGCGACAAGATCAAGACCGCGATCCACGATTTCGAAGGCGACCAGACCTACACCGAGAAGCCCGGCCACCAGTTCACGCTGAACGCGGCATTCGACGACGTCGACGCCTCGCGCTACGACGCGCTCGCGATCGCGGGCGGCCGCGCCCCCGAATACCTGCGACTCGATCCGAAGGTGATCTCGCTCGTGCGCGAGTTCGCCGAAGCCGGCAAGCCGATCGCCGCGATCTGCCACGCGGCGCAACTGCTCGCGGCCGCCGACGTGATCCGCGGCAAGCGCATCTCGGCCTACCCGGCCTGCGCGCCCGAGGTGAAGCTCGCGGGCGGTGAATACGCGGACATCCCGGTCGACGCGGCCGTGACCGACGCGCCGTTCGTCACCGCGCCCGCGTGGCCCGCGCATCCGGCCTGGCTCGCGCAGTTCCTCGCGCTGCTGGGCACGCGCATCGAGCTTTGAACCCGCAGGGAATCGAGATGAGATGAAGTGCCGGGGCGGCGCGGCGTATTCACGCCGACCTGCGCCGCCCTGCCCCGTGCTTCAACGCGCGGCCGGCGTCGAGCCGACGTCCGCGATCCGCGACTCCAGCATCGCCAGCGCGCCCGACAGCGCATTCAGCACGTCGTCCGGCAATTGCGCCATCGTCTGTTCGAGAAACGCCTTGCGGCGCGGCAGGCATGCGTCGAACGCGGCGCGGCCGGCGTCCGTCAGCGTCACGTTGGTCACGCGATTGTCGCGTGCGTCGGACTCGCGCTCGATCCAGCCGAGCGCGTCGAGCGATTTCAACTGTCGCGTGAGCGCGCCCGGATCGATGCGCAGCACTTCGACGAGCTTCTTCTGCGACGAAT
>Ga0209566_100399_pt1 | contig 34694 bp, 32 predicted proteins | sample Araplavi_mTSA_r2_2_FD_184287 | JGI IMG/M metagenome (GOLD analysis project Ga0209566, IMG submission 184287) | Arabidopsis root microbial communities from North Carolina, USA - plate scrape CL_Cvi_mTSA_r2 (SPAdes) (version 2) | ecosystem: Host-associated > Plants > Roots > Endosphere | place...
GATCCCAGTGTTCATATCTCAGGCAAGTTTACGGCTACAATTAACCGGATCACAAAACGTGGCTCTAGCAGACTCAGGCATGCCCTGTACATGGCAGTACCATGCGGGCTGAGACGTACTGGGAGCAAGAAGCTCAAAGCTTTTTACGACAAAAAAATGGCCGAGGGAAAACCACATAAAGTAGCTATGATCGCATGTGTGAACAAGTTACTGCATTGGATTTTTGCAATGCTTAAACGAAAAGAGCATATCTCGAATTAATTTGATTGGCAATCAAACGAAACCCATGAAAAACTTTCAAAACCATATTGGAGGGTTATTTAGCATGCTCAGTAATTAGTATAGCACCATCTTCCCCATTTTCTATTGAAAAATCTTGACAAGTTATTAGCTGGTTTAGCTGAGAAGGCTGCCGTTATTATTGCTGTCGGCAGCCTTCTCAAAACGTTTAATAAGCTTATGTTCCGTAATCACCGATTATTTTCTTTAAATAACAATGCTTTTATTGCAAAACGAGGCAAAATTAATTGTCTTCGCCATCTAGATGGTTGATTTATTAATCGATAAAGCCATTCCACATTTAACTTCTGCCATATAACTGGTGCTCTTTTTACTATCCCAGCGATGATATCAAGACTTCCACCAACGCCAATAGCAACCCCTAACATTTAATTCGTTTTTAAACTTATGTATCCAAAATTCAGCTTTTGGGGCTCCAAGTGCAACCACTAGAACATCGGGACTTAAGCTCGCAATCTCATCTACAATTTGTGCCTCATCCTTCTGATCAAAAAAGCCATGCTGTCTACCCAAAATGGATACATTTGGGTAATTCTTACTTATTACTTCTGTTGCCATTTTACTAGTCATCTCATTCGCGCCCAGAAGATAAAATGACCATTTTTTTCTGTTCCCCATCTCTAATAAATTGAATAGAAGATCACATCCCGTAACACGTTCGGGAAGTGGATTTCCCTTTAAACGAGAAACCATGACAATGCCTGCACCGTCCGCGGTAAGGTGACCCGCCTCATCAATTATGGTATGGAGCTGTATATCATGTTGACATGACATGGTGATTTCTGGATTTAGTGTTACCACATGAAACAGCTCCGCTTTATTTTCCGTTATTACTTGGTCAATAATATGGACTATATCTTCCATAGTTAATTTGGGTACTGGAATTCCCATTATTTGCGAACAGTTCTCCATAGGATCCACCTTAGGTTTTTAACCACATTTTAACATAAAGGCTTACTCCAAACTATCTTACTCTTCGTATTCAAGGATAGCTCTTAGCTGCCTAACCGTTGGAAGTAATAACCACGCTCTACTGCCCGTTCAATGAAAGCATCCAAATCACTATTGGAATAATTTCCTCGATTTTGGAAAATCTAATTTCGATGAAAGGGGGTACATCCATGGATGAGTACACTAACATTCAAGACAATTCCGAAGAAATAATGGAATGTATTGTTAACTGCGACACCGAGAAAGATCAGAAAAGAAAAGATGAAAACCTTTTGAATAGCATTCCGAACGAAGAAGAATATATTGATGAACCGTAATTCACTATCCTTCAAAGATGACGGTTATTCTATTGTGTCGAAAGATAAGCACTTGGACACTTTCCTGTTATATCCGATCGGTCAAAAATAACATCTTAAATTGGTGAGTCAGATCTATGCTAACATTTCAATTGTAGAATAGTAATAGGCAGCCAGGAACATAATACCAATGTTTTGGGCTGCCTATTACTTATTCAACTCTCGTGTCCGTTAGTGTAATCAACGGAGGTTATTTTTTCTGCTAAGTGTGCCTTTTGAATTATATCAATAATAAATGGGTGCTTGGCATTGGTATAAGCAACTCTGTCAGGAGGATACTTTTCAGCAAGTTCTATTTTCAAATGATTGTACTGCTTAAGCACTTCAAGATGGGTTCTTAAATAATCTCTGAATAGAATATTGTTATTCCATTCTTCGCTACCATGAACGTAAATATGTAAATGATGCGTCCCTGCTCTCCATTGACCTCTTCTAAAGAATCTTCTGTTAGGAAAATCTTTATGAAAAACATGTTCATACCCAAGCTCTGCAAGGGGTTCGATAAACGATTCAACTTCTTTTAAACACTTTACCCCGACCATAAAATCGATAATCGGTTTTGCTCCTAGCCCCTGAACAGAAGTACTGCCAATATGTTCAATAGCAATAGCTTTATCTGTCATAACCTCCTCAATTTTTCTTTTCTCCTCTTGGTAATTGAGTGGCCATTCATTGTTATATTCTTCAATCTTCACCGTTTCCATGGTTTCCCTCCACTTTGACTTAGCATCTATTATTTCAACGAAACCAAAGAATAGATGCAGCGTGGTAAAAAAGCGGTTTCAAGACTGATTTCTAACCGCTGTCCTCAAATTTCTATTTAACTATCGTGTCCGTTAGTGTAATGAACGGGCATTTACAGCCTGCAATATCTTATCTTTCTATCCAATATAAACTCCAACATCCTTAAATTGTTCAGCTATCTTTACTGCTTCAAGTGCATTCTGGACTCTAAATTCAATGCCATCACCAAATACATCCTCAATAATTTTTAAATTATCCAAAATGATGTTAAGTTCGCGCTTTAGTGCTTGCAAATCATCATCAAATGCATGTATATCTCCATCCTTTAAAGAATAAATCAATTGGCAACCCATTTCCTGCATTATCTTGCTTCCCCAAAGTTTGCTTCTATATGATTCAAACCCAAATAGAAAATTATGAGGGTACGGTATCTGTTTTTCTAAATCAGCAGTACTTATATTTTTGTTTTTTGAGATCAGATAAACCATTAGACTCATTCTATACATCATTCCATTTCTAGGGATCTTGAAAGTAGAAAAACCTGAGTACGAAGTTGGCAGAGGAGTAAGTAAACTGCCCTTTTAATTTCGGTAATTTTGTTAGCGAATCCTGCTCGTTAGTTTAACGACTGCTTGCTGTAACACCATTGATTGAGACTCCAGCCTGTGAGGATTCGGACTCTAGAATGTAGGGAGTTTTGTGTCACGTGACTACATTGTATTGGAATTTGTGCATTTTTCTATGACACAAATTTCCCTACATAAAAGTACAACGACATGAAAATACCCTCTTTAGCGACAAGAAAATACCGACATCATAAAAAAGATTACTTTTCACGACATGAAAATACCGACAATTCAAGTAATTCAGATTCTCAACGACATAAAAATCACAAAAATAGAAAAAATGCACGTATATCTAGTGCACTAGTTTGGAAATTAATATATCTAGAAAATCATTTAAGGGGGCTATTTCTATGGGGGGAACCATTACCTGGCGAGAGGAATGGAAAAGATCCTACGAATCAATTTGGTCGTTAATCGAGAATATTAAAATTTCCAATTCGATTAATGGTAATGAACTGTTCCAATACATGAATGAGAATAATACCATTAAAAGCCTAAGAAATGTAAATAAGCTTTCTGACGAAGCACTTAATAAGCTGAATGAACTCACAAATATCGATTTTTTTGAGATTAAAACAACAATGTTGAAACTTTCTAAACTTGATCGACATAATCCGCTGTATTACTTTAGTTCACGCTTACGCTACTGCGAAATATGCATTCAGTACAATTACCATAGTTACTTACATCAATACAGACTAATAGATGTTTGTCCGTTTCATTTAACAGAGCTTAAGACTAAATGCAATTATTGCAGAAAAGACATTTTTTACTACAATATTGCGAAAGATATCCCGTTCACCTGTAAATGTGGAATCCAACTATATCAAACATTTTATGAACCAGTATGGATAAATTGGTCCTTGTTTGAACCAATACTTGAGTTGTCGTTCATATGTCACAATTACGATCTTATAAAAAAATATCTCCCTATCCTTACGACCACTTCGAGATTGAACCCAGAAGTCAAATAATGAGTGTAGTGGCGTTTACTTCTTTGGGATTTAACCTTCAATGAGGACATATAGATGGGTTGATTGGTAAGAGTAAACATCACATTTTCCAACCGGAAATTGTGGCAAGTTAACCGGTTTACAGGTGTAATAGTTACAGGTATGGCTGAAACGATTTCATGATCCATGGCCCCTGCAATCCAATACATTTATCAAGCGCGCAGCGAACAAGGTTTCTTCGATATTTTCGATGAAGGGTAGAAACTATTAAATCCAAATTAGGAGAGTACTATGCAAGAGAATATAACCTGGAGACGTGACTGGCTTTCAATGTATGAGTCACCATTAAGCATTTATGATAAAATTTGTTATGCCAATGTAATAACTCAGAGTGAATTTTATAAATATTTTGGTTGTCCTTTGAGTAAAAACATTTCCTTTTTGCTTGTAAGAGATCTGGATCATAAAAAGATTGAAAATATCATTTCTTATCCCTTATTATCATATTTTCAAGATGCAATTTCTAATTTATCTGAGAATTTTCTAAGTTATAAAGATCAAACAGACGATTTTTTTTGTAAAGATCTTTACTATTGTAACACTTGCTCTTTACATGGTTATCATAGTTTGTTTTTTCAATTCAAGTTTATTAAGAATTGTCCATTTCATAAGGACACACTTAAAAATAAATGTAGAAAGTGTAGTCTACCTTTAACGTACACATTTTATAAAAGCAATTCGATTTCACAATGCTGTAGGAATTGTAATGAACCAATTTTAATACACCGCGATTCATTCCCAAACTATAGAGCTTACACAGAGAATGAATTTAAATCACAAGATATACTTGACCTTCTCTACATGGACGAAGAAAGGAAACAAATTCTTAAAGAAATTATTTTTGTGGGAATTAAGCAGAGTTCTTCTAAGCAAGATTTGAGTTCCATACTTCATATCATCAATGAGAAACTCCGTGTTCGTCAGAATAATTCAAAACATCGCTCCCTACTTAACTCCGATAATTTATTCGATCTCTGATTGAACCAATTTTTGCAGTTTTCTTCTTTCTCTAGCTTCATTAGTAAGAAGTGTTGCTCAACATTAATTACTTTTCGAAATCTTTTAACTTCAGACATTTCAAAAAAACCTTTTGCAGCATACTCCTTCAGTTTTTCAAAGTTAACTCTGGACGATTTTAATAATACATCCTTTCCATATAACTCTAAAACATCCTTTGGACAATACAACTTCATACTTTTCAAAGCAACTGTCCCATATTTTGATTTAATTCTAGAAGTCTCTTGGCGCTTAAGCCAACCTCTGAGACTAAATAATAAATCCTCCCAGTTCTTTTCCAATGTTTCTTTTAGCTCCATGTATTGATTCCAATGATATACCTTCTGAATAGTGCTCACATCATTCATTAACGGCTCTAATTTAAAATCACTATTAGAACCTAAGCTTATTAATCGAGCCGGATAGAAATGGACCATCTCATTCTGCTTAGTCTTACTAAGTTCGCATAAGTATCTTTTTTCTTCCTCTTTCAAACATATTTCCTTCACAGAAGAAACCATGGGTAACACACCTAAATCAAATAAATATTCATTCATATCCAAGTGATTATACTCATATCGATTTATAGTCCGAAGTTTACCGACAACCCCACACTCTTTCCATACTACTCGATTGATATCCTCATTAATTAGATCATCTCGTATGCTATTTTTTAATAGTTTAGTTACTTCCGAGACAGATTTATACCTCCTGTATTGTCCGTCTTCAATAAACTGCTGAAATCTTAGATAACTCATAAAGAAACCTCTTGCAGATCTAATGATTTGTTACCCCTAGCAGGACAATTTAAAGCACTTAACACAAGGCCTATCGTTTCCTTAGTAGTTATGTCGATACTAAAGAACTTGTTGTTAGTTTGGAATTCTTTCTTATACATAAAAATTGAACTAATAACGAAAGATAACGTCAGTTCCAATGAACCAAACTGAAAATATCCCCTACTTCTTCCAGCTACAAGTACATCCCTAAACTCCTTCCAAATTGATGAGATATAAAAATCGACCAAGTCGCCACGAATTGACGAAAAAGATATCTCTGACTGAAGGATTGATAGAATCTCTGGATCCTTTTCTCTCAATAAAACGATTTCATGTATGACCTTTTTTAACCAGTCGACCGGATTTTCATTAATTTCATTTCTCCAAATTATTTTACTTAGAGGTAAAAACGTTTGAAATACTGCGGACAGCAAACCATCTTTTCCCTTAAACTGATAAACAATCAATTTGTTTTGCACCCCTGCTTCTTTGGTAATCTCAATTAAAGTGCTCCTCTCGAAGCCTTTACGTGCAAACACTCTCTTAGCTCCCTCGAGCAATTGCATTTTAGAATCAAGTTTAACGCGATTTTCATTCATATATTATTCATCTCCTTATTAACTAACAACTTTATTACCATGTTATCCACATTCCATAATTGTAATCATTTACGAATACAAATTGTGTTATATTTTTATGTCCATATTTACTTCTATACTGTAATATAGAGGTGATTTAATGAGTGACGATGATTTTATTATTACTCCAAAAGAAGACAAATCAGTTACAATTACCATAAGAGTAGATAGAGCATTGCAAGAGCAATTTGATCACCTGTCGAAAATAAGTAATCGATCTAGAAATGAATTAATTAACCTAGCACTTGAATATGCTATGAAGAATGCTAAATTCATAAAAGGTACGAGCGAAAAAAGATGACAACACCCACAATGGATGTTGTCATCTTTTTTAATTACATTTTGTGTTCAAAAATGAATCTAAGTTGTTTTTTTTGGCAATACATACTTGTATAAGTTTTGATTTTCAAGGAGGAATTTTTATGAGTTTTCCAAACAATCTCAATTCATTAGCAGTTGTCACATCTCAAGGAATCATCTATAGGGACAAAAAATATACTTGCCCTCTTGCTATTTCTGAACAGTGGTTTTCCTTAAATAGCCCATACCTCTTGGTGAAAATACCAGTGATTCACAAAGATGATCAAAGTATCATCTACATCATTTTGGATAACGGTGATTTAATAGAAGCTCAACACCTCCCTAACTCAAGGATACTGCCTCAGACTGAGTTAGAAGACTATTATTATAGGTTAAACCAACTAAAATCAGAAAAAAATCAACGAAAGCATTTGCACCAAAACAGAAGGAAGTGATCGTATGAAAAGCATTACATGGAATCCCTCATGGGTTAATCCGTTTGAATCAGGATGGTCAATTCTAGAGAAAATTAAATATGCAAACCTTATTAATTCACTAGATTTGTTACGTGAATTTGAGTTTGATCTCGTGCCTCTCTCTCAATCAATCAGCTTTGACTTATTGGAACATTCAAAACAAAGCTTGACTAAACTTACAGGTATGTTTACACATAAAAATGACGCTAATTATCTAATAAGATCTAACCTGACTTACTGCGAAAAATGTTTAAGCATGGGCCATCATAGCCTTTTCCACCAATTTAGTCTGTTACATAAATGTCCATTCCACTTAAGTGAGTTAAGAAACACATGTAGTAAATGTGACCAGAAAATAGCTTTTAATTATCTAAATTATCGAACCAATGGTGGTTTCAAATGCAGATGCTCTGAATTTACCATTGATTTGAAATTCAAATCTTTATCCGAATGGAAACTCCACTTACCTATAAAAGATGAGCTATTATTAAAGTGGCTTGCAATTGACGTTACTTCGGCCTCATACATGTTTAGAAACGACTTTTTTTATTTTCCCAGTTTAATAAATGAATCTGGAGCAATGCAACTCATACTAAGTTACCACGATTTTAAAAGACTTTCTAATTTAGAAGAATAATAAATATATTTTCAAGAGCTAATACAAAGACAACAGTGGATACATTCGTAGTACTTTATGTTGGTTGATAAATAAGTTCTGAAGTCAAGAAGCCAGCAACCATAAGGGTTGCTGGCTTTTTCGTGAAAAGTGGATAAATCGTAAACACGAACGGGGACGTCTGGATTGATCGCATACTGCAGCGCCGGGGCATCGTCAAACAATAGACACACCTTATCTTAAAGATCTTTTTCCGCCTTCGAGCTTCGTTCAGTATCAAACGCATAGAACCCGCAAAGCTCATAGTAACTGCCGCTTGTCAACTGCTCGATATCCGCCCCCCGCTGCTCCCAAACGCGAACGAAATCGTTTGCATTCAGTCCCATGATCTCCATTTCGTAGGCGGGAACGATCAGTCCTCCCCGATATCCGTTCCAAAGCCAGGTAGATTGGCGATCGAGGCCTTGCCACTTCGAAAGTCCTTCATCCGTAGGGTGGATACAGCCCGGCTCCGCAGATTCCTTAAAGCTGACCTCAATCCCATGAATCAGCTCGGCCTCAATCCTCTCCGGATGCTCCACCTTCATTCTTTCCTGAAGAGGTCCAAGTTCGTCTCCGGGTAAATAGCCTTGACCAAGCCTGATAGGCCCACAATTCAACATTACGATGGAACGACCTTGGTCGATAGCATCCTCCAGCATTTCTCGCAATTTCGGGTCGGTGGTCGCAGCTATACACAGAAGATAACATCAGCAATTGTGCGTCTTCTGCATCTGTGACTGATAGTCCGCAGTTACTGGAAAACTCCGCCAGCTCCTCATCTCCACGCAGCACTGCTACTTTTGCTTCAATTTGTCCGGAGCAACGGGGGTCTTTGTCCGGAATCTCCAGTTGGATACAATAGGATGGAAGACCGTATCGGGACCATTTAGCAGCTCTACGCAAAATTTCATGCCTCAATCAATTCAATCAATTCAACTGTTGACCGTCTCACTCCAACGATGCTTGAATCCTGTATAAAAACAAGTACCCCTCAGCTGTCTCGCTTCACCGGTCTCATTGAACCAGTACAGTGGAAACTCGACCTTCCCCCCTGGAACAAAATTGCGGTCCCATACTTCCAGACTGACGCTGACTGGCGAATAGGCTGCCGTTAATCCGTCCGTTCAAAGCAAACCCCGGCTACGTCCTCGGATAATAGGATTAGATTATAAATTCAAAGCTTCCCATTATTTCATGAACGACTTCATTATTGTCTAGCCTCAACTTTAAAGTAATCGGTGCATCACTGGAAGCGACAATACGATAAGAACCATCACCCTGAGGTGTAGCAAGCAGATTGAGAGTCTTGCCAGCAAACCAATAACGATCACATCCGATCGTTCCTTGTCCTGGTGTAAGCTGCCAAATCAGCTCATTGCTTCTGGCGTCACCCTTTATACCGATGGCATGTTCAATTAAATACAAGATCGGAGCAATACCTGACCATCCAACAAAATCGGTTTTATCAGCGTTACCTGAATCGATGGAATCCGGAGGATAATTTTCCCAAATGGTACCGGTATCCTTAAACACCTGCACCACGTTATTCAAATGGTTCAATGCAATTTCCCTTGCTAGATCATCATACCCATAATTTTCCAATCCACGAATCACCATCGTATTCGTTGGAGCCCAGACAGAACCCCGCCAGTAGCCACCGCGCGGATCGTAACCCTCTTCATCGGCCGCGCAAACCGGTACCCTATGTACCCGATTGAAAGTGGCCGGATCATTAAGCCAATGTGCAAGTTTCTCCGCTTGCTCCTTCGTTGCTACCCCAGCCAAAAGCGACCAGAACGCCGCAATAGTTTTGACTGGCGTCTGCTCTCCTGAATCTTGAACGTCAAAATAAAAGCCTACTTCGTCATTCCACATCATCCGGTTGATCGTTTCTGTCAATTGGCTAGCTTCTTCTTCAAGCTTCTCAATCTGACTTGCATAAACAGCCGCTTGCACGTTATCTCCTCTGCTCACGCAATGATCGATTAACACTTTAGCAATGTCGATCAAATTGCGTGCGAGCAGTACCATCTCGCAGCTGATATCAACACCGCTGCCCAAATATTTATTGCGAGGATTGTTATCCATACTTGCCCAGTCCGTAACATATAAGCCGAAGTTATTTTGCAGATGATATTTGAGCGCATCGTAATAACGCAAATTCGGTTCATACACAAGTTCCAAACGAGCCACATCACCTGTATGCTTGAAACTCTCTAACTCCGCCCAAGCCATAATCGGATGATTCAGATTATCTAGCGTAAGATAGGGCGGAACCCCCACAGTTCGTCCAAGATTCGGCTGGAACATCTCTTCAAATGCCGGCTTTGCTGTTTGAAAGAGCTTCCTATGCCCATAATGATTATGAAAATAGGAATGTAGCGGCATACGGTCGTAATTCACCCAAGGCAAGAAATCCTTCCCCGTTTCGCGAACCATCTCGCGAGGAATCTCGCCGTCATCGAACTGTTTACAGTAGAAGTTATCGAGTGACCGAATCCCTGGAATATACGGATTTGCCAGATTGCAAAACATGGTTATGAAAACGGTATCCCACAAAAAGACATCCTGGTTGAAAGCAGCGTCGATAAAGTTGCTGACAAAACCGCTTTCCTCCGTTGGGACATGCAGATTACGGTAAGCAATTTCCCACGCTTTCCAGTAGCATTCTAAATAATCCGGACGCTGCTCATAAATGGGCTTCGGCAAACTGCTCCGTGCTTCTTCAAAGGAAAGAAGCGGAACATCTTCGTACGATTTCTTATCAAAATACATACCTCTTGGCAGTAAGTGGTGCTTTTCAATATTGGAAAGTGTCATCTCCATATTCATCTCCTATACGTACGATCCGTTTACCGGTTAGCAAATAAATAAATTGTTCTCATAATTCGCTCAGCAGTATCCTCCAACAGTTGAGAGGCTCCTTCAATAGCCTCTTTGAGAGGCATCGGTTTATCGACAATCGAAAAGAGGCTGTCAAACCCCTTGTCCAATAAGGTATGAGCATCCCGTCCGATTGCACCAGCAACGGCAATAACCGGAATCTGATATTTTTTTGCTAAGCTAGCTACCCCTTGAGGAGTTTTGCCAAATGCCGTTTGGAAATCGATCATTCCCTCGCCAGTAATCACGAGATCAGCATCTTTCAATGCTTCCTCCAGTTTTGTGGCTTCCATAACAATCTCAATTCCTCGTTTCATTTCCGCGTTTAGAAATGCCAGCACGCCTGCACCAAGACCACCAGCCGCACCAGCTCCTGGAAATTCAACGATTTCTTTTTCCAAGTACGCTTCTAACAGCTTCCCATAGTGCAAAAGGTTTTGATCTAAGGTTTCGACCATTTCCAGAGTCGCACCTTTCTGTGGCCCAAAAACGTTCGATGCACCATGCTCCCCACATAAAGGATTATCTACATCGCAAGCGACAATAAATTTGACTGTGTTCAGCCCGGGATGCATGCCTGAGCAATCAATCGTTACTAAATGATCCAAACTGCCGCCGCCAAAATCAATTTCTTGTCCGTTGGCACTCAAAAACTTCACCCCTAATGCGCGGGCCATTCCTGATCCGCCATCATTTGTCGCGCTGCCACCGAGACCAAGAATGATCGATTTACAACCCATTTCAACAGCACTCAAAATCAGCTCTCCTGTGCCATAAGTTGTCGTTACCAGCGGATTTCTCTCTGCGGGCGAGAGTAATGGCAACCCCGAGGCAGCAGCCATTTCAATAACTGCTGTCTCTCCATCACCTAGAATTCCATAGAACGCCTCTATTTCCCTTAAAATTGGATCTTTCACGCGAACACGAATGATTCTCCCGCCCGTCGCATCAACCAATGATTCTACAGTTCCTTCGCCGCCATCCGCCATAGGGACTTTTGTAATTCTTAAATCTTTTTTCACCTTCAGAAACCCTTTTTCAACTGCATCTGCTACTTCTTTAGCGGACAGACTGCCTTTAAAAGAATCAGGGGCAATGACTACGTTCATTAGATTCACCTTTTTTAAGCTTTTATCCAAGCAAATTCATAAGCTTCAAGTTCAACCTTGCCGTCAATGATCTCGTTGTTAAAAATATTAGTACCCTTGATCGCGGCTGACAGGGCTTTCTTTTCCGCAGTAACATTGAGAATGAACGTAATTTTTTCACCTGTCTGATTATTTTCTCTTTCCAATGCAAAGAAATCTGGACCTAGATCTACAACTTTTTGGCTTGCATACGGCGAGAATGCACTCTCAGCCTGTCTTAATTGAATTAACTCTGTCAGACTATGGAATATTTTGATTCTTCTTTCATCGTTAACTAGTGCCGCTCTAATAGAACTAACCTCAAACTTTTCTCGATTAATTCTTCTGTTAATACCAGATTCCTCAAGTCCCTTGTAATCATTTGTTGATCCAATTAAAGAATTGTAGTAAATAGCAGGTACACCAATAAACGAGAAAAGTATAGCATGTGCAGCAAGCATCTTTTTAACTTTCATATCTAATGTGAGGTCTTCTGCCTGATTGACAAGTGCATCGAAATAATTAATATTCAACTCGTAAACAGACTGTGTGCCGTCAGTATTGTTCTTATAGGAGACTCTACCGCCATTTTCTACAACTTTATCGACAAGTGCTTTTCTTTCTTCATCCGTTAATATTCCTTCAGTAGCTCTTACACCGATTCCATCATGACTTGCTAAAAAGTTAAAATAAGTTGCCGTTTCAGACACTTTATCGATCGTCTTTGCCCAGCTCGTTAACTTACTTGAATCGTGAGTAGTCATGGTATGGAGTACTAGAGGAGGCAGTGCAAACTGATACACCATATGTGCCTCATCCGTTCCATCTCCTAAATAGCTGATGTTCTCTTTATGGGGTACATTGGTCTCTGTAATAATTTGTGTATCTTTTTTGAAGTAGTCAAACAGGATACGCCAAAGTTTAATAATTTCATGCGTCTCTTCCAAGTGCATGCAACTGGTTCCAGATTCTTTCCAAAGAAATCCGATAGCGTCTAATCGAATGCTGGAAGCACCTTTGTTAGCATAGAGGAGAATAACATCGGTTAACTCCTTCAACATGGAGAAGCTTTTAGGATTAACGTCAACTTGATCCTCGCTGAAGGTTGTCCATGCCGTTTTCAAACCATTTTTCCCCTTATACTCGTGGAACAACGGTGAAGTTCTAGGACGTACAACTTTAGAGTAATCAAAGTTTTCATCGTGTGGGATAAAAAAATCTTTGTACTGTTCCTCATCATTCAAATAGCCTTGGAACCACGAACTGCTTTTAGATAAATGGTTCGCTACAAAGTCATACATCATTCTAAAATCCTTGGCAAAAGAGTGAATGTGACTCCAATCACCTAAATTCGCATCAATCTGGCGATAGTCTACAACGGAAAATCCATCATCAGAAGTATACTCAAACATAGGCAGCAAATGAACGTCTGTGATGACTCCATTCACGTGATCTTTCAAGAAATTATTTAACGTTTCTAAGGTAGGAATACCATTTTCATAAATACTATCCCCATAGGTAATGAGGTACACATTTTTTTGAGTAATCGGATCATTTTGTGCCCAGTTTGCTTTCTCCCATTTCGAAATGAGCTCATTCAGTGAATCCAAGTAGTCTGTTTTATAATTTTGCTTATATATTAGCTTCAATTTACCTTCAATACTTTGAAGAACTTTATCTCTATTCATAGTCCATCTCCAATAATTATTTAATTCTTTGCGTCGTTTCGATATCAAAGAACATGACATTTCCATTTTTCATAAATAATGAAACCTTGGTGTTGGGTCTAATTTCCATATGGTCGATTGTCATGATTTTTGTCTCAACACCACCAATATCGGTGATTAATATAGCATGCGTCCCTTGGGGTTCAACGAACTGAATAACAGATTCGCATAGATGATCCAATGAATGCGTTTTTTCCAGGGAGACACCAACAAATTCAGGACGAACCCCCAAATCCACCTTTTTATTCGTGTATGGCAGCAATGCAGGAACTAAACGATCAGGAACTTTATACTCAAATCCTGTTGCAATTGCATATAGCCCATCTTCTCTCTTTTCAATCTTCACTTCATAGAAATTCGTTGGTGGTGTACCAATAAATGAAGCGACAAACTTTGTTGCACTATCTTGATACACTTCCATTGGTGTACCAATCTGCTCAATAATGCCTTTATTCATGACAACAATGCGATCCGCCAAGCTCATCGCCTCTGATTGGTCATGTGTGACGAAGATGGAAGTAGAGTTTTCACGCGTATGAATATTTTTAAGCTCTGTTCTCATGGATACCCTTAGTTTGGCATCCAAGTTGGATAAAGGCTCGTCCATCAAGAAAAGTTTCGGCTTGATAACAATGGCCCGTGCAACCGCAACCCTTTGTCTTTGTCCACCCGACATTTGTGCAGGGTATCGATCAAGCAATGCCGTAATATCCGAAGCTTCAGCAGCAGCATGAACGCGTTCCTTAATTTCGGCTTTTGGAAGTTTTTGCAGTTTCAACGGGTACGCAATATTTTCGAAAACCGTCATATGGGGCCAAACCGCGTAACTTTGAAAAATCATCGATACGCCTCTATCTTTTGGCTTTTTACCCAAAATATTTTCACCTTCGATAAGGATTTCTCCGCCACTAACGTCTTCCAAACCAGAAATCATCCGAATTGTTGTCGTTTTTCCGCAACCGGAAGGACCCAGAAATACGATAAATTCGCCTTTTTCAATCGACAGGTTCATTTTGTTAACGATTAAATTACCATCTTTTGTATATCTCTTTTCAAGATCTTTTAGCACTAAATAGCTCATTGATTTCCCCTCCTATACCTCTACTCCGCCCCACATCTGGTTTACATACTTCCTTACAATAAAAGTAAATACCAAAGCAGGAATAATTAAGATTAGACTGCCTGCAGCGGCATATTGAATGCTACTGCTTGAAGTGCCAATTGCTTTATAAACAACTAAGGCTAACGTTTGGTTTTGATTGGTAAGAATTAAAGCAGAAATCGTATCGTTCCATGCAGTTAAAAATGCATACATAGAGCTAGCTGCCAGCGCTGGAAACGCCAACGGCAAAGTTATTTTCATAAACGTATGGAAGCTATTCGCTCCAAAAATAAATGAAGCTTCCTCCAACTCCTTGTTAATGCCTACAAAGATACTCGACGTGATCCATGCTGTTAAGGCGATGTTAGGGATCGAATACAGAATCGCCAAGCCCAATAAGGTATCAAATAAACCAAAGTTAATCAGTAAAATCGCCATAGGAATGCTAATTCCCACAACGGGGAACATACGAACAATGAGAAGCGTAACATTGATGGTTTCTTTAAACTTAAAATTATATCTGGCCATTGCATATCCAGCTAAACTGCCAATTGTTAACGATATAATAATTGTGTAAATCGAGACTAATATACTATTCACAAGCGCACTTTTTGCTTTTGTCGCAATCGTGAAAAATTGTTTAAAGTTATAGAACATATCTTTTTTAAGCTTAAATTCCATCGGGCCATTTTCTTTCGTTTTACTGAATTGTTCAACTAACTGTTCCCCTGGAATTGTTACCGCAAATTGTCGATTAAAGAAAGTTTCTAATTTTATCGGATTTGCTGTGGTTATAATGGAACGATATCCTTCGCCATTATTATAAAAAATCTCATACAGTCCCTGTTCGGTAGGAGCTACCTTAACGGTAACAGAAGTGCTTGGAATAAGATTTTTTGGGAATTGATTCATTTCAAAATCATTTGAAAATGAAACCGATAGAAAGAATATAATCGGAACAACAACGGTGATGACCATAGCAGACAGGATTAGGCTCATTACTGTTTTTTGGATCAAATTGAGTCTATTCACTATTTTTTGCCCCCCGCCGCTGAACTTTTCTTTGTAACTTTCAAATAGATGAGTGAAACAATAAGAACAATAACCGTAGTTGTAAACGACAAAGTGAAAGCCAGTTTCCGGCTCGTCTCTAAACCAGGAACAGCGTCTACATAAAATGCCACACGTTCAACTAAGAACGGCACCTTACTATATCCCAAAACCATAACGGCAATTGCCCAAACTTGAATAGCAGCAATTAATCGCAAAATAATTGAAGTCACAATCGATGGTTTAAGCATGGGAAGGGTAATATCTCTAAAAATTCTCCATTTATCTGCCCCAAAGGAATAGGCAGCTTCTTTAAACTCCTTCTGCATACCTTGTAAACCAGCGACCAAAATAATCATGACCGAAGGGGTAACTGTCCACGTATCGATTAAAATAATAAGCAGTAACGCCGAAAAGCCATCAGCGCTTAAAAAAGAAATAGGTTCTTTTATCAGATGCAAGGTCACTAAAGTTGAGTTAATCCAACCATCGCTAATCAAACCTGTTTTCCAAAGAATCGCAACCGCAGTAGGTGTAACTGCCATTGGAATCATAGAAATAAACATCAGCGTTTTTGCGCCCTTAAACTTCCTGCTAAGTAACACCGCTAATGTTAGTGCGAGTACATATTGCAGTACAACGGATATGGCAACGAATAAAGCGGTATTAAGCACGGATTGTCCAAACAATTCGGATTGAAACATTAACTTAAAGTTTTCGGTTAACGAGAAGTTCCCATTAATATCTATGAAAACCTCCTTCATACCTGCAGCGACTGGAGTTAGCCAAAATACCGCATAAAATATAAAAGTCGGTAGAAGCAACAAATAGGGGATCGCTTTTTTATTCATTCTCGTATTCCCACCTTCTGAAAAAAATTGAGGAGGGAAAATTCCCCTCACTCAACTTAATTAGTTTGCATATTTACTGTTTTTTCAATGCATCCATTTTTCCCTGTAAGTCTTTGAAATATGCTGCATCTGGTAAAGTTTTATCTTTTAAAATCTTATTAAATAGAGCACCATAGAGTAATTTTACAGCGTTCCAGTCGGAATACGATGTTGCAGGCACACCTGAAATAATCGTGTTATCGAGCATTTTGGAGCCGGCAGTTTGAATAACATCCGTTGGTTCAAGCAAATCACTAACTTGTTTGATTGGGCTCAGGTATCCACCCATAGCAACCGTATATTCATAATCCACTTTCGGATCCATTGCATATTTCACAAACTCTTCTGCAGCTTGTTGGTTTTTCGTACCTTTTTGAATACCGACCGTCCAAGCTCCCGCTGTAGAACCAGCTCCCTTAGGACCTTTTGGCGCCGCACCGATAATAAAATCATTTGGCGAAGCCGTATAGGCAACTCCTAGAGGACCCATGTGTGCAAATGCTAACCAAACATCGCCTTTCTTCATCGGATCCGTTGGTGAAGTGTATTGAGCTTGTTCCGCATAAAAGGCGTTGCCTTTTGCCATTTTTTCAACGTTTTTCATGGCGTCCATGAAGCCAGCATTGTCAAATTGCGGGAATTGCGCCCCATAGGCTAACCCCATACCCCCCAAAGGATATAACAACTGAGAACTCGTCTGGTTTGCAGGGAACATCGTTTTACCTGTACCTTCACCCTTTGCAATAGCAACTGCCCAGTCTGTATATTGATCCCATGTAAGTCCATTTACCACATCTTTATCCGTTAAACCAGCCGGAAGATATTTCAAAGCCTTCTTGTTAGCCATTGTTAAATAAACATCAAACGAAATTGGAGCAAAGAATCTTTTACCATCTTTGTTTGTCGACGCGTCGAACATATTCGTTAACGTCACGCCAGAATCTGTTACAATCTTAGAAATATCCTGTGTCCAGCCGCCATTCATATACGGAGCCATATTCGCAGTATCAACGACTACAACATCGGTAACTACGTTGCCAGATTGTTGTTCCGTGAACACTTTCGTAATTAAGTCAGCTTGAGGAATAATCTCTGCATCAACCTTCACGTTATACTTCTTCTCGAAGTTTTTAACGTATGTGTTCAACACGTATTCTTTTTCAGAAGGCTGCTGCGCGTTTGTAAAAATAATTTTTAATGTCTTTGGCTGTTCAGGTTTCTTTGTCTCATTAGCCGCGCTGTTGCTTTTAGAGCTATTGCTTGAACTGCCGCAACCAGCTAAAAGTATACTTGTTCCTAAAACTACTGCCATGGAAACTGCAAAGATTTTTTTCATTGTTAGTCCTCCTGGGTGAATTAATAGTGTAATATTCAAAAACATGACCGCCTGTTTGCTCAAAGTAAGCTTCGAAAAGCCCCCCTTTATTTTCAAAGAAATCCCCCATAAATGGAAGCGCTCCATGGTAGCGCTCCCACAGAACATAAAAAAAATATAATCTCTTCCACGCTATAAAATACACCTTGTAAAACCGCTCCCATGAATAATATAACCCATCGGTTTCATAGTGTCAATTTACTTTTCACGAGCTCTGTACCCTTAACGCTTATGGGGTTATGAACTCAGAGCCCCTCACACGCATTCACCAAATCTATAGAGTTACTTGAATTTGATTTAGAAAGTTGTAAATTTTCTCATTAACCCTCAAGGAAACTTCTGGACCTGCTTTTCTAGCAACTCTTAGCTCCGTTTGTGATATTGTAAAGACTAAAGTTGAGCCCTGCCATTCAAATGTGAATGTAAGCTCCGACCAGTTTTTCGGCAGTTTTGGTGAAATAGACAGCTGGTTTTGTTCCATCGTTATGTTCGCAAATCCAAAAATCGCAGTTAACCAATTGGCACCAAGCGAAGCAGCATGAATGCCTTCATCTGAAGATTTTGGATTGGATCCTAAGTCGATCAAGCACGCTTCTTGGAAGAATTGGTACGCGTTGTCATGCTTCCCGCACCTTGCAGCTACTATGGCGTGTATAGCCTTACTGAGCGATGAGTCATGAATCGTATGTTCTTCATAGTACTGCAAGTTTTTCTTAACAATTTCGGCCGGGAACAAATTTGGCATCAAGTACAAAAGCATAACAACATCCGCTTGCTTTAAAATTTGCATCTCATTGACTTCAGCGCGTGAGTAGTCCAATAAGATAGCTTGGTTGCCTTGCTTCATCTTATATTTTGTCAAATCAATGTCTGGTTTGGTTAAGAAGGTATCATCTTGCGGAAGGATGCCCTCTTCATTTGGCCTAGGCATATACAAGTTTTGCAGAAATACCTTTGCACGTTGATCAAATGTCAAATCCTGTTGATCATACTTGTCCAGGAAAAAAACGGCCTGTTGAACGTTAAATGCCGCCATGTAATTCGTATAAGCATTATTGTCAATATGCTCCGTATATTCGTCAGGGCCAATAACGTCTTTGATGGATAAACGACCACCTTCATTGGCAGCACGGCTGATCCAAAACAACGCGGTTTCTTTCAGTAAGGCAATCCCTTCATTTTGCATAAACGCTTCATCAAGGGTGCTGTAGTAATATTGAACAACGGCGTATGCGATATCTGCGACAATATGGTGCTCTGCAACAGCAGAAGCTACTTTTTGTCGTTTCCCTGTAGAAATATTGATTGCTGCATATTCTGGAGTTTCTTCATGCCCTGTAAGTGCGCTTTCCCAAGGGAATAGAGTGCCTTCGTAACCATTTTGGGCGGCTTTATATTTTGCCTCTTCAATGTGAAGATAGCGGTACGTCAGTAGTTTTTTCGCTACTTCAGGCACCGTGTGTAAGTGAAACGGGGCAATAAATAGTTCCGTGTCCCAGAAAACATGTCCCTTATAACCTTCGCCAGTTAACCCTTTGGCACCAATACTTAATCGCTCATCATGTGCAGGCGTCATAATCTCCATGTGATAGATGGAGAAATCAAGGGCTAGTTGATCCATTTCATAACTGGAGGAAATTTTTACTCGCTTATTATCCCAAAACATCTTCCATTTAGCCGCGGATTGGTTCTGTAATTGATCGTAACCTGCTGAACCGTTCCGTTCAACGGATTGGATACTTGCTGCATCCGCTTCGTCCACACCGACATCATTGGACGTGTAAATGGCACTTATTTTTTCAAGTACAAAAGGCTGATTCACTTCCAGATGTTGTGAATAGGTTGCTGTCAGTTGGCGATTTTTGGCAACAAACACGGGTACTGAGTCCTGTGTTACTTTGCAAAAGGTTGCCAACGCCACTTGGAGATTGCTTTCAGAAGTCCGATAGGTCGCATGCATGATTCTCTTTTCCATTACACGTACGTTCTCTTCAATTAAGTGCTGCTTACCAAAGTTAGATTGCTGTGCATCAATGCCTGTTTTTAACGAAAGGGATGCGGGGGCATCGAGCGCCGTGATAGACACTTTCGACGCAATCGTGTGCAAATCTGCTTTCGAGACAAATCGCTGGAAATGAAACTGGAAACGATGACCGGTTCTATTTTTCCAGACCAGCTTTCTAACTAACTCGCCTGTGAATAAATCAAGTTGGCGTTCGTACCCAACAACTTCTCCAGCTTGCAGAGTGAAAATTTCTCCATCGATTTCAATTTTCATTCCTACTAGGTCTGGCAAGTTTACGATTTCAGTCACGTCACTGCTGGAGAATTTGTTGTAGATGCCCGCAACAAACATTCCCCGAGTTTGCTCTGTATAATTTTCATCAGAGCTGCCTCTAACACCTAGATAGCCATTTCCTTGTGTCATTAACGCGGCATAAGTATTGACCGCCTGTAAGTCGAATTGATTTTCTATTAATGGATTTACTTTGCTCATAATGTAACACTCTCATTCTTCTCAGCCGACTGATAAATGGCTTCAACAAGTTTTTGAATGGCATATCCTTCCTCGCCATCTGCTAGCCTGTCATTTCCACCTAAACAACGATTGACAAAGGCTTGCATACTCTTCATATGACGGTCTTCATCCGCCGCCTCGCGTTTAAACAAGGAGATTAGCTCTCCTTGATCATCTTTGTAGATTTCAGCCGGGAACATCGTTGCTCCTGCCTCATCACCACAAAGTTCAACATTCATGATGGTTTTCTCTTTGACATCCAGCTTCAAGTTTAGGGCAAAGGAGGTTTCAAGGTGTATCAGTCCACCATTTTCTAATTCAATATACGAAAAAAGCGAGTCTTCTACTGTAAATTTCTGAGGATCCCATGAACCGAAAGCTCCTTCGCTTTTCTTGGTTCCAATCTTTTGGAACATTTTCGCGGTCACTTTCTTTACCTTTGGGTATCCTAGCACATACATGGCAGCATCCAGCATGTGGATACCGAGATCGATCAGAGGTCCTCCGCCTTGCGCTTCTTTATCAATAAATGTACCCCAACCTGGGATCGCATTTCTTCGAAGCGCTGACACTTTTACAAAGTAAATATCCCCAAGTATGCCTTGATCAATCTTTTCTTTGAGCACTGTCACATCGTCAGCGAAACGATGATGGAAATCGTAGGCAAGGATCTTTCCCTTTTGTTTAGCTAATTCGAGCATTTTTTTCGCGTCTTCCGCGTTAATTGCAGGCGGCTTCTCACATAACACATTGCAGTTATGTTCCAATGCTTGCATGACGTTCTCAAAGTGAAATCGATTCGGCGTACACACACTAACCATATCTGGTTTTTCGATGGCATACATTTCTTCTGCGTTTGTATAATAGTTTGGAATGCTGTTGCGTTCAGCAAATTGCTTTACATTTTCTTCAGTAGCACCTACGACAGCAACAATCTCAATTTCTTCTCTTTTTTTGTAGTATGCGATGTGAACTTTCTCAGCGATTTGACCGTTGCCGATCAACGCGACTTTCTTTTTCACCACAGTTCACCCTCAGTATCTTTTAGTTCAAACAACGTTTAATATGTTGCAAACCATGAAGGAATTGTTCCCGTAAGTTCTCTCCACGAACCCGGTGTTCAAAAGTTAAGTAGCCTGTGTAACCATCTTTTTTCAATTGGTCAAAGTGCTTCTTAAAATCTATTGAGCCGCTTCCTGGCTGAAATCGATGATTGTCTGCAATGTGAACATGCTTAACCAAGTCTTTGTTTTTGTGAAGAGCTGCACTGATCTCATCTTCTTCAATATTCATGTGATAGAAGTCTGCGATAATCTGCACATGTTTGAAATTGTTATCTTCAATGTACTTACGGGCGTCTGCCAGCGTATTAATCATATGGTCTTGGTAACGATTTAACGGCTCTAAATAAATGACTGTGCCTGTTTCTCCAGCAACTTTATCCAACAATCTCAACGACTCCGTTACCGCTTTCCGATCACCTTCTAAGCTTCTAGGTGAAGTCATAGGCGGAAGCCGGAAGGTAAACATACCCCACGCAGCAGGCACAACAATTCCCTTGCCGCCAATTTCTTTTAGCGCTTTTAAAATGTTTTCAATATCCGCCAGTCCCTTTAGTCGGCGCTCTTCAATAAAGTCGCCAATCCAGCCGCTATAGCCGCCGCATGCCGTAGCAACTTCAAGACCCGTTTCATTGATAGCAGCCTTTACTTCTACAAAATGGTCCAGAAGGAATTTTCCGTCGATTTCAAAGCCATCGAATCCTGCCTCTTTTAAGAAAACAAACTTTTCTTTTATGTTTTCGGGAAAAAAAGGTTGATTCTGAGTTCCAATTTTCATCGTTATACCATTCCTTTCAAATCGCTCGTGCATGGTGGTTGTAGTTAGATTATTTGATGAGTTCCAGTCGTCGTACTGCCCCTGCAATTTCTTCTGCAATAAGCTCGTAAGCATAGCAGCTTGGATGAATATGGTCGTTTTGATCAATAAACCAGCTGATCGGAACCCCCGCTCCCACCTTCTCCCGAACTCGATCAAATACATTGATACAAGACACCTGTTCATCTTGAGCAAATTGAACTGCTGCTTTTAGGTACACCTCACTGTATTCGGCCCATTCCTGTCTTACTTCTATCGCTACGTCACGGTACGTTGGAACATGATCCAAGAAATTGTCCTTGTCTGGAGGAATGGTGACAAGAAATACTATCTCGGCAGGGGTCGTTGCCCGCAAGACTTCAAACAACCGGCGCAAGACGTTGTAATAATTGTCGATTCGATGCTTTCCGTCCAGTCGATGGTTGTACGCAAACGACTCCACCACGACCAGATCAGGGCTTGCGGATGACAGACACTTTTGCACGCCAGCTCCAAACGGATTCGGGAAATCGTGGGTGATACGATAGATGCCATACTCCGCCCGAGTGCCGCTTACACCGTAATTCAACAATTCAAAAGGCTGCTCCGGAAATTCCTTTGCTAACGAATCCCTAAGCTCGGGCATCTCCGCCCCCCAGAATGCGGTCATTGAATCTCCGAGGCATGCAATTTTATATTTGCGTTTCATTGCTATCCTCCTTGCAGGACGATGTGTGTTGTAAGGCATAACACAATCGTGTCTGCCCTACCAACTTGCACTTATTTTTTATATTCAATTCCCATTTTAATACTTAATTCAGGATTTTGATCTACGAAATTCATGTATGCTTCTGCACACTCTTCAAATGGAACAACGGGCTCAATGATATCTTCACAGTTCAGATAACCGTTCATCAATAGCTCCCAACAAGTCTCTTCGATTCTTTTACGATTCCAACGCGGGTAATCTGGGTTTGGCTCACTTGATGCGCGAGAGAAAACAATCTTCGCATTATTAAAGTGTGCTTCGCGCCCCAAATTGAAACCCTCTGGGAATGGCTTCGTAAATGCTACGTAAGAAATTGTGCCTCCATACGCGATTCCTCTTAAGGCAGCTTGTAATGCGCTGGAACTGCCGCTTGTTTCGATGATGGAATCAACGCCCATTTTATTGGTTAACTTCTTGATTTCATATCCCAAGTCGCATCCGATTGGGTTAAACGTATAGTCCGCACCATGCCTCTTTGCGATTTCACAGCGGTGTGCAATGGGGTCCACACCAATAACGATGCTAGCACCCGCTTTTTTCGCTAATTGAATAGCAATTTGACCAATTGCACCTAAACCAATAACAACAACGTAATCCCCAGCACGTACGTTGGCATCGCGCACACCGCTCATTGCAAATTGCGCAGGATCGTAACATACGGCGTTTTTCCAGGATGACCCCTTTGGCATCTTGCGAAGTTTGTAATTATTTACTCCGTTAACAATGACCGTTTCCATAATAGGCCCATAAGTGGAAACGACATCTCCGACTTGATATTCAGTTACATCTGAACCCACTTCACTTATCGTTCCTACAACCTGGTTTCCTAATTGGAACTCACCGAAAACAATGCCTTTCTTCTGTCCTTCTGGACGCGGCATAAACATTTTCCATTCTTCATTGAATTCTTCATCGATGAAAGGGCTCACCCCACGAAAATCAATGACCTCGGTTCCATGCTTCGGTGAAGCATATTGGACTGTGATTTTCACTTCGTTACTTGCTACTGCGCGGTCTTCATAATCTAGCAATTCGGCAATGCGTGGCTTAACTGCAACAAGCTTTTTCATTGTTTTTATACCATCCTTTTATAAAATTTTCGCAAGTCCATTGTCGAATATTCCCGAATTCAAGCAATTTAATCAGGGGTCTTTACTCCTCGCTTAGATGCTGATACACTAAGCGTGGTACCGATCCCATAAAAGAGTAAAAAATATATGAACCATTTCCCGTTTACTGTATAATAGCATAACGTTAATCGTCAACATAAATTTAAAATTCTTACTTTGCACGGAAATCGGGAAAAAAACTTTATGAGGTGAATTACATTGAATCCTATCAATCCAACAATTTATGATATTGCTAGATATGCTCAAGTTTCCAAATCAACAGTCTCTCGCGTTCTGACCGGGAAAACAAATATTTCCGATGAAAGCCGCAAACGCGTCTTAAAGGCGATTGAAGAATTGAAGTATGAACCCAATAAACTCGCTCGTGCATTAACGAACTCAGGATTCGATGCCATACTCGTAATTTCACGGCCATCTAATACAACCGCAGGTAATCCATTTTTTTCTGAGGTTATTCAATCCATTGCTTCGTATGCGGAAAATGAAGACTTTGATGTCATTCTTCAGACATCCCGAAATACAAAGGAAGTCCTGCAGAAGTGTCTGTCGAAAATCCGCGATAAGATGGTCCGTGGCATTATTATGCTTAGTTCCCCTGTGAATGAGGACTATTTCGACGAACTGGATAAGCACAATATTCCAATTGCAGTCATTGGTAAATTGAAAGGAAGCTTTAACAACATCTTTTCAGTTGATACGAATAACTTTGCCAATAGCTACCGGCTTGTAAAGTTTCTTATTGATAAGGGACATAGAGATATAGCTTGTTTACATGCTCCGTTAAAATATAATGCGGCAATCGATCGCGTTGACGGATATACGCAATGTTTAATCGATCATGGCATTCCTGTGCGCGAGGATCGAATTATTGATTGTGGGTACTCTTTTGAAGATGCGCACGAAAAAGCCATTCTTCTGCTTAAGTCTGATCGTTTACCCACCGCCGTTTTCACTGTGGATGAGCTGAAGATTATGAGCTTCTATCATGCCGCTTCTCTACTAGGAATTTCGATCCCCGATCAAATTTCTATTGTTGGCTTGTCTAACGGAATCACACCACAGCTTCTTTCACCACCCATGACCGGCATCGAACTTCCCGTATCTGCTTTGGGGAAAATTGCAACTGAATTGCTTTTTAAACGAATTAAAGGACAAGCCGATACGGATAATTTAACGATTGTTCCAGCTCAATTAGATGAACGAAAATCCGTGAAAATATTGTAAAACAAAGGATTGATATCATGACAACACATATCGACGCAATTATTTTTGACCTGGATGGCGTTATTACGGATACAGCTGAGTATCATTACTTGGCATGGAAGAAACTCGGGGAAGAGATAGGTATTCCTTTCGATCGTGAATTTAACGAAACACTCAAGGGAGTCAGCCGAATGGATTCGCTTGAGCGCATTTTAGAACATGGCGGGCGGCAAAACGATTTTACCCATGAACAAAAAGAAGCCTTAGCATCGAAGAAAAACGATCATTATGTACAGCTTATTCAGACCATCACTGAGAAAGATGTTTTGCCGGGAGTTGAAAACTTCTTAAAACAAATTAAAGAGACTGGCATTAAAATCGCAATGGCTTCCGCGTCAAAGAACGCGTTATTTGTTACTGAAAAGCTAGGTTTAATGACGTACTTCGATCACATTGTGGATGCTGCCACTGTTGTTCGCTCTAAGCCAGACCCCGAGGTCTTCCTAAAAGCAGTAAAAGCTGTTAATGCGGCACCAGCCAACTGTATCGGCGTGGAAGATGCAGCTGCAGGTGTTTGTGCAATCAATGATGCTGACATGTTTGCAGTTGGCATCGGCGATCGTTCTGTGCTAGGACATGCAAGAATGGTTCTTCAATCAACAAAGGAACTAAATCTGGAAACTATTTTAAATGAATACGCGAAAAAGGATTAACAGCATGAATTCTAAATTAGTCACGTATCGGATTCAATTACTTGTACTGACTCTTTCGGCAGGGATTTTTAGTTTTCAGCTTGAACCCTTTTTGTACGCACGAGGGGTCGCCACTTCCAAAATAATAGCCGTGTACAGCATTGTCCAAATTTCATCCGTCATTTTCACTTTATTTTGGGGAAAAATTATTCATGAATCGGATAAAGGATACTTGATTATTCGATCAGGCATTTTGATCCGAGTGGCTGCCATCTCTTTAATGTGTTTTAACATACATAATACTATGCTTGTTTCAGCTGTTTTCCTTTATTTTTTTGTTGCTTCATGTTTGGACCTTGCAAACGAGGCACAACTGATGAAATGGACTTCCGAGGAACATCAAAATTTCGGACGAATTCGGATGTTCGGTTCGCTAGGATTCGCTGTAAGTGGGTTAGTCGCAACGGCCATTATAGGCCTAATGAAAACGATCGACTCGGTCATTCTCTTTGCGTTATTGATGAATATGATTTTCGTTTTACTTTCATTTTTTAGACCTCTAAAAACGGCAGGAATTAGAAAGCGTGGAAAGTCGAGTGTTCAAATTGATGCTAGCACGATCCTTTTGCTCGTTTTAATTCAAATCCCATTAATTATTCCTTATTGCTTCAACTTGATAATGAATTTGCATTTTAGAGAAAGCTTAGGTACAACTTTGGAATCAGCCATTTTCTTTTCTGGACTGTCTCTGCTTTTTAGTGCTGGAATTTCAGAAATCAGCGCTTTCATGTTTATTAATACGGTCATAGAAAAAATCGGACCCAAAAAGACAATTCTTATTGGTTTGATCGCTAGTGTAATTCGATGGAGTCTTGCAACTTTCTCTCACTCACCTTGGACTTTTTCTATAACGTTTTTATTTCATGGCATTTGCTTCGCCTTTACTTATATTGGCTTCCTCACGATCGTTAAGAAGAGGTTTGGCAATGATGCTATCAGCAAGGTGCTCACGATATCTTCGGTGTGTGTAGCAGTTATGTCAGCGATTCTATCCCAAGTATTTGGTTTTGTTTTAAAGCGTTCTGATACATTTACGATATTAGCGTTGTTTACTTTTACTTGTGCAGCTTGTGTGATCATTTACTATCTCTCCTTTTGGAAAAATCCCAAATATAAAGACTACTAAACAAATGGAGGGTATTCTGACCGGGAATACCCTCTCTTTCATTTCCTATATTCGATCAAAGACAATAAGCTCACTTGAATAATCGCCCCATAGCGGAATATTCACACCGCGATTCATAAGAGATGCCCCGCTACGCTCAAGATTGAACTGTTTACAAACGTAAATTCCCTCAGGGTCCAGACCTCTTAGTCTGATTGAAAACGACGGATGTCTGAATTGCGGCGCATGTCTAAAGACAAATAAGACCGTTTGTGAGCATTCATCGTTTACAAATTGGAATGCCGCGCCATATTGGCTTCGTGGTGAAACAAGACGATACAATTTGCCGTTTTGCGTTGTTTCACGTATTTCCTTGTATTGCGCAATGTAGAATTTGATTTCTTCTAATTCTTTCTTACTAAAATCATCAAAAATTAAACTGAAGCCTAGTGGACACATCATGGCGCTATGAAAACGGTATTTTAAAGAAGTTACTCTCAAATTATTGTCATCTGGAGAAGCAGTAACCCATGCCATCATCGCTTTGGGCGTATAGGCAAGTGAGTTCCCTTCTTGAATGAACAGCCTATCAAATGGATCCGTATTGTCACTTGGCCACAATTGATAAGCATATTTCATGATCCCCATATCCATTCTCGCTCCACCAGCAGAGCAGGATTCGATCATGACTCGAGGATGCTTTTTCTGAAGCTTTTCTAATAGATCGTAAACGCCATACGTATGTCTGACCCAAATTTCTTTATGATGCTCACTTGGTGCATCTGGCCAACCAGGCTCACTGAACGAGCGGTTCATATCCCACTTTATATAAGCAATATCATGATTCGATAATAGTTCATCCAAACAGGCATAGATATATTCCCGAACGTCCTCACGGCAGAAATTCAATACAAGTTGATTTCTTAGTTCCGTACTCTTTCGGCCTGGGAAGTGATACACCCATTCCGGATGTTTCCGATAAAGATGACTATCGGGATTAACCATTTCTGGCTCTATCCATATACCGAATTTCATCCCTAGTGATTTGACATGATCAATGAGCGGATTGAGTCCATTCGGAAACTTTTTCTCACTTGGGTACCAATCACCAAGACCTGCATGGTCATCAAACCGATCTCCAAACCAACCATCGTCAACAACAAAATATTCAGCTCCTAGTCCAGCAGCTTGAGTGGCCAAACCTTTTTGGTTGTCTTCATTAATCGTAAACTCCGTTGGATACCAAGAATTGTAAACCACAGGTCTAAGCTCATTTGCATTTCTTAAAATATATTTCAATTGATAACTGTGCAATTTACGGCTAGCTTCGCCGAATCCTTGCTGCGTAAATCCAGCAATACATGTTGGCGAAGAGAAGGTCTCACCTGGTTTCAGATGCCATGTAAAATCAAAATCATTCAGCCCTGCTGCCACTTGCAAGGTTTGATAGTTCGTTCTTTCCACAACAATTTTCCAGTTTCCGCTAAAGGCAATTGCACCAAAATACACATCGCCTTGTTCTTCTTTCGCATCGCCAAAATCAATTGCAAACCAAGGGTTAGCATGATGGCTTGTTCTGCCTTGACGGCTTTCAAGCACTTTCTTCCCTTCGTTTATTAGCTCACGACGAATTTTGTTTTCCCCTCTTGATAGGCCTGTTAGGTAGGTCAGATGGTAATCCGGTTGAATAGGAAAATGCCAAATGGCTCCCATTAATTGCTCAACGGACATCGGCTCCGTACCTTCATTCACCAAATCAACATGACGTTCAATTAAATCAAATTCCGGAATAACACGGTAATGCAACTTTACGTTAAGCGGCTTTAACTCATCTTTTAAATAAATAATCAGCTCATTGTCAGACTTTATTTCAAAATGATGATAAACCAGCTTCACATCTCGAATATGATCTGAAAAAGTGACCTTAATGCCAGGCTCGGCAAATCGATAACCACCCCAAGGCATAATTTCATCTTTATATGGACTCATCGCGCCTGCACCTGGATGCTCATAATCCCTATTTACATCCAAATAATCGTCAGATGTTAGCTGTGAGCCGCCCCAATATAAATTGACAATGCTCCCCTTGTTGTCGATACCCATTCCATATTCCGATTTGTTTGTTTTTAATATCCACATTTTTTGATTTTCATGATATTGAATGGACATCTGTACTACCTCTTCGTAAGCGTTTATTTGTATTCCACAACCGATAGACTCTGGCGTTGGTTGAACGATTGTTATACTTAATAATATCGCCAACAGATCTTTTATTAGTAAAGCTATCCTCTAACGAAATCATAAATCCCTTTAAACGTGCTTGTAAGGGTATCTTGACTGATGACAACTTGTGTCTGCAGACCCTGCAAAGCCAATTCATTTTGAAAAGCAGGAACAAACAAAACACCGCTCTTGGAAATTTGACCACCTAGCACAATCCTGCCAGGACTAAAAGCGGATAGCGCTGGAAACAGAATGGAGGCCATTCGCTGACCAAATAGCTCAAATAGCTGTCTTAAGCTTGGCTCACCTGCGATAGCAGTATTCGCCAAATCACGAACATCACTGCTACTTACATCGATCCCTAATTCCAAAGCCAATTGAAGGACCCCTTTTTTGGAAATATAATCATCCGCGATACCATTTCGATAGGGCTCCTTATACAACCAACCGTTTTCTGGAACGTCCGCCCTTTGTTGAACCAAGTAGCCATGTTCGAGGAAACAGGAGCCGAGCCCCGTACCTATCGTAAGGCATACAACCCGATCTGCTGCCTGGCCTTCCCCGTAAACAACTTCGCCAAGGCCAAACAATGCAGCATCATTCTCGAAAGTGATTCGAAACCCGGGAGCAAGTCTATCCTTCAAGCAAGAATTTGCACGGAGTGCTTCTTCTAGCAGCTTTCCTACAGGTAGCCCGTATAAGGCATCAAACTTACCTAGGCCCTTAATCAGGCTTATCCCGTTCTTGTAATCGAAAGGACCAGGAAACGCTATGCCGATTCCGCAAATTAGCGGATGATCTTGATCTAATTTGGAAATCATATCCTGGATGATGCTCACGAAGTGATTCACAACCCCATTTGCGCTTAAATCAGATCGGGATTCATATTGTGCAACTGTCGGACCTATGATCGTTCCTTCACATACAGCTGCAGCCTTAATTTGGGTTCCTCCGACATCGAAGGCGAGAACAATGGGTGGATTCATTTTAGCCCCCTAAGCTCTGACATAAGCTTTAATCAAACCTATGGTTTTTCCTACACTACTTCCACTAGGCTTTATTGTGTACGAGGAAATAGAAGCCGGGACAATGAATGTTTCCGCAAATCGGACAACAAAGGGTTCGAACGAGCCATCCAGAGATTCAACGGTCGCCTCATCGCCTTCAATGAGATTCAACATATGAACACTTCCATTCGATTTGTGGACGACGGGAACTGAGAACCAATACCGACGTGTCTCGATAAATTCGAGTTCATGAAGGCCTGTTCGCTCTTCAATCCATCCTTCGCCTTCCGCCACAGTTTGAATACGTCCTACGCATTCTGATGTCGTCCATTCGGTCGTCCTATTCCACTGAATGACGTTAGCCCCATGGTCGACATGAACGGGTCTAGGACGCCCATCCAGACCTAACCGATCCCAGTCCCATAGTTTAAATGTGAAAATATACGGCGTAGCGCTAATCTCTAAAACCATACATCCCGAGCCAGAGCAATGAACCGTCCCTGCTGGGATGAGAAAATGATCGTGTTTGGCTGCAGGATAGACGTTCACGTAATCCTTGGCTGGAAAAGTACTTTCACCTGTTTGTGCGTTTCGCAAATCCGATAACATAGCTGCGGGATCAATGCTGTCTTTCAGTCCTAAATATACTTCTGCCCCTGGTGCGGCATCAAGGATATAATAGCTTTCGTCCTGTGTATAAGGCATACCGAACTGCTCACGGATATAGTCGGCCGTCGGATGAACCTGCAAGCTCAAGTTCTGTCCGCCAATTGTATCAAGGAAGTCGAACCGAATTGGGAACTCCGCGCCAAAGCGTGCATAGACCCGTTCACCCAAAAGTTTAATTGATTCGAAGAAGACGAGATTGATGGCAGGTACTTCTACGCGCAAAGATCCGTATTGGAAATACAGACTGTTTTCTTCCGGCACTCCATCGAAACCCCATGCATACGGATTTTGTTTGGGAGGCAAATCGATGTTAGCCTCCAGCCATGTTCCCCCCCATACGCCTGGATCGAAATAGGGGACAAGCCGGAACGGTTGGCTTGCTGCCTGAGTAAGCCCCGCGAACAAGGCCTGTTTGGATAACAGCTTAGGTTCGTTCCTGACATTCGTATCCAGATAATAATCCATCTGATTGAACAAAGATCTCTTCTGTCGATCCGCCATACGCCATTCGAAGAAGTAACCACGCTTGTAGAGACGAAGCGTATCCTCTTCTCTATGAACTGCACGCCAGTTCCCGATCTCCTTCGCGCGGTAGCGAAGTTGGATTTCCCAACGCGCTAAGTCTGCATAGATTAGAATGTCACCTTTTGTAATAAGCGTGGCTCCAAAACCAATCACCACAATAATACCTTCGTCCAACGCTGCCAATTGAGAACGGAGGTCTTCCACTTTGTCCGCGTTATAAAACTCATCGATTTGGAATGGCGCCAGATAACCGAACACGCGGTCATCCGTCATATAGCGCGCAACTTTAGCATCTACCTCGGCCGGCTCCAATGCCGCTTCTTCAGCTCTAATGACCATTGCTGGACTTAAGGAAACTGCCAATCCTTCGAGAATTTCATCCTGTCTAACGCCAGGGTAGCATTCCACAACGACGATCGCCTTTTTCATCCTTTTTTCCGTAATTGCAGCCGTTATTGTTTCCCCGATAGCCTCGTAGCCGGACCAGGATTCATGCTCCCATTTCCAAATCGTGATAGCTGGTTCCTTGTTATAGTTAGATTTCATGTCGTCCCACTGCTCCCCCCTATTATTTATCATAATATAACACAAATTAACACGAACTAACAAAATAAAAATTTTCTAAATGATATGCACTTCAATGCCACTATCTTCGATAAACGTCTTATCCTCAGCCCTTATGCCCTGATCTGTGATGAAAACATCAATATCGGTCAAATGTGCCACCGTTGAGAAAAATCGTTTTCCCATCTTGGAGGAATCGAGGAGCATGACAACTTTCTTTGCGGAACGGATCATCGCTTTCTTTACTTGAGTATCAAGTAGATTGGGGTCAGTGAACCCTTCTTTGACGACATACCCTAAAGCTGATAGAAATAAGGTATCCGCATGATAGCGCCCGAAAAACTCTTCGGCGACAGGTCCGACAAAAGTTCCGGATACATCCCTTAACATCCCCCCGCAGCAAATAATTGAATTTCGCTCCGATACCAACGGACGAAAACGGTTTAACGTTTCCATTCCGTTGGTAAGAAGCGTCAACTGGTCGTAGCCCCCTAGATATTGTACCATCCTGGAAACTGTCGTCCCGTTCTCCAGAATTAGAACATCCCCATCTCGCACTAATCGTTCAGCGGCATACGCAGCCAAGTGATCTTTCACATCTTGATTAGTGGCCTGCTTAGAAGCCAAATCCGGTTCTTCTCCCCCCCCAAAAGAATCTCGAAATATGACTCCCCCATGTGAACGCAGAACGTGCTTTTCCTTCTCAAGCACATTTAAATCACGACGAATGGTCATCTCCGATACGCCAAAATGATTGCTTAGCTCTTTCATCGTGGCAGCACCATGTTCGGATATGAAAGTTAATAGCGCTTTTTTCCTTTGTAACGGCAACATGATTACACCCCCTGCTTTTTCTCTCATTTTAACACAAATGATCATAAATATTCACGATAACTGCTAGTATACGGCGGTTCCAAAAAGTTAACAAAGCTCCAAATAACGAGTAGGAATACTCCTTCCCCCTTTCGCTTCCCAGTAGGAAGCCGGAAGGGAGTTGTTTGTGTTTCGGGGCATTTTATTTCTCAAACCTCGTATTTCTTCATAATAGGAATGCTCCCTCTATGGAGAATCGCTTTCCCCTTAAATACGCTTGTTTTCTTAGATTTTGAACGTTTTACTTCCGTGAAAGTCAATTAATACATGGAACAAAGTTCTGGAAATTGTAAAATATGGGGTGAGTAAAGCGCAAAAATACATCCACTCAGACCACTCGTTTTAAAAAGTGGAGATTCTGGAAATATATGATCGCACCTTTGGATCTCCACATGGCTCATGGCGGTCAAGCCTCCCATGTCTCACAGAGTCTTCGCTCCCACATTCCTTCATTCAACCTGTCCATGAGGTGGAGGTCGGATATGCTGCCCGACAGGATCTTCGTCCGTATGTTAGTTCTGTTCCGACTCATCCGTGCTTCAATTGTCTATCTCTTTAATATGTTCGACTTCCATGAAAACATTGAATCTAAGTTGCTAACGACACTGTCGTGAATCGGGGGATATCCTGCAACATCTTTTCTTCGCTAAACCGATGCCCCTTTTTTAGGACTCCGAAGAGAACTCGAATCAGCTTATTACATAGCGCAATGAGTGACTGCATCTTTTTCAAAGGATTATCTGGTCGTTTGGTGTAGTACTGATGCAATGCCTTAAATGCTCGGTTCTTAGCCACCAATGGCATTATGACGCGAAATAGCAGCGCTCGTAGTCGCTTTCTACCTCGCTTCGTAATTTTCGTCGATCCCTTGTGTTTACCTGACGTGTTTTCTTTTAGATTCAAGCCTGCCAGCTTAATAATTTGCTTGGGATGTCGGTAGCGCTCTATGTCGCCAACTTCAGCGAGGAAACCAGCTATGCTGTCCCGACCAATGCCTTTAATGGCCATTAGCTGCTTTACGTGAGGGATTTGCTCCAGCAGCTCATCCAACTTTTCTTCGAGCTCTTCAAACTTACTTTCAAGCAACTCGTACTGTGTTAACAGCAGCTTAAGCTCGAACTTTGCTAATTCTGTACCTTCTCGGATGCCAATAGAACAGCTTGCAGCTGCTTTCAAACACCTCATACGCTCCATGCCGAGACCTCGCTTAGCCACCTCTCTGAGATGCCTTAACAAAGCTTCCTCTGACTCAGCAACCAGCTCATGCGGCAACAAACAAAGGCTAAGCATTTGGCGTGCAGACTTGCATTCCCAATCCTTAAACACCGTGAGGAACTCTGGAAAGTACCGATCCAACCAATTATGTACCCGGCCTTGCACCTGTCATAAGAAAATAAAGTATTAGACTGGAGTTGTTGATTTAATGCGGTTTTTCTGGTGGAATATCGTTAGCTTTTGAAAAATAAGTTTTAGACTGATCCAAAAAAAGAAACAGCAGCGAGCCAAGA
>Ga0209566_100401_pt1 | contig 34469 bp, 20 predicted proteins | sample Araplavi_mTSA_r2_2_FD_184287 | JGI IMG/M metagenome (GOLD analysis project Ga0209566, IMG submission 184287) | Arabidopsis root microbial communities from North Carolina, USA - plate scrape CL_Cvi_mTSA_r2 (SPAdes) (version 2) | ecosystem: Host-associated > Plants > Roots > Endosphere | place...
GGCGCCGATCCAAGTTCGATATCGCCCTCTAATACGAGATCGTCATAAAGCCCCTTAAAAATTTGAACCGCGGCCCCCGTTCCCTTCAAGCCCCTAAGATCGGGCTGCCAGCTTCCCGTACGGTACGCCGGCTCGCCGAGATTGCCCGACAGCCCGCTTACGCGTATGTTCTGGAACAGCGCCGAGCCATCCCAGACGTGCAGGCCGAAATAGCCGGACCGGTGCGCGTCGTCCGACACGTCGATGAGCGGATTGTAACGGTCGTTCCAGTACACCTTGAGCTTGGTCCCGTCCGCCTTCACTTTCAGATGATAAATGCCGCCCTCTTCGGCTGCGATGGGCCGCTCTTCAAGCAGCTTGCCGCCCGCCCCCGCATCCTTCAGGCGCAGCAGCCCCGACTGCGGCACGATCTGCAGCATATACGACGACCAGCCGTCCGCGCTTGACCGGAACACCAGGGAGGCGTCCGACTTCGCATCGGTGATCATGACGTCGGCTTCGTACACAAAATCCTCCGCCTGGGTCGACGAGACGGCCATCGCATTGTCCGACGGATCGGAGGCGAGCATCAGCCCCTGGTCCGTGTCCTCGAGCGTGCCTTTTCCCGTTACGGTCCACTCCGCGAGGTCGCTGACCGCATGGGTTACGCGAATCGCTTGCACAGCCGCTTCCGCTTCTTGTTTGTCCGAGAACGCCGCCGCCCCGAACGGGAGCGACACGAGAAGCAGCGTAATGCCCGCGCCGAGCGGAAGCCATCGTTTCGATTTCATCGTCACATGCCCCATTTCTTATCATGATAAAGGCGGAAGTCGGGAGCTTCTGCCGCAGGGCAGCGCTCCCTTTTCGCGAGATTACGCAGACGATGCCGCCTTATGGCGCGCCTGCAGCGCGTCAAGCCCCAGCGCCAATGCCCCATACAGTCCCGCTTGCGGGCCCAGACCGGGCGGCACGATGTAGTCGTCGATCCGCTCCAGGAGCTCGCCCGCGCTGACGTAGCCGTTCAAATTCCTCTTAACTGCCGCCCTCACCAGCGGGAACAGCTGGCTCTGCTGCATGACGCCTCCGCCGAGTATGACTTTCTCGGGCGAATTCAGCAGCACGGCTCCCGTAATGGACTGTGCGATATAGAAGGCTTCGATCTCCCATGCCGGGTGGTCCGCCGGAAGCTCATGTCCTTTGATGCGCCAACGCGCCTCAAGCGCTGGACCGGCCGCCATGCCTTCAAGGCAATCGCCGTGAAATGGGCATAAGCCAGCGAAGTCGTCGTCCGGATGCCGCCTGACCGGCGTATGGCCCCCTTCCGGATGGACCAGTCCGTGCACGAGCTTACCTTCGGTGTATACGCCGATGCCGACGCCTGTGCCGATCGTGTAATAGAGGCAGCTGTTAAGACCGCGGGCCGCCCCCCAGCGGACCTCGCCGAGCGCAGCCGCATTCACGTCCGTATCCCATCCGTAAGGCACGTCAAAGACTTCCCGCAGCGTACCGAGAAAATCGCAATTTCCCCAGCCCGGCTTCGGCGTCGTCGTCACATGGCCATACGTCGGACTGCCGGGTCGAAGATCGATCGGACCGAAGGAACCGATGCCGATCGCTTCCACCCCTTTGCCGCGAAAAAAAGCGATCGCCTTGCCGAGCGTCACGTCGGGAGATGTCGTGGGGAAGCTAACGCTTTCCCGAATCTCCCCTTTCTCATCGCCGATGCCGCAGACGAACTTCGTCCCGCCGGCCTCGATCGCGCCGATGCACGCCATGCCGGTTCAATCCTCCTTCGCCTCGGGCGTCAACGCGTAGATCGTGAGCGACCGCAGAACGGCATTCGCATCTTCCGGCCCCGCCAATAACTCCAATCCCTTCGCCTCCGGATCCGGGAAGATCAGCTCCGTCATGACGGTCTTCCCATCGGCAGCGAACACCTCCACGGAACAGCGGTCCACGAGGAGACGAAGCTTCATCGCCGTTCCTTCCGCTCTCGCCAGCCTGGCTGTATGCCGGCCCGCAAAATCGGCATGGAAATCGGTTCGGCCCGAACGCGTGCGGTCTACGTAAAGCGCCTCTTCAGCCGGATCGTAACCGACTACCGTTTGCTGGCCCCGATCCGCCGACACGCGTACCTTGAAGCCGAACGGTTGGACAAAGCCCGGTTCAAACTCTGCCGCCAGCTCATATGCGTCAAGCTGCAAGCCTGACAGGAGCTGCGGCACGTCCGCTACCCGGACATCCTTCACCGACAGCACGCGCTCCCTCGCTCGCTCGACCTCGATCGCCGGCCGCTGGATGAGCGCAAGCGCTCCGCCCCGCGTTTCCAAGGTCAGCTCACGCGGAATCGTCATCGCGCTTCGCCAGCCTTCCGTCGGCGTCTGGTTCGCATACCGCCAGTTGCTCATCCACCCGATATAGATGCGCCGGCCGTCCGCCGCCGGAATGTCCGACCAGCTGACGCCCGCGTAGTTATCCCGGCCGTGATCCAGCCAGCGGACCGTGCGGGACGCTTCGTCGGCCGTGAACGTCCGTCCGTCGAACGAGCCGGTGAAGTATTGCGTCCGGGAGCCTTCGGCCGAGCCTGGCGCATCGCCGATGCTGACCAGCATGACCCATAGCTGCCGGGCCGGATCGCCCTCGACTGCCAGCGGGAACAGGTCCGGACATTCCCAGAAGCAATCGTGGTTGCCGATCCCGTCTCCGAACTCGCTCGCGAACGTCCACGCCTTCAGATCCGGAGATGTATACAGGTGGACCGTCTGACCGCATGCGAGAATCATCACCCACAGCCCCGTCTCCGGATGGCGGAACACCTTCGGATCGCGGAAGTCGACGCAAGTCTCATGAGTCAGCACAGGATTGCCGGCGTACTTGATCCACGTGTGGCCTGCATCCGCGCTGTAGGCCAGACTCTGGCTTTGCCTCGTCAAACCGGACGCCGAATCGTGGTGATGGTGGGTGAAGATCGCGACGAGCCCCGGCTTGCCGCCGAAGAAGCCGGACGTATCCTCCCAATCCACTACCGCGCTGCCGGAGAAGATCGTGCCATGCTCATCCGGAAACAGCGCGATGGGCCGATGCTCCCATGTAATCAGATCTTTGCTGACGGCATGCCCCCAGTGCATGGGCCCCCATGTCGTGCCGTGCGGGTTATGCTGATAGAACAGATGGTATTCTCCGTCCCAATACACCATCCCGTTCGGATCGTTCATCCAATGCGATGGCGGCGAGAAGTGATAGATTGGGTGGTAAGGCTTAGAGATGGCAATCGTCATGTCGAAAAGCTCCTTGTCGGTAAAGTAAAGCGGCTGTGCCGCTCGGTTTTTCACAGCCTGCACAGCCGCCGAAATTCGGGAAAAGCAGTCTCCGTCTTTTATTTCTCTGTGTTCCGGTCATAGCCGGCCTGCTTGATTTGCAGCCATTCCTGAAGGCCGAGACGATTCAGCTCCTTGAGATAACCGTCCCACTCCTTGTCGACCTTGCCGTTCTGCATCCATTCCGTCCGCTTCTGGAGCACGTACGGCATCATGTCGGCTTCGATCGCGGAGATACGGTCCAGCTCTTCCGCCGAGAAGAACACGCGCGGGTAGATGTTTTTCGCCTTCATATCCGGCACGTAAACCTTCTTAAGGATGTCGAGTCGCCATGCAGCATCGTCGGGCTTCGTCGTGTACTTGCCGTAGTAGCTGTCCAGAATCGCAAGCGGTCCGCCGACGCTCGTTTTGGCGCGCAGTTCGCCCGGCGCGGTGCCGTCCAGCGGCAGATGCTTCAGCTTGTTAGCCGCTTCGTCGAACTCGAAAATATTTTGCTGCTTGTCGTCTCCGTACGTCCCCCAGTTGTCTTGAACGGATTGAATCGGATCGTACAGCTGGTCCATCCACTTCGTCGTCGCTTCCAGATTTTTGTTGGCCTTCGTCACGACCATCCGGCCGCGATCGAAGCCCATGCCGTTCGTTCTGGCGACGTTTTTCTCTCCGTTCGGGCCTTTGAGCGCCGGCATCGGCTCGTACGCGCTGTCCGCGCCGGTCACGTTCGCTTTGTCCCACGTGAAGTACAGACCGTACAGCTGCTCCTTGCCTTTGGCGATGTACGTATTCCAGTCCTGCGTCACGTACTCGTTGTCGATGAGTCCTTCTTTATACAGCTCGTTAAAGTACTTCATGCCGGCCTTGTAGCCCTCGGTATTCGCCGCGAATACGACCTTTCCGTCGTCCGTAACCAGCGTCTCGTCCCAGTTGAACCCTTCGCCGAAGGAGCCGAGCAGGAAGCTGATGTCTTCGTTGCCGCCGTCGTCGTTGATGAACGACACCGGGATTTCGTCGGCCTTGCCGTTTCCGTTCGGATCCTGCGTCTTGAAGGCGATCAGCACCTTTTTCAACTCTTCGGTCGTCGTCGGCATCTGGAGTCCGAGCTTGTCGAGCCAGCCCTTGTTGATCCACGGAATGTCGTTGACCGAGTGAATGCTCTCCTTGCCGGAGCCGAGCTCTTCGATCCACGGCAGCGAATAGATGTGGCCGTCCGGAGCGGTCATCATGGCCTTGTACTGCGGCGCTTCCTCCAGCACTTTGTTCAGATTCGGCATGTTCTTGATGATGTCGTCGAGCGGGATGATCGTGCCGTCTTTGGCCAGCTTCAGCAGATCGTAGTCGCCGAGGCCGGCGTCGAAGATGGCGTCTGGCAGATCGCCGGTCGCGAGCGCCAGATTTCTTTTCTCGGCAAATACGTCGTTCGTATAGTTGGTCCAGTCGATATGAATGCCGGTTTTCTCTTCCAACCGTTTGAAAATCAGCTTCTCGTTCGGATCGGCCGGCGCAAGCGGCGAACTCTGCGTCATGAACTTCAGCGTTACCTTCGAATCGGTCGTCCCGGACGCTGCATTGGAGCCGCTCGCGGCGCTCCCGGACCCCGAGTTCCCGCCGTTGCTGCAACCGGCGATCAGCAGTGCTGCCACTGACAGGCTCAGCGTCGCGCTCTTCACATGTTTCAAGATAAAACCCTCCTCTAAATGTATGAATCCTCTATGTCGAGCCGGTCCTATTTGAGGGAACCGACCATGACACCTTTCTCGAAGTACTTCTGGAAGAAGGGGTACATCACCAGAAGCGGCAGGCTGGAGATCACGATTGACGCATATTTGATGATTTCGGAAAGCCGCTTGAGTTCTGCCTGGGCCAGCCGATCGCCGATCATTTCCGGGCTCACCTGGTTCTGGATCAGGATGGAACGCAGCACGAGCTGCAGCGGATACAGCTTTGAATTTTCCAGGTAGATCATCGCGTCGAAAAACGAGTTCCATTGTCCGACGAACGCATACAAGGCAAGCACGAACATGATCGGCTTCGACAGCGCGAGCACGATGCTGAAGAAGGTTCGGGCCTCGGAAGCGCCGTCGACCTTGGCGGCTTCGCTCAGCTCCTTGGGGATTCCCTTGAAAAACGTCCTGGCGAGGAAAATATTCCACACGTTCACGGCGCCGGGGATAATGACCGCCCACACGGTATCGAGCAGCCCAAGCTGCTTGACCACGAGAAACGTCGGAACCAGACCGCCGCCGAAAAACATCGTGATAATGAACAGGATCATGAAAAACCGGCGGCCGACGAAGCCGTCTACGGACAGCGGGAAGCCGGCGAACATGGAGACGACGACGGTTACGAGCGCGAACATGGCGGAGTAGAACAGCGAATTCAGAAAACCGTGGAGCATCGACTTGCTGGACAAAATCTTCTCGTAGCCTTCGATGCTATAATCCGCGGGATTGAGTGATAGGCCCTTGTTGAGCAAGGCCGTCGGCTCCATGAAAGAGGCGACCAAAACATAAATGAGAGGCAGGACGACGAGCAGGACAGCCAGCGTAAGCAGGATGTAAACGATGCCGAGTATGAACCGGTCGAACCGGCTGTGCTTGAATGTCATGACCGATTGCTCCTTTCGGTTAGTACAAGCCTTCGCCTTCGTTCAGCCGCTTGACGACAGCGTTGACGAAGACCAGCAGAATGACGTTGATCGCCGAGTTGAACAACCCGATGGCGGTCGAGTACGAGTAATCCCCCGCTTTAAGACCGACCTTGTAGACGTAAGTAGGCAAAATTTCCGAGGTCGGCAGGTTCAGCGCGGTCTGCATCAGGAATGCTTTCTCGAAGCCGATGGCCATGATTCCGCCAGCCGACAGGATGAAGACGACCGCCATGACCGGCCGGATCGTCGGCAGGTCGATATGCCGAATCCGCTGCAGCAGGCTTGCCCCGTCAAGCGTCGCGGCGTTGTGCAGCTCGGGATCGACGCCCGCCAGCGCGGCGACGTAGATGATCGACGCCCAGCCCGCCCCTTGCCAGATGCCCGACAGGATGTAGATGGAGCGGAAGTACTCGGGCTCGGCCATGAACTGGATCGGATGGCCGCTCAGCGCGATGATCAGCTTGTTGATGGGTCCCGTCGGAGACAGGAAGATGAAGAGCATGCCCACGACGACGATGACCGATATGAAATTCGGCGCGTACAGGAAGAGCTGAATGTTCTTCTTCACGCGCGCCCTGCGCAGCTGACTCAGCATAAGCGCCAATAGAATCGGCACTGGAAATCCGAGGACGAGACCATAGACGCTGAGCTTAAGCGTATTCATGAAAATCAGTTCGAAGTTGGGCGCGTTCAGCAGCTTGTCGAAATATTTGAATCCTACCCATTCGCTGCCCAGAATCCCCTTGCTGTAGCTGAAGTCCTTGAACGCGATGACGATGCCGTACATCGGCACGTACTTGAAAAGGATCGTAAGGATGAAGGCCGGTGCCATGAGCCAGTAAAGAAAGTGGTTACGCCTGATGTAATCGATGCTGTTTTTCAACGCGCCTGTTCTCCTTGTCGTCCGTTGTTCTCTGTGGATGATGGTCTGTTCCATTTGCTGCCCCTCCTATTCGCGACTCCATTGTGCAAATGCATACAACTGAAAAGGCTTACACTAAAGCGCTTGTTACATTCACACAAGAAATTTAGCAAATAGATCGCAAAGTGTCAACTCATTTTGTAAAAATATTATTTACGTTTATGAAAGATATATTTGTGCAAATGTAAAAATAATTCGACTGACGGGCATGGATAATCTATTAAATAAAGCATATATACTTCATTCGACAATTTTCAACGTTGTTCGCGAAATTCATTCATGGGTGCAAAATTCCACTTTTGTAAACTGAAGGGCCGCTATTGAAGATGAGAAAATACATTTGTTCATTTGTAAATGCGGAGTTGACATTTTCACTGCGATAAAGTACGTTTTATTTAACATACAGCGTCAACAATGGATAAAAGGGTGAGCGACGCATTCATGGCTAAAGATAAAGTAACGATTCAAGACATTGCGGATGCGCTCGGCATCTCCCGCAATACCGCCTCCAAAGCGCTTAACGGCAACAGCAGCCTGCCGGCGGAGACGCGCAACCGGGTCATCAAAAAAGCGATCGAACTGAAGTACAAACAATTCGCCTTCATCGATACGGAAACCGTGGCTTCGAAGACCACCGGCAATATCGCGCTTTTTACGTCCAACATGCCCGGCAGCTCGCACTTCGGCTCGCGCCTGCTCAGCGGACTGGAAGAGAAAATCAGCTCCGAAGGCTACAATCTCTCCATCCATTTCGTGCGGGAAGCTGAGACGGCAGCCATGGAGCTGCCCGTGAATTTCGAGCCGGCCAAGGCGGACGGCATTATTTGCATCGAGATGTTCGACAAAGCTTACAGCGAGATGGTGACGGGACTCGGCATTCCGGTCATCTTTATCGACGCTTCGGCTGAGCTTGATTTTTCCGAACTGCAAGCCGACGTGATGCTGATGGAAAATGAGCACAGCGTCGCCTCCGTCACCAAAGCGCTTGTCCGGGACGGCCATACGCGCATCGGGTTTGTAGGCGATTATATGCACTGTAGAAGCTTTAACGAGCGCTGGGCCGGCTTCAATCGGGCGATGGCGGAGTCGAAGCTGCCGGTGGATCCGTCGATATGCATCGTGGACGACGATCGGTTTTTCTTTCATTCCGAGCCCGGCTGGATGGAAAATCAACTCAATCGCATGGATCCGCCGCCCACCGCCTTCGTATGCGCCAACGACTTCATCGCCGTCGCGCTCATTCGGGCATTGAAAAATCGGGACTTGCGGATTCCGGAAGATCTCGTCGTCGTCGGCTTCGACGATGCGCCGGAAGCGCAGATCGTCGATCCCCAGCTGACGACGATCCACATTTTCAGCCACGACATGGGTCTTCTCACGGCCGAACTGCTGTTGGCTCGCATCAAAAATCCGTCCAGGCCGTTCCAGATCGTTCACGTGAAAACCGAGCCGGTCTATCGGGCGTCAAGCAAAGCGTCCTCGCAAGCGAAGCAGGCAAGCGCGTCTGCGCGCTGACGGCCTCACGGAATCCTTCTGGGAAAGTTGAAGTGCGAGTAGTATGATTGGCATACCTACCGCACGTTTGAGAAACTCAAACGGCATATTGAGGACATTTACCGCTGTCTAGCGGCTGCAGACAAAGCTAAGCGGCCTTCGTTCCGTTGAAATCGGGACGAAGGCCGCTTAGCGTTTTTTTGTCGCACTGTCTGCCGTCCCCCCGCTGCGAAAGTAGCTCTATATAGGACTACTTCCACTCGGATGTGGCTCCGGGCTGCGAAAGTAGCTCTATATAGGACTACTTCGGCGCGGGTGCGGTCCAGGACTACGAAAGTAGCTCTATATAAGACTACTTCGGCGCGGATATGATCCCGGGCTGCGAAAGTAGCTCTATATAGGACTACTTCGGCGCGGATGCGGCCCGCGGCTGCGAAAGTAGCTCTATATAGGACTACTTCGGCGCGGGTGCGGTCCAGGACTGCGAAAGTAGCTCTATATAAGACTACTTCGGCGCGGATATGATCCCGGGCTGCGAAAGTAGCTCTATATAGGACTACTTCCACTCAGATGGGGCCCGGGCTGCGAAAGTAGCTCTATATAGGACTACTTCGGCGCGGATGCGGCTCCCGGCTGCGAAATTAGCTCTATTTAGGACTACTTCGGCGCGGATGTAGCCCCGGGCTGCGAAAGTAGCTCTATATAGAGTTACTTAAGTCTCGCCACCACTCCCCTCGCCTCTACGGTCACTTACACCCCCATTAAGTCAACCCCGGGCCGCGTGCGCCAAGGTACTTTTCTACAGCAGTCCCCTCACTCCGGCTCGTCCTCCTGCACCTGCCACACCAACTCCGCGCAAAGCCCGCCTCGCTCCGAGTGGCTGAGGAACAGCCCGGAGCTTTTGCCGAACAGCAGCATCAGACGCTGATGGACGTTCTGCAGGCCCGAATCGATCTGATCGCTCGGCGCCGTGCGGATCTTCGTCTGCAGCGACTCCAGCTGCGCCGGCGAGAGACCCGTGCCGTTGTCGTCGACCGTGAGGCGCGCGAGGCCACCGTCCTCCAGCGTTCCAACGATGCGGACGCTTCCGTATTTCACCGGCTTTCTGAACGCATGCACGATCACGTTCTCGATCAACGGCTGAAGAGACAGACGGGGAATCTCCATCTTCAGCATCGCCGGATCGATATCGATCTCGTATTCGAAGTCGTCCGTCAGCATGCGGTGAATATCCAAGTAGTTTTCGATCAGATTCAGCTCTTCTTGAATGGTCGCGAAGCTGCTGCTGAGCTTGGTCGTGTAGCGGTAGTACCGGCTCAAGTTCATTGTCATCGAGACGGCCGCTTCCTTTTCCTCGAGCTCGACCATGCTCTTGATATACGCCAGCGTGTTATAGAGGAAATGCGGATTGATCTGCGACTGCAGCTGCTTGACGTTCGCTTCCTTCGTCCGGATCTGCTCCTTCAGCACGTCCTCGATCAGCTCTTCGATTCTCGCGGCCATCGAGTTGAATTTCTGATAGACGTAGCGGAACTCTCCCTTAGGCGGATCCTTCATCCGACTCGTATAGATGCCCTTCTCGATGAAGTTCATGCCCTGCATCAGCTTGCGGAACGGGATACGGATGCTCCGGTACAGCAAAAAGCTCAGGATGCAGGCCATAAAAAGCATCATGCCGCTGATTGAGTAAAACATCGTCTGGCTGCGCTTGATCGGAGCCATAATCGTGTCGATCGGCACGTAATCCACCAGATACCAGCCCAGCGGCTGCACCATGTCCATATGCACCTGGTACGTACCGGCGCTCGTCCGGATGAGCAGCGGATCAAAGCCGTCTTCCGTAGAGACCGGGTCCAGCTCTGGCAGCATCTCCCGGATTAAAGCCTGATTCGCCGTATAGTTGTAGATCGGGGTGTCCCCCGGCTTGTATAAAAAGGGATCCTCCAGCCCGTTGCTCTTCATCTCGGACAGATCGCTCTTGATCTCGCCTTCGTCCACCTTCGCGACGACCGTCAGATCCGCTTCTTCTTCCTTGGCGCTCTTGGCCGGGTTGGAGATCGTCTCGATAAAATAGGCGTTGCCCTTCGGGCTCGTCCGGTAGCTCCAGAACCCGTCCTTGTCCGGCAGCTCGGCGGGTACGGCGCCCAGGCTGGAGTTGCTCTTGATGACCATCCCCGTCTTCGGGTAGACGACAGCGATGATGCCCTTCCACCGCCCGTAGCCCGCCAGCCTGCTGATCTCCTCGGACACGGTCTTAAGCGTGCGGTAGTAGAGCAGGTCGTCGTTCAGCAAGTCCGGATAGGCCAGATTGCGGACTTCATTGCTCTCGTACAGCATCTTTTGATAAGAATCGTATTGGGCGAACATTTGGCCGAGCTGCCCGACGAACGTTTGCACTTGCGTGCGTTTGGCCTTCACGATTTCCCTTTTCAGCACGCTTGAGCTCGTATGGTTCGAGTAAGCGTATAACGCGATGATCGGCGTCAGCAGCAGAAGCAGCGCGAGTACCATCCTCGTAAAAATGCTGGACTTCACTTCGATCCCCCCTGATCCGCGCGGGAGGTCTGCGACGCTCTAAATTCTGCGTATTGTCGCTTGAATTCCGTCCATACTTTGTCGTAGCCAGCCTTCTTCAACGCTTGCATCGCGCTTGGAAAGGCCTGGTCGTAGTCGACGATGCCCAGATTGATCGGCAGGAACTTCTCGTTGTAGACCGCGAGCACTTTGGCGTACTCTTTTTTGACCGGCTCCTGATTAAAATGAAAGCCGAAAATGTTGGAGATCCGCGCGTTGTCGTCGTTGTGCAGCATATCCTCCACGACGGAATCGTCCACGTTGGTGGTCGGCATGAAGTAATTTTTATTGCGCCACATCCACTCGTACATGAACTGGTCGTTCGTGAGCAGCTGGATTTTATCGTTTTCGATGCGATAATCCTTGCCTTCCACGCCATAGATGATGAAATTGTAGTGCTCCTTGCTCTGAAGAATCCAGTTCATAAACTGCATGGCGCGCTCGGGATGAAGCGCTTTGGTCGGAATCATATACGCCTCGTTGGACGGCGCCACGACGTACTTCGGTTTTTCCGGGGCTAAGTAATATTCTCTCAGCTTGGCGTCGGGATCCGCGTTCTGCACCGTCTGCAGGTTCTCCATCGCCCGGGAGACGGCTCCCACCCGGAACAGCAGCTTGCCCGCGTCTTCCTGATCGATATTGGCCGCTTTGTTGCCGGCCAGACGCTTGTCGATCACGCCGATGTCCACCCAGCGTTTGCGAACCTGCGCGACCTTCTTGTAAAGGTCGGATTCGAGGTAATCGACCAGCTCGCCGGTATTCTCGTTTACGGCGAACATCTGATTTTCATCGAAGAAGGTGAGCGGCTGATCCGACAGCTCCCGCCACAGGACGTCTTGGCCGCGATCGTTTTCCAGGTACCCGTAGTAGCTCGGATCTCGCGCATGCATTTTCGTATAAAACGCTTCTAAATCGGCGATCGTCCTGATGTCCTTCATACCGACCGACTCCAGCAGATCCTGGCGCACCATGACTGACGTGAATTTGCCGGCTGACGTAAACGCCTGGGACGGAATCGCCCACAAGCTGCCGTCCATCTCGTACTGCTTGAAGTTGTCCGCCGGGATGTTCGCCGTCAGATCCTGCCCGTACGTCCGAAGCAGCGCATCGAGCGGCTGGATGTAGCCCTTCGTCTTGTAATCCGACACGAACGACGTTCCATACCAGAACAAGTCGTAGTTCTCGCCGGTGGACAGCGCCAGCTCCACCTTGGATTGATAGTCCGCCCAGGGGATATACGTCAACTCCAGCTTGATGTTGAGCTCCTGCTTCAAGCGCGCGTTCAGCTCGTTGTCGACGAACTCCCGCATGCGCGCCGATTCGTCCCCGGGCATGATCATGCTTAACGTGACATAAGGCTGCGGCATATCCGTGCTCGTTGATTCGCCATGCTCCGGCGCGCCTTTGCAGGCCGAGGCCGCCACGACCCACGCGATGAACGAACATAGCAGTAAAATACGTTGGATGGTTTTCATCTTAGGCCTGTCTCCCCGGAAAATGAACATGGATACCATTCAATTGTATAAAGCCCCGGCAAATTCCTGCCGAGGCTCCGAACATTCAGTTCATAAATTGAACGAGCTGCAAAAACCGTTTGAGCATGACGAGCGCTTCGGCTCTGCTCGCATTCGCGGTAGGATCGATCGTCGTTGCCGATCTTCCTTGAATGATGTCAGTGGCAAGCAGCTGAGCTACGGCCGGTTTGGCCCAAGCTCCAATCGCGCCCTGGTCTGCGTATTTCGCAAGAATCGTCTCCTCGGTGTCGCCCGCTAACGCGGATTGGCCCACATACTTCAGCGCTCTGAACAGCATGACGGCCATTTGTTCGCGGGTGATCCGGTCGTTTGGTTTAAATGTACCATCCTGATACCCTTCGATGAGGCCAGCGTGCACCGCTTGTTCGACCGCACCGCTATACCAGTCCGCTTCGGCGACGTCGCTGAACGAAGCTGCCGCAGCCGGAGCGCTTAGTCCGAGCGATCGAACGAGCAGGGCCGCGAACTCTGCGCGCGTAATCGATTGATTTGGCGAAAAGCTGCTTGGCGTGACGCCGTTCACGATCCGCTTTGAAGCCAGCGACTCAATGTCCACCTTGGCCCAATGGCCGTTCAGATCGGCGAACGTCTTGCTGCCCGAAGCGACAGTGTAGATGCTGTTCCCATTCCGTTTGATGACGGCTACCGTATGGTCGCCGCTGGCCTGGAAGACCGCCGGCACGAAACGGAAGGCGCCCGCATCCGAATCGTACAAAAGCGCTGTCATCTTCGACGGATCTACCGGTCCGGACAGGATCATCGTTCGCTCGACGTAATTTCTGCCGAAATCGGCGATCTCGACCGATTTTCCGTTTGCCTCAGCGAAAATGTTGTATTCCAGAGAAGGGGCCAGCAAGTTCAGGCCATCCTTGGCTGCTTGCGCGGACAAGGTTTCTGCCGCCGCGCCTCCCACTTTGTTGATTTCGATTCGGATGGTCATTCCTTCGGGGTTCACGCCAAGTTTTTCCGCCATTGAATACAGTCCCAGAACGGAGACAGGTACCTTGTAGCTTCCGAGATCCGTCTGCACAAGGATGGAAGCGCCCGGCAAATTGTCCGCAGCATCGACAAGCGCGGACGACGGTAACTCTACCTTCACGCTGCCGCCGTCGTTTTTCACGTCGATCGAGACCGTATTGAAGGTTGTCGACGCTTGCTTCGAAAGCGCGTCGAATGCCTCCTTAAGCCGTGTCGCATCGATCGTTGCCGTCGTCTCGGTGACGCCGTCCGCATTTTTGGTATGAGCCGTCTTCACGGCGTCCTGTCCCAGCTTGACGCCATCCTTCGTCTTTTCCTGTGCCGGCGTCTGAGGTGCCACGATCGTGCCGGAAGGCGGGTCGGTCTCCGGCTCGGACCCGGAAGACACGGTCACCTGAAACTGCTTCGCGATGTTGCCGTCCGACGTCTTGGCCGTAATCACGGTCTGGCCGACGCCGACAGCTTTAACCAAGCCTGCCGCAGAAACGTAGGCGACTGCCGAGTTGGCCGACGACCAAACGACTCTCGTGTTGCTTGCTTCTACAGGCGCAGCGGCGACGTTGATCTGCATACTCTTGCCAGGCGCCAATCGCAGCTGTTCCGCGGTGGCGGCAGCGATGCCGGACACTCTCACAGGCGCCTCGGCTGCGCTGCCGGACACAACGACGCTGCCCAGATCCAACCATCCGTCGGCATTCTGATCGGCATTCGCGAAGCGGAACGGCTTGGCGTCCGCATTGATCTGCTCGAGCGGATTCACGTAGCGCATGAGAATTTGATAGGTTCCGTTGCTCAGCACCGGATTGCTCGCCGACTCGAACAGCTTGTTGCCGTCGAAGCCGTTCGTATTCGGAAGGATATCTTTCAGATTCCAGCCCGGATCCCATATTTTGACGATGCCGTTTTCAGTTTGCGCGGCGAGTTCAACCCTCCAATTGTAGTAGAAAGGGGCCACGCCTCTATTCTCCAATTCTACGCCGACCTTCAGACTACCGCCCGTCACATCCAGATAAGCCGTGGGCACATAATACTCGTAGCCCATTTTGCGTGATCCTTCCGTCGCTCTTGCCAGCGGCTCTTGGGCCAGCGGCGTCTGGAAGATGCCCTGTGCGATCAACCAGGAAGCGTGGGTCAGATTGAGGCTGGTGTAATAATCTTCGCCTTGCGCGCCTTCGATCGGCGTCGCCGGTTCATTGTATCGCGGCGGATCGTTGTTCCACATTTTTACCTGGATCTCGGGCCGCATCTCTCCGCCCATGCTGTTCGTCTTCCAGAATTCTGTCGCCGACGCATCCTTGATGCGGCCCCAGAAGTGCCAGCTTTGTCCGCCGAGACTCGGCGGAAGCGTCTGGAACGCGAACGAATCGTCGTGGTAGCCGACATCGAAATCCGTCGTTTTCAGCGTGGCGTTGTCCATCGGATACCGCAGCACCAGCTTGGTGCTGTCGAATGCTTTATCCATATCGGTTAGAACCCGCTTGAGGTTGGCGTCCGTCGGCATGAGGTTCGGCGGCTTTAAATTGCCGTCATACGGGTACGTGTGCCACTCGCCCCAGAACCCGATCAGGCCGATCATGATAAATCCGATCCGGGGATCGCCGTCATAACGCGCGCCAAGCGCGCCGATGAAATTGTCCAAAGCGCCCATCAAGCGCTCGTCGTTGTAGTCGGGCGCGACGCTCCTGGCGTCCTTGCCATTGTCGTAGGCGTCGTAGTCGAACGTCTTCAGTCCTTCGTCGATCAAAAACTGCGGAATGCCCGATGGCTTGTTCGGATAGTCCAGATACACGCGGAACACCGCCTGATTGCCTCTGGCCGCCACGGCTTCCAGCCGTTTGTCCAGCTCGGTCCAATCGAAGTCGTTCAGGTTGTTCATCAGCTTGCTCAGCGGCAGGTAGAAAAACTCCATGCTGTACGGCAGTTGAGTCGGACGGTCTCTCCAATCGTCGCCAGCCGTGAAGTACGCTTCCTCGGACGCATCGTAGAAAGGAAGGAAGCCCTTGAGCGGATTGTCTACAGGCGCCTGGCTGTATGTAAGCGCATGCGTCCCTTCTGCCGTCGCCCAAGCCGGCGCGCTCGGATGGTCCCACAGGCTCGGGCCCGGAAGGACCGCCTCCGTTGCCGCTCGTTCTGCCCGCTAGCGCATACAAGCCAAGCGCGTCGATCGCGAGGACATTGTCCGATTGACTGGCCGGGCCGAAGCCGAACTGAATTTGAAGCACCTTGCTTCGGTCGAATGCGGCGTCGCAAGCGCCGCAGCCCTGCCAGGACGATTGGGAAAAGGCGTCCCAAGGAATGCGGACCATACCTTTGTAGCCCGCGGCGATCGACAGCGAACCTCCGCCCAGAGTGGTCGACTTCCAGCCGTCCGCAGCGCTATAGAACTTGACGGCAGCTCCGGCTTTTAGGGAGAACTCGCCCTTCGACGCGTCCGTAACCAGCGCTACGTTGAGATCCATGCTCTTGCTGCTCGGCGATGTATTGTTCACCCAGAAGGTTAGGCCGTCGTAGTCGGTCCAATCCGTGTCCGTCCCGGTAAACGCCGCGCGCTTGATATTGACCCAATTGGACGCGGGCTTGCCTGACGGCGGGACAACGGAGAACTTCATCGCCTGCGTGCCGTTCGCGACGTTGGTCTTGTCGATCGTCCGAAGCGCGGACGGATTCCCGTCCTCCCAGTCGATCTTCCAGACGTTCTGCAGCGCGGCATCGTCCGTATAGGTATCGAAGTTGTCTAAAATGCGATTCGCCCGATAGAGCGCGATGTCGTCGATCGTGATGACATTGTGGGTATAGGCCTTGGGCGGGAAGCCGAACTGGAGTCCGTCGATCTCGCTCGGATCCAGCGCGGCCGCGCATGCCGTCTGATTGCCGTCGCACTGCCAGGCGGCTTGAACGAATTGATCCCAAGGGATTCTGACGACGCCGGAGAATCCCGCAGGAACGTTCAGCGAAGCGCCGTTAAACGCCGCTGCGCGCCAGCTTCCGTCGGCGGCGAGCGTCCAGGCCGATCCGCCGTCCTTTAACCCGAACTCTCCCTTGGTGACGGGCGTCTCGAGCGCGACGTTCAAGCTGAAGTCCTTGCTGTCGTTCGTCGTGTTGTTCACCCAGAAGCTTAAGCCGTCATAGCGGGACCAATCGCGCTTGCCTTCTGGGATCGCATGGATGATATTCGACCATTCCGAATCCGGGGTAGCGACGGACAGCTTTAAGCCCTTGCTCCCGCTCACATCGCCGAGCGCTCTCGTCACCGAGCCCGGCTTGTCGGACCAGGCTTCCGTCCATGCTTGCCCAATAGCTGCATCGTTCGCATAGGACTCGAAGTCTTCGATCAGCCCTGGCGCTGGCGTGCCGGAACCCGGATTCGTCGGCGTGCCCGGACCATTTCCGCTGCCGTTTCCGCCTGTCTCCGTATCCGATTCGTAATTGTCCGTAAAGTAAATTTCATCGATATAGATGGTACCTGTCGTATTCCAGGTCGCTTGCGCGAGGGCGATGCTCCAGATCGTCTGCGACAGATCAACACCTTTTGCAGGCAGATCGATTACGAGATCCTTATAGCTTGTCGTTAACGTATCGCCGCTGAATTGACCGAGCGTCTTCGTAACGCCGCCGATCGTGAGGTTGATCTGGCTTTCTTCGCCGCCGACGGCGCCTTTCGCCCGAATGACGAGCTTGCTCGTAGCGGCCAGGTTGCGGCCGATATTCGTTTCGAGCCGGGACATGTTCTGATATTGAAGGATGAGCGCGCCGTCTTCAACGACGCCCGCTCCGTTCCCGTTCGCAAAGTTGCTGGAGCCGGTCCATTGATTCAGATCGTTCTGCGTGCTGCCCGACCAGGCCGGCGTCCCGTCGTAATTATCGACGAGCAGCTTCGTCGGCGGAGGCGGCGGCGTTGTCGGCGGCGGCGAGCATGGCGACGCGCAGTTCCCCATCAGCACCGTACCGAGATTCAGCCAGCCTTCCTTATCCTGATCCGCATTCGCGAATCCTACCTGCTTCGCTTTGCTGCTGATCGCCTCGAGCGGATTGACGACTTTTATGACCAGATAATAATAGCCGTCGTTTAAGGCCGGATCGTCGATGGTCGTATCAAAGTAATACGGCTCGCCGAACGGCACGTACTTCGGATTGCCATCTACGTTCCACTCCGGATACGTTCTGATCAGCGCAGGCTGCACCTTCGTGATATCCCACGTCGTATCCCATTGCTTGACCAGCTTGCCGGAAGCGTTTTTGACGCCCAACTGTACCTTCCAGGGGTAAGAAAACGGCGCAACGCCGTTATTCTGGATGGTGACGCCGACCTTCAGCGGATCGCCCTGCACCACGTTGTTGTAATAAGCGCTCTTCACGTTCAGATCGTAGCCCATCTTGCGGATGCCCGCAGCCACCTTGGCATCGTTCGCGTTGTAGCTGTCGACACCTTTATGATTGATCATCCAAGTCGCATGGGTGAGCTCGATATCGTCGATCGCATTGTCGACGTCGGCGCCGCCGCTGAAGAAGCGCTCTTGGATCTCTGGACGGACTTCGCCGCCGATCGATTCCGTGATCCATTTGTTCTCCGAGCCGGCATCCAGCATCTGCGTCATGAACGAATAGTAGGCGCCGCCCATGCTCTCCTGTTGGGTCACGCTCTGCAGCGGATCCCCTTCCTTGAAGCCGAACGAGTCGTCATGATAGCCGATGTCGTAATCTCCTGCGTTGGGCAGGCCGGGATTGCGGACCTCTAGTTTGGTGTGGATAAAGGCCGTGTCGTAGGCGTTAAAAATGGCGTTTATCGTCGTGGCATTCGGCATGTGGTTCGGATAATTGTCACTGCTCGTATCCGTGTCGTACGGCCAAGTATGCCACTCGCCCCACAGGCCGACCAGGCCCATATGGATAAAACCGATGCGCGGATCGCCGTCGTATTTGGCGCCGAACGCTTGAATGAAGTTAGTTAAATACGCGACCATACGCGGGTCGTCGTAATCGGGTTCGTCCTGATTGAAGGCGTCGTTGTGACGAATCGCGATACCGTCGTCATGCATGAACTGCGGGATCGCATCGGCTTCTCCGGGATATTCGAGATAAACGCGAAGCACCGCCTGATTTCCTCGCGCGGCAATCGCATTCAACTGCGGCTCGATCCCCGAGTCGAACGTGAATGAATTCGGGCCGTTCATGACCGCTTTGAGCGGTACGTAGAACCATTCCAGGCTGTGGGGAAGCGAAGTCTCGTTGTCCCACGGATAAAAGGGGGCGAAGCCCTTGAGCGGATTGTCCAGCGGACTGGGCGCAGCGGTCAGATCGTGCTTGGTCAGCGCGCTGTCCGCCACGGGGCTTGGATAGGGATTGACCGGCACGCGTTGCGCCGGGTCCGGGCTTGCGGCACTCACTCTGCTAAGCGCCGCCGTATTGGCCAGTACGGTGCTCAGAAGCATACACACCACGAGTAAAACGCTGAGTGACGATTTTCGAATCTGACGGGCCGAAAATGGATGCATCGAAATCCTCCTTGTACAATTTTTCTACCAATGATAGCGCTACCATAAAGACGTAAATAGAAATGCACGCAGGCTGGATTGGCTCACTCCCCGCCTCTGAGCTGCAGCGGCGCTTTTCTCGCTTACTGGGACCTTCGCACCCTTCGCGCCACTCAGGAGCCGCGCTTTCCTCGCTTACAGACGCATGCCAGGCACTTCTGCCGCTCCAAGCTCACTTTTTGCACATACAGTTTCCATTCAGCTACTTCTGCCGATCCCCCTCCACCTTTTCGGTTACAGTTAATGATCAGCTAGTCACTTAGTCGCCTTCACAAACCAGCAGTCCCTGGCAGCGCATAGCGCCGCCAGGATCGAAGCCGCCTCAGCCCTTGCTGGCGCTGAACGCGACGCCTTCGATAAACCGCCGCTGGAAGATAAAGAACAGTACGAGCATCGGAATGACGGCCATGAACGCGCCGGCCGTGAGCACCGGATAGTCGGTGCCGAACATCGATACGAGCGTCGCGAGGCCTGCCGACAGCGTCAGCTTCTCGGGCGAGCTGTTGATGATGAGCGGCCACTGCAGATCGTTCCACGACCAGAGCAGCTGGATGATGACGATCGCGACGAGCGCAGACTTCACAAGGGGCAGCATGATGTGGCGGAAAATCTGGAACGGATTGCAGCCGTCGAGCACGGCGGCCTCCTCCAGCTCCTTGGAAATGCCGAGGAAAAATTGCCGCAGCAAGAAGGTGGCGAACGGACTGACGAGCGAGGCGATCCACAGCGCGGTCACCGTGTTGACGAGTCCGAGCTTGCTCATCATCATGTATTGCGGCGTGTAGAAGACAGGGTTCGGCACCATCATGACCGAGATGATCAGGAAGAAGCACAGGGCGCTGCCCGGGAAGCGAATGCGCGCGAACGCGAAGGCCGCCATGGCGCTGAAGATAACGGGAAACAGCGTCTTCATGAAAGCCGACATCAGCGTGTTCGCGTAGTAGTGCAGAAAAGGGGACTGCGCGAGCGCATCCTTGTAGCCGCGCAGGCTGGGCTCGGCAGGGAACAGTCGAATCGGAATCTGGGTCGCCTCCGTCGTCGTCTTGAGCGACGTGAGGACCATCCAGATGAACGGAAGCACCATGATGACGGCTCCCGCGATGAGTATCAAGTGAATGACGATATTGCTTCTACGCTTGGCAGAGGCGACGCCGCTCATATTCGTACCTCCTCAGTCGTAAACCACCCATTTTTTTTGCATCAGGAACTGGAAGCCGGTCAAGATCAGGTTGATGACGAGCAGGATGTTGACGATCGCCGCGCCGTAGTTCTGATCGTAGTAGATAAACGAATTCTGGTAATAGGCGTACACGAGCGAGCGCACGGAAGGCAGCGCGACGTTCGTCTTGCCGATGATCAGGTAGATGCTGTCGAAAATTTGCGTGGCGCCGATGACGAGCACGATCGTCGTAAAAAACAGCGTCGGCGTCAGCAGCGGGAGCGTGATGTAGCGGAACTTGCGGAAGCCCACCGCGCCATCGAGCTCGGCCGCTTCGTACAGCGGACGCGGGATGCCCTGAAGGCCGGCCAGGATCAGCAGCATGTTAAAGCCGATCGCGCCCCATACACCGACCATCACGAGCGCGTACATCGCAAACCGTTTATCCGAGATCCAGGCGATATGCGTGCCGATCGCAGAGTTCAGCAGGCCATAGTCCTGCGCGAAAATAATGACCCACACCATCGCGGCCGCGGCGGCCATCGTGACCTGCGGCAGGAAATAAATGACCCGGTAAGCGGATCTGCCCTTGATCTTCGCGTTCATCAAAACGGCGAAAAACGTAGACAGTACGATCGTCAGCGGCACGAACAGCACGACGTACAGCATCGTATTTTTAAGATTTTGCCAAAACTCGTCGTCCTTGAACAATCGCTCGTAGTTGGCGAGACCGACCCAGTGATTGTCCATGCCGAAATTTTCGGACTTCAGGAAGCCCAGATAAACCGAGTAGATCGCCGGCCACAGCCAGAACACCAGCGTCCCGATCAAGGTAGGGGCGATCATGATATACGCCCATGCGTATCTGCTTCTCGAATGCATTTCCTTCACCCCGTCATGGCCGAAGGCGTCCCGCGAGCGGGATCGCCTTCGACGATATTACCTCTTGAGACGATGCTTACTTGGCGTCCGCAATCGCCTGGTTCATCATTTCCGCGACCTTCTTGGCGCCCTCTTCGACCGAGATCGCGCCTCCCCATGCCTGAGACATGATCTCGCCCTCCTTGGCGAACCAGACCGGATACGACTTGGAGCCGCTCGGATAAGGCACCGCGTCCGCCGTCTGGTCGATGAACACCTGCAGGTTCAGGTCCGGCTTGGACTTCACCCATGCGTCCTGCGTGCCGTTGAACGCCGGGATCGCCGCGCCCATCTGCGCCGTGATGTCCGCAGCTTCCTTCGAGCCGAGGAACTTCAGGAACTGCCAGGATTCTTCCTTGTGCTTGCCCTTCGCGGACATCACGTTGCCGAGGCCGTTAATGATGTTGCCGCGCTTGACCTTGCCCTTCGGCAGCTTCGCCCAGTCGTACTTGCCTTTGATCACGTCGCTGCTGGCCAGGTTGCCGTTGTCCCACGAGCCGTCGAAAATCATCGCGAGCTTGCCGGACTTGAACATCTCGACCGCGTCCGTGTCGGTCATCTGCTGGTGCGTCGGCGAAGCCTTGTCGAGGATCAGCTGGTAGCGGGCCTTGAGCGCCTCGATCGTAGCCGGCTCGTCGTAACCGGATTTGGTCATGTCGTCGTTCAGGATGTGGCCGCCGTTCGCCAGAATGTCGTTCCAGTAGCCGGCTTGCGTATCCAGCTTGGCGCCGAAGCCGTAGATGCCTTTGTCCGGCTGGCTGAGCTTCTTGGCGACTTCGGCAAGCTTCTCGTAGGTCCACGTATCGTCCGGATACGGAATGCTCGCCTGATCGAACAGCTCCTTGTTGTAAGCGAGGCCGATCGTATCGAAATCCTTCGGAATGCCGTAGTTCTGCCCGTCGAGCGTGTAAATCGATCCGAGGTTCGCGGCGTAGTTGTTCAGATCGATCTCGCCTGCCTGCACCTTGTCGGTGATCGGCTCGAGGAACTTGCCGGAGGCGTACTTGATGAACTGGCCGCCGTGCATCCAGAAGACGTCGGGCAGCGTGCCTGCCGGCGCGGCCGCGGACATCTTGGTCCAGTAGTCGCTCCACGGGATGACGTCGACCTTGACCTTGATGTTCGGGTTCTGGTCGGTGAACGCCTTGGCGATCGCCTCCATCGCCGGCTGCTGGTTCTTGTCCCAGATCGTGTACGAGATCGTGACGGCTTTGCCGCCGTCGCCGCCGGCTGGCTTGCTCGCCGCAGGGCTCGAAGCGCCGCCCGCCGAAGCCGGCGCGCTGCTTGCCGCGTTGCCTCCGTTGTTCGAATTGCCGCCGCAGGCTGCCAGCGCCAGCGAAGCGACGAGCAGCACGCCTGCCGCCGAAGCCGCTTTCGATTTCTTTGTTGCGTTCATTGTGTTATCCCCCTCGTTTTTGGCTGATGGTCGTCGTGAGCTCTTGACGCTCTCATCATAAAGCACGGGATTTGCGCGTTGATATGCCCCAATTTTAAGATTGCGGCCACATTCTTTAGATCCTCTTTCCACCCGTCTGCATTGTCTGCATAATTACAACTGAAGCAAAAATACAGCGGAACGAGGACGCAAAAAAGCCGGCATTCGCCCGCATCCGTCCGTTACAGACAAGGAGAATGAAGCGATGACCGACATATCGATCGCCAGGCTGCCCGGCGAATATTGGTGGGGCGGCGTTATCAACGAAGGCAGCGCGATGCCCTTTGGACGAACGGTACATAAGAGAGATCTGCGCATGACAGATGACAATCAGGCCTCACCCCTGCTGCTGTCCAGTCAGGGCCGGTACATCTGGAGCGAGGAGCCGTTCGCCTTCCGCGCAGATGAGAAAGGGCTGTCCGTCTCGCCCGGCGCCGGAGAGGTCGTGCTTGAAGAAGGGCACGGCTCGCTGAAAGGCGCCTATGCGCATGCCAGCCGCACGCATTTCCCGCCGTCCGGCAAGATCCCCGACGCGCTCGCCTTCACGGCGCCGCAATACTGCACCTGGATCGAGATGTTCTACGCGCCCACGCAGGACAAGACGATTCGCTATGCGGAGTCGATCCTCGCGAACGGGCTGCCGCCGGGCATCCTCATCATCGACGACAACTGGATGAAGGACTACGGCATGTGGGACTTCGACAAGCACCGGTTCCCCGATCCGGCTGCCATGGTCGCCGAGCTGCACCGCATGGGCTTCAAGGTGATGCTGTGGATGTGCCCTTACGTGAGCGCGGACAGCACGATCTTCAAGGAGCTTCGGAGCGGCGAGCTGCTCATGACAGGTGCCGACGGAGCGCCCATACTTCGTCAGTGGTGGAACGGCTACAGCGCCGTCATCGACTATACGAAGGCGGAAGGCGCAGCCTGGTTCAGGCGGCAGATGGACCGGCTAATCGCGGATTACGGCATTGACGGCTTCAAGCTCGATGCCGGCGAGCCGATTCTGCCGGACGCGCCCGACGTGACGCAGCCTGTCGCCTGGTCGCGTCCCCTGCGCCAGCTCGAGGACTGCGAGGCTTACGCGTCTCTCGGCGTGGGCTATTCGCTCGTCGAGCTGCGCATGTGCTGGAAGCTCGGCGGGCAGGCGCTCATCCAGCGCCAGCGGGACAAGACGCACACCTGGGACGCTAGCGGACTCGGCGGCCTGATTCCGAACGCCATCGCGCAGGGGCTGCTCGGCTACGCGTTCAACTGTCCCGATATGATCGGCGGCGGCATGGACGGCGACATCAACTCTCCTGACTTCCGCTTCGACAGCGAGCTGTTCGTCCGGTACGCCCAGTGCGCCGCGCTGTTCCCGGTCATGCAGTTTTCCATGGCGCCCTGGCGCGTGCTGAGCGGCGACGAGCTGGCCTGGTGCCTGGACGCCGTGCGGCTGCGCGCCGAGCTCGGGCAAGAGCTGCTGGCGCTCGCCCGCCAGGCGGCGGCCGACGGCCTGCCGATTCTGCGCAGCCTGGAGTTCGAGTACCCGGGCCAAGGCTATGCGCTCGTGCAGGATCAGTTTCTGCTGGGATCGGACTTGCTCGTCGCGCCGGTCGTCGTCAAGGGACAGAAGGCGAGAGTCGTCCATTTCCCCGAAGGCCGCTGGAGGGGCGACGACGGCAGCCTCGTCGAAGGTCCCGCCGCACTTGAGATTGAAGCACCTCTTTCGCGGCTGCCGTGGTATCGTAAGCTATAGTAAATAAACGACATGGCCCGGCATTGCCTGAAACGTCTAATATACGAAGCGACGGTAAACCGGGCCATGCGATGACGCGTACGCTTGCTACGATTTGAACCATGGGGGGGGGAGATCGCATGTATGAGCTGTTAATCGTCGACGACCACTCTCACCTCGTGGACAGTCTCGAACGCAATATGTCCTGGCAAGAGCTAGGGATCGGCAAGGTGCACAAGGCGTTTTCCGGCGAAGAGGCGCTCGAATTTTGCAAGACCAGCCCCGTCGATATCGTCCTCACCGACATCCGCATGCCCGGCATCTCCGGCCTGGAGCTGATCCAGCAGCTCAAAAAATACGACAAGCACTTTAAAAGCATTCTGCTGTCCGGATATGGGGAATGGGATTATGCGCAGGAGGCGATCCGGCAGCAGGTCGACGGCTATCTGCTCAAGCCGGTCGATCACGAGGAGCTGGCCGGCACGGTGCGCCGGCTGACGGAGGCGCTTCGCCTCGAGTGGGACGAGCGAGGCAGGCAGCAGAAGGCATTGGATATGGTTCGCGAGCACATGCCGCTGTTCAGGGAGAAGCTGCTGACGGATCTGCTTCAGGGGCGGAAGCTGCCGCCGGAGCTGCTGGAGGAAAAGCTGGCCTACTACCAGCTGCCGTTCCGACCTGGGGACTTGACGGCGATGTGCCTGGTGCGCATCGAGTCGTCCGCGGAGGAGCTGAACTGGCGGGACCAGTCCCTGCTCGCCTCCGCCGTCGCTAACATCGCGGAGGAGACGTTTTCCGACCTGTTCCATGTCTGGCACGGGCGCGATTCCTACGATTACGAGGTGTTCATTCTCACAGTCCGGGAGGGGACGTGGCTGGCGCAGGATCCTGAGCCCGAGCTTGCCCGGCAGCAATCGTTCGAGCATCTGGCCTCGCGGCTGCAGCAGCACGTCCGTCAATTTCTCAAGAGCAGTATCTCCGTCGTCCTGAGCGATTGGCAGGTGATGTCGCACGGCCTGCGCGGCATGTACCGGGATTCGCTGGCCGTGTTCGCCCGTCAGCTCGGCGGCGGGACGGATCTGTTCATTCGCCTGCAGGATGCCGCCGCGCCCGAGATGCCCTACCGCATTCACAGCTTGTACGAGTCGCCGACGTTCATTCAGCTATCGGAGATTGGCCAGTGGGAAGCGATTCGCTCGAAGTGGGACACGGTCTTTCAAGAGGTGGCCGACAAGGGGATGGAATCGCGGGAGACGCTGCTCGAGCTTTATTATCATGCGATGGGCGGCTTCAGCTTTTTTGCCCACAAAAATGGACTCAGTCTTCACGACGTCTTCCCGTCCGAACCCGACAAGCCCGGCGACGCCGGCCGGTTCCGCCATATGCGCCAGCTCCAGGACTGGGTCGCGCATACGCTCGAGCAGCTGCAGGAGATGACCAAAAGCGAATGGAACAACGAGCAGGCCGCACTCATCCGCAAGGTGCAGCAGTTCATCGCGGAACGGCTCGCCGATGCCACGCTCCAGTCGGCGGCGGACCATGTCGGCCTGCATCCGGCGTACCTGTCCGCGCTGTTCAAGAGCAAGATGAGCGAAAACATAAGCGATTATCTGTACAGGGCGCGCATGCAGCGGGCGCGCGAGCTGCTGATCGAACAGCCCGAGCTCAAGGTCAGCGACGTCGCATCGGCGATCGGCTATCACAAGCCGCAATATTTCATCAAGCTGTTTAAGGAGCATTACGGCCTTACGCCGCAAGATTATCGGCACAAGTCTTCCTGACCAAGGCAGCGGTCCCCTTTTGTCGTTCGGCTGCGATTCAACACGTTACAAGAGATAGCGCAAATAAATATAAACGCTGCACAGCGCGATGGACAGCAGCATCAGCGGGAATCCGATCTTCATATAGGAAAGGAAGCGGATCGGATAGCCTTCCTTCGCCGACAGGCCAGCCGCGATCAGATTGGCGCTGGCGCCGATGAGCGTGCCGTTGCCGCCGAGGCAGGCGCCGAGCGCCAGGCTCCACCAGAGGGGCTCCAGGTCGTTCACGCCCATGCGGCCCATCTCCTGAATGAGCGGGATCATCGTCGCGACGAACGGGATGTTGTCGAGGAAGGCCGAGGCGATCGCGCTCAGCCATAGAATCAGCATGGACGTCGCCGCAAGGTCTCCGCCGGTCCATTCGATCGCATGGGCGGCGAGCTCTGCGATGACGCCGGTCTCCACGAGCCCCGATACGAGGACGAACAGCCCGACGAAAAAGAAGATTGTCGCCCACTCGACGCGGGTGAACGCTTCCTCCATTCTGCGCTCTCCCGCAAGCAGCAAAAGCAGGAAAGCGCCGGCCAGCGCGACGGTCGCCGACTCGAGATGGAGGCTCTGGTGAAGAAAAAAGCCCGCCACGGTCAGACTGAGGATAACCAGGCTCTGCCTCAGCAATCGCCGATCCGCGATCAGCCCCGAGGCGTCCATTCGAAGCAGCTCCGCCTTCAGCTCGGGCGTCGTGCGGATCTGCTTGCGGAACAGCCATACGTAGATCGGCAAATAGGCCAGCAGGACAATACCCGCGATCGGCGCCAGATTCCAGATGAACGACATGAACGTCAGACTCTTCTCCGCGCTGCCGATCATGATGTTCGGCGGATCGCCGATGAGCGTGGCGGTCCCGCCGATATTGGAGGCCATGAACTGCGCGATGATAAAAGGGATCGGCGTCACGCGCAGCTGCCTCGCGATGCCGAAGGTGACCGGCGCCATCAGGAGCACGGTCGTCACATTGTCCAGAAAAGCCGAAGCGATGGCCGTCAGCACGGCGAGCGAGATCAGGATCCGCACGGGCTCCCCTTTCGCCCGCTTCGCGGCCATGACCGCGATCGCGCGGAACAATCCCGTATCCGAGATGACGCTCACCATAATCATCATGCCGATCAAGAGTCCAAGCGTGTTAAAGTCGATGTGATGGATCGCGGTCTCCTGATCGACGATGCCGCCTGCGATCATGACGACGCCGCCGATCATGGCGGCGACGGTACGGTGGATTTTCTCCGAGACGATAAGCCCGTAGATGACCAGAAAAATGCCGATGGCGTAATAGGCCTGCTGCTCCATATAACCTCCGAATGACGACGCTCAAGGAAAAAGAGCCTGCGCGAGACAGGCTCTTTCTTTTCCGCTTAAGCGAATCTTTTCCTAACTATATACCGAAGCAGCGATCCGTTCAAGACACTGCCTCGCCAAGCATCCGCGGTTCACCGCCGGCTTCACACCAGGTTCCAGAACAAGGCGGTGTTGGCTACCGAGATCATCGTAAACAATATCGCGTTCAAAAAGGCGCCCAGCCATACGTTGTTCGTCTTCTCGAACAGCTTGCGGGAATAGACGGCAGCCACCGCCAGGCACGGCACGAGCGCGAACAGCAGAATCCCGTTCAGCGACTGGCCCGGGTACAGCGCGACACCCGTCGCGAAGTCCTTGCCGTATTGGACGGCGAGCCACAGCACGAGTCCGCCTACGTTCAGCACGATCGCCCAGAAATAGCCGCCGCGCTGCCCCCGCGTATTCGCATTAAGCGCCACGGTGCCTACGAAGTAGTAAATCAGGAAGAACGGCATATAGCGCAGCGCCGTGATGAAGTGCTCGATCTTGAAGGTACGCACCGCGAGCACCCAGAGCCGGAAGTCCGTGCCGAATACCGCCTGCGCCGCGTACAGGAGCAGATACCCGCCCAGCACAGCAAGCACGGCAACGCACAGGCTGGCGACGATGGCCTTCGGGCTCAGGCTGATCCCGTAGTTGGCGAACTTCGTACCTGCATCCCTTTTAATGAAGTAATGAAACGCAAAGGTGACGAAGAGCATGATCGCCGCCGACACGATCGCCCAATACACGATCTGATTCGTGGTCGGCTCGTTGAAGAAGGACCCGAGCGGGAAAAGATGCCCGGCATACTGGAACAGAAGCCACATCGCCAGCGCGACGATCGCCAGCACGAGACTGCCGATTCGCGTCCTCGCCAGCAGCGCGCTCGTCTTGGACCCGGCATTCGAAGCGCGAGCGAATACGAGGCCGATGACGAACGACACGATGCCGATGCCCAGCAGCACGAGGCTGACGATCTTGAGGACGCGAAGCCCGTCGGCAGCCTTATCCATCAGCGTCGGGAACAGAATCGCCGGGATCAGCGTGCTGAACGCAATCGCCAGCCAGTAGACCGTCTTCTGCCTGCCGCCCGTTGGCGCCGAGACGGTGGCGATCTGCGCAGTGACGGCCCCGCGAAGGAACGGCGCCCGGAGCAGCAGCGTGATCAGCGGCACGAACAGCAGGAAAAATCCGACCAGCGCCACGCCGTTGAACGCTTCCTTCAGCCACCAGATCTGATGGCCCGATCCGAGATCCGCATCGGTCTGGTTCGGCGAAGTTACGCCTTTGAACGCATGCTCATAGAAAGAAATGAGGTCGGCGGTCGCCGCAGGAGAGAAATGATTCCACGGATGCGTCTGATTCGGCGTGAAGATGACGCGTTCACCGGACTGCGACGGACGGACGACCTTGTCCTCGAGCTTCAAATCGCCGGACTGGGCTTGATAGAACTTGCCCGGTTCGCCCGCCTGGCCGGACGGCAAGCCAAGGAAGGCTTCGCCCGATGCGGTCGAGGCAAAGTTTTTGCTCGTCACGGTGCCCTTCACTTTTTTCTCCGAAGCGCTCTTCTCCGCATCCGACTTGTTGAAGAAGAACTCGTCGTACTTGCCGGCGACGACCCCGACGGTCCGGCTGCCGAACGCCGCCTGCATCTGATCCTGCGGCGCGATTGCGGAGGCGTACGAGAAATCCGCGCCCGCGGGAATGCCTGCGTAGATCATGCGGTAGCCAGTCTTCAAGGCGTTCATCTCGTCCATGTACATCGCCACGAGGGAGGAGAAGCCGCCCATGGAATGGCCGCTGACCGCGATATAGGCGTTGCCCTTGTCGTCCTTCTTGGTATAAGGCTGCTGGTACACGTACTTCGTCGCGTCGAATTGCGAGTATACCCAGAACGTGCCGAACATCTGCGCGACCGGGATGTCCGCGCTCCAGCGAGAATCGCCGTGATCGTACTGGTCGAGCGCCAGAACGATATAACCGCGTCTGGACATCTCGATCGCCGGAGCGTCCTGCATTTCCTTGGTATTCAGGTAGCCGTGCGTCGTGACGATGACCGGCCGCGGATCGTTCGCGCCCGCGCCCTTCGGCATGTACAGCAGTCCGCTCAGCGTGCCGTGATCGCCCTTGAAGGATATCTCCTTCACCTTAACGTTGTAAAAGGAAGTGTTGAACATGCCGGCGAGGAAGCTGCCGACAAGGATAAGCACGAGCGACAGCGCCAGCAGGCCCTGCGGCTTTTTCAAAAACGAGGTCCCTTTTTTCATGGGAATGGATGTCTCCTTTAAATAAAATAGACTGCGGTTTCAAAAAAATGTTAGCGCTATCAAAACGAGTGACGCCTCATTTTGAAAGCCACCTCCCCCCAAGCGTGCACGGCCGTTTGCATGCGGTACTTATACCTATCGGTTGGCCTCCCCGGTCATGCCTGTGCTCTTCCACTGACTTGAGCGACGCGGGAGTTGCGCCGATATCGGGCGGTCATCGGAGGCCGGGCCATGAAAAAAACACCACAACCTCCAGCTGCGCATGTCGCGCGCAGCCGAGTGCCGTGGTGTCTCCCGATCTCCAACCCGATATTAACGTTGCGTTCATCATAGCACATTTTTGGCGGGCTGCAATAGCCCCAACGTGGATGACTCCGATTTTTTATGCAGCAGCACCCGGATGAGCCTGCGCGCGCAGGCTCTTCGTCTTTCCGGACTCCCCTTACTCTTATACTCTTACTCCTGCACCTTTACTCGTACAATACCGCCTTGATCTTCTCGTCCTCGATATTGTTCTTGTCGTACCAGTAGAAGCCGGTGTCGATATTTTTCTCGACCGTCTCCCCCTTGATGGTCGCGACAGCCGCCTTCACGGTCTCGTAGCCGATGCCGATCGGGTTCTGCGTGATCGCGCCCGCCATCTTGCCGCTCTTGATCGCGTCCTGCTGCGCCTTGCCCGAGTCGAAGCCGATGACGACGACTTTGCCGTCCAGCTTCGACTCCGTCACGCCGTTCAGCACGCCGATGGCCGCGCCTTCGTTGGTACCGAACATCCCTTTAATATTGGGATGCGCCTGGAGAATCGCCTTCGTCAGGTCGGTCGCCTTCAGGTGGTCGCCGCTGTACTGGATATCGACGATCTTGATATCCGGATATTTTTCTTTGATCTGATTCACGAAGCCGTCTCTGCGGTCGACGCCGGTGCGGCTGGTCTGATCGTGTGCGATGACGGCAATCTCGCCCTTGCCGCCGATGAGCTCCGCCATCTTGTCGGCAGCGAGCGCGGCTGCCGCCTTGTTGTCGGTGGAAGCCGTGGTGAGCGGGATGTCGCTGTCGACGCCGGAGTCGAACGCGATGACCGGAATGTTGGCATCCTTGGCCTTCTGCAAATACGGCAGCGCGGCCTGGCTGTCTAGCGCGGCGAAACCGATGGCGCTCGGCTTCTTGTCGAGCGCGACCTGCAGCATCTCGAGCTGCTTGTCGACCTGTTCCTCCGTCTCGGGGCCTTCGAAGGTGATCTGAACGCCGTACTCGGCTGCCGCTTTTTCCGCGCCCTGCTTGACCGCCTGCCAGAATTGATGCTGGAAGCCCTTCGAGATGATCGGGATGTACATTTTGTCGCCGGATGTGCCGGAAGCCGGTGCGGATGCGGGTGCAGAAGCAGAAGACGAAGCTTTAGCGGAACCGGAAGCGGGCGCCGCATTGCCGCCATTGTTGCCGTTCGAACCGCATGCGGACACCGTCAGGACGCTTGCCAGCAGCAGCGCGGACATAGACCAGCCTTTTTTGCTTTTCAACATGGTTATAGCTCCCCTTTAAGATCAAAATGAGTGCCCATCTATATCGTCTTCGCCCGGCGAAGAGGATACCGCGTTCAAGCCGTCTTGCGGCGGCGGATGATATCGACGTACACGGCCAGGAAAATGACGATGCCGACGACGACGGTCTGCCATTCCTGCGGCACCGACAAAATGCGAAGCCCGTTGGTGAGCACGCTCATGATCAGCGCGCCGATGACCGTGCCGACGATCGTTCCCTTGCCGCCGCTGAGCGACGTCCCGCCGATGACGACGGCGGCGATCGCTTCGAGCTCGTAGCCCTGGCCGAGAGCCGGCTGCGCCGAATTGAGCCGGGACGCGATCAGAATGCCTGCGATGCCGGTAAAGGCGCCCGTGATCGTGTAGATCACGACTTTCCAAAGGTTCACGTTGACCCCCGACAGGCGCGTCGCCTCTTCGTTGCTGCCGATCGCGAAGTTGTACCGGCCGACGAGCGTGCGCGTCAGCACGACGCTGCCGACGATCGCCGCGAGGAAGAAGACGAGCACCGCGTTCGGAATGTCGAAGCCGGGGATCAGGTCGCCCAGTACGGAACCGAGCGCAATCTCCGAGAAGCCCGGCGTCTTGGTGAAGTAGACCGGCTTCGTGCCGGAGATGACGAGCGCAAGCCCCTTGGCGACCATCATCATCGCCAGCGTGGCGATAAATGGCGGAATCTTAAGCCGCGAAACGGCATAGCCCGAGACGAGGCCGCAAGCAGCGCCGGTCAGCACGCCCACGATGAGGCCGATCCATATCGGGGTGCCCCAGAAGGTGATGCTCACCCCGGTCATCACGGCGCTCAGCGTCATGACGGTGCCGACGGACAGATCGATGCCGCCCGTGATGATGACGAACGTGGCGCCGAGCGCCAGCACGCCGATGACCGCCGTCGAGAGCAGAATGCCGACGATGTTCGAGAACCGGAAGAAATTTTCCGAAGCCAGCGAGAATACCACGACCAACGCGATCAGACTTCCGAACGCTAGAAATTGCTGCAAAAACCCGGATTTGAAGGCAAACGTCCGATTGCCCGGATTTTGGCCCGACTCCAGGGCCAGCGCCGCTTTTTTCATCGATGAATCCCTCCTGTTAAACGAGTAGCGCTTCTTCTCTCATCGTGGCGTAATGCATGATCGTCTCCTGCGTGACGCCTTGGTTCGGCAGGTCCGCCGTGATCCGCCCTTCGCACATGACCAGAATCCGGTGGCTGAGCCGCAGGATCTCCGGCAGCTCCGAGCTGATCATGATGATCGATTTGCCCTGCCTGGCCAATCCGTCGAGCAGCTTGTAGATCTCGCTTTTGGCGCCGATGTCGATGCCCCGCGTCGGCTCGTCGAAGATCAGGATGTCGCAATCCTCCGTCAGCCATTTACCGATGATGACCTTCTGCTGGTTGCCGCCGGACAAGTTGCCGAGCCGCTGACGCACGCTTGGCGTCTTTACGCCCAGCCGCTCGACTGCGCGCTCGGCCGCCTGCTCGATCTCCGCGTCAGACATCCAGGACAGTCGGGAAAACCGTCCGAGCGACGCAAGCGCTACATTCGTCTTGATGTCCATGTCGACGAGGCAGCCGTACCGCTTGCGGTCTTCGGACAAATAGCCGATGCCCTCCGCGACGGCCTGATGCGGGCTTGCGATCTTCACCCGCCGCCCTTTCACGTAAATCTCGCCGGCGTCGACCGGATCCGCGCCGAAGATCGCCCGCGCCACCTCGGTACGTCCCGCGCCGATGAGACCCGCGATGCCGAGAATCTCGCCCTTGCGAAGCTCGAAGCCCACGTTCTTGATCGTCTTCCCCCGGGACAGTCCCTTAACCGCCAGCACGACTTCCGCATCGGTCTCATAGCTGCCCGGGCCCTCCGCATGATACAGCTCCCGTCCGACCATCATCGCGATGATCCGCTCGACCGTCGTCTCCTTCGTCGCCACCGTATCGATGTAGCTCCCGTCCCGCATGACCGTGATCCGGTCGCAGATCGCCTTCAGCTCCGCCATCCGGTGCGAGATGTAGACGATGCCGACACCGCGCGCCCGCAGCTTGCCGATCATGGCGAACAGCTCCTCGATCTCCGCGTCGCTCAGCGCAGCCGTCGGCTCGTCCATGATCAGCACCTGCGACTCGTAGGAGATCGCCTTAACGATCTCGACCATCTGCTGCTTGGCGACCGTCAGCTCCGACACGAGCGCCGTCGGCTCGATGTTCAGGTTCATCTGCCTAAGCAGCGCTTCGGTCCGCGCGTTCATCGTCTTGTCGTCCAACAGCAGCCCGCCGAGCCGGCGCGGCTCCCTGCCGATGAAAATATTCTGCGCGACCGTCAGATCCGGCGCGAGGTTGAGCTCTTGATGGATCATGCTAATGCCCAGCCGCTGCGCTTCCTTCGGAGAGGCGATGCGGACCGGCTTGCCCCGGTAGGCGATCTCGCCCCCGTCGAGCTGGTAGACGCCCGTGAGGATCTTCATCATCGTCGACTTGCCGGCGCCGTTTTCCCCGACCAACGCGTGAACTTCGCCCGCTTGGAGTTCGAACCGGCAGCCTTTCAGCGCGTGCACGCCGGCAAAGCTCTTTTCGATGCCCGTCATAGACACGAGCCATTCGCTCATAGACGCAGCCTCCTTTCCATCGCTTGAATCAGCCGTTGCATTTACTCTACCGAATTCGCGAAAGGGCTTACATGCGATTTCTTACTGGAAGAGTCGAAAAATCTATGTAAGGGGGCGCGCAGAGGCGCCGATCATCGATCTGACGCGAACGGCATCGATCGGCTGGCCTGGATAGACTCGCCAATCGGGGAAATTAAGCGCTATTGTGCAACTAATCATCCCGCATAGAAGCGAATACAGGCGTATAGTTGCCAAAGTACAACTAATTCGACGCGTAACACGAGAAATCGGCGAATTTCCGAGAATTAGTTGCACTATAGCAACTATCCGGAAGATGTGGCAGCAGGCACCGAGATTTAGTTGTACTTTAGCACTTAAACTCGGCCGGCTGACCGCCGGCACTCGCTGCTGCATGCCGCACGGGGAGCGTCGAACGTGCAGACGAAAACCGAGCGTGCAGACGAAAAACCGAAAAAGCCACCCGAAGGTGGCCGTGCGTTACTGCTTATGCGGTGGCGTCCTTGGTCTTGCATGCGGTGGTGTCCTTGGTCTTGCATGCGGTGGTGTCCTTGGTCTTGCATGCGGTGGTGTTCCTGGTCTTGCATGCGGTGGTGTCCTTGGTCTTGCATGCGGTGGTGTTCCTGGTCTTGCATGCGCCGGACAGCGCTGGTACGGTACCATCAAGGAAGCGGACCGCCGCGATCGGCCGCGGCCGTC